>Ga0081538_10003846_pt1 | contig 14020 bp, 12 predicted proteins | sample TabmetS5T2R1_FD_71022 | JGI IMG/M metagenome (GOLD analysis project Ga0081538, IMG submission 71022) | Tabebuia heterophylla rhizosphere microbial communities from the University of Puerto Rico - S5T2R1 | ecosystem: Host-associated > Plants > Roots > Rhizosphere ... | reverse complement strand
GCGACGTGCTCGGCTGGTCGGCCCGCGAGGCCGCGGAGCTGCTCGAGACGACCGTCGCGAGCGTCACCAGTGCGCTCCAGCGAGCGCGGGCCACGCTGGCGGCGGAGCGCCGGGCGGGGCGGCTCGCCCGCGCCCACGCGCCACCGCCCGACGCCGTCGAGAGAGAGCGGGTCCGGCGCTTCGTCGAGGCCTGGCAGGCCGCGGACGTCGACGCCCTCGTCAGGCTGCTGGCCGAGGACGCGCTCCTCACCATGCCGCCGCTCCCGATCCGGGTCTCCGGGCGCGACGCGATCGGGGAGTTCCTGCGTACCCGGCCGGCGGGCGGCCGGCTCGACCGCTTCCGCCTCGTCGAGACGCGCGCGAACCGCCAGCCCGCGGTCGCCTTGTACCTGGAGCAGGACGGCGCCTGGCACGCGCACGCCGTGATGACCCTTACGTTCCAGGGCGAATCGATCGTCGCGTTGACCCGCTTCGGAGACCCGCGCCTGTTCGGCCGCTTCGAGCTGCCGGCGACCAGCGATTAGTTTGCGCCGCCGGACGGGTTTCCGTTCCGAACTCGACCCGAGGAGGCTCACCGTGAAGAATGTCCAGACCAACGTCACCACGCCCCGGCCGCCGGCCGAGGTCTACGAGTACCTCGTCGACTTCTCCAAGCATCCCGAGTGGCGCTTCGACGTGCTCGAATCCGAGCTCGTCCAGGGCGAGACCGGCCGCGTCGGCGCGCGTTACCGCCAGCGGGTCAAGCAGGGACGCCGCGAGCTGACGACCGACGTCGAGCTCACGCAGGCCGAGCCCGGGCAGCTTGTCGCCTTCCGCACGCTCGATGACGGACCGGTGTCCGCCCGGGGCACCTACAACATCAGCGCGGCCGGCGATGGCAGCCGGGTGACCACCGACGTGGCGATCGAGGCCCACGGTGTCATCCGGCTGTTCGAGCCCTTCATGGGGCCGCAGCTCAGGAAGACCGCCGCCCGATACGAGCAGGCGCTCGCCCAACGGCTGGCCTGAGGGGGCGCCCTGGGTGCCCGGGCCCGTCCCGCGGGAGTGCGTCATTCTACGACCCGTATGCGGTCGTGGATTGACGCACCCCCTGCGAGGACGAGCTACGCGTCCGGCTTCTCCTCGTCGTCGGCCAGGATGCGGTAGAGCCCGCGCCGCGTCTCGGTGAGCAGGTCCGCCGCCCGGGCGATCTGGGCGTCGTCACCGGCCGCGGCCACCTGGTAGACGGCGGCGCCGATCTCGCCGACCAGGCCGCGCAGCTGGAGGCGCTCCTCGCCGATGCCCTCGGTGGGCCGAGCCCAGGGCTCCCCGAGCTCCTCGCGATGCTCGGCGACGTACGTCCGCCCGGCCTCGGTGAGCTCGAAGGGCTGTCGGCCCTCTCCGGCGCCGGCCTGGACGAGCCCCTCGTCCTCGAGCTGAGCGAGTGTGGGATAGACCGATCCCGGGCTTGGGCGCCAGGCCCCCCCGCTGCGACGCTCGATTTCCTCCATCAGGCCGTAGCCGGTGAAGGGCTGCTCGTCGAGCAGCACGAGCAGCGCGGCGCGCACGTCGCCCCGGCGCATCCGCCGCCGGCGCCCGCCGAACCCGCGGGGACCACCGAAGCCGCCGGGGCCGCCCCACCCGGGGCCGCCCCAACCGCCCGGGGAACCCCAGTCGCCGCGGCCGCCGCCGTGGCGACCGCCGCCGTGGCGTCGACCCGGCCCGGGTCCCTGTCGACGGCCGCTCATCCTGGACCGCCATCCGCGACGGCCGCGGGGGCCTCGTGGCTGATAGCCATGTCCTTGCATTCATCGCTTCCTTTCTGGAGACGTAACGTGATGGATCAACGATATATCGATATATAGCGGTCGTCAAGAGCCGGCGCCGGTCGGCGGGTCGCCCGAGCGGCGGCGACGCCGCGCGGCGGCCTCGGGGAAGGGCGCGGCTACGGCCTGGCCGCCCGCGCAGGAGATCGCGCCCGCCCGTCGTAAATCCCGAGTACCGTGGCCCGGGGCTCGACGACCGTCCAACGCCCGCGACGGCAACGGGTCGCCCGGCCGTCCCGCGCCGGACGACGTCTCGGTCTCGTCGTCCTGGTCGCCATCCTGGTGGTGGGCGCCTTCGGGGTGTGGGAGCTCGCCAGCGACCAAAGTGCGGAAGCGCCGGTTCGAGAGGCCACGCCCGAGCGCGCCGCCGGCCAGCCGAGGGAGCCGGAGGCTCCGGCGAAGCCGGCGGCGCCCCGGGGTGCGATCAACCCGAAGGTCCCGGGGATCACCACCTTCCGCGGCAACCTCACCCGGAGCTACTACGGCGAGGGTCCGGTGCCGGCTCGACCCCGAGTCCTGTGGCGTTATCCGCGGAGCGGTGGGATGTGCTCACCCTCGACCGACGAGACCGGGACTCACACCTGGTGTGGCGTCGGCTGGACCGGCCAGCCGAACGTGATCCCGGGGGCGGGCGGCAGGCTCGAGCTGCGCTTCGGCGCGTATGACTCGAAGTACCACTTCCTGCGCGCCCGCACCGGCCGGCCGATGCGCAGGGCCCTCGTGACGGGTGACCTGGCGAAGGGCTCGGCCACGTCCGACCCCGACGGCTATCCGCTCTACTACGCCGGCTCGCGCGACGACCGCTTCCGCATCGTGGCCCTCGACCGCGGCGCCCCCAGGGTTCTGTGGTCGCTCGACGCGAACACGAGCGTCCCCGAACGAGTGTGGAACAACGACTGGGACGGCGCCGCGCTCGTCGTGGGCGACTACCTCCTCGAGGGCGGCGAGAACTCGTGGTTCTACGTCATCAAGCTGAACCGCGGATGGACGCCGAAGGGCAAGGTGCGCGTCCGCCCGCGCGTCGTGCTGACCGTCCCGAGCTGGGACGATCGGCTCGAGCGCGAGGCGCCCGAGCGCCACTACTCGATCGAGAACTCGGTCGCGTTCCACGACGGAGTGGCCTACTTCGCGAACTCGGCCGGTCTGGTGCAGGGTTGGGACATCTCACGCGTGCTCCGCGGGGGCCGAAAGGCCCGGCGCGTCTTTCGCTTCTGGACCGGGGACGACACCGACGCCTCGATCGTGATCGACGATCACGGCTTCCTGTACGTGGCGAGCGAGCTGGAGAAGTCGAACCCCCGCTCGCTCGCCGTCGGCCAGCTGATGAAGCTCGACCCCCGTCGCCGCCGGCGGCCGCTGGTCTGGTCCGTGCCGATGCGGCGGATGAACGCGGGCAAGGGCGGCTCGTGGTCGACGCCGGCGCTGCACCGCGACATGGTCTACGTGGCCACCAACGCCGGCGGCCTTCTGGGCGTCGACCGCCGTCGGGGGAAGGTGCGCTGGCGGATCCCGCTTCCCGGCCCGACGTGGAGCTCTCCGGTGGTGGTCGACGACGTGCTGCTGCAGGGCGACTGCGACGGCGTCCTGCACGCGTACGACGTAAGCGACCAGAAGCGCCGCCCGCCCCAGCTGTGGCAGGTGAGGCTGGGCGGATGCATCGAGGCGACGCCGAGCGTGTGGCGCGGCCTGGTATTCGTCGGCACACGCGCGGGCGCGATGTATGCGCTCGGCGACCGGCGCCAGTAGGCCGGCGATCTCGGCCGCGGGCCCCGCGTCGTCCTCACTAGGCCCGTATGGCCAGCGGCTCCTCGCCGATACGGGGGACCGGAGCAGCCTTGTGCCATGCCTTTGTGAACGCCGGCTCAAAGCTTTCCCACAAGTCGCTCTTGTTATCTCGCAGCTCGAGCATTGGAGCGTCAAGAGAAGAGGCGTGAGGGGGGTAAAACCCTACGAACAGTCTGCGGTCGCCGACCTGGTAGATCGGGCCGAAGGGCATGAAGCGGTACCAGCGCACGGAGAGGTTGAGCGCTCTGCTCTCCTCAGCCCAATGCTCATCAACTCTTTCCTTCACCTGAAGGAAGTGGTTGGCGCTGCGCAGTATGTGTCCTCGGGCCGATGAGCGAGTCTCCTGCGGCCGGTGTCTAGTCCGGGCGCTCAGGAGGTCGGCGTCCGAGTCGGGATCGCGCTCGCCCGGATCCATCAGCATGATTTCGACGCGGAACCGCTTGCCCTTCCTGGTCAAGAGATCCTCCAGGAAGGGACAGAGTTCCTCGACCTCGGGCACCCACGTTTGCAGTATGCGAATCGTTGCGTCCTCTCGCGCGGACTGCAACGCCCTCTTTACTCGCTGGGTATCCCAGCGCGAGATGAGGGACGCGGGTCGGTTTACCTCAAGGCACAAGGCGAACAGCACGACCGCACCGAGATATGTGATGAAAGCAACCGGAAGGCGAGTGATCGAAGGCAAGCCAAGGGCCTGACCGGTGGCTAGTACCGCGCTTCCAGTAGCGAGGAGGAAGGCGGCGAGAGGGGTCCGCGTTGGATGGGGCCGGTAGTGGATGCGCGCCACTCTCGCTCCTCATTCCATTAACGGTCGTGTTCTGCTGGGCTGGGGGTCATTCCACCAAGGCGACTCTTCGGTCGAAGGTGAGCGTACGTGCGTGTAAGGCGAACACGCAAGTGGTGATGGAGCATCTGTGATGGATGTCACGACAGTGGTCCCGGCGCGCGGTAGAGAGCTACGGAAAGCTTGAGCGGGATACTGGGCGAGCAATGGCGCAGGCGGACCTGCAGTTGGTACGCGAGGGCTATGCGCGCTGGCGGGCGGGCGACTACGAGCTTCTGCTCGACTTCTTCCTGGCGAACGCCGCTCCCGACGTCGAGATCTACTCCCGATTCGGGGGCATGAGCGGTGCGCCTTACCGCGGACACGATGGGGTGCGCGCGTGGCTCGCGGAGGTCGAGGAGAACTTCGTGCGTTTCGAACCGTGGGTCGACGAGGCCCGGGAGGCCGGAGACGACCGGGTTGTGGCCACCGGTGGCATCAGGTTTCGGGCGAGGGAGAGCGGGGTCGACATGGCTGAGCGGATGGGGTGGGTCTATGAGTTCCGCAGCGGGCAGCTGCGCCGCATGATGTTCTATGGGTCCCCGCGCGAAGCCCTCGCGGCGGTCGGGTTACGGGAGTAGCGACACCGGGCCTGGCTACCCCGGGTGCCGCGCCGCCACCACTACGCGGGCGCCGTGCTCCGGGATCATCGTCACGTTCCGGTGCCGGGCGTGCTCGGGCCGAGGGTCGGGCGCGTAGAGGTCGGTGCGGCGAGCGATCGCCCCGAGCACGACGCGTTGCTCGGCCATCGCGAGCGCCGCCCCCAGGCAGCGGCGGATGCCGCCGCCGAAGGGGATCCACGTGTAGGTCCCGGGCTTGCGTCCAAGAAAGCGCTCGGGCCGGAAGGCGAACGGGTCCGGATACACGTCGTCGCGGTGATGGACGAGGAGGATGCTGATGAGGATCGAGCCCTCGGCCGGAACGCCGTAGTCGCCCAGCTGCCACGGAACCGTCACGCGACGGCCGATCACCGGGATGACCGGTCGGCTGCGCATGCCCTCGTGGATGGTCGCGTCGAGGTAGCCGTCGGGATCGCTGCCGGAGCGGGCGGTCTCGCGCAGGCGGTCGTAGGCGGCGGGGTTTCGAAGCAGCCGCTCCACTACCCATGCGAGCGAGTTGGCGGTCGTCTCGTGGCCGGCGAGCACCAGCGTGAGCAGTTCGTCGCGGAGCTCCGTGTCGGTGAGGCGCTCGCCCGTCTCGGTCGTCGCGTCGAGGAGCAGCGACAGCACGTCGGTTCTGCGTCGGGCGTCCGCCGTCCTGCGCCGCGCCGCGAGGACCGCGTACACGTGGCGGTCGAGGTAGGCGAGCACGGCGCGGATCACGCCCACCGGCTCCTGCCGGCCGAGGTTCACCAGCTCGGCCACCTGCGCCTCCGGGCGGGTCGAGAGCGCGAGGACGAGCCGAACCGCCCGGCGCAGCCCGTGCTCGACGGTCCCGGGGGGCGGGCGCCCCTCGATCCCGAAGATGCCGGCCATGATCACGTCGAGTGTCACGGCCTGCATTCGCGGGGCGAGCGCGAACGGTCGGCCGAGGGGCCAGCGCGCGATCTCGCGGTCCGCGGCCGCCGCGATGATCGCCACGTAGCGCTCCACCGAGTCGCCGTGGAACCGCGGCAGGAGCACCTTTCGCTGGCGCATGTGCCGGGGGCCGATGGCGGTGAGCACCGAGTTCGGTCCTACGATGGGGCGCAGCGGCGAGTCACCGGTGAGCGATGGCGCCTGATCGGGCTTGCCCGTGAACAGCGACTTGATGTGGTCCGGGTGGCTCGTGACGGCGACCACTTCGCGATGCCCCGTGGCGCTGGTGCGAAAGACGTCGCCGAGCCGCCGCCGGGCGCGAAACACGAACTCGATCTGACGGATGTTGAACTGAAGCGTCTGCCGCGCCCGCGACCCGGAGACGGCCGGCGGCAGCGGGCCGAGAGCACTGCCGTCCGCCACGGGACCGGCCGGCGACGGCGATGCTTCGGTTTCGGCGTGCGGGGTGAGGGTGTCGACGCCCATCCGGTCTTCGGCGCACTATTGAATCAAAGTACAACAACGGTCCGTGGCACCCGCCTACAGTGAGGGAGTGACGTCGCCGCCCCGAACGCGCCTGACCGTCGATCGGCGCCGCGAGCAGCTGCTGGACGCCGGGGTGGGCCTGTTCGCCGCCCGGCCCTACGAGGACGTCTCGATCGACGAGATCGCGGCGGTCTGCGGCGTCTCGCGGGGCCTGCTCTACCACTACTTCGGGGGCAAGCGCGACTTCTTCGTCGCCTCGATTCGCCACGCGGCCGACCGCCTGCGCGACGTCGAGCCCGACCCCGAGCTGCCGCCGCTCGAGCAGCTGCGAGTCGGGCTGCGGCGCTACTTCCACACGGTCGCGGAGCATCCCGGCGCGCACGCCGCGCTCCGGCGCGTGGCCGCGGGCGATCCCGAGATCGCCGAGATCATCGAGGAGCGGCGCCAGGCGTTCGTCGAGCGGGTGCTCGCGGGCCTGCCGCGCGCCGCGGGCGAGTCGGCTCTTGCCGCCATCACGGCCCGGGCCTGGATCGGCGCGGTCGAGGTGGCGACGCTCGATTGGATCGAGCGCCGCTCCGTCCCGCCCGACGCGGTCGCCGACGTGCTGGCCGAGGCCCTCATCGCGGCGATGGTCGCCGCCGCGCGGTTCGACCCGGCAATCGAGATCCCGGCCGAGGTCGTCGGTTCTGTCCGCTGAAGCCCTGTCGCGTATGCAAGACGCCGCCCCGGCGCCGGCGTACCGTGCGACAGAGAACGACACAGGAGGGATACGACCCGTGGCCGGCTACACCGTCGTAAACCTGCGCGAGATCGAGGATCAAGCCCCGCGCTTCGGCTTTGCGCCCAATATGGAGGCCCGTTACGCCCGCGGCCCGCTGGGGCTCGACCAGGCGGGCGTCAGCCTGTTTCGGCTCGCGCCGGACTACCGGCAGCCCTTCGGGCACCGCCACACCCAGCAGGAGGAGGTGTACGTGATCATCGCCGGCAGCGCGCGCATCAAGGTGGACGACGAGGTGGTCGAGCTGCGTCAGTGGGACGCGATCCGCGTGCCGGGGGACACGACGCGGGCGCTGCAGGGCGGCCCCGAGGGGGCCGAGCTGATCGCGTTCGGCGCACCCAGCGCGGACAACCGCGACGCCGAGATGGTGCCGAACTGGTGGACCGATTGAGCAGCTGACCCGGCGCGTAGCCTTTGCGGGCGGAATGCTCACGGGGGCGGCAGAGGAGCAGACGCGCGACCGGCGGAGCGGTCTGCGGCGGGACATCCGCGAGCTGGGCGTGCTCCTCGGTCTCACGCTCGAGCGCCAGGAGGGGCCCGATTTCCTGGCGCTGGTGGAGCAGGTACGTCACTTGATCCGCTCGGACCGCGAGGCCACCGCGGCGATGCTGGCGGAGGTCGAACCGGGCACGGCGATCCGGCTGGTGCGCGCGTTCACGACCTACTTCCACCTCGCCAACGTCGCCGAGCAGGTGCATCGCGGCCGCGAGTTGGCGGCGCTTCGGGCCCGGGACGGCACCTGGCTCTCGCAGGCCGTCGGACGGATTGCGGCGGCGGGCGTCTCCGAGGCGGAGCTCGCGGAGGAGATCGGGCGGCTCGCCGTCCGTCCCGTATTCACCGCACACCCGACGGAGGCCGCGCGCCGCACGGTGCTGGCCAAGATCAGGCGGATCGGGGGGTTGCTCGACGAGTGGGACCGAAGCGCCGGCTCCGACGGCGTGCCCGTCGACGCCGTTCAGGGCCAGCGGATCAGGCGCCGACTGGAGGAGCTCATCGACCTCCTGTGGCAGACCGACGAGCTGCGCATCGCCCGCCCCGACGTCGTCGACGAGGCCCGCAACGCCGTCTACTACCTCGACGAGCTCCACCGCGACGCGGTCCCGCACGTGCTCGAGGGCCTGACGCAGGAGCTCGCCGGGCTGGGGATCGAGGTGCCGCTCGAGGCACGCCCGCTGGGCTTCGGGAGCTGGATCGGCGGCGACCGCGACGGCAACCCCAACGTCAGCGCGGGGGCCATGCTCGAGGTTCTCGACCTCCAGCACGAGCACGCGATCCGGGACGCGCTGGAGATGGTGGACGAGCTGCGCCTGGACCTGTCCTCGTCGGTGAAGATCGCCGGCGCCACGCCGGAGCTCGAGGCGTCGCTCGCCCGCGATCTCGAGCGGCTGCCCGATCTCGACGACCGCTACCGCCGCCTGAACGCCGAGGAGCCCTACCGCCTGAAGCTCACGTGCGTGCGCCAGAAGCTCCTGAACACGCGCCGCCGGTTGGCCCTCTCGCGCCCGCACGAGCCGGGCCGCGACTACCTCGGCGTCGCCGAGCTCCTCGCCGACCTCGGCGCCGTCCGCGGCTCGCTGCTCGCCAATCGCGGCGAGCTCATCGCGCGCGGGCGGCTCGAGCGGACGATGCGGACGCTGGCGGCGTTCGGCCTGCACCTCGCGACGCTCGACGTGCGCGAGCACGCCGACGCCCATCACGGCGCGCTCGCCCCGCTCGTGGACCGCCTGCAGGAGCATGAGCATCCCTACGCCGAGTTGTCCCGGCCCGAGCGCCGGGCGTTGCTCGCCACCGAGCTGGGTTCGCGGCGGCCGCTCGCCGGCCGGCCACCGCCGCTCGACGAGGCGGGGGCGCGCACGTTCGCGGCGTTCACCACCATCGGCGAGGTCCAGGAGCGCTACGGGCCTGACGTGGTGGAGTCGTACGTCATCTCGATGTCCCGCGGCGCCGACGACGTGCTGGCCGCGGTGATCCTCGCCCGCGAAGCGGGGCTGGTGGACGTGCACGGGGGCTCGGCCCGCATCGGGTTCGTCCCTCTGCTCGAGACCGTCGAGGAGCTCCGCGAGGCGGGCGCCGTGCTCTCCGACCTTCTTTCCGACCCCGCCTACCGGCGCATCGTCTCGCTGCGCGGTGACGTGCAGGAGGTGATGCTGGGCTACTCGGACTCGAACAAGGCGGCGGGCATCACCACCAGCCAGTGGGAGATCTACCGCGCGCAGCAGCGCCTGCGCGACGTGGCCCGCGCGTTCGGGGTCCGCCTGCGGGTCTTCCACGGGCGCGGCGGGACCGTCGGCCGCGGCGGCGGGCCGACCCACGATGCGATCCTGGCACAGCCCGCGGGCACGCTCGACGGCGAGATCAAGCTGACCGAGCAGGGCGAGGTCATCTCGGACAAGTACCTGCTGCCGAGCCTCGCGCGCGAGAACCTCGAGCTGATGCTGGCGGCCGCGATGGAGTCCACCGTGCTCCACCGTCGCCCGCGAACGCCGGAGCGGACGCTGGCCGACTGGTCGGCGGTGATGGACACGATCTCCGGCGCCGCGTTCCAGCGCTACCGGGCGCTGCTCGAGCACCCCGACCTCCCGGCGTACTTCCACGCCTCCACGCCGGTCGAGCTGCTCGGCGAGCTGCACTTCGGCTCGCGGCCGCCGCGCCGGCCCGACGCGGGCGCCGGCCTGGACGCCCTGCGCGCCATCCCGTGGGTGTTCGGCTGGACGCAGTCGCGGCAGATCGTGCCGGGGTGGTACGGCGTCGGCTCCGGCCTAGCGGCGGCGCGGGAGGCCGGGCGACGCGAGCAGCTGCGCGAGATGCAGGAGCGCTGGCCGTTCTTTCGCAACTTCCTCTCGAACGTGGCCATGACGCTCGTGAAGACCGATCTCGAGCTGGCCGGCCACTACGTCACTCGCCTAGTTTCGCCCCGTCTCCGGGGACTGCTCGAGACCGTCCGGACCGAGTACGAGCTGACCGTGGGCGAGCTGCTGGGCATCACCGGCGAGCGGGAGCTGCTCGGGGCGAACCCCGTGCTCCAGCGCACGCTACGCGTCCGCGACGGCTACCTGGCGCCGCTCCACTACCTCCAGGTGGCCCTGACCGAGCGCTGGCGCGCCGACCGGGGCGCCGGGCGCGAGCCGGACCCGGACGTGGCCCGCGCGCTTCTGCTCACGGTCAACGGGATCGCGGCCGGTCTGCGCAACACGGGCTAGGGACGATTGCGGCCGAAGAGATCGTGGGCCTTGACCCACTCCTCCGCCACGATCGCCGAGCCGAGCGACAGCTCCCCGCACAGCACCGTGGCGGCGATGATCTCGGCGAACTTGTGCACCTTGCCCTTGCCGTAGCAGCCCAGCAGCTCGAGGCACTCGCGCTGCGTTGCCAGCCCGGTGCCGCCGCCGTAGGTGGCGACGATCAGCGATGGGATGGTGACCGAGAAGTAGAAGTCGCCGTTCGGGCGCAGCTCCCCGTAGTTGAACGCCGCCGACGACTCGGCCACGTTGGCCACGTCCTGACCGGTGGCGATGAAGACCGCCGTGATCCCGTTGGCCGAGTGGGCGCCGTTGTTGTTCGCGCCCGACATGAAGCCGCCCAGGTTGGACACGAGCCGCGCCCGCCACAAGAGCTCCGTGTCGGCGTGCATGATCTCCTTGACCAGCTCGCCCGGGACGGTGGCCTCCGCGACCACCCGCTTGCCGCGCGTGTGCAGCATGTTGACCTGCGAGCTCTTCTTGTCGGTCGCGAAGTTCGACTCGAGGAAGTAGTGCTCGAGCCTCGGGTAGTGCGCTCGGATCCACTCGCAGGCCACCGCGGTGGCCTTACCGGTCAGGTTCTGGCCGGCGGCGTCGCCGGTCGTGTAGTTGAAACGGCAGAAGATGATGTGGCTGGCGGTGTACTTCTCGATGTCGCGTAGGCGCCCGGCGCGGGTGGTGCTCTCCGCGATCTCCTTGATCTCGTCGAAGTGCTCGTCGAGCCATTCGCTGAAGGCGCGAGCGTCGCGGGCGGTCTCGAACAGGAACGCGGGGGCGCGCTGCATGGCGTCGTCCATCACCGTGGTGAGCACCCCTCCCGCCTCGCGCAGTAGGCGCATGCCGCGGTTGTAGCTCGCCACCAGCGTCCCCTCTGCGGTGGCGAGCGGGACGTAGAACTCGCCCTTGGCGTGCTCCCCGTTCACCAGGAGCGGCCCGGCGACACCCAGCGGCACCTGGGCCACGCCGATGAAGTTCTCGATGTTCCCCTGGGCGAGCGCGGGGTCGAAGGAGCCCTCGGCGACATGCTCCAGCTTCACCCCGGTCCGTTCGAGCAGGAACTCGCGCCGGCGGGCCGCCTCCTCGAGCGTGTAGTCGTTCTCCTTCGAGCGCGGGATCTTCCCGTCCACCTGCTGGACAGCCATCTCTCTCCTCTCGACCGGTCGAGATCAGTGTGCCCACTCTGGCCGGGATGTGACTACCCGCGCTGTTCGCGCGGACACCAGTAGGTCGTTCGCCCGCCCACGGTGCCGCGCTCGAGCGGAGCGCCGCAGCGCGGACAGGCGCCGCCCCGCCGGCGATGCGGGACCAGCTCGCCGGTATGCACGCCGCCGAGGCGCACCGCGCGGCGGGTGGCGGCGCGCAGCGCGCGGCGGAGCCGGTCGAGCTCCGCCACCGACAGCGAACCGGCCTCGCGGCGGGGCGAAAGGCGGGCGCGCCACAGCCCCTCGTCGGCGAGCAGGTTGCCCACGCCGGCGATGACCGACTGGTTCATGATCCGCGCCTTCACCGGCGCACGGCCGAGCCCCACGCGGGCGCGGAACTCGGGACGGGAGACGTCGGCCGCGTCGGGGCCGAGGCGAGAAAGATCCGGGTCGAGCACCACCCGTCCGAGCCGCCGCATGTCCCGGAGGGCGAGCGAGCCGCCGTCGGCGAAGTGCACGACGAAACGGTCCCAGCGCTCGCCGGGCCCGGGACCGTCGACCACGATGCGCCCCGACATGCCCAGATGCATTCCGAGCGGCGGGCCACGGTCCGCGTCGAGCCAGATCGCCTTGCCGCGCCGGTGGGCCGCGGTGAAGGTCGCCCCCGACAACGCGGCGTCGATCTCACCGGGGCCGTGCGGGCGGCAGACCCAGGTGTCGCCGTCGTCGACCGCGGCCACCGTGCGCCCCAGCGCGCGCGACTCGATCAGCGCGCGGGCTCGCTCGGCCTCGGGCAGCTCAGGCATCGCGATGGATACGGGCGTGTCTCACGCCGGGATGGGCCCGGCCAGGGTGTCTCGCCGCGCCACGATCACGGCCGCTCCGGCCGCGCCCACGGCCACGGCCACCAGAACGCCGGCGGTCCAGGAGTAGGACTCGACGATGGCGCCGGACGCGGCGATCCCCAGGGCGACTCCGGTGACGAGCGCGGTGAGCGGCCACGTGAACGCCTCGGTGGCGGTCTCCGGCGGTGAGACGTGGCCGACGAGCTGGTTGCGCGACGCGATGAGCGGCGCGATGGGGAGGCCGGCCAGGACCACCAGCAACCCCATCGTGAGCGGCGAGGTCGCCGCCGCGAGGCCCGCGCACGCGAGCGGGAGCAGGCAGGCGAGGCGCAGGTGAACATCGGCCAGCGGCGCGTCCGGCTGGCGGGCGCCGTAGACGAGACCGGCCGCGCCGCTGGCCGCCGACCAGACCGCGAGCAGCACTCCGGCGAGCTCCCGCGAACCCTCCGCCTCGCTGAACGCGGGCAGCACCACCTCGATCGCGCCCAGACAGCAGCCGAGCGGCAGGCTGGCGAAGACCAGGGTGCGCAGCCCGGGGGCCGCGAGCGCGCCCAGACCCAGCGCGCGCCCGCGCGCGCGGGCGCGCTCCGGACGGGGCCTCCCCTGCAGCCCGAACAACAGCAGGACCGTCCCGAACAGCACACAGCCCGCCGACACACCGAGGGCGTACTCGGGGCCGACCGTGGCGACGATCGCGGTCGTGATCAGAGGTCCCAGCACGAAGATGAGCTCGATCAGCACCGAGTCGAGCGCGTACGCCCCCGGGACCAGCTCGGGGGTGCGCTCGAGCAGGTACGGCCAGCGCGAGCGCAGCACCGAGGACAGGGGTGGGAGGCTCGAGCCGGCCACGAGGGCCGCGGCCGCGATGGCCGCCGGTGGCGCGCCCGCCGCACCGAGACCCCAGACCAGGAACAGGCCGGCGGCGTGCACGCCTGCGAGCGGGAGCAACATCCCGACCCCGCGCCGGTCGACCACGCGACCCTGGAGCGGCGCACCGGCGGCGCTGCCCAGGGCCAGCGCGCCGGTGCAGACGCCCGCGGCGGCGAACGAGCCGGTGACCTCCTTGACGTAGAGCAGGATCGCCAAGCCGCTGATGCCGATCGGCAGGCGACCGATCAGCGTGGCGAGGACGATCACCGCTACGCCGGGGCTGCGCAGAATGCGCACGTAGACGCTCACTCCCTGAGCATTGCACCCCGGGTGGGACCGACCGTGCTGCTGCTCGTGGGCCGACTCACAGCGTTCCCCCGGAAATGCGAGACCCCAGGGGCCGCCAGGCAAGGACGCAGGGAGCCCGGGTAGCAGCGCTACCCGGGCGACCGAGGACGCCGCCTGGCGGTTCCTGGGGCCGCAGTTTCGGGTGGAATGTTGTGAGGAGGTCCACTAGCTTGCGTCGCCGTGCGCGTCGCCGTCCTCAGCGCCCTGGCCCTCCTCGCCGCCGGCGCGGTGGCGCCGGCGGCGGTGGCCGGCAACCGGTGGATCCCGCGCGAACCGCTCAACATCGCGCACCAGGGCGGCGAGGACGAGTTCCCGTCCAACACCATGTACGCCTTTCGCCAGGCCGTACGCGTGGGCGCCGACATGCTGGAGCTGGACATCGGCG
>Ga0081538_10003845_pt1 | contig 14023 bp, 9 predicted proteins | sample TabmetS5T2R1_FD_71022 | JGI IMG/M metagenome (GOLD analysis project Ga0081538, IMG submission 71022) | Tabebuia heterophylla rhizosphere microbial communities from the University of Puerto Rico - S5T2R1 | ecosystem: Host-associated > Plants > Roots > Rhizosphere ... | reverse complement strand
AGGTCGAGGTGCTGGCGCTGGTGGCGGCCGGGCGCAGCAACCGCCAGATCGCCCAGGCGTTGTTCATCAGCCCCAGGACGGCCAGCGTGCACGTCTCCAACATCCTGGCCAAGCTGGGCGTGGCCGGGCGGGTGGAGGCCGCCGCGGTCGCCCACCGCCTGGGCCTGGACTGAGGTGCGGCCGGCGCCGTGCGGTCGCTGCTGCGGGAGGGACCGTCTGGCTTTATGACCAGGCACGGTAACCAGGTAAGAGTTCTTGATCCGCCACACGGCGCCCCAACGGACGCCGGCTACGATGACCAGCGTTTCCGCTGGTTAGGGCCGGTGGTGGGCCTGGGAGGACTTGAACCTCCGCCCTCATCCTTATCAGCTAAATGCCGGGAACCGCTGTGCGGACCGCCGTTTCCCCAGATCACGCCCGACCGTAGGCGTCGAAGTTATGCGTTCAACCGGCACGCCGGTATGCGTTCACCCGAATCGTCTTTGATAGCTACTGTACGACGGCTGACTGCAAGCGCCTATTCGCCAGGCACGGCGTAGTCCTCGCCACCGAGGACGTGGAGTGAGACGTAGGGTTCGTCGCCGACCACCCAGCTGTCGTGGCCCAGCAGGACGCAGGAGGTCGCCGGCCCTATCAGCCGCTCGGCGAGGTTGCCCGCCGCGGCCGGCCGGACTTCACGGCCGCCGGGCCGCCAGCAGCCGCCGGCCCAGCAGGACCAGGCCGGCCAGGATCAGCAGGGCCGCCAGGCCGTAGCGGCCCGCCGACCCGACGGGCCGGCCGCCGATCCCAACCACGACCTCGAAGAACACCGCGAAGACCACGAAGGCGACCAGCCCGGCGGCGATCAGCCACCCGCCGCTGGCGGCCAGCTCCGCGCGGCCACGGACCACCCCCACCAGCCACCGCCCGACCCCGGCACCGGCCAGCACCACCAGCGCCCAGGCGTAGGCCCAGGTGTCGAACCGGTCGGTGGCGTTCTGCACCAGCAGCACCAACCCGGCCATGGTCACCACGCCGCCGACCGTGGCCAGTATCTCCCCAATCCGACCCGGGGTAGCTAGATGATCGATTCCGATTGGGTGGGCGGGGTGTCAGTGGTCGTAGGCGACCAGCGAGCGCTTGTGCTCGACGCCGAGCTGCCAGTTGAACCAGACCCCGGCGGCCAGGGCCAGCAGCCGCTGGACGATGCGGGCATGCACTCCGGCCGGGCTGCGGCCGCCGTGCTGCTCCAGCCCAAGCTGGCCCTTGAGGGTATCGATGACCGACTCGACCCACTGGCGGACCGGCCCCAGGGACCCGAACCGAGCCGGCTCATCGCGGCGGTCGGGACGCACCAGCACCGCCTGAAGGTCGGCCACATGGCGGTCCATCTCGACCCCGGCCAGGCCCTTGTCGACGATGAGGACCTGACCGGGCTGGACGCTGCGGCGGTCCAGCAGGGCCTGGGCGACCTCGCGTTCGCCCAGTCTGGGGCTGGCCAGGCACCAGGCGATCGGGCTGCCATCGCCGGTGGTGAGCACATACAGCTTCAGACCCCAGTACCAGCGCGAGTGGCTGGGACACCAGCCATAGTCGGCCCAGCCGCGCAGCGCCGAGCGGGTGACCGTCTCCCGCGAGGCGGCGCAGGGGACCGCGGTGGCGTCCAGCAGCCGCAGCGGGTCGTGGACGCCAGGGGTCTGGCCCGCCAGGTGGGCCAGGACGTAGTCCAGCAGCCAGCGGGCCTGCCGCAGCCGCTTGTTGTAGCCAGGCTGGTTGGGCAGGTACGGGAACAGGTGCCCGAGGCGGCCGTAGCAGAACCGCAGCCAGCGGTGCTCGCTGGGGCAGCCCACCAGAATCTGGGCGACGGCCAGGCAGACCAGCTCGCTATCGGACAGCCGCGGCTTGCGGCCCGGATGCCCGCGGCGGGGGTCGGGTCCCAACAGCTCGTCGATGGTGACGTACAGTGCGATGACGAGGTCGTCGAGACAGGCGTGCACGAGGCCTCCCAGGAGGTCGACGTTGCTAGAGCAACGCCAACTCTCGGCGGCCTCGTCTGTGTTGTCACCACTCGGCGCTCTCACACCGATTCGGAATCGATCATCTAGGCCGAGCCCCAGCAGGCCAAGACCCGGGATGATCACGAAGAACGGCCAGCCGACCCGGCCCAGATCGAGCTCGAGCGCCTGACTGGCCAGGACCACGATCCCGAGCAGCAACAGCAGCCCGCCGAGCGCCGTCTCCCAACCGAGCCACCGCCGTCCGCTGTCGTCCTCCACGATCGTCTCCCCACCGCTCCGGAGTCGTCATCGTGACCCAAACCTAACGCCCTCAGACCGGACCTATGCGCTCTTGCCCGCGGTCGGTTCGGCCGGCTGGTAGGTCGCAAGGATCGCGCCGGTGGTCGTCACCTTGTGGTCGAGCAGCCGCAGCGGCCGGCGCGCACCGTCGTCGCCGAAGATGCGCTTGCCGCCGCCCACCACCAGCGGGTCGATCATCACCCGGAATTCGTCAACCAAGCCGTGGGAGATCAACGTCTGCACCAACCGAGGGCTGCCGATCACGTGCAGGTCTCGGCCGTCCTGCTGCCTCAGCGCGGCCACGGCCTCGGCGACGTCGCCCTTGAGCAGCGTGGAGTACTGCCACCCGAGCGGCTCGGTGAGGGTCCCGGACGCCACGTACTTCGGCTTGGTGTTCAGCGGCTCGGCGACGACCTGCTCCTCCTCCGACGCGTTGGGCCAGTACGCCGCCAGGTTCTCGTAGGTGCGGCGGCCGAACAGGAAGCCGCCCGCCTCGGCGTAAGCCTGAACTACCCACCCTCGGGACATGTCGTCGAAGTAGGGCAGGTGCCAGCCGCCGTGCTTGAATCCGCCGCTGGTGTCCTCGTCAGGGGCGCCGGGTGCCTGGACAACCCCGTCGAGGGTCATCCACTCCACCACTACGACCTTCCGCATCTTCAGCTCCTTCCGCGTTCTGGGTCGTTCCGATGCTTCCGTTCCACAACCGCCCCGACCACCCGCCGATCAGGCTCGCCGAGCCTTACCGGACGGATCGGAAACCGGAGTGACCGCGATCGAACATTGAGAGACACGACCACGCCGGAACTCATCGCTCCGTGCCGGAATCACCTCGAAGCAGTTCCGAGGGCAGCCCGAAATGCCGATGCACGTCAGGGTCGAGGAAGCTGGCGATCCAGGCGATCCGACCTTTGCGAATGGCCAGCACGTTGATCCCGGCGAGCCGGAAGCGGCCGCCAGCCGGCTCCCCACGGTACCCGGCGAACGCCGGCTGCCCGTTCGCCCCGAGCGGCACCAGCCGCCACGGCGTGGAGAACATCCGGTCGGTGAAGAAGCGGCCGATGTCCTCCTGCCCGTGGAACCAGGCGGGCAGCGGGGGCATGGTGAACCGGGCGTCCTCAGCCAGCAGCTCCACCAGCGCCGCGACGTCAGCGCGTTCCCAGGCCCTCATGAAGGCGTCCACCAGTTCGCGCTGGCCCTTGGTGCCGATGGCGGCTAGCTCGACCTGCTGCGTCTGCTCAGGCACCCGCTGGCGGACGGCCTTGCGGGCGCGCTGCAGGGCGCTGTTCACGGCAGTCAGGGTCGTCTCCAGGATGCGCGCCACGTCCGCCGACGGGAACTCCAGCACGTCGCGCAGGAGCAACACCGCGCGTTGGGTGCCAGGCAGGTGCTGCAGGGCCGCCACGAATGCGAGCTCCACGCTTTCCCGCCGCAGGTACCGGGCCGCGGGGTCGAGGGCGCCGGGCGCGCCGGCAGGTTCGTCATCCGGCCACGGCTCCAACCAGATCGGTCCGGTCACCGGGTCTCCGAGGTCGTCGGTGTCCCGCCGCCGCTGGCCGTAGTCGGGCGAGAGGATGCGGCGCGGCCTGCGCGAGATCAACCGCAGGCAGGCGTTCGTGGTGATCTGGTACAACCACGCGCGCACGGAGCTTCGGCCCTCGAAGCTGGCCAGGCCCCGCCAGGCGCCGAGCAACGACTCCTGCAGCGCGTCCTCCGCGTCCTGCACCGAGCCGAGCATTCGGTAGCAATGCGCGTACAACTCGCGCCTGTGCCTGGACACCAGCCGCTCGAAGGCCGCCGGGTCGCCCCGGCGGGCCGCAACCAGCAACTCTGACTCAGGCAGCGCGTCCACTATCCTGTCGGATACTTCCACAATGGTGCTGACCTGGGCAAACGCCCTCCGGCGAGTCCAGCGTCCAGCTTTCTCCTGGTACGGACTTGCAGCATCCGAGGACGTTGCCTGCAACGCCGTCGGCGGTTCTTGTCGAACCTGGATGCGGAGGGTGGGCTGGTTGGACAGGTCACAGACCAGCGCGAAGGGCTGCCCGATGAGGTCACTGCGCAGGACCCGCTGGACCTGGAAACGGTGAACTCTAACAACGAGGCGTCGTGACAGGTCTGGCTCATGACCGGGAACGGTAACCAGGTAAGCGTTCTTGATCCGACACCCGCCCCGCATAACAGGCTCCAAACACCCTGACCAACGTTTGCGCTGGTCAGGGGCTTGTGGTGGCCTGGGAGGACTTGAACCTCCGGCCTCATCCTTATCAGCGAAATGCCGGGAACCGCTGTGCGCACCGCCGTATCTGCAGGTCACGTCCGACCGTCGGGGCCAAAGGTATGCGTTCAATCCGCCCACTGGTATGCGTTTATCTATCGTGACGTTGACAGGTGCTGATCAGCGGACCGTACACGCCGATGGTATGCCTCCGCTGCGGCCGGCCCGCTGAACGGTTTGCGGCTGGCCGATCTGTGGTCCTGACCGATGCCGGCGAGGATTTCGCGGACCACCCGGTCGCCGGCTCCAGTTCCGCGGGCTAGCAGGTGAGATGAAGGGCGGCGGCGACGTGTGCCGGGTCCAGCTCGGCGAAGCGGCGCACTGCCTGGTCGGTGGGCAGCGTCTCCACGGTCACACCGCGCTCCTGGAGCTGTCGGATCGTGTCGGGATCGGGCCGCATGCGGCCGTCGGCGCCGGGGCCGACGACCAGGTGCCAGGGAGCTCGTCCAGGACCTCGGCAAGGTCGTCGAGGACGAGCGCGTGGCCGTCCTGGCGCCACCAGTTCCGCACCACCCGGTCGGGCAGCGCAATGAGGTCCCTGCTCCCTGGCGTCCGTCGACGACGATCCGACCGAACTCGTAGTGGTCGATCCGCGCCACCTCATCGCCCGGCACCCATCGGACCGAGCGCGGGTATGAGTACGTAGGCGCTGATCAGGCGGGCTGCGCGACGCCCCTGCTCTCCGAACCGTTCAGTTAGCACAGGCCGCGGTACTTGGCCCACTGACCCTGCCCGAAATGGGTAAGCGGGCCGACGACCGCGCATGCCTGCGTGCGCCAGGAATCCGGGTTCACGTCGAGCAGGATCGTGGCGTTGCGCGCGCCGACCGCGAGACTGCCGCCGTCTGGGCTGAAGGCCAGTCCGCTGCCCAGTTGGCCGCGCTGCCTGGTGTCCGCGACGAGCTGGCCGGCCGTGTCGTAGAGCAGCACGGTGCCGTCCTCGGCCGACGAGGCGAGCAGTCCTTGCCGGTTAAACGCCACGGCGAGGATGGCACGGGTATGGTCCGTCAGCCTCGGCAGCACTTGCCAGGGACGCAGCGACGAGCGGAGCTCGAAACGGTCAATGCCCCCGTCGGAGTCGCCGGCGGCGACGGTCGCCCCGTCCGCGCTGAAGGCCACGCTGGATACCCAGACCGGCCTCGACACGAATACGGGGTCCAGGGGATCCTGCATGTCCCAGACGGCCACGCCCCAGCCGCCGGCGGCGAGCCGCCGTCCGTCCGGGCTGAAGGTCAGGCTGGTCGGACCTGGTCCGTTGAAGAACCACCTGGTGTGCGGCAGCCCGAGCCGGCGGGCGGTGTCCTGCCCCTTCACATCCCAGAGGACGACCTCCCCGGTGCCCGCGACGGCCACCCAGCGGCCGTCCGGGCTGAATGCCACGGCGCCGGCCGTGGCGCGTTCGACCGCTGCGGTCTCGACGATCATCCGGGTGGCGATATCCCACAGGACGATGCTGCTGCCGCTCTCGGTCGTGAAGATGGCGGCGAGCCGCCGTCCGTCCGGGCTGATCGCCGCGCCCGTCACCACTCCCCCGGTCACCCTCGGGTTCGGCAGGTCGCCGGCGGGCTTTCGTCGGGCATAGTCCCACAGCGTCACGCCGGCGCCTGTGGCCGTGAGCAGGCCGCCATGGCCGTCGAAGGCGACGGTGTGGACTCGGGCGCCCGACCCTCTGCCCGCGACCGGCTGCTCGAGGAGTTGCTGCAGCGCCGTGCGGCCGGCCGGGTCCCACAGGATCACCGTGCCATCCTTGCCCCCCGATGCGAGCTGGTCGCCTGGACCTAGCGACAGCGCTCGCACGGCCGCGACGTGCCCAATGATCATCCCGCCGGACGCCACGCCGGGCCGGGCGGTGTCCCAGAACGCGACCCTGCCGTCGCCGACGCCCACGCCGAGGGTGTGGCCGTCGCGGCTGAACGCCAGCGCCGACACGGTGCCGTCAACCCACCATGGGGGTCCGAGCGGCCTGCCGGTGTCGAAGTCGACCAGCACGATGCCGTTGTCTCCTGCCGAGGTGTAGTCGGGGCCGGCCGCGGCGACGACCCGGCCATCCGGGCTCACCGCGACGGTCTTCAGCAGTGGCACCCGCAACGGTCTGGTCCTCAGGACCCGGCCATCTCGTAGGTCCACGATGTCGAGGGTCTCGTCGTCGCTGGCGACCACGATCTTGTGGCCATCGGGAGTGAACGCGACCGCGTCGGCGCCGGAGAACGGCCCGTAGAGGGTGGGCAGCGGCGACCTCAGCGGGATGCCGGTCTGGACATCCCAACGTGTGATCCCCAGTTTGATCGATGGGGGGCGCGGGGCCAGCACGCTGGTGAGCACACGACCGTCCCGGCTGAAGGCGAGCTCGTAGGCGGGTGGAGACAGGCCGGGCTTATCGAGCACCAGGCGCGGTCTGCCCGTTCCGACGTCCCACAGGATGACCGCGCCGCCGGCGGTGTCGGTGGCGACTGTCTTGTTGTCCGGGCTGAAGGCAACGACGGTGCCGCCCGTGCCACCGGGGTTCTCCAGCGTGCGGAGGAGCCGCCGATTCTGCAGATCCCAGAGGCTGATCCGGCCGTGGCCGAGCGCGAGGGCCAGCACGGTCGAGTCGCGACTGGGTGCCATGGCGAGGATCTCGTTGTTCGCCGGGAGGATGCTGATCCGTCGCGGCTCCTGCCCAAGCAACGCAAGCAGGGTGCGGCGCGCCTGGCTGGTCGGTGCCACCCGCAGGGCCTCAAGGTCGGTCAGGAGCGCGAGCGGTGGCTTGGTATGGGCGAGATCCGCGGCCTTCGCCGCGAGCCGGGCCGACTCGACCTCCAGGGCTCGTCCCTCGGCGAGCTTGGTCTGTCGACGCACGTTGTCCCACTGGGCCGCGGCCACCACCGCCAGGGTGGTGGCAGCAAGGGTGAGCACGGTGAGCGCCGCCACCAGAACACGCAGCCGGCGGTTGCTCTGCCGGGTCAGGCTGAACGATCGCGCCTCCCACGCCGTACTGGCGTCGAGGAACGCCCGCTCCAGCATGTTCAGGTCCTGGTCGTGCTGCGCTGTCCACTCCTTGGCGGCGGCGAGCTGCACTCCCCGGTACAGCGCGTCGGGCTCCCGTCCGAGCGCATCCCAGTCCTGGGCGGCCCGTGTCAACTGCCGATGCAGTCGCAGCCGCTCGCGGTCCTCGGTCAGCCAGCGCCGCAGCCGGGGCCAGCTTCGGATCAATGCCTCATGGGTCACCTCGACGCTGTCCTCGTCGACCGCGATCAGCCTGGCGGCGGCAAGCCGCTCAAGGACCAGCCCGGTCTCCTTGGCGTCGCCGCCGCCGCGCAGCTCTTCCAGGCCGGCTCGGCGCTTGGTGTCGGCCGTGCCCTCGCCGATGGCGGTGAGCCGCAGGAAGATGCCTCTGGCGATCTGCCGCTGGGCGGGGCTGAGCCCGGCGTATACATCCTCGGCGGTCTGGGCGACCGCTCCCTGGACCCCGCCCGCGGCCAGGTAGTCGGCCAGGGTGAGGGTGCGGCCCCGATGCCGCTGCCAGGTCTCCAGAAGTGCATGCGAGAGCAGGGGGAGGGCGCCCGGCTCGTCCCGGGCGTCGTCCAGCGCAGTCTCCACCAGGGCGGGCTCGATCGCGAGCCCAGCGTGGGCTGCAGGTTGCGTGAGCACCGCGCGAAGCTCGCCCTCGGTCATCGGGCCGACGAGCGACTGCGCGTCCTGTAGCGCGGCGACCAGTTCCGGGTGGTCGCCGCACTGCGCGTAGAAGTCGGCCCGGACGCCGAGGACGACCCGCGCGCGACTTCGAGGACTGCGGACGGCACCGAGCAGCCCCTCGATGAACCCGGTCCGCTCCCCCTCGTCACCGCAGAGGGTGAACACCTCTTCGAACTGGTCCACCAGCAACAGTATGTGTGCGAGCAGGGGCCTGCCGACGAGCGTCTGGCGGACCGCCAGGTCGAGATTGGCGGGGTCCGCCTCCAGGTCGGCCCGCAGCGCACCCGTCGCGACACCCAGCAGGGCGCCGAGCTGGATGGCGAGCTCCTCAAATGGGTGCTCGCCGGGGGTTAGCAGGATGGTCGACCATTCCTGACTGCCCGGCAGCTTTCCGGCCCGGATCGCCGGCAGCAGTCCGGCCCGCAACAGCGACGACTTGCCGCTGCCGGACGCGCCGAAGACCGCAAGGAACCGTTGCCTGGCCAGCCGGCTCACCAGGTCGTTGACCAGCCGCTCCCGACCAAAGAAGCGCTCGGCGTCGGCAGGCTGGAACGAGGCCAGGCCAAGGTACGGCGCTGGGGCGGTGCCAGTGGCCCAGACGCTGCTGGGAGCGTCCACGTCCCCCGGCACGTGAACCCAGGCGTCCGCCGGCCCCTCCTTGCTGTCAATGACCACCTGATACCAGGCCGCGGGGTCCAGGCCGCCATGGGCACGCCGTACCACGCCCTGGTAGATCTCTTCCGAGACCATCACCGCCAGCGGCTGTGTGGTGGCGCGCAGGCAGTCGCGCAGCACCTCGCTGTCCAGTAGCCCGCAGACATGGATGGTCGCCTCTCCCACGAAGGGATCCGGATCGGAGAGCACGTCGCCGGCGTGCATGGCCAGGCGCACCCGGAGCCGCTCGGCATGGGGGCTGTCCTGGTTGTAGGCGAGCAGTCGCTCACGGAGGCCGCAGGGCACCGTGTCGAGCAGCAGGCTCCGGGAGACGTTGGGGTCGACTGAGAGGAGCCAGCCGTCGCCGGTGTCCTGAAGCACCCAGCTCCTGGGGTCGACGCCTGCCCGGTCGAACAGTCCGGTGCACCAGTCCTTCAGGTGACGGCGAAGCCGAACACGGACGCTGTCGGATCGCTCGAGCCCACCGTAGCTCTCGATGTCGGCAGCCAGGAAGGTGCGGTAGATGCTGTGCCTGCTAGTTCCATCCGAACTGCCGCCATCCACAGCTCATCCCACCCCCCCGCCCGGAGGACCATCCCGGCGGCTTCGGTCGGAGCATAACCAAGGAAATGTCGAAGAACCAGTGAAATCGGCCTCTCCTGCCTTTCCCGCGGCAGCCGCCAGACCGTCAGCCGTCGACCTGGCAGGTGCCGTTGGACGGCGGGTCCGGCCGCCAGCACTGCGCCCGTACCGAGTCGAGGATCGCCTGGAGTTGCCTACCCCTGGCCTCGAGCACCGCCGGGATCGATTCTCGCTCCGCCACGACGTCGTTCAAGGTGGTGTAGAACACGTCGTCGTAGTCGCGGCCCCTGTTCTTGAGTCCCACCGGGAGCAGAGAGACAAGCGCCCTCGGGCTTGTCGCCTGCTGCTGCACGGCGATCGCCTCCGACCGGATGCCCGCGCCGAGGCTGGTGGGCGCGTTGAAGTCGGTGGTCGGTGGGAAGAAGCCGACCTCCCGAAGGGTGATGGCGGCGGTGGACGGCTCGGTGAGGTATCGGATGAGCCGCTTGGCGCCGTCGGGGTAGGGGCTGCTCTTCGGGATCGCCAGGCCGCTGGGCACGATGATGTAGCCAAGCCCCTTCGGGCCGGTTGGAGCTGGGAAGGCCACGAACTCCGCTGGGCCGGCCTTCAGCGCCTCGATCAGGCGGGCGACGTGGTCCCAGGCGATCCACACCTCACCCGACTGCAGCGGCTTGTGCATGAACGCGTAGGTCGGTGACCGGGGATTGCTCTCTGCCCAGGCCCGCCGCATCCATTTCCACATGGTCACGGCGTCGGCGCTCTTGAACCTGGCGTGCAGCCTCCCGGTGAAGCTCGGGTACGCATAGCCCTGCAGAAAACGCCGCAGCAGGCCGTCCTCGGCCGCGGGAAAGCCAAGCTTGCGGCCGCCCTGCTCCCGATTGAGGCGCACGACCCAGCTCAACAGCTCGTCGTAGCCGAGGGCCGCGATATCCACACCGTCCTGCAGCATGTCGACGGCCTCCTTGCGAGCGGCCATGAGATAGGTCGACTGCGCCCACGGGATGTACCACGCCCGACCGTCACCGAGCCGGGCCAGCTCCAGGAAGTCGGGATTGAAGTTGCGGTCGGCGAGGTCATCGGCGAGGTCGTCCAGGTCGAGCAGCAGTCCCTCCGACGCCAGGCTGGCAAGGTCGCCGTGCTGGGCGGCGACGAGCGCAACCGTACCCTTGCCTGCGGCGGCCTCGGCGCGGACACGTTCGATGAACGGGCTCGAGTCCGAGCCGACGAAGTTGACCACACCGTCGTAGCCGACGAGGATGCGCTCGCGCATCTTCTCGGCCTCCTCGACGGGCCGGAGCTGGGTAGACAGGAACACGAGCCCCCGGCCGTCCCCTTGCTCGGCTGGTTGGGGTGGCTTTGGCGCAGCCCGCGTGCAACCGGTGAGCCCGAATGCCGCCACACCGGCGAAGCCGGCACCAAGTTGCAGCGCCCTTCGTCGGCTGATCGATGTCGAGACGAGTCCCTCTGGCGGCTGACGCTTCACGGCACGTCTCCCCCACGGTGCGACGACGAACGGTGTCCCTACGACCACCCTTCTGCCAGAAGGTCGCGACCGAATGGAGTTGATGGTATCGGCCGTGACAAGTGCGGCAAGGGGCCGGACTGATCTGCTGACCGAGGCCCGGTGTCCTGAGGTCCTTGGGCCTTGGCCCAACCCGCACGCCCGATCCAGCATGTCGATGTCCGAACCGCCGAGATACGGTCCAACCTGGACGATCGAGATCGTGGCGCTGACCGCGCATCGCAGCGCGTCGCGGATGAGCACCGTCGGCCTCTGGCGGAGGTTCACTGACGTGTTGATGCCGAGGGAACACCGATCATCACCGCGTAGTGCTCGAGTAAGACATACAAGGCGGGCTTGCGTTCGGCGTGGACGATTATCGAGGTGAACGGCTGCAGCGGCCTGGACTGCCCTAGGGCGTGCAGCAGAAGGCGCTGATCATGCACTCCGAGGAGAATGCCGCATCCGACAGCCCGATCCGACAGCCCGCGATGGCGACTGCCTGGCTCCATGACGGACAACGGTAACCAGGTAAGCGTTCTTGATCCGACGCCCACCCCGCTAACGAACTCTGGATACGATGGCCAGCGTTTCCGCTGGTCATGACCGGTGGTGGGCCTGGGAGGACTTGAACCTCCGGCCTCATCCTTATCAGCTAAATGCCGGTAACCGCTGTGCGGACCACCGTTCCCCCAGGTCGCGTCCGACCGTCGGCGCCAAGGGTATGCGTTCAATCGGCCCACTGGTATGCGTTCAACCATCGTGGCGTCGACCTGCGCTGGCCGACGGGCTCACGCGCCGATGGTATCCCTGCGGTGATGCTGGCCCGCTGAGCGGCTTTGCCTCCAGCCGATCTGTGGTCCTGGCCGATGCTGGCGTGAATTCCACGGACCGAGTGGCACCGGGTCGCTGGTCCTGCCGCGTGGGTTAGCAGGTGAGGTGGAGGGCCGCCGCGGCGCGTGCCGGGTCAAGCTCGGCGAACCGGCGCACGGCCCGACCGGTGGGCAGGGTCTCCACGGTCACACCCCGCTCCTGGAGTTGCTGGATCGTGTCGGGATCGGGCCGCATGCGGCCGTCGGCGCCGGTGCCCACGACCAGGTGGGCAGGGAGCTCGTCCAGGACCTCGGCAAGGTCGTCGAGCACCAGCGCGTGGCCGTCGTGGCGCCACCAGTTCCGTACCACCCGGTCAGGCAGGATGATGAGGTCCTTGGTCTCTTCGCGTCCGTCGATGACGAGCTGTCCGAACTCGTAGTGGTCGATCCGCGCCATCTCATCGCTCCCAGAAGGTTCGCTCGCCTCGCGGCCTCCAGGCTGATCGGCTAGGTTCAGCGCGTGGATGAGGATACCCCGCGGCTGCTGCTGGAGGGCCGCCCGGGGATCGGCAAGACCACCGTGGCCCGGCGGCTGCTGACGCTGCTGCAGGAGGCGGCCCTGCCGGTCGGCGGGTTCACCACCGCCGAGCTGCGGACCAGCGGGCGCCGGGAGGGGTTCGTGGTCGAGGCCGCATCCGGGGCCCGGGAGATCCTGGCTCATGTCGACCTGCCTGGCCCACCGCGGGTGGGCCGGTATGGGGTGGATCTGGCTGCCTTCGAGCGGGTCGCCCTGCCGGCGCTGGGCGACCCCGGGCTCGGCGGGGTGGTGGTCGTGGACGAGTTGGGCAAGATGGAGCTCGCCTCGGCCGCCTTCCGTGCGGCGGTCGTGGGATTGTTCGGGCGGGATGTGGCCGTGGTGGCCACCGTCCAACTCGCCCGCCACCGGTTCACCGATGCCCTCAGGCGCCGCCCCGGCATCCGGGTGGTACGGGTCACCGAAGCAACCCGCGACACCCTGCCCGAGCAGCTCATGCAACGGCTGGTCGGCACCCCTCAAGGGGAGGAGCCGTGACTGGAGCGTCCGGCCTGGAGGAGGCGGCCCGGGCCAAGCAGACGGTCCGCGAGCGCGTCTGGGCCCTGCTGGAGCGCGAGCGGGCGGCCCGCTTCCCCGGCGCCAAAGGGCGGATCCCCAACTTCGCCGGGGCGCCTGCGGCCGCCGCCCGGCTGGCCTCCCTGCCGGCGTGGCGGGCGGCCCGGGTGGTCAAGGCCAACCCCGACGCCCCCCAGCTCCCGGTCCGGGCCCGAGCCCTGGCCGACGGCAAGCTGCTGTACATGGCCGTCCCCCGCCTGACCGACGAACGCCCCTTCATCCTCCTCGACCCAGGCCGGCTCGATGTCCCACCCCGCCGCGCCGCCTCCATCGCCGGGTCGGCCCGAGCCGGGCGGCGGATCACCCTGGCCGACCTGCAGCCCGTGGACCTGGTGGTCTGCGCCAGCGTGGCCGTCAACCGCGAGGGCGTCCGGGTGGGCAAGGGCGGCGGCTTCTCGGACCTGGAGTTCGCCTTGCTGGTCGAGGCCGGGCTGATCGGCACCGACACCGTGGTCGCCACCACCGTCCACCCCCTGCAGGTGCTGGAGGAGGCGCTGCCCGAGACCGGCCACGACTTCCGCCTCGACCTGATCGTCGCCGGCGAGGAGGTCATCAGCTGCCGCCGCACCCGACGCCCGCCAGGGATCCTCTGGGACCACCTGGATGCGGCCAAGATCGCCGCCATCCCCGCCTTGGCCGCTCGGACACGGCAGGACGGACCACTTCGGCCATGACCTGCCGCTGTGCCGTGGTGCAGTCCTGGTGGGGATGGCAAGTGGGGCTCGAGGCGGCGGCGGGAGCCAAGCGACCATCCGGGGCGGGGTTTTACCAGGCGCGGCAAGCCGATCGTTTCGCCCCAGTTTGGGTTCTTGACTGTTGGACTCGTGGGCGTAGCTTGACGCTCTGGGAATGCGCTGGAGGTGGGCGCGATGCGAGCTTGCCGTGGACTCGCACGAACTGGCTCTTACGCACGCGCCCCTCCTGGCGACTGCATGATCGCCCTACGCTCTCCGGCCGCCAATGGAGGGAACCGCTATGGCCGGCGACAACCGCGGTGTGGTCTACACCGGACCTGGCAGCGTCGAGGTGCAGGACCTCGACGACCCCAAGCTGGAGCTCCCCGAGCAGAACAACCGACAGCTGCAGCACGGCGTGATCC
>Ga0081538_10003844_pt1 | contig 14025 bp, 12 predicted proteins | sample TabmetS5T2R1_FD_71022 | JGI IMG/M metagenome (GOLD analysis project Ga0081538, IMG submission 71022) | Tabebuia heterophylla rhizosphere microbial communities from the University of Puerto Rico - S5T2R1 | ecosystem: Host-associated > Plants > Roots > Rhizosphere ... | reverse complement strand
TCGGCGGTGGGCCGGGTCCGCATCCCGCGCGGTGCCCGCAGCCGCCGCCCCTTGAACTCGCCGGCGACGATCCTCACCGGCGCAGGCCCGCGGCCTCGAATGCCTTCTGGACGTCGAAGTACATGACCATCCGCGCGGCCCGGCCGTCTCGGAAGGTCCATAGCTGAGCCATCCGCATGTCGACCAGGGCCCCGCTCCCCCGGCCGCGGCCACGCATCGCCACGACCGCCAGAACGCGGTCCGGCCCCGCCCGATGGAGCTCCCAGTCGACATGGAGCTCCTGCCAAGGCTCCACCCATTCCCGGAAAAACTGAATCGCCCCGTCCGCGCCGCGGCGGACATCGCCCTCTGGGTGCCCAGGCACAATCCACTCGAAGTCGGGGGCCACGCCGCTGAACGCGCCCTCGGCGTCGTCGTGCCGCCAGATGAGCTCATACCCGTCGTCGAGGATGTCCACCGGATCGCGCGTCACGCTGGAATTGGGTCGAGCTCGGAGCCGAAGCGCGCCGCCACCGTGTCGCGCAGCAGCACATGCTCCGGCTGCCCGAGGCCGGGATCGTCGTGGAGGAGCTGGTCCGCTCGGTCCCGGGCGCGCACGAGCAGCTCGGTGTCCTCGGGCAGCCGCGCCACCCGCAGCTCCGGCAGGCCGTGCTGGCGGGTGCCCAGCACGTCACCGGCGCCACGCAACTCGAGGTCGATCTCGGCCAGGCGGAAGCCGTCGCGCTCGCGGGCGATCGCCTCGAGGCGCGGCAGGTTCGGGTCACCGAAGAGGATGCAGAGCGACGGATGCTCGCCGCGCCCTACGCGGCCCCGCAGCTGGTGCAGCTGCGAGAGCCCGTAGCGCTCGGCCGCTTCGATCAACATCACCGTCGCGTTCGGCACGTCGATGCCCACCTCGATGACGCTCGTGGCCACGAGCACGTCGGCGTCGCCGGCTGCGAACGCCTCCATGGCCGCCTGCTTGCGCTTCGACGGCATCTGGCCGTGGATCAGCTCGACCCGCTGATCGCGGAACTCGCTCGTCCGGAGACGCTCGTACTCGGCGGTCGCCGCCCTGGCCTGGAGCGCCTCCGATTCCTCGACCAGGGGGCAGACAACGAAGCACTGCCGTCCCGCGGCGATCTCCTCGCGGATCCGCTGGTAGGCCCGCGCCCGGGCCCGCGCGCCGTCGACCACGTACGTCTCGACCGGCTGACGGCCCGCCGGCAGCTCGCGCAGCACGGTGGCATCGAGGTCGCCGTAGGCGGTGAGGGAGAGCGTGCGGGGAATCGGGGTGGCCGTCATATGGAGGGCGTGCGGAGCGAGACCCTCGGGCGCCTTGCCGTCGAGCGCCGCCCGCTGGCGCACGCCGAAGCGGTGCTGCTCGTCGACGACGGCGAGCGCGAGGTCGCGGAACTCGACGGCGTCCTCGATCAGCGCATGGGTGCCTACCACCAGCTGAAGCTGGCCGCTGTCGAGCCGCGCGAGCAGGTCGCGGCGACGGCCTGCGGGCGTCGAGCCGGTGAGGAGCTCCAGCGGCAGGTAGCCCCCCAGCAGCGAGTCGAGCGTGCGGTGGTGCTGCTCGGCGAGCGTCTCGGTCGGCGCCATCAGCGCGGCCTGGGCGCCGTTCTCGACCGCCCGCAGCATGGCGTGCAGGGCGACCGCGGTCTTACCGCTGCCGACCTCCCCCATCAGCAACCGCTGCATCGGGCGCTCGCCGGCGATGTCCCGGTCGATCTCCTCCATCGCCCGGATCTGGTCGCCCGTCAGCTCGAACGGCAGCGACCAGCGCCAGCGGTCCACCCCCACGCCGCGCGCCGCGAGCGGGCGCGCCCGCCGGCCCTCCCGGCGTGTGCGCCGCCGGCCCGCCACCGCAAGCTGCAGCAGTAGCAGCTCCTCGAAGGCGAGCCGGCGGCGCGCGTCGCGCTCGTCCTGCTCGCGGTCGGGGAAGTGAACCGTGGCCAGCGACGCCGGGCGGTCGGGCAGATGCTCCTCGACGCGCAGCCGCGCGGGCAGGGGCTCCACCGCGTCGAAGAACCGCGCGTAGGAGTCCCAGGCGAGCTGCCGTAGGCGCCCCGGCGTGATGCCCTCGGTTGCGGGATGGACCGGGACCAGCCCGACGGTATGGACCGGTGCCCCGCCGTCGCCGAACACCTCGTGTTCCGTGACCCAGAACTCGTTGCGGCGCCGGAGCTTTCCGTGCAGCAACACCTGGGCCCCCTCGCCGAGCTGGCGCGCGATCCAGGGCTGGTTGAACCAGACCGCCACGAGCGGGCCGCTCTCGTCGAATACGCGCGCCTCGACGCGCTTGCGCCGCCGGTCGCGCATCGGCCGGACGGTCACGCCGCGCACCCCGACCGCGACGGTGGCCTCCTCCCCCACGCCCAGCTCCGCCACCGGGCGCACGTCGCGGCGGTCGCGATGCGAGTGCGGCAGGTGTTCGAGCAGATCGCCCACGGTCTCGATGCCGAGCGTGACGAGCGCCTTGCCGGCGGCTCCCCGCAGCGAGACGGGCTCTGCCAGACGGCTGGGGCGCGGGTAGGAGCGCACCGGCGCCGCCAGGGCGGCGTCGCGCGTGAGCTCGTCTCGGGAGGCGAAGAGCGTGACCATCCTCACGGGAATGATCGCGGTCCGGTCGGCATCTCCCCGGACATGGACTACGACGTGGTCATCGTCGGCGGCAGCCTCGCCGGATCGGCCGCCGCGACGCTCTACGGCCGCGCCGGTCTACGCGTGGCTGTGGTGGAAAAGCAGCCGGACCCGCTGGCGTACAAGACGACCTGCAACCACTTCATCCTGGCGAGCTCCGTGCCCACCCTCGAGCGGCTCGGCCTGACGGAGAAGATCGAGGAGGCCGGCGGTGTGCCGAACTCGATCGCCGTCTGGAGCCGTTACGGCTGGATTCACGCGGAGCCGCCGGCCGACTACCCGTACCCGGTGACGGGCTACAACATCACCCGCCGGCGCCTCGACCCGATGGTGCGCAAGCTGGCAGCCGGCACCGACGGGGTTGACCTCATGCTCGGTCACACGGCGACCGGCCTCGACTGGGATCGCGGCCGGGTGGCGGCCGTGCAGGTTCGCGATCGCCACGGTGTCGAGCACACGCTCTCGGCACGCCTGGTGGTGGCCGCCGACGGCCGGTACTCCAAGCTCGCCCAGATGGCCGGCATCACGACCCGGACGAGGCCGCACGAGCGCTTCTATTACTGGGCCTACTTCCGTGGCGTCGAGCTCGACACCCCCGCGAGCTCGCAGTTGTGGTTCCGCGAACCCGACGTCGTCTACACGTTCGGGAACGAGGACGGGCTGACGGTCCTTACCGTGCTCGCGGGGAAGGACCGGCTGCCGGAGTTCAAGGCGGACCTCGATGGCGCATTCATGCGGTCCTTCGAGAACCTTCCGCGCGGCCCGCGCCTCGACCACGCCGAGCGGGTCTCGAAGATCATGGGCAAGCTAGACCTCACGAACCTTCGGCGCCGCCCGGCGGCGAAGGGCATGGCCCTGATCGGCGACGCGGCCCTCGCCTCCGATCCCCTCTGGGGGGTCGGCTGCGGATGGGCGTTCCAGTCGGCCGAATGGCTCGTCGACGCGACCGCCGACACGCTCCGGCGGAGGGCCGATCCTGCCCCTGCCCTAAGGCGCTACCGGCGGACGCACCGACGCCGGCTCGCCGGCCACGACTTCCTGATCTGCGACTACTCGCGGCTGCGGGGCTTCAATCCCGTCGAGCGGCTGGTGTTCGCCGCCGCGGTCCACGATCCCGCCACCGCTCTCCACTTCCACGCGTTCGGGACGAGGAGCATAGGGGCATCGCGCTTCCTGGCACCGGCGCCGCTCGCGCGGGCCGCCTGGGTGCTCGCTACTCGGCGGCCAAGAGCCACCACCAAGCCGGCTGGCCTCCGTGATGCAGCTCGAGCTCCACGCCCTCCGGCACCCGGCGACGCAGCTCGTCGCGGCTGAGCGGCGGATCGTTCCCCTCGATGCACGTGAGCAGCTCGGCGCCGGGCGAGACGCGCTGGAGCGTGGCGGCCAGCGTGGATTCGGGGTCGCCCCACGCGATCAGCTCGCCGTCGGCGTAGCCCACGGCATCGCCCTTGCTGAAGCGGCCCTGGGCGTCGTCGCGGGCCGCCGGGGCAACGCCGCCGAGACGGAGCCTTTCGCGGGCGGCGTCGAGCGCGTCGGCGTTAGCGGCCGCGCCGCGCCCCGGGTCGAACGCGAGCAACGCGACCAGCCCCTCCTGGGGCGCGGTGGTCGGCACCACGCGGGCGGGCCGCTCCGACAGCTCGGCCGCGCGTTCGGCTGCTAGCAGCACGTTGGGGCTGTTCGGCAGCACGACCACCTCGGCGGCCGACGTCGAGTGGATGCCCGCGAGCAGCTCGTACGTGGACGGATTCATCGTGGCGCCGCCGTCGACCACAAGCACCCCAAGGTCCTCGAAGAGGCGTGCCAGACCTTCTCCGCTCGCGACCGCCACGACGCCGCAGGTGGCCTCGACCGGCTCATGGCCGTTGCCCGACAGCCGCGCGCTGCGGTCGGCCACCTGCTCGTCCATATCGGCGACGTCGAAGCGGCAGACCTCCCCGACCGGCTCGAACAGCGCCACCGCTCTGCCGGGATCGTCGGTGTGAACGTGCACGCGCAGGGTGCGATCGTCTCCCACCACCAGAACGGAGTCGCCGATCTCCTCGAGCAGCGGCATGAAACTGGAGCCGTCGAGCCCCTCTCCCGTGACCGCGAAGTTCGTGCAGTAGCGGAAGCTCGACGACTCGTGCTCCGGCCGGTGTAGGGCCGCCGGCGCGTACTGGTGGGCGAGCTCGGGCGCGTGCTCGCCGCGCAGCGCGGCCAGGCAGCCGGCGAGGATCACGGTCAGGCCGTAGGCGCCGGCATCCACCACGCCCGACTCGCGCAGGATGGCGAGCTGGTCGGGACCGCGCTCGACCGCCTCCTTGCCGGCCTCGAGCGCCCGCTCGAGCACCTCGGCCAGCAGCTCGTCCTGCTGGGCGGCCGTGGCGGCGGGCCCGAGACGCTGGGTGTCCATGTGGGCGAGGTCGTGAGCGACCCGGCGCGCCATCGAGCGGACGGCGGACAGCATCGTCCCCTCCGCCGGATCGCGCACGGACGCATAGGCGGCGTCCGCGGCGCGTGCGAAAGCGGCCGACACCAGCACCGGATCGACCAGCTCACCGCGGCGGCTGGCCAGCTCCTCAGCCGCCCCCCGCACGATCTGGGAGAGGATCACGCCGCTGTTGCCACGCGCTCCGAGCAGCGCGGCCCGCGCCACGCCGGAAACGATCGCGTCGCGGCCGATCACGTCCACGGGCTGGCCGTTCAGGCGGTCCAGCTCGTCCATCACGGCGCGCATGGTGAGGGCCATGTTGTCCCCCGTGTCGCCGTCGGCGACCGGGAACACATTCAGGTCGTTGACCTCCTGACGGCGGCTCTCGAGCTCCGCCAGCGCCGCGGACACGACGCGCCGGAACCGGACAAGGCTCTCGTCTGGCACGTTGCCTATTTACACCACCGACCGGCGGTGTTACTCATCGCTCAGACGGCCTTGAGGACCTTGCCGGCCTTCAGGCAGCGTGTGCAGACGTACTCCCGCCGAGGGGCTCCCTCGACGAGAATGCGGACCTTCTGAAGGTTCGGGTTGAAGCGCCGTTTGGTGGCCACCATCGAGTGGCTGCGGCTGTGACCGAACGCCGGTCCCTTCCTGCACACGTAACAGACCTTGGGCACGGCGACTCAGGCTAGCAGCACCTCGCGGGCGGTCTTGAGGGCCTCCTCGACCGCCCGACGGTCGACGTCGAGGTGCGTCACGGCGCGTATACGGCCGTCGGGCGTGCCGCTCAATTCGACCCCGCGCCGCTCCATTTGCTCGAGGAACGCGGCCGCGTCGGGCACCGCGAAGATGACGATGTTGCTCTCCGGCGGGACGACCTCCGAGCCCAGCTCCGCGAGGCCGTCCGCGAGCAGGCGGGCGAGCTCGTGGTCCTCCGCCAGGCGCTCGACGTGGTGGTCCAGGGCGTAGAGGCAGCCGGCCGCGACGATCCCGGACTGCCGGAAGGCGCCGCCCACCATTTGCTTCCAGCGCCAGGCCTCGCCGATCAGCTCGCGCGAGCCGCACAGAACGGCACCCACCGGCGCGCCGAGCCCCTTGGTGAAGTCGAGCCACGCCGTATCGAAGCCGCCGGCGAACCGCGCTGCCGGCACGCCCGAGGCGACCACTGCGTTCATCAGGCGAGCGCCGTCCATGTGCGCCCGCAGGCCGTACTCGCGTGCGGCCTCGAGCACAGCCTGAACCGCCTCGAGCGGCCACACGCGGCCACCGCCCATGTTCGTCGTCTGCTCGACGGAGACGAGCCGCGAGCGCGGCTTGTAGCGATCGCCCTTCGGCCGCAGGGCCGCCACCAGCTGCTCGCGCGTGAAGATGCCGCCGTCGCCGTCGATCGGGTTGATCATCAGCCCGGCCTGCTGCGCCGGCCCGCCCGCCTCGGCGATGATCGGGTGGGCGGTGCGGTCGAGGATCAGCTCGTCGCCGCCCGGGCGTGCGTGCAGCCGGAACGAGATCTGGTTGCACATCGTGCCGGTGGGCAGGAACAGGCCTGCCTCGTGGCCCAGCAGCTCGGCCACCCGGTCCTGCAGGCGCCGTGTGGTGGGGTCCTGTCCGCGCTGCTCGTCGCCCACATCGGCCGTGGCGATCGCACGGCGCATGTTCTCGGTGGGACGGGTCTGGGTGTCGCTGTAGAGGTTGATCACGCGGCGGGAAGCTACCGTGGCGACCGCCGCAGGGCTCGCCGAAGCGCGGCCATCTGAAGCACGGCCCGGGCGGCGTCCTCTCCCTGGTGGCGCTTGCCGCCGCCGGCCCGGGCGAGCGCCTGCTCCATCGTGTCGACGGTGAGGACGCCGAACGCACAGGGCACTCCCGTGTCGAGCCCCACACGCGCAATCCCGCTGGCCGCCTCGGCGCAGACGTAGTCGTAGTGGTCCGTCTCGCCGCGGATCACGGCGCCGAGACAGGCGACGCCCGCGTAGCGGCCCGACTCGGCGCAGTACTTCGCCGCCAGCGGCAGCTCGAACGCGCCCGGCACGTCGTGGACCTCGACGGAGGCGCCCGCTGCCTCGAACACGCGCCTGGCGCCTTCGACGAGCCGTTCGGCGAGATCCTCGTAGAAGCGGCCGACACAGGCCGCGTAGGTCTCAGCGGTCGCCACGGCGCGGAGCCGGACCCTGACCGTAGGGGTCGGCCGCCTCGGCGGCGGCGCGCTCGCGGTCTTGCACGCGCTCCTCGTGCAGCATCTCCTCGTCCAGCGCCAGGCCCTGGTGATGCAGCAGGTGGCCGAGCCGCTCCTTCTTCGCGCGCAGGTAGTCGCGGTTGTGCTCGCCGGGCGCATGCTCGATCGGTATCTGGTCGGTCACGGTCAGCCCGTAGCCCTCGAGGCCGACGATCTTCTTCGGATTGTTGGTCAAGAGCCGGATCGAAGTCAGCCCAAGGTCGACGAGGATCTGGGCGCCGATCCCGTAGTCGCGCAGATCGGCCGGCAGCCCCAGCTCGAGGTTGGCATCGACGGTGTCGCGGCCCTCCTCCTGGAGGCGGTAGGCCCGCAGCTTGTTGAGCAGCCCGATCCCGCGCCCCTCCTGGGCCAGGTACAAGAGCACGCCGCGGCCCTCTTGGTCGATTCGCACGAGCGCGTCCTCTAGCTGCTGGCCGCAGTCGCAGCGAAGCGAGTGGAACACATCGCCGGTCAGGCACTCCGAGTGCACCCGCACGAGCACGTCGTCCTGGCCCGCCACCTCGCCCTTGACCATCGCCACGTGATGCTTGTCGTCGACCAGCGAGCGGAAGCCCACCACCTGGAACGTCCCGTAACGCGTGGGCATCCGCGCCTCGACCACCCGCTCGATCAGCTTGTCGTGCCGGCGTCGGTAGGCGATCAGGTCCGCGACCGTGACCATCTTCAGGTCGTGCTTCTCGCAGTAGTGGACCAGGTCCGGCACGCGGGCCATCGTGCCGTCGTCGTTCATCACCTCGCAGATGACGCCCGACGGGTTGAGGCCCGCCAGCCGCGCCAGATCGACCGCAGCCTCGGTCTGCCCCGTACGCTCCAGCACCCCGCCGGCCTTGGCCTTCAACGGGAAGATGTGCCCCGGCTGGACCAGGTCCTGCGGCCGGGTGCGGGGGTCGATCGCCACCTGGATCGTGTGGGCGCGGTCGTGCGCCGAGATTCCCGTCGTAATTCCCTCGCGCGCCTCAACCGAGACCGTGAAAGCCGTCTGAAACGGCGACTCATTCTTCGCCGCCATCAGATCGAGCGCCAGCTCGTCGCAGCGGCTGGGGGTCAGCGCGAGGCAGATCAGGCCGCGGCCGTAGGTGGCCATGAAGTTGATCGCCTCCGGCGTCGCGAACTGCGCGGCGAGGGTCAGATCGCCCTCGTTCTCGCGGTCCTCGGCGTCACACACCACCACCATCCGCCCGGCGCGGACGTCCTCGATCGCCTCCTCGATCGTGCTGAAGGGCGCGTCGGTCATTGCGCCTCAGACTGAATCATCGTCCGTGGCTGGGGACGCAGGCAGCCGCAGGTTCGCAGCCGCCAGGCACGGACGAGGATGAAGGAGGGGGCGCTCATGCCTGAAGCTTCTCAACGTACTTGGCCAGCACATCCACCTCCAGGTTCACCACGCGGCCCGGCGTCGCCGCGCCGAGGGTCGTGCGCTCGAGCGTCTCGGGGATGAGCGAGACTTCGAAGCCGTCGTCGTCGACCGCGGACACGGTGAGCGAGACTCCGTCGACCGCGATCGAGCCCTTCTCGACCACGTAGCGCAACAGTCCCGCTGGGGCGCTGATCCTCACAACGCGTGCGAAGCCGTCCTCGGTCACGGCCTCCACGCTACCGGTGCCGTCGACGTGGCCCTGAACCACGTGGCCGCCGAGCCGGTCGCCGGCACGCAGAGGCAGCTCTAGGTTGACCTCGTCTCCTTTCCCAAGGGGTCCCAGGGAGCTCCGCCGCAGCGTCTCCTCCATGACGTCGGCGGAGAAGCCGCGGCCGTCGGGATCCACGGCGGTGAGACAGACGCCGTTCACGGCGATCGAGTCTCCGGGCGCGAGCTCGCCGGCCAACTCGGTCCGCACGCGCAGCCTCACGCCGTCGCCGTCGCGCTGAAGCGACTCAACTGCTCCCGTGCCTGCCACGAGGCCGGTGAACATTCACCACTCCCTCAGGCGCGCCGTCACCAGCACGTCGTCCTCGATCCTGTCCACCTCCACCGACACGGCGCGGCCCGCCGCCGCGATCTCCTGGACGCCGAGACCCTCGATCGTGGTCCTTGCCTCGCGCCCGCCGACGAGCAGGGGAGCGACGAAGATGCGCACCTCGTCGACCTCGCCGGCTTCGAGGAAAGCGCCGGCCAGGTGAGGTCCGCCCTCGAGAAGCAGCGACTGGATCTCGCGCGAGCCGAGCTCGTCGAGCGCGGACTGAACCCGTCCGGCCTCGTTCCCGCCGCGGGCGACGATCACATCAACCCCGGCGGCCTCGAGTGCCTGGAGGGCCGTGCGCGAGGCCGCCCGGCCGCAGATGACGGTCACGGGCACCTCGGACGCGCCGCGCACGAGCCGGCTGTCGAGCCGCAGCCGCGCCTCCGAGTCGAACACAACCCGCCTCGGCTGGCGGGCCACGCCCTCGACCCGCGCCGTGAGCTGCGGGTCGTCGTGCGTCGCCGTGCCGATGCCGACGGCAACCGCGTCGGACTCCGCGCGCCAGCGGTGGGCGCGGGCGCGGCTGGCCTCGCCCGAGATCCACCGTGAGTCGCCCGTGCGAGTGGCGACCTTGCCGTCGAGGCTCATGGCGGACTTGAAGATCACGAGCGGCCGGCCGGTCCGCGCGTGCTTGCGAAAAGGCTGGTTGAGGATGCGCGCGGTGTCGGCCAGCTCACCGTCGACGAACTGGACCTCCACGCCCTCGTCGCGCAGGATGCCGGGACCGCGGCCCGCGGCCTTGGGAGTCGGGTCGTCGGAGGCAATCACCACGCGGGCTATGCCGGCCTCGAGGATCGCGTCCGTGCAGGGCGCGGTGCGTCCGTGGTGGCAGCACGGCTCGAGGGAGACGTAGAGCGTGGCGCCGGTGGGATCCTCGCCGGCCGCCTCCAGCGCCATCCGCTCGGCGTGGGCCTGCCCCGGGGGCTGGGTGATGCCCTCGCCGATCACCCGGCCGTCCTTCACGAGAACGGCCCCGACCATCGGGTTTGGGCTCGTCTTGCCACGCGCCTCGGTGGCCAACTCGATTGCCCGCGAGAGGTGTCGCGCGTCGCGCTCGTCGGCGGTGGTCTTGGGCATCGGAAGGCGCTCTGGGAGCCAGATTGACTGGCGAGTCAACCATACCAGCGGGTCTGCGCGCGGACCCGGCGGGTCGGGACACTAGCCTGCCGCGGGATGCACCGCGTCGTGCTTGCGCTGATCCTCGCCGCGGCCTTTGCGCTGCGGCTGTGGAACATCGACTACGGGCTGCCGTTCGTCTACTCGATCGACGAGGCCTCGCACTTCACGAACCGCGCGGTCGAGATGTTCTGGCAGGACCTCGATCCGGGCTACTACCAGAACCCCGCCGCCTTCACCTACCTCGCCTACGGCCTGCTGCGAGTGATGTACGGCCCGCTCGGGTTCATCTTCGGCCTGCCGTACGGAAACGTGACCGAGCAGTTCGACAAGGACCCCACCGAGATCTGGATCGCAGCGCGGGTGCTCGCGGCGGCCCTCGGCGTGGTCGGGGCGGCGGCGACCTACTGGGCGGCGCGGCGACTGTGGGGGGTGCGCGAGGGCCTGGTGGCCGCCGCGGTGCTGTCGTTCGCGTTCCTGCCGGTCGCCTACTCGCGCGTCGCGGTCACCGACGTGGGCGTGCTCGCGGGCATGGCTCTCGCCCTCGTCTGGTCGGTGCGGGCATACGAAGAGGGGCGCATGCGCGACTACGCGCTCGCCGGGGCGGCCGCGGGTCTGGCGCTGGCGTTCAAGTACACCGGCGGACTGGCGCTGCTGCCGCTCGCCCTGGCCGCGCTGGCGCGGGCGCGCATGGACGGCGTGCGCGCCGCGGGGAGCCTCGCGTTGGGCTCCGCGCTCGCCGCCGTGGTGTTCGTGGCGCTCAACCCATACGTGCTCGGATCCTTCGACGCCTGGTGGAGCGACCTGCGCGACCAGGCGGAGGTGGCCGCCGACCGGCCGAAGCCGGGCCAGGAGTCCGGCGGAATCTCGTATTACCTCGACAGCCTCACCTGGGGCCTTGGCTGGGCGGCCGCGATCGCGGCGCTGATCGGCGCGGCGATCGAGCTGCGGCGGAACCTCATGCGCGGGCTCATGCTCCTGGCCGTGCCGCTGGCGCTGTTCGTGTACCTGAGCGTCCAGTCGCGCTACTTCGGCCGCTGGCTCCTACCCGCGTATCCGGCGCTGGCAATGCTCGCCTCGGTTGCGATCACGACGGCGGCGGAGGTGGTCTCGGACTGGATCGCGCAGCGGAGGCGGGTCTACGTTCGGCCGCCGCGCTACGTGCGGCCCGGCGCCGTCTGGCGGCCCCGCCCCCTGGCGGCCCGCCCGGCGCTCGCCTCGGGCGCCCTGCTCGCGGTGGTCACGGGGCTGGTGCTGGCACAGCCGCTCGCGGCGGATGTGCGGACGGCCCTCGTGCTCGGCCGCGACGACACCCGGGAGCAGGCGCGCGAGTTCCTCACCGAGCACTTCCCGCCCGAGCTGCGGATCTCGATCGAGCCGGCCGTGCCGGGCCGCTACTTTCGCTCCAATCCCGAGGGCCGGCTGCCCGACTGGCTGTCCCGCTGTCCGGCGCGCCCGGGCTGGACCGACCGCGGCTGGTCGTACGTGGGCGAGGGCAGGCGCCGGGTGTGCGTGCGCTTCAAGCCCGGCCAGTTCGCGCGGCCCGACGGCGGCGTGCGGGCATCCGCCTACCACACGGTCCTGTCCCCAGAGGTCATCGACGACTACCGCTTCTACGGCTACTGCCTCGTAATGACCACGGGAGTCGTGCGCGAGCGCGCGCTCGAGACCGGCAACCCGGACGTGCGCGCCTACTACCGCCGGCTCGACCGCGAGTCGCGCCTGCTGCGCGAATTCAGCCCCTATGACGACGGCGCGGGCCCAGTGCCGTTCAGCTTCGACCTCTCGTACAACTACTACCCGACCGAGTACCGGCGGCCGGGGCCAACTGTGCGGATCTACCGCCTCCGCCGCTGCCGGCAGCGCTCGGGCGGCCCGGTGATTCCCATCCCGCGGGCCAAGGAGCCGCCGCCGTTCACGCCGCCGGGGGAGCGGGGTGTGCCGCAGGAGGAGGTCTGAGGCTGGCTCAGTCGAACGCGCCGAGATCCCTCAGCGTGTAGCGCTTATACAGGCCGTAGCGGGTTCCGGGCGGTGGTGACTGCCAGTCGGTCGCGTAGCGTGCGTACATCAGCGCGCGGTACGGCCACCAGGTGCCGACCGGGACGGGCCCGCCGTTGCAGGAGCCTGCCGAGTAGCCGGGACGGTTCACCCAGAGGTAGCCGTCGATCTTGGGGTTGGCCGTGAGGGTCGTGGGCTCTGGTCCGAGCCCGCGCATGCCCGGGTGACACCAGACGTTGATGCGCCGCCACATGTATCGGCTGCGGCTGATCCAGTGGCGGTAGTGCACGGGTCCGCGGCCGTTGTAGGCGGTGCTGATGATGAACGGCTTCCCGCCGACCAGGCGCGAGACCTCGAGGCCGTACTTGACGTTGGCGCTGGTCCAATCGTGGTGGGTCACGTTCACCATGAAGCCGCGGACCTTGTGGATGCCGATGATGCGCAGCTTCTTGGCGGTCCGCTTGACGGGCTCCCAGTCGGACGCCCCCGCCTCGAGGTAGATGGTGGCGTTCGGGAGCTGCGAGAGCACATCGACCCCGTAGCGCAGCAGCTGCAGCCGGTCGTCGCGGCGGTGCCGGGCCAGACAGTCGATTGTGCCGAGCGAGTCGACCTCGAAGCCGATCACCACCCGTGCATCGCCGACGGCGGCCGCGAACTTCCGGTACCACTTGCGCGTGCGGGCGTCCTCGCGCCGGCCACCGCCCAGGTAGCTCGGACCGCACTTGTTGCTCTCGGCCCGCAGCACGGCCATCTGTGGGATCGTGCCCGGCTGGTCGCACTGGACGCGGTTGAGGAAGCCGCGCACCTTCTTCACCATCCGCGGCTTCGTGAACCTTCCGAACCAGCGGAAGCGCGGCTGGCGGGCGAGGCGCCACATGATGCTCGCCCTGCCCGTGCTCCCCTCGCGCTTCCATCTGCGCCACAGCGCGTAGGCGGGCTCCATGCGGTCGACGAACCAGCGCAGGCCCAGCAGCGGATTCGGCGACGCCGGGTCCACCCCGCGCGGATCGATGCCGAACGGCAGGACCGGCGCCGGCGGCGGGTGCTGAGCGACGCATTCGGCCCAGTCGTCCGGGTACTTGCCGACCGGCCCGTGTGGGATCTGCGCGGGCTCGACAGCGAACTCGGGCGGCAGCAGCGGCCCCGGCGCCGGCAGCTGCGCGGAGGCCGCGGAGTCGATCGTGAGCCGCACGGCGCGCTCGGCCGTCCTCGCAACCTCCGGAGCGTCCACGAACCGCAGGTCGCCACCCGTCATCTCGATCACGAAGCCGTCCAGGATGTGCTCCTCGTAGTTGTCGACCACCGCGTCGACCTTGCCCACCTGCTCCCCGTCGGAGGCGTACACCGGAGTGCCGCGCTGCACGGCGGAGTAGTGGATCGGATGCCCGTCGTCAGCTCCCACCGAATGAAATATACGAATGGCCGGCGCTCGTCAGGGGAGTCGCTGCCGAACCCGCGGCTCCTCCAGGAAGTCCGCGATCGCTCGGCTCAGCCTCCCGCCCTGCCACGCAAGTGGGGATTTGCCCGGTTTTTCGCTGACCAGCCGGGCGGCGGGCAGGCGCTCGGCCCAGGTCTCCGCGATCGCGTAGGGGTGCCCGGGATCCGCCTCGTCGTGGCTGGCGACCACCAACGCGGGGACATCGAGCGTCTCCAGCTCCTCGATGCCGCCGAACGCAAGC
>Ga0081538_10003843_pt1 | contig 14026 bp, 10 predicted proteins | sample TabmetS5T2R1_FD_71022 | JGI IMG/M metagenome (GOLD analysis project Ga0081538, IMG submission 71022) | Tabebuia heterophylla rhizosphere microbial communities from the University of Puerto Rico - S5T2R1 | ecosystem: Host-associated > Plants > Roots > Rhizosphere ... | reverse complement strand
TTCGCCGGATAGGCGTCCTGAGCCCTTGCGCCGGCGTCGGCAAGCACAAGCGTCACGACAATTCCCAGGAAAGCATGAAGCGTTGGCAGTCGATGATGCTGGCCCATGAAATCCCCCATATTTCATGAACAGGGTAGCACCTCGCCGAAGCCGGATCACCCCGAGCGGGCCGGTTCCCGGCAAGCGGACCGGCCGTCTTGCCTACCAGAGAAATCCGGCCAGGAGGTCGCTCAGGTCGTTGGGCGCCTCGCGCGTGGAAAAATGGCCAACCCGGTCCGGAACGCGGTGCGGTGGTCCCCGTGAAGTGCTTGGCCTTGCCATGGTTGCAGGCAGCAAGCATCGATCGTCAGGCCAGCGGTGAAGAAGCAGGACAGGTGCTCCATTGTCCGGCCCACCGTCCTTGTAGGCAATGCGCAGGAGCGGTGTCTCAAGATGAGCGACCGTCATCGGACCTCGCAGGAAGGCGCGTGAGCAGCCGCGGGCGATATCTACCTCGGCCGGCCCTTCTTGGGGTGACCCTCCGGCGCCGCCGGCACAGGATCGTTGGCCGGATGCCGGCGCGCGCTCTCGCGCAAGGCTTCCTTGAGCGTGACCGGACGGTGATGTTTCTTCAGCAGGTCGGCAAAAGCTTCGTCCGCCAGCTCCTGGAAATCCCTCATGCTGTCGCGGGCGAGCAGGTCGAGCGCGTGCCAGGTCTCCTCGTCGAATTGGACGCGTTTGCCGCGCATGCCTGAGGCCCTCGCCACGCAGGAAATTTCATCTACAACGGCAGTTCAGGAGTTCCGTTCCAAAGCCCGCATCTGAGGCACTGCGCCGTTCGCGCATCACATTCTGGCAGCCGTCCGCATGGATTGCCAGACGCGTTCGGCCGTCAGCGGCATCGCGATGTCGGTCACGCCAAGCGGTCGCAGCGCGTCGAGCACGGCGCTCACGATCGCGGCGGGCGCTCCGATGCTGCCGGCCTCGCCACAGCCCTTGGCACCAAGCGGATTGTGGGTGCAGGGCTGGTTCTCGTCGCATTCCGACACGATCACGGGGAAATCGTCGGCACGCGGGAGACAATAGTCCATGAACGAGCCCGACAGCAGCTGCCCGCTGGCCGGATGGTAGACGCAATGCTCGCGCAGCGCCTGACCCAGGCCTTGCGCGAGGCCGCCGTGAATCTGGCCTTCGACGATCATCGGATTGATGACAACGCCGACGTCGTCGACGGCCCAATAGCCGATGAGCCGCACGCTGCCAGTCTCGGCATCGATCTCGAGTTCGCACACATGGGCGCCGTTGCTGAACGCGAAGGCCGGCGGATCATAGACCGCGGTTTCCTGCAGGCCCGGCTCGAGAGTTTCCAGGGGAAAGTTGGCCGGGACGTAGGCCGCACGCGCGACCTCGCGCAGGTGAATGCGGCGATCCGTCCCGGCGACCGCGAACCAGCCATGGTCGAACGCGATGTCGCCCGCCGCCGCCTCCATGAGGTGACCGGCGATCCGCTTGCCCTTGTCGATGATCCTGCCGGCCGCATGATCGAGCGCGGAGCCGCCCACCGCGATCGAGCGCGACCCGAAGGTGCCGGTGCCGAACGGAACCTGATCGGTATCGCCTTCGATGATCTCGATCGCGTCGAGCGGCACGCCCAGCCGCGACGAGATGATCTGCGCAAAGGTGGTGGCATGGCCCTGACCGTGGTTGTGCGTGCCGAGCATGGCCTGCACACTGCCATCCGATTGCACCCGAACATGCGCCGCTTCGAAGAATCCCGCGCGGGCACCGAGCGAGGTAGCAAAGCGCGAGGGCGCCACGCCCGACGATTCGACATAGCACGCCATGCCGATACCGCGCAGGACACCGGCACGCGACGCAGCGGCGCGCCGCGCCGCAAAGCCCTCGTAGTCGGCCAATTCCAGCACGCGAGAAAATATCTTGGGAAAGTCGCCGCAATCGTAGGTCGGGCCGATCGGCGTCCGGTAGGGCATCGCGGTGACCGGCACGAGATTGCGCCGGCGGATGTCGGCGCGATCGATGCCGAGCTCGCGGGCCGCCTGATCGGCCAGGCGCTCGAGCACGTAGCAGGCCTCCGGCCGTCCGGCGCCGCGGTACGCGTCGGTCGGCAAGGTGTTGGTGAACACGCCGGTGCATTCGATGAAAATCGCCGGCGTGCGATAGACGCCGGCCAGCAGCGCGCTGTAGATCGCGCTCGGGATGGCGGCGCCGAACGTCGACAGGTGGGCGCCCAGGTTCGCCAGGGTCTCGACGTGCAGCGCGAGGAAACAGCCTTGCCGGTCCACGGCCAGCTCCGCCCGCGTGAGGTGATCGCGCCCCTGATTGTCCGCGATGAAGCATTCGCTGCGGGTGGCGACCCATTTGACCGGGCGCCGCAGCCGGCGGGCTGCATAGGCGACGATCGTCTCCTCGGGATAATGCTTGCCCTTGTAACCGAAGCCGCCGCCCACATCGGGGGCGATCACCCGCACGCTGCCCTCCGCCACGCCGAGCTGCTCGGCAACCAGCCGCCGGACCTGGTGCGGGATCTGGGTGGCAATGTGGAGGTTGAGCTTCTCGGTTCCCGCCTCGGCGACCGCGAGCACCGCACGCGGCTCGAGCGCGGCGCCGATCAGACGGTTGTTGACAAGCTCGATGCGGGTGACGTGCGCGGCCTGCTCGAACGCGCGCCGCGTCGCCGCCGCGTCGCCGCGCGACCAGCGGAAACACACGTTGCCGGGAGCGCATTCGTGCAGCAGCGGCGCCTGCGCCGACATGGCCGCACGGGACTCGATCACGATCGGCAGCGGGTCGTAGTCGATCTCGACCAGCTCGGCCGCATCCAGCGCCTGCGCGGGGGTCTCGGCGATCACCGCCGCCACCGACTCGCCGACATGGCGCACCCGCTCGCGCGCGAGCGCGAAGCGGAGCGGCTCGGCCATGGGCTGCCCGTCGCTGCAACGGATGGCCCAGAGCGGTCGCATGGGGCCCACGCCGTCCGCCACCATGTCGGCGCCGGTGAAGACCGCAATCACGCCGGGCGCGCCAGCGGCGCGCGCGGTGTCGATCCGGAGCAGAGCTGCATGCGCATGGACCGAGCGGACCAGCACGCAATGCAAGGCGCCGGCGATGTCGAGGTCGGCCACATAGCGCCCGCGCCCGAGGAGAAACCGAGGGTCTTCGCGACGCCGGACCGATGCGCCGATGCCGCCGTGGTCTTGCGGATGCGGGTCTATTGCATTTCCTCGCGGAAGAGCTCCAGGCGCTCGAACGCGACCTTGTCGGAGACGACGAAAAAGTGGGCGTCCTGGCCGATCGCCTCGTGGCTTGCCCAGGTCCAGTGCGGCACGCTGAAGACGTCGTGCTGCGACCATTCGAACGTCTGATCGCCGACGGTCGAGCGGCCGGCGCCGGAGACAATCAGGACGATCATGTTGCAGGTCGTGCGCCTCGGCCGCGTCATGGTGCCCTGCATCAGCCGCATGGCATGGCAGTCGAGCGCCGGCATGACGGCACCGCCGGTGGCCGGATTGATGTAGCGCACCCACCGGGCGCCATCCGGCCCCGGCGGAACGCCTTCGAGCATCCGCCGCGTCGCTTCGCCGGAATATCGATACTTGGGGGAATGCGCCGGCGCCGGCGGCAGGTCGGCGCCGACCAGGCCGGGCTCCGCCCACAGCCGCTCGTCGCCTTCATCGACCTGCCAGAAATCCGTCATGGTCGGGTCGCCCGGCTGGAAGAAGTTGGCATCGAGGCCGCGGATCAATGGAATGTTGGCCGCGTCGAACCAGACGCTGCGGTGATTGCTCGCATTGATATGGCCGTGCCAACACATCGGCGGGGTGAGGATCAGATCGCCCGCGCGCATCTCGCAACGCCGGCCGTTGACGATGGTGGCGGCACCTTGCGCGCGGGTGGCGAAGCGGATCGCCGCGAAGGTATGGCGATGCGGCCGGGCGCGGTCGCCTGGATCGAGCACCGTGAAGGCGGCGATGAGATTGCTGGTCGTGACGGTCTCGCCGCCAAAGGCGGGATTCACCAGGATCAACGCCCGGCGCTCGACATCGTCGATCGGCACCTCGCCGACCGCGCGGTCGGCCAACGGTTCGATGTCCCGCCATCGCCAGATCAGGCTTGCGTCCTGCGGCTGCGGCGTGACGGGCGTGATCTTTCTGAAGCGATCCCACAACGGATGGAGGTTGGCCGCTTCGAGCGCGGCCACGAAGGGCGTCGTGCCGTCGGCGCCCGCCTGGTGCACGGTGCGAACGACGTTCATCGATGCTCAGCTCTTCGGCAGCTTGGCGTCGATATTGGAACTGTCGATGATCACATGCTTGATGAACACCCGCGGCTCGATCTTGTCGCCCTTGAGGTAGGTCGCCAGCACATCCACGCCGAGGCGGCCCCACTCGACCGGATTGAGCTCGACCGTCATGGCGACGTTTCCCTCCTTGACGGCGCGCAGCGCCGGCGGCACGCCGTTCATTCCGGTGACCAGAGTCTTGCCGGCGCGGTTGGCCGCCAGCACCGCCTGCATCGCCCCGAGCGCCACGTCGTCGTTCGCCGTGTAGATCGCCGCCAGATCCGGGTTGGCGACGAGTGCGTCCTCGGCGTGCTTGACGCCGCGCTCGCGCGTGAGCGGGCCGTCGGTCTTGAATGCGATCTTGATGTCCGAATGCTTCGCCATCACCTCGGTATAGCCGTCGCCGAGGTTGCGGAACGTGGGCGCGCCGCTCGGGCCCAGCAGCATCGCAATCGTGCCCTTTCCGCCGAGGCGCTTGGCCGTCCACTCGGCGATATCGCGGCCGATCTGCTTCTCGTCCATCGCCACATGGATCGTCTGGTTGGGCGAAGCCGAGCCGCGCGCGACCGAGACGATTGGGATCTTGGCCGCCGCCGCGGCGTCGTAAGCGGCGTTCACGCCGACGGCATCAATCGGAGAGATGAGGATGCCTTTCACGCCGCGCGCGACCAGATCCTGCACGCCGTTGATCTGCTTCACCTTGTCCTCGTTCGCCGATACGGTCGCCACCTCGAAGCCAAGCTCCTGCGCCCGCGCCCGGATGCCGCGCAGCATGGCGATATAAAACGGGTTGTCGTCCTGCGCGAGCGAGACGCCGATCGTCGTCTTCTGTTGCGCCAGTGCGACCGGCGACGACAGCACCAAGGATGCGGGCGCCAGCAGGGCCGCGGCGAGGACAGCATGGTGGCGGGTGATCATGTCTTCCCTCCCCGGTTCAACGACGCGAGCGTAGCCGATCGGCGGCGGCCGCCGCAATGATGACCGCACCCACCGCCACGCGCTGCCAGTAGGAATCGACATTGAGCAGGTTGAGGCTGTTGCCGAGCACGATCATGATGAACACGCCGATGATGGTTTTGTAGAGGGTCCCCTCGCCGCCATGCAGCGCCGCGCCGCCCAGCACCACGGCCGCGATGGCGGTGAGCTCGTAGAACTCGCCCGCGGTCGGCTGGCCGGATTGCAGGCGCGCCGCCAGCATCACCCCGGCAACGCCGGCCAGCGCCCCGCACCAGACATAGGTCGAGGCGATGACCCGCTCGACCCGTACACCCGACAGATACGCCGCCTCCCGCCCGCCTCCGGTGGCAAAGACACGCCGGCCATAGGGGCTGGCGTGCAGCACCCAGGACAGCACCGCCAGCAGGATGGCCGGTACCCAGACCAGATAGTGGATGCCGAGGAAGCGGCCCGAGCCGAACGTGAGGAACGCCGCCGGCAAGCCTTCATCCCCGACCGGCGCGCCTCCGGTGATCAGGAACACGATGCCACGCACCAGCACCATGGTGCCGAGTGTGGTAATGAACGGGTTGACGCCGAGCTTGGCGATGATCAGGCCGTTCGCGAGCCCGACGGCGGCGCCGGCCGCCACGCCCGCCGATACGCCCGCCACAAGGCCCGCCTTCACCATGACCATCGCGGCGATGCACCCCGACAAGGCGGCGGTCGATCCAACCGACAGATCGAAACCGCCGCCGATGATCACGAACGTCATGCCCATGGCGATCACCGCCATGATCGAGGACTGGACCAGGATGTTGGTGAGGTTGAGGGGCGAGAGGAAGCGATCGGTCATCAGCGCCGTGACGAGACAGAGAACGACGAGCGTGATCAGCGGCGCCTGTCCGGTCAGGATCTCACGGTCCGGCTTGAGCGGCATGCTCAGCCGCCGATCGCCGTGCGCAGCCGCGTCTCGTCGAGCTCGCTCCGCTCCAGGCGCTGCATCCCGGTTCCCTGGCGCAGCGCCATCACGGCGTCGCACAGCCGCGCAAGCTCGACGAGATCGCTCGAGCTGACGATCACCCCGCCGCCGCGCCGCGCGAAATCGCGGATCAGGGCGTGAATCTGGGTCTTGACCGCCACGTCGATTCCCTGCGTCGGTTCGTCGAGCAGCAGCACCCTCACCTCGCGGGCGAGCCACTTCGCCAGGATGACCTTTTGCTGGTTGCCGCCGGACAAGGCCGAAGCCTTCGCGTCCGGACGGCGCGGCCGGATATCCAGCAAGTCCATCAGGCCGGCGACCAAGCGGTCGCCGGTCGCGCGATCGAGCCGGCCGCCGCGACTCAGGCGCGTGAGGCTCGGCAGCAGGATATTGTCGCGCACCGATTGATTCATGACGAGGCCAAGCCTGCGTTCTCCCGGCACCATGCCGATGCCTGCGGCGACGGCACAAGCCGGCGCACTGAGCCGACGGGGCTCGCCGTTTACGCGCACCACGCTTGGTTTTTCGCCCAAGCCGAACAATCGCCGCAGGGCACGATCCGCGCCGCTGCCCAGCAGTCCCGCCAGGCCGACCACTTCGCCGCTGTGAACGCTGATGGCATCGGCCAGCCTTGCGGCGTCCTCCAGCAGCACGCCACCACGGGGCGTGTCGGTCCGGTCGCGCCCGTCGGCTGCGCGGCCGGTCATCGCCTCAACGAGATCGCCGACGCTGAACTCGCCACGCCGGCTCGTCGCCACGACGCGGCCGTCACGCAGGACGGTGCAGCGATCGGCGAGCGCCACCACCTCGTCGAGACGATGCGAGACGTAGATGATGCCGGTGCCCTGGCGCCGCATGCGCTCGAGCACGCCGAACAGGCGGTCGATCTCGCGTTTCTCCAGGGCCGCCGTCGGCTCATCGAGAATGAGCACCCGGCAGCGTCGTCGCAACGCCTTGGCGATCGCGACGAGCTGACGCTCGGCGAAGCTCAGGCTGTCGACGCGGCGGTCGGGATCGGGGATGAAATCGCGTTCGGCAAGCAACGCGCGCGCTTGCTGGCGCATGCGCGCGCGATCGACAAGAACCGGTATTCCCAGCAGGCGCCGGACCGGCAGATCGCCGAGCGCGAGGTTCTCGGCAATGGAAAGGGCGGGCACCAGCCGGAGTTCCTGCGGGATCATCACGATGCCCGCCGCGATGGCATCGCGCGGGCTTGCCAGGCGACATGGCCTGCCGTCGATCGCGACCGTCCCGGCATCGGGTTGGTGAACGCCGTCGAGGATGCGCACGAGCGTCGATTTTCCCGCGCCGTTTTCGCCGACCAGCGCGTGAATCTCGCCCGCCATGACGTCGAAGCTGACCCCCTCGAGTGCCTTCGTGGCACCGAAGTGCTTGGTCACGTTGCTGGCGCTCGCCGCAGCCGGGGTCGCAGGTGCGTAGGACGCGTCAGAGATCGGCGTCCCCGACGTCATTGTTCTCACCGCTCGACGCGCGCGACCTGCATCTTCTGGTCGGCGAATCTGCCGCGGTCGATGACGACATCATTGTCGAGCGTGACGGTGCAATCGCGCATCGGCACATCGTAATGTCCCTTGGTGGTGCGCTTGCCCCCGCCCTGCGAGTTGGGTCCGGTGGAGAACAGGAAGTTGCCGGCAAAGCAACGCGCGCCGGCGTGATGGCGCTTCGGGTCGGGGCCGTTGAGCGCGATGGCGTCCCACCGTCCTTGCGGATTGAGGCCCCAGCCGAGATGCGACACCGCGTGCCCGTCCATGTCGTCCGGATGGGCGCGATTGCCGTCCAGCCAGTCGCTCATCAGCTTGGCATCGAGCCCGCCCTCGATCCTGCGGATGAATCCGTCGCGGATATCGAGCCGCACCTCGTCCTGCACGTAGCGGCAGTAGGGCAGGACGATGATATCGCCGGGCTGCAACACGACGCTGCCGTTGGCCGAGCCTTCGTTGGGAAAGGTGTGCACGTGACCGGCGCCCCAGTGATCGAACCGCCCCGGCGACTCGGAAAAACCGTACTGGATCATGGTCGGGTATTCGCCGACCTGAACGCTGACATCGGTGCCGCCCGACCGCGTCACTCGCATGGTCTTGGCGCGCTGGAGCCGGTCGCCGGCATGCACCACCGCTTCCCTGAGGCCGGGCGGCGCCATCAGCTCTTCGAGCTCGTCCGGGCCGTCGATGACCATGAGCACCCTCGTTCCGGCCTCGCGCGCGTCCTTGAGCCAGCGCGTGAACAACGGAATATGCAGGCACACCAGCATGTCGGCTGCCTTGATGGCTTCGAGCGTTCCCTTGCACCGGCCGATCGTCGCGACGCCGACCTTGGTCCAGGACGGCATGGCATTGACGCACATTTCATAGGCGTCGGCGCCCAGGTCCTCGGCCGCTGCGAACGCCGCCTCGACATAGTCGCGGCGCGACCCGAGATCGCTCAAGAGGACGATGGTCTCACCCTTCTGGACATTGCAGAGCTGAAATTCCTTGCGGAACAGCATCGCCATCTTGGCGTGATTGAGTGCTTCATGCATCGCGGCACCTCGGGTTGAACCAGGCTCGCGCGGCAGCGCGGGTATCGACGGTACAGCGTCTCATGGGCGCGCGAATACGGTCAATAGCAAGCCACAAATCACCTTTGGCACGGAACCGCGGCCACTGCGAAAACTCGTCGGCGCGGCCTGTGCCCAACCCTCCCCGCATCTCAGCGCGACGGCTGCGCAGCTGTTCGACGTGAGCAAGCAGCTCTCGGCCGAGTTTCTCTTGCGTCGCCTCAGGCAAGTTGGCGACCTCGGCAATCGCTCGTCCGAGCATTCTTGGGGTAAGTCCCCTTTGCCCCGCAGTTCTTACACCTTCACCAGCGGCACCTTGGGAACCGAGCCGCGGCCGGTCGGCGGTGCCCCTTTGGGACCGGGCGGCCTGGGTCGGCGCGGTGGGCCCGCTCGGCGCTTGGGCTTGGGCGGAAGCTTCTCCGGCTTGGGCGTGATCGGCCCGTCGAGGTATTCGAAGTCGAGCTTGTCCACGCCGGCCTCGTCCTTGGTGACGACGACGCGCACGTGGCCGCCGTGCTTGAGCTTGCCGAACAGCACCTCGTCGGCCAGCGCCTTCTTGATGTGTTCCTGGATGACCCGGGCCATTGGCCGCGCGCCCATCAATTCGTCGTAGCCGTGGTCCATGAGCCATTTGGTGGCTTGTTCGGTGAGCTCGATGGTGACGTCGCGGTCGCCCAGCTGCGCCTCCAGCTGCAGCACGAACTTTTCCACCACCTTGGCAATCACCTCGGGAGTGAGATGCGCGAAGGTGATGATCGCGTCGAGCCGGTTGCGGAACTCGGGCGCGAACAGCCGGTTGATCGCCTCCAGATCGTCCCCTTCCCGCTTGGTGCGGGTGAACCCATAGGCGGGCCTGGCCATGTCGGCAGCGCCCGCGTTGGTGGTCATGATCAGGATGACGTTGCGGAAATCGACCTGCTTGCCGTTGTGGTCGGTGAGCTTGCCGTGATCCATGATCTGCAGCAGCACGTTGTACAGGTCCGGATGCGCCTTCTCGATCTCGTCGAGCAGGAGCACGCAGTGCGGATGCTGGTCGACGCCGTCGGTGAGCAGCCCCCCCTGGTCGAATCCCACGTAGCCGGGCGGCGCACCGATGAGGCGAGACACGGTGTGCCGCTCCATATATTCCGACATGTCGAAGCGGATCAGCTCGACCCCCAGGCTGGCGGCGAGCTGGCGCGCGACCTCGGTCTTGCCGACGCCGGTGGGACCCGAGAACAGGTAGCAGCCGATCGGCTTCTCCGGCTCGCGCAGGCCGGCCCGCGCGAGCTTGATCGAAGACGACAGCGCCTCGATCGCCTTGTCCTGGCCGTACACCACGCGCTTGAGCGTCTCGTCGAGGTGCTGCAGTACCTCGGCGTCATTCTTCGACACGGTCTTGGGCGGAATGCGCGCCATCGTGGCGATCGTCGTCTCGATCTCCTTGATCCCGATCGTCTTGCGTCGCTTGCTCTCGGGCAGCAGCATCTGCGCGGCCCCCGACTCGTCGATCACGTCGATCGCCTTGTCGGGCAGCTTGCGGTCGTGGATATAACGCGCGCTCAGCTCGACCGCCGCCTTGATGGCCTCGTTGGTATACTTGAGCTTGTGGTAGTCCTCGAAATAGGGCTTTAGCCCCTTCATGATCTCGATCGCGTCGGACACCGTCGGCTCGTTGATGTCGATCTTCTGGAACCGGCGCACCAGCGCCCGGTCCTTCTCGAAATACTGGCGGTATTCCTTGTAGGTGGTCGAGCCGATGCAGCGGAGCGTCCCCGACGCCAGCGCCGGCTTGAGCAGGTTGGAGGCGTCCATCGCCCCGCCCGAGGTGGCCCCGGCGCCGATCACCGTGTGGATCTCGTCGATGAACATGATCGCGCCGGGATAGGCCTCGAGCTCCTTGATCACCTGCTTGAGCCGTTCCTCGAAATCGCCGCGATAGCGCGTGCCGGCGAGCAATGTGCCCATGTCGAGGCAGAATACCGTGGCATTGCGCAGCACGTCCGGCACCTCGCCGTTGACGATGCGGCGGGCGAGGCCCTCGGCGATCGCGGTCTTGCCCACGCCGGCATCGCCGACGAACAGCGGGTTGTTCTTCTGGCGCCGGCACAGCACCTGGATGGTGCGGCTGATCTCAGCCTCGCGGCCGATCAGCGGGTCGATCTTGCCCTCCCGTGCCTTCTTGTTGAGATTGATGCAGTAGGCTTCGAGCGCATCACCCTTCTTCTTGTTGTCGTCGCCGGTCTTGGTGTCGGCCTCCTCGTCGACCCCGCGCACCGGCCGCGATTCGGACAGACCGACGCGCTTGGCAATGCCGTGGCTGATGTAGTTGACTGCGTCATAGCGAGTCATGTCCTGCTCTTGCAGGAAAAAGGCGGCGTGGCTCTCCCGCTCGGCGAAGATGGCCACCAGCACGTTGGCGCCGGTCACCTCCTCGCGGCCGGAGGATTGCACGTGGATGACGGCGCGCTGGATGACGCGCTGGAATCCGGCCGTCGGCTTGGAATCCTCGGTCCCGTCGGTGATCAGGTTGTCCAGCTCGGCCTCGATATAGGCCACCAGGCTGCGGCGCAGCTTGTCGAGATCGACGTTGCACGCGCGCATCACCGCGGCGGCGTCCTGATCGTCGATCAGCGCCAGCAGGAGATGCTCGAGCGTGGCGTATTCGTGGTGCCGCTCGTTGGCGAGGGCGAGGGCCCGGTGAAGCGATTGTTCCAGGCTGCGCGAGAAGGTTGGCATCAGAATCTCTTTTTGTTCACGTTACCTATCAGCCCCGGGTCAACTCGCCTAACGCTACTTCTTTTCCATCACACATTGGAGAGGATGCTGGTGTTTGCGGGAGAAGTCCATCACCTGCGTCACTTTTGTCTCCGCCACCTCGTAGGTATAGACGCCGCATTCGCCGATCCCGTGCTGGTGCACGTGCATCATGATCCGGTACGCGGTCTCGCGGTCCTTGTTGAAGAACCGCTCCAGCACATGGACTACAAACTCCATCGGTGTGTAGTCGTCATTCAAAAGGAGGACCCGGTAGAGATTCGGGCGCTTGGTCTGCGGCTTGGTCTTGGTGATGACGGCCGTGCCGGGCGAGCCCGGCTCGTTGCGCCGCCGCCGATCGTCCTCTGCAAGCCGCGGAGCAAAGGCGGGCGGTCGGCCCACGTCCATCCTCTGTTTCGTTGACCGCGTCATGACTGCGGGCGCCGCTCAAGGCGCTGTTCCTGGCGTCTCGGGAATCATGCCGCAAACGGGCACGATCGGGAATGCCATAATAATAGTGAAAGCGTGAGCAGCGTTCCAGGTCGCGAGACGTTTTCCGCAACTCGGTGCACGCTCTCCGCACAAAGCAAGCGGCATGCCGATTCCGTTTCGCCAGATTGGCTGCAAAATTCGGCCGAAAAGCGCGCGGGCGATTTTGGTCGCGCGTGAGGCGCGGATTTGCCGCAAGACCCCGCTTCAGCTGGCCGGCCGCCGGCCATGCGTTTGTCGCGCGTCGCGATTCGATGCCAGCGCAGTGGACGCGCGCGCAAAGCAAAGGCCCGGCGCAATGCCGGGCCTCGAACACGCGTCGCATCGGAGCCGCGTTATTTGCTCGGCGTGACCTTGGCGAGGTAGCCCTCGAACGGTTTGTAGGACTCCTTGGCGATGTCGGCATAGAGTTCGCCAATCTTGGTCGCCTGGACGACAAAGCCCTCGTAGGCGCTCTTGGCGTATTCGGCCTGGACCTCGATCGCCTTTTCCAGCGTCTTGGCGCCCATCAGCCGCTCGACCGCCGCCGTGCCGTCCTCGAACGACTTCTTCGAATAGTTCGTCACTTCAGCGGCAAGGGCCTGGAAACCCTTTGAGGCGGCGCCGAGCGAACGCAGCGTAGCCTCCACATTGTCCTTGCCGAACTTCTGCATTTCGTCGAAATTCGCGAGCATGGTCAACCTCTTGGCAGGCCACCCCGCAGGCAGCCCGGCTGTTTGATATCACCCTCACTGGCCTGTCCGACCAGCTTCGAAGCCAATATAGTGCACTGCACAATAATGTCAACGATTTTTTTGCAGTGCACAAATAAAATTTGCCGCAATCGCGGTTAACACTTTGGCAACGCCGTCGCCCTACGGTCATCGGTTGTACCTTCGGCAGGCTGGCGCGGCTCGATTGCGGGACGCATTCTCGCCATCGTGCCGGTGAGGGCGACGACGACAGGGACGCTGGGCGCAAACATAAATTGCGTCCGTGTATCGGGGGACGGGGAATATGATCCGCGCACGCGTGGGGGCCTCGCGCGGCCTTCGTTGGGGAATTTTGGCGCTTTCCACCGCGTTCGTCGTGGTAACCATCGGCTCCGACGATGCCGATGCGCGCAGCCGCCAGCGTCGCACCAAGCAGACCTCCCACAAGTACACGCTCCAGCAGAAGCACAAGACGAAGCAGGCGTCGCAGCAGAAACGCAACGCATACCAGCCGCCTTATGCGGCGATTGTGGTCGATGCCAATTCCGGCCTCGTGCTGCACGCCGCCAATCCGGACGCCCAGCGCCATCCCGCGTCGATCACGAAGATCATGACCCTGTACCTGCTGTTCGAGCAGATCGAAGCCGGAAAATTGAGGCTGGACTCGAGCTTGCCGGTTTCTGCTTATGCGGCGTCGCAGGCGCCGTCGAAGCTTGGCCTCAAGCCTGGGCAGACCATCCAGGTCGAGGACGCGATCAAGGCGCTGGTCACCAAGTCGGCCAATGACGTTGCCGTGGTGGTCGCCGAAGCGATCGCCGGCGGTGAAGCCGAGTTTGCCAAGCTGATGACCCGCAAGGCGCGCGCGCTGGGCATGAGCCAAACCGTCTATACCAATGCGTCCGGCCTGCCCGACGACGACCAGATCACCACGGCACGCGAGCAGGCTCAGTTGGGGCGCGCCATCCAGGATCGCTTCCCCCGCTATTACCGGTATTTCTCGACGGCGAGCTTCCGCTATGGCGGCCACGCCATCCGCAACCACAACCATCTGCTCGGCCGCGTCGCGGGGGTCGATGGCATCAAGACCGGATTCATCCGCGCCTCGGGCTTCAATCTCGTCGCCTCGGTCCGCCGCGGCAATCGCCATCTGGTGGCGGTGGTCATCGGCGGCGCCTCGGCCAATTGGCGCGATGCCCGCATGAGCGAGCTGATCGAGGCCCATGTGACGCAAGGCGCAACCGAACGCACCGCGGCCAAGATCGTCGAAGCGCCGTCGACACAGGCGCAGGTGAACCCCTCGGCCGTGCGGATCGCAGCCGCCCAGCCGGGGACGCTCGCAAACGGATCGCCCGTAG
>Ga0081538_10003842_pt1 | contig 14029 bp, 14 predicted proteins | sample TabmetS5T2R1_FD_71022 | JGI IMG/M metagenome (GOLD analysis project Ga0081538, IMG submission 71022) | Tabebuia heterophylla rhizosphere microbial communities from the University of Puerto Rico - S5T2R1 | ecosystem: Host-associated > Plants > Roots > Rhizosphere ... | reverse complement strand
CGGGACGACCTGGCCTTTGCCGGCGTGGTGCGGCAGGCGGAGCTAGTTCGCGCGGGCGAAGTTTCCTCGCGCGAGCTGGTCGAGCTGTACCTCGGTCGTATCGAGCGGCTCGATCCGGAGCTCAACGCGTTTCGGACCGTCATGGCGGAGCGCGCGCTGGCCGACGCCGATCAGGCGGATGCGCGGCGCCGCAGCGGCGGGGAGCGGCCGCTCCTGGGCGTGCCGATAGCGGTGAAGGACACCGAGGACGTCGCCGGGGAGGTGACCGGCTTGGGGACCGGAGCTCACGGTGTGCCGGCCGAGCGCGACAACGAGTTCGTCTCGCGGCTGCGCGCCGCGGGCGCCGTGATCCTCGGCAAGACGAACCTGCCGGAGCTCGCGATCCTCGGGGCGACCGAGGGGCCCGCGTTCGGCGTCACGCGCAACCCGTGGAACACCGACCGCACGCCGGGCGGCTCGAGCGGAGGGAGCGGTGCGGCGGTGGCCGCCGGCCTGTGTGCCGCCGCCACCGCGTCGGACGGGGGCGGCTCGATCCGCATTCCGGCCTCGTGCTGCGGCCTCGTGGGCCTGAAGCCGCAGCGCGATCGCATCTCGCTGGCTCCGCAGGCCGAGCACTGGTACGGCCTCAGCGTGGCCGGCTTCCTGACGCGCCGGGTGGCCGAGACGGCGCTGCTCTTGGACGTCACCGCGGCCAGGGCGCCGGAAGAGCCGCTCGCCGAGGCCGGCCGGACCGCGCCTGGAAAGCTCCGCATCGCCCTCTCCTTCCGGCCCACGTTCCCGGCGAGGGTCGACCCCGAGGTACGGAACGCCGTCGAAGCCGTGGCCGAGCGAATGCGGGCGCTCGGGCACGAGGTTGTCGACCGCGACCCGGACTACGGCCGCGCGCAAGACGCGTGGACCGTGCGCTTTCTGGCCGGCGTCGCCCAGGACGCCGAGCGCCTTTCCCGGCCGGAGCGCCTGCAGCGCCGGACGCGCGGCTTCGCCCGGATGGGGCGTCTGATCCCGAGCGCCGTGCTGGAGCGCGCCCGCCGCGACGAGGCAACGCACGCCGCACGCATCGGGCAGGTGTTTCGCGACCACGACGTCCTCCTCACACCGACCTGTGCTCGGCCGCCGGTGGACGCGGCGGAGTGGGAGGGGATGAACGCCCTGCGCACCCTGCTCGGGATGGGGTTCGTCTACCCCTTCACGGCGGTATGGAACACGACCGGCCAGCCCGCTATCTCGGTTCCGGCGCCACCGGCGGGCGACGGGCTGCCGATCGGGGCGCAGCTCGTGGGTCCGCCCGAAAGCGAGGGACGCCTGCTCTCGCTCGCCGCCCAGCTCGAGAGGGAGTTCGGCGGGGCCGAGCGCCGGCCGCCGCTCGCCTAGTCGTCCGGCCGCAGGCGAGCCAGCACGGGGCTCTCGAAGTCCGTCGCCGTCGCGTCCATGAGGATCGAGTCCCAGCGACGGCCGAGCGCCCGCACGGCGTCGCGCCGGCGTCCGACCTCGCGGAACCCGGCGCGCTCATAGGCGCGCTTGGCCTGCTCGTTGAACGCGTAGGTCTCGAGCATCACGTTGTGGAGGCCGAGCATGTTGAAGGCCCAGTCGAGCGTCAGCCGCGTCGCGTCCGTTCCGATGCCGGCCCCCCGCCGCCGGCCAATGAAGATGCCGAACTCGGCGCGCGAGAAGTTGTGGTCGATCCCCGCGAGGCTGCAGGCACCGGCCAGCTCACCGTCGGAGGCGTCGTGGATCGCGAGCGGAACCGTGGTGGGGCGCGGCTGGCGCGCCGCCTCGGTCACCTCCTCGTACCACTTCACCTCGGCGTCCTCGTTGAAGACCCCGCGGTGGAACAACCCGCGCTGGACCTCGGGATCGTTGATCCAGCGCGCGAGGCTGGGGAGGTGCTCGCGGCGCAGCGCCCCGAGCGCGGCCAGCTCGCCGGTGAGGATGAAGTCCGGTTCGGGCATGAACCGAATGCTTCCAGGCCGGCGCGTCGTCGCTCCCTATGCGTAGCCTTTCGCGCCGATGCGTGAGGTCCGGATTCACGACACGCTCACGGGAGCGCCACAGGCGCTCGAGCCGCGCGACCCGCCGAAGGTGGGGATCTATGCCTGCGGGCCGACCGTCTACGCCCCGATTCATGTGGGCAACGCGCGACCCTACGTGGTCTTCGGGCTGTTGAAGCGCTTCCTCGAGCACGAGGGGAACGAGGTCACGCTCGTCGAGAACGTGACCGACGTGAACGACAAGATCTACGACGCCGCCCGCGAGCGAGGGATGCCGAGCGCGCAGCTGGCCAAGGAGATGACCCAGGCGTACGTGGAAGCCACCGACCGGCTCGGGCTTGGACGGCCCGACCGCGAGCCCAAGGCGAGCGAGACGATCAGCGACATCATCGCGCTCATCCAGGCGCTCATAGACGGCGGGCACGCCTACGTGGCCGGGGGCGACGTCTACTTCCGCGTCGGCAGCTTCGAGGACTACGGGAAGCTGTCCAACCGGCCGCTCGAGGAGATGCAGCAGGGCGAGGGCGACGACGCGGCCGACCGTAAGGAGTCGCCGCAGGACTTCGCACTTTGGAAGGGGCGAAAGGAGGGCGAGGACACCTGGTGGGACGCGCCCTGGGGGCAGGGCCGGCCCGGCTGGCACATCGAGTGCTCCGCCATGGCGGAGGCGATTCTCGGGCTGGACTTCGAGGTCCACGGCGGCGGGTCCGACCTGGTGTTTCCCCACCACGAGAACGAGATAGCCCAGACCGAGGCGGCGCGCGGCAAGGCGCTCGCACACGTGTGGATGCACAACGGCATGGTCGAGATGGGCGCCGAGAAGATGGCGAAGTCCGTCGGCAACATCCGCCTTCTGAACGTGGCACTCGACGAGTTCGGGCGCGACGCAATCGTGATGTGGCTGGTGGGGGCGCACTACCGCAAGCCGGTGGCGTTCTCCGAGGCAGCCCTGGTGGATGCCGGCCGAGCCGTGCAGCGCGTGCGCGAGTTCACCCGCCGGCTCGATCCTGACGCCCCCGATCCCGACGGGCTCGACGACTACGTGGAGCGCTTCTTCGACGCGCTGGCGGACGACTTCAACACCCCGGCCGCTCGCGCGATCCTGTTCGACTGGATCGCCGAGGGAAACCGGCGCATGGATGCCGGCGAGGTGCTGGGACGCGGCCGCCTGGGCGAGATGCTGTATGCGCTCGGGCTCGAGGACCTGCTCGAGGAGCGGGAGGAGAAGGCGCCCGACACCGTCCGCCGGCTCGCAGACGAGCGCGAGGCCGCCCGCGCGGCGCGCGACTTCGCACGGGCGGACCAAATCCGTGAGGAGCTGGCCGAGCAGGGATGGGAGGTTCGCGACACTCCCGACGGCGCCCGGCTGGTCCGCAAGGAGTGACGACGGCGGGCCCGACGTGATCGTCTACGGCCGTAACCCGGTGCGGGAAGCGCTCCGCGGCAAGCGCCGCGTGCAGCGGGTGTTCGCGACTGAGCGCGCCGCCCGCGAGGTGTGGCTCGGCGGGATAGAGGCGCAGATCGTGGCTGACCACGAGATCCGCGAGCGCTGCGGATCGCCCGACCACCAGGGGATCTGCGCCGAGGTCGAGGCATATCCGTACGCGGACGTGGACGGGCTGCTCGATGCCGACGATGCGCTGGTTCTCTGCCTCGACGAGGTACAGGATCCTCACAACCTCGGTGCCGTCTGCCGGGTGGCGGAGGTGGCCGGATGCGCGGGGGTGGTGCTTCCCGAGCGGCGCGCGGCCGAGGTCACACCGGCCGTGTGCCGGGCCTCTGCGGGCGCCGTCGAGCATCTCGCCGTTGCCCGCGTGCGCAACCTCGCGGACTGGCTCGGTTCGGCGAAGGAGCGCGACGCTTGGGTCTACGGGGCGGCGGCCGACGCCAAGATGTCGTATGAGCGGCCGGACTATCGCGGGCGGGTCGTTCTCGTCCTCGGCTCCGAGGGGAGGGGCCTGCGGCCCCGTGTGGCGGCGGAGTGCGATGAGCTCGTGCACCTGCCGGCCAGCGGACGAGTCGCGTCGCTGAACGTCGGGACGGCAGCGGCGGCGCTCGTGTACGGAATCTTGCATTTCCGTACCGCCCTTGACAGGGCTCCATAACCAGGGAATACTCGCGGCCAGCAGATGAGGCTGAAGTCGAGCTTTAGGTCTCGCCTTCAGAGAATCTGGCGCCAGGGGAGGTAGTGCGCCACCGAGCTTCAGGGGGCCCGCCGGGCCCGAGAGGAGCGTTCGATGGCAGCGTCCGCTACCCCCCAGACGGTTCGCGCGCGCCCAGCCGCGGCACCACCCAGCCGCGATCAAGCCCGAGGCAAGCCTCATTCTGAGGTCGAGCTTGATGATCACTACCTGATCGCTCTCGCCAAGCAGGGGAAGAGGGACGCATATGACCGCATCGTCAGGCGCTACCACGGCTTCGTCCGCTTGAAGGCGTCGTCCTACTTCCTGATCGGGGGCGACCCCGACGATCTGATCCAAGAAGGCCTCGTCGGCCTCTACAAGGCCGTCCGTGACTACCGCTGGGACCGCGAGTCCAGCTTCCGCAACTTCGCGGAGCTCTGCATCACGCGGCAGATCATCACCGCCGTGAAGACGTCGACCCGCAACAAGCACACTCCGCTCAACGAGTACGTGAGCTTCTCCCAGACGCCCGCCGCGGGGGGCGGCGACGGCGATCCCACCCTCGATGAGCTGCTGCCGGGCCCGTCGACGCACGACCCGGTCAACCAGGTGATCTCGTCCGAGGAGCTTCACAGCCTGGTGGCCTGCCTGTCGAGCGTGCTATCGGAGCTGGAGAGCTCCGTCCTCTCGCTCTACCTCGACGGACACAGCTACGAGGCCATCGCCGGCCGGCTCGAGTGCGACACGAAGACGGTCGACAACGCGCTCCAGCGCGTGAAGCGCAAGGTGGGGGCACACCTCGCATCGCGTCAGGTGTTGCTTTAGCCCGCGAGCCTGTGCATTTCGCGTCGGGGGAGTAGCCCGCCTGGAGGACGGGTAGCTACCCAGGTACACAGGCCCTGCTCGGGGCTGACTGGGAGCTGGGCGGCCAGCCGCACGAGCGGGCCGATCAACGCCCGGCGATGTCCTCGCGTCCCGCCATCCCGCTGGCTCTCGTCGCCGCCCTCGGAGGCGCCTTCGGGCTGAGCCAGACGGCCTTCTCGCTCACGGGCGGGTCGGGTTCTCTGCGGGTCGCCACCCAGCCGGTCCGCGGTCCGGATAGCGCCGTGACGCCGGCCTCACGGACCGTGTCACGGGCCGCTGCGCGGCGCGGACACCTGCGCGCCGTCGTGCGGGGAACGCTCCCGCTGCGGAAGCAGCCGGGTGGACCGGTCACGATGACTCTGGGGGCCGCCACGGAGTTCGGCAGCCGGCGGGTGCTGGGAGTGGCCGTCCGCCGGGGGCCCTGGCTGGGCCTCGTCACGAGCGAGCGCCCGAACGGCCGGCTGGCGTGGGTCCGCCGGGGTCACGGTGGGCTTCGCCTTCGGCGCACGCGCTACGCGCTGCACGGTGACCTCTCGGAACGGCGCTTGGAGCTGCGCCGGGACGGGCGGGCCGTCCGTCGCCTACGGGTGGCCATCGGGGGGCCGGGCGCACCCACCCCGACCGGGCGCTACGCGATCACGGACAAGCTCGACGGCTCGAGCTTCGGTCCCTACTACGGCTGCTGCATCCTGGCCCTCAGCGGGCACCAGCCGAACCTGCCCGTCGGCTGGCCGGGCGGCGACCGGCTCGCGATCCACGGCACCGACGCGCCGGGCACGATCGGCACGGCGTCGAGCGCCGGATGCCTGCGTGCGGGCGACTCCAACCTGCGGGCGCTGATGCGGCGCGTGCCCCTCGGGACGCCGGTGTTCGTCCACCGCTAGCCAACCGAGGCTGCCGCCCACTCCTGACACATCCGAAGGACGCTCACCAGTTTGGGTCATATCGAACAGCAGGTAGGCTGCCTGGCGGCTCAGTATGAACTGCCCGCCTAGCTCAACTGGCAGAGCACCTCATTTGTAATGAGGGGGTTGTCGGTTCGAATCCGACGGCGGGCTCTGCGCCTCAGGCCTCCGTCGCCCCCACCGCCGCGTCTTCGATGTTCCCGTGCCCGTTCGACGAAACCGGGACCTGCTCGAGTGGCTCGAACTCTCCTGGAGCGGTGAGGCGGCGCTCGAGCTCCGCAAGCACCACGCCGAACAGCACGTGACGCCAGGCGCCCTGCGCGAACGCGCGCCGGTTGCCCGCCAGCGGCTCGAGTTCCGAGCGCGCCGGATGGTGGCGATCCACCAGCCCGCCAAGCGGCCAGAAAAGGAGGTGCTCCGCGAGCGCCGCGCCGACCCCGGCGACCAGGGGAGGCGGCGGAACCAGCGGCCTCACGAGGGCATAGACGGCGCCGAAGGCCGCGCCGTTCAGCATGTGCATGCCGAGGCCCACGGGCGGCCAGCCGGGGCCGCGGGTGACGAGCTTCCCGAGTAGCTCGACGTCGTCGTAGCTCGATCCGAAGATCCGCTTGTCGAGCGGCTGCTGCGCGGCCCAGAGCCCGGCTGCCGTTGCTCCGGCCAGGGCGCCGTTGAGTGTCCGGCGGAGCTCCACTAGAGGCAGCGTAACGACCCCCGCGGCGCCGGGTAGCTGTTCAGCGATGCCGCACAGTTTCAAGCTGAAGCCGCGCCCGCTCGACGCCTATCACGAGCGGACGCGCCGCCGGGGCGTGAACCCGCTCGTCTATTGGCCCGCGCGCCTGGTCATCAAGACAGCGATCCTCATCTACTTCCGCGTTCGTCGCCTCGGCCGCGAGCACGTCCCCCCGGGCGGGGTGATCCTCGCCTCGAACCACCGCAGCTTCCTCGATCCGTTCGTGGTCGGCTGCTGCGTGCGCCGGCCGATCTATTTCGTCGCCAAGCGCGAGCTCTTCAAGAACCCGCTGGTTGGGTGGTTCCTCAACTGCATGGGGGCGTTCCCGGTCCGCCGCGGGCAGTCCGACGAGGAGTCGGTGAAGACGTCGCTCCAGCTGCTTGCCGACGGCAAGGCCGTGGTGATGTTCCCCGAGGGCACCCGCATCGTGAACGGCTCGCTCGGCCGGCCCAAGCGCGGCGTCGGCCGGCTGGCGCTCCAGAGCGGCGCGCCCGTCGTCCCGGTGGCGGTCACCGGCAGCGAAAACGCGCGCGACGGCTGGCGGATCAAGCCGGTCAGAGTGCACGTGCGCCTGGGGGCGCCGCTCAGCTTCCCGAAGGTGGCGCACCCGTCGGCGTTCCTGGCGGGTGAGGTGACGGAGCGGATCTGGCCGTGCGTGCAGCTCCAGTGGGAGTGGCTCGGCGGGCTGCCGCCGCTGCGCATCGCCGCGGTGGTGGGCGCGAGTCGCACGGGCACCTTGATCGCATCCGTGCTGGCTCGGGCCGGGCTCGAGGTGCAGCTCGGCTGCCGCGACGAGGCGCAGGCCGAGCTCCTGCGGACGGAGCTGCGCGACAAGGCGATCGAGACGACGACGCTGCATGAGCTCCAGCTCGCCCGAGTGGATGTCGCCGTCCTCGCGGCGCCCTCCGCCAGCCTGCCGGAGATCATCGGGCAGCTGGGTGAGCGCATCGGCGAGCGCTCAGCGGTGCTCGTGACCGGGTCGGGCCTCGTACCGCCGCTCGGGACCACGCCGACGGCATACGTGTCCGAGCGCGTTCACGCCCGCGCGGTAGCGACCATGACGGGCCCCGCGGCGGATTCCTCGGTGTCGGTGGCCACCCGCAATGCCGACCTGCGCCGCCAGCTCGCCGACGTCCTCCGCGCCGGCGGCCTGAGGGTCGCGGCCACGGACGACGTGACCGGCGCCGAGCTCGCAGCCTGCGCCAAGAGCGCCGCCGCGCTGGCCTCCTCGGCCGCGGCTCCGCGGGGGGAGGACGTCGCGCACGCTGCGGCGGGACGCATCCTCTCGGAGGTCCACGAGCTGGCGCTCGCCAGCGGAGGGCGCAGCGAGACGTTCAACGGGGTGGCGGCTACAGCCGAGGCGGAGGACGGCGCGGCGGCCGACTCCCTGGCGACCGTGCCCCTGCTCGGCCTGGCGTTCGAGCGCCAGGGAATCGAAGCGCCCGTCACAGAGGGCCTGCACCGCGTGCTCGCAGGCGAGAGCTCCGCCGATCAGTGGCTCGACACCATGCGCCCCGATGCCGCTCATCGCGCGCGCGTGGGCGAGTAGGCTCCGGCATGGGTGGAGGACGCAGCCGACAAGCAGCGACTGGACCGCGACTTCTCGGAGCTCTACCGCACCCATCTCCGCGACGTCTACAGCTACGCCTACTACCGCATCGGCAACCATCACGACGCCGAGGACCTGACCGAGCAGACCTTCCTGCAGGCCTACCGTCACTTCGAGAGGGCGCAGCGCGAGTCGAACGGACGCCCGCTGCGGCCGTGGCTGATCCGCATAGCGCACAACCTCGCCGCGAACTACTACCGCGACCGCTCGCGCCGCCCGGTCACGCAGCTCGAGGACGCGACTGTGCTGACCGCACCCCTCGAGACCGAGCAGATGGTGGAGGAGCGCGAGGAGGTCAAGGAGGTGCTGGCAGGCGTTTCGAACCTCCCCGACGACCGCCGCGAGGCCCTCATCATGCGCTTCGCGCTCGGCATGGACAATCGCGAGATCGCGCGGGCGCTAGGGCGCTCCGAAGGGGCCACCAAAGTGTTGATTCACAGAGCGATCAAGCAGCTCGAGCAGGCGTTGGAGGAAGACCACGATGAGTGACGGGGAACGGGTAGAGCGGCTATTGCGGCTTGCGCTGACGCCGGTCGAGCCCCCCGAGCGGCTGACTGACCGGCTGGAGCGCGGCCTCTCCGAGCTGACCGAGGCGGCCGCCGACGAGCTGGCCGACTGGGAGATGTCGGCGATGCGCGACCCCCGCAACTGGGTCCGGCCGGCGGCGGCGGTCGTGGTCGGCACGGTCGCCGGCGGGGCGCTCGTGCTCGTGCGCGCCCGCCAGCAGCAGCGGAAGAAGCAGGGGAACGCGTTGCGCGCGCTCGAGCGGAGCGTCCGCGGCGTGGCCGACGATCTCGAGAAGCGGCTGCGCCGTTAGACGGAGTTACGCCTCGGCCGCGCGCGTGGTGCTGGGCGCGGTCGTCGCCGGGGTGGCGAGTCCGGCCCCCACGCCGGCGATACCGATGAGCAGGTGCAGCAGGTTGTCCTCGGTGTTGACGGGGATCAGGTCGAGGATCTCGTCGCCGTCGCCCGCGATGAAGCCGAGCAGCGCGACGAGCAGGTACACCGCCCCGAGGCCGATCGCGTACGCGCGCGCGCCGCCGTAGGAGGTCGCGACCGCGAGGCCGAGCGCGCCGGTGGCGATGTGGACGACGTTGTGCCAGCCGTTTACGTCGAGGATGCCGAGCACGGCGTCGCGCTCGGTGCCGTCGCCGGTCGCGAAGCTGGCGTTGTAGAAGAACCCGACGATCCCGGCGACGACGAGCGTCAGACCGATCACGAGGGCGAATACCTGGGCGGGTGAGCGAGCTTCCATCGCGGACCTCCTGAGAAAATGCTGACTGGGGTTCACCCTTGTTCGGTGGCATCCCGTTCCCGGATCACGATTTCCGCTGATCCGGATCCCGGGGGGCAGCGTAAGGAACGTTGGCAATGCCCGACATCAGGAACCTGGCGGACGAAGAGATGATGCAGCTGATCCAGGCGGGGAATCCCCGCGCGTTCGAGCTGCTCTACGACCGTCACGGGGGCGCCGCCTTCTCGTTGGCTTACAGGATGGTTGGGAACCGAGTGACGGCTGAAGACATCACCCAGGAGGCTTTCCTCTCGATCTGGCGCAGCCGGATGCGCTACGACCAGGCGCGTGGCAGTGTGCGCACGTGGGTGCTCGGGATCGTCCACAACCGGGCGATCGACGCTCTCCGGCGCAGCCTCGTGCACGACCGTCGCCGGGAGACGATCGAGGGCATTGAGGAGCGCTTCGAGGCCAGGGAGCACACGGACGTCGAGGCGGCGCGCAGGGAGGAGGCGCGGAGCGTAAGGACCGCGCTCGACACGCTCCCTGACGACCAACGGAAGACCATCGAGCTGGCCTACTTCGGAGGCTTCAGCCACAGTCAGATCGCCGAGCTGCTGAACGAACCGATCGGTACCGTCAAGGGCAGGATGCGGCTCGGCCTGGAGAAGATGCGACGCCAGCTTGGCGAGGGCGTCGCAGCAGAGGGATTTGCATGAGTACTCGGGACCACACCAACTACCGCGAAGAGGTCGGCGCCTACCTGCTGGGGGCGCTCACCGATCTGGAGCGCCAAGCGTTCGAGCACCACCTCGAGGGGTGCGCGGAGTGCCGCGAGGAGGTGGAGCGCCTGCGCCCGGCGGCGGAGGTCCTGCCGCGCTCGGTGGAGCAGGTCGAGCCGCCCCCGAGCCTGAAGGCCTCCCTCATGAAGGTGGTGGAGGAGGAGGCGCGCGAGCGCTCCGACGCCCCCGCCAAACGTTCGTTCTGGGAGCGGGTGCTATCGCGGTTCAGCGTGCCGCGCCCCGCGCTCGCTGTGGGCGCCGCCCTCGCTCTCGGCCTGCTGGCCGGTCTGGGCGTTGCACAGCTCGGCGGCGATGATGGGCGCACAGTGACCGCGGCGCTCACGGGCGCTCAGGCTCAGGGCGCGAGCGCGGAGCTCGAGATCAGCGACGACAATGGAACGCTCGTCGCAAACGGCCTCGCCCCGCCCCCCCAGGGCAGCGTCTACAAGGTGTGGGTAATGCCGCGGGGCGATGACGCTCCCCGGCCCAACGCCGTGTTCCTGCCCGGCCGGGACGGCAGCGCCGATGTCCCCGTCCAGGGACAGCTGAGGGCCGGCGACCAGGTGCTCGTTACCTCCGAGCGAGACGCGCAGGCAAAAGCGCCCGAGGGCACGCCGTTCATCGCGGCCACGGTGCCCGCCTGAGGGCGCTCCAGAAGCGGCGCTGCGCCAGCTAGTGTGACCTCCGAATGGAGGTTTGCTACAGGCACCCCAACCGGGAGACCGGCGTCCGCTGCTCGAACTGCGGGCGCCCGATCTGCCCGGACTGCATGACGTCGACCCCGGTTGGGATGCGCTGCCCCGAGTGCGCGCGCCAGCGGCAGCGGGTGCGGACGATGGGGGTCGCGTCCAACGAACCGATGCTCACGTACATCCTGATCGGGATCAACGTGGCGGTCGCGCTCGGCACGTTCCTCGGCGGGGGGAGCGCCACGGGCGGCGGCGGCTTGGACGGGACGCTGCTCCAGGACGGCTCCGTCTCGCGGGCAACGGTCGCCGACGGCGACTACTGGCGCCTGCTCACCGCGGGCTTCCTGCACGCGGGCTTCTTCCACCTGCTCTTCAACATGCTCTCGCTCTACATCCTCGGCTCGCTGCTCGAGCCGGCGGTGGGCCGGCTGCGCTTCGGGCTCATCTACTTCGTGTCGCTGCTCGCCGGCTCGTTCGGCGCGCTCCTGCTCGAGCCAACGTCGCCCACGGTCGGTGCGTCCGGCGCGATCTTCGGCCTGATGGGCGGCGCCGCGGTGGTCATGCACAGCCGGGGCATGAACATCTTGGAGAGCGGCCTGGGCATCTGGATCGGGCTGAACTTGCTGATCACGTTCGCCGTGCCGAACATCTCGATCGGCGGGCACATAGGCGGGCTGATCGGGGGCACGGTCTGCGCCCTGCTGATGTTCCAGCTGCGCGACCGGGTGCGGCTCCCGGACGCCGTGCCCGCGGCCCTGTGTGCCGGGCTGGGCGCGCTAGCGGTGGCGGGCTCGATCGCTGTGGCGGGCTAGCGGACGCCGCCTGCTGCGCGTCCACCGTTCCACCTAGGGCGCCGTATACGCGCCCTATCCGGCACGGTACGCGGAAAGGGAGCCCAGCGACAGCGCACTGCACCCCTACCCAGCCCAAGCGCGGCCGGGTGGTATCGCTACCCGGCGAGTGCCGCCCGCTCCAGATCGACCTCTATCGACCGCCGCGACGGCGGCGCGGGCACCAGGTCCGGGTGGAGCAAGTGGCCCAGCAGCTCTATGCCCTCGACCAGCCGCGGCCCCGGTCGTGAGAAGTAGGCCGCGGCGTCGACCGCCACGACGCGTGCCCGCAGCCGCGCAAGGCGCTCCCGGTGGCGCACCGTCTCGGCCGCCGCCTGCTCGGCGTAGTAGCCGCAGGGCATCGCGAGGACGACCTCCGGCGCCGCGGCCTCGACCTCGGCCCATTCGGCCGTGCGCGACCTTTCGCCGGGCAGGCCGAGCACGTCCTCGCCGCCCGCCAGCTCGATCATCTGCGGCACCCAGTGGCCGCCGATGTAGATCGGATCGAGCCATTCGAGCGCGGCCACGCGCTGACGCGGCGCGCCCTCCACCGCGCGCTCCACGGCCTCGATCCGCGCGCCGGCCTCCTCCGCTAGCCGCTCGCCGGCGGCCTCGGCGCCCGCCGCCTCGGCCAGGCGCGGCACGTCGGCAATCACCTCGCCCAGGGTCGAGGGATCGAGCGAGACAACCCGCGGCTGCGTCGAAAGCCGCTCGGCGATCGCGCTCACGTCCTCGAACGAGACGGCGCAGACCTCGCATACCGCCTGGGTCACGATCAGGTCGACGTCGAGCTCGCGCAGCCTCTCCTCGTCGAGCTCGTACAGCGCCTCACCGCGGCCGGTGCGCTCCCTCACGGCCGCATCCACCTCGGCCGCCGGCAGCCCTTCCGGAATGACGCTGCGCGTGAGGTGCGGGAGCTGATCGACGCCGGGCGGATAGTCGCACTCGTGGGTCACGGCGACGACGTCGTCGCCGAGGTCGAGGGCGAACAGCATCTCTGTGGCGGATGGGACTAGGGAAGCGATGCGCATGCAGTCGAGGATGGCACGTATGAGAATCCACCGGCCGGCCTCCGCGACCTCTGCTACGCTCGCCGCGTCTGCCGATGAGCGACGACGAACCCCCTCGAAGTACTAAGCACGGACGCCGCACCGCAAGCCAAGCTTGCGCTGCGGCACAGGGCCTGCCCCCGGCCCTCGGCCTGAAGTGACCGAGCTGCTCTTTCTCCTCGGCGTGGCCGTGCTGGTCGCCGCGAACGGCTTCTTCGTCGCGTCCGAGTTCGCGCTGGTGCGCGCTCGTCAAGGCCGTCTGGAGCAGATGCGCGATGAGGGCAAGGGGGGCGCCGCCCTGGCGCTCGAACAGGTCGACCACATCGACGAGTACCTGTCGGCCTGCCAGCTCGGCATCACGATGGCCTCCCTCGGGATCGGCTTCCTGGGCGAGCCCGCGATCGCGTCGCTGCTCGAGGACCCGCTCGGGGGCGTCTTCAGCCACGGCGTGGCGGTTGCCATCGCGATCGCCTTCGCGTACCTGGTCACCACCAGCCTGCACATCACGATCGGCGAGCAGGTGCCGAAGATCTACTCGATCTTCCACGCGGAAGGCACCGCGCGCCGCGTGGCGCGCCCGCTGTACCTCTTCCGCGCTGTCTTCAAGCCGTTCATCTGGCTGCTCAACACCGCGTCCAACTGGATGCTCCGCCTCGCCGGTGTGGACCCGCGTAGCGCGGAGTTCGAGGAGGTCACCTCATCGGACGACCTGAAGCTCCTCATCGTCCAGAGCGCGCAGGGCGGGAAAATCGATCCGGGCGAGGCCGGAATGCTCTCGGGCGTCTTCCACCTGCACGAGCGGCAGGCGCGACAGGTGATGACGCCGATCCCCGCCGTGGTCACCGTGGACCTGTCCGAAAGCGTGGAGACCGCCCTACAGCTATGCGTCGACTCCGGCCACACGCGTCTCGTCGTCACGGAGAACTTCAACACCGACCGAATCAAGGGCATCGTGCACGCGAATTCGCTCGTTCGGAAGCTGATGAACGACGGGCCGCAGGCGTCGATCGGGTCCAGCGTGAAAGACGCCCTGATCGTGCCCGAGACGAAGGCGCTCGACGACCTCTTGGCGGACCTCCAGCGCGAGCGCGCCTCCATGGCCGTGGTGGTCGACGAGTACGGCCGCACCGCCGGCATCGTGACGGTCGAGGACATCATCGAGGAGGTGGTGGGGGAGATCGCCGACGAGACCGATCCGGCCGTGGCGGGCATCCGGCGGCTGGCCA
>Ga0081538_10003841_pt1 | contig 14036 bp, 12 predicted proteins | sample TabmetS5T2R1_FD_71022 | JGI IMG/M metagenome (GOLD analysis project Ga0081538, IMG submission 71022) | Tabebuia heterophylla rhizosphere microbial communities from the University of Puerto Rico - S5T2R1 | ecosystem: Host-associated > Plants > Roots > Rhizosphere ... | reverse complement strand
CTGGCCGCCCCAGCTCAGCCTCGGGGAGTTCTTCGCCAGCATGTACCCATGGCCGGTGGTCAACGAGCTGCTGCTCATCCTCGGCGGCCTGCTCTGGGCCGCCGCCACCCTCGCCTACGCGCGCCGGACCGGCGACGCCTGCGCCCATTGCGGCCGCGGCGGGCGCGCCGGCGCCTGGACCGCTCCGGCCAGCGCCCGGCGCTGGGGCGCCTGGGCGGTGGCCGTGGCCGTCGCCGTCCCGGTCTTCTACGCCCTCACCCGCTGGGCGTGGGCGCTGGGCATCCCGCTCGGCTTCAGCCGCCAGGAACTGCGCGCCCAGGCGATCCAGAGCCCCGGCATCTGGCTCGCCGGCGCCGGCCTGGCCACCCTGGCCGCCGGCGGGGCCCTGCTCACCCTCGGCCTCGTCCAGCGCTGGGGCGAGGTCTACCCCAGCTGGATCCCCTTCCTGCGGGGCCGGCCCGTGCCTCCCCGCACCGCCGTCATCCCCGCGACCGTCGTCGCCGTCCTGGTCACCTCGGCGGGCATGGCCCACCTGCGCGCCCTGCTGGCCGGACAGATCTCGCTGAACTGGGGCACCGGCCCGGCGCTCCTGTGGCCCCTCTGGGGCGCCGCCCTTGGCGCCGCCGCCCTGGCCTACCACCTGCGCCGCCGCGGCAGCTGCCGCCACTGCCGCCGGTCCTGAAGGATCAGCGCGACGGCGCGATGAAGCCGGACTCGTAGGCGGCGATCACCGCCTGGGTCCGGTCGCGGGCGCCGAGCTTGGTCAGCAGGTTGCCGACGTGGGTCTTCACCGTCTCCACCCCGACCACCAGCTCGGCGGCGATCTCGGCGTTGGACCGCCCCGCGGCCATCAGGCGCAGCACGGCGGCCTCCCGGTCGGTCAGCCCCGCCCCCTCGAGCTGGTCCCCGCCGCCGGCGGCCCCGTGCCCGGCCGCCAGCCGCCGGATCGCCGCCGGGAACAGCAGCGACTCGCCTCGGGCGACGACCCTGATCGCCTCGACCACCTCCGCCGGCCGGGCCCGCTTGAGCAGGAAGCCGCTCGCCCCGGCGCGCAGCGCGTCGTAGACGTAGTCGTCGTTCTCGAACGTGGTGACGACCAGCACCCGGGGCGGGTCGGGCAGCCTCCCGAGCAGGTGGCGGGTGGCCTGGATGCCGTCCACGGCCGGCATCCGGACGTCCATCAGGACGACGTCGGGCCGCCGGCGGGCGACCAGCGGGACCACCTCGGCGCCGTCGGCCGCCTCCCCGACCACCTCCAGGTCGGCCTCGGCGTCGATGATCGCCCGCAGCCCGACCCGGATGAGCTCGTCGTCGTCGGCGATGACCACGGCGATCGTCATGCTCACCTGCGGGTGGGGCGGCGGGGGGCGCGGCCGCCGGCCGGCAGCCGCACGGCGACGCGCCAGGCGCCGCCCTCGGTGCCGGCCGTCATGCGGCCGCCCAGCAGCGCGACCCGCTCGCGCATCCCGTCCAGCCCACGGCCACCACCCCCATCCGCGCCGGTCGAGCTGGCGTCCACCGGGTTGGTCAGGTCGATGTCCAGCCCCCGCTTGGAGACCGCGACCCGCAGCGACACCGGCACCCGGCCGGCGTGCCGGGCCGCGTTGGTCAGTCCCTCCTGGACGATCCGGTAGCCCTCACGGGACACCGGGGCCGGCAGCCGCTCCAGCGGTCCTGCGACCTCGAGGCGCACCCCCAGGCCGGTGGCACGGGCGTCGGCGACGAGCCGGTCCAGCTCGGCCAGCGTCGGCAGGGGCGCCGGCCGCGCCTCCTCCGGGGCCCGGAGCAGTCCGAGCACGCCGTCGAGCTCCTCCATCGCCCCGCGGCCGGTCTCCTCGATGGTCGCCAGGGCGCCGCGCACGAAGTCCGGATCGTCGTCGAGCAGGCGCCGGGCCGCCGCCGCCTGCAAGGTCGTCACCGTCAGGGCATGGCCGACCGAGTCGTGCAGCTCGCGGGCCAGCCGGTCGCGCTCGGCCAGCTGCCCCGCCTCGGCCTCGAGGGCGGCGATCCGCTCGGCCGGCGACGGGCCCAGCAGCACCGGCGCCATCATCGCGGCCAGGGCGCCCAGACCGGCGACCGCGTACACGAGCCCGGCGAGCAACCCCACCCCGACCAGCGACAGCCACAGGGTGGCGTGCTCGTCGAACGGACCGAGCCGCAGGGCGCGAACCGCCTCGGCGCCGACGCCGAACGGCTGCGCCAGATAGGCCAGCGCCATGGGCAGGGCGACGAGCACCCCGAGCGCGACCAGCCCGCCGGTGACCAGGTGGAGCGCGAACCACAGGGCCGACCGCATCCGGGTCTCCCGGCCGGCCGGCGCCGCCCCGCCGCCCGGGGCCGGGTCGGGCAGGTCGACGCCGAGCAGCCCGCGGACGGCCACGATCTCCAGCGCCCTGGTCCCCCGCAGGAACGCCGGGACGCCCGCGATCGCCAGAGTGGCCGCCAGCAGCAGCACCGTCACCCCACGGGCGCCCGCCGGAGTGGACAGCGTCCGCACGAACACCACGGCGAGCAGCGCGTAGGGCAGCAGGATCACACCGCCGAGCAGCAGATACACGCCGCGCCGATAGGTCGAGCCGCGCACCAGCGGAGCTACTGCCGAGATCATCGTGCGACCACGATAGCCAACCAGGAGCAACGACCCCGCCGGTCGCCGGGCGCCCCTAGTCGAACACGGTCGCCCAGTCGCGCTTGACGCTCACGACCGTCCAGCTCCGGGCCTTGGCCTCCTCGAGGGCGCGCTCGGCCCCGGCGACGTAGTCGAACTCGCGCTCGGGGTCGTCGTGCAGGACCAGCAGCCGCAGCCCGGGGCGCGACGGCCCGCCGGCGTAGCGCAGCATCTCGATGTCGCCGTTGGAGTTGCCGGCGGCCACGATCGGCCGCCGGCCGATGCGGCTCCAGATCCGCACCGGCTTGACCGGCCCGTCGTCGAAGTAGTCGGGCTGGGCCTCGTACACCACCGAGCCGCCGTGCTCGTCCGGCTCGTAGCGCAGCGCGTTGCTGGTGCCGATGACCCGTTCGGAGGGGATGTTGTAGATCGCCTGGGTGACCGGCCGCATGAAGTCGCGGTCGCCGCCCGAGGCGATGTAGTTGGTGAAGCCGTTGGCCGCCAGGTAGCCGAGCAGGTCGATCATCGGCCGGTAGCCGCAGTGGTGGAAGGCGCGCTCCAGGGTCGGGTGCCGGCCGGAGACCAGGAACCGGTGGGCAGCGGCCCCGTAGTCGTCGACGGTCATGCCCTCGAACGCCTGCAGGATGCCGCCCAACAGCACCCTCACGTCGCTGTCGTCGCCGTGGTAGTGCTTGGTGATGACGTCGCCCAGCCAGCCGTAGTCCCGCTCGTAGGCGGCCTTCCACGGCTGGCGGTCGCGCAGCGAGGCGTCCTCCTCGGCCATGGCGGCCAGCCGCTGGAGGATGAAGCCGAGCTCGATCGGCATCGGCTTCTCACACCACAGCGTGCCGTCGTTGTCGAACACGGCCACCCGCTCGTCCGGCGGCACGAACTCCGGCGACCCCTCGGTGGTGACCCGCTCCACGAACTCGGTGATCGCCGCCGCGGCGGGCCCGTCGTTCCAGCTGGCGAGGCGTTGGTCGTCGGCCATGGCGTCTCCTCTGCTCGTCCCTTGACCGGCCAGGAGGTCGGGACCATTCTGCGGCAATGGAGGTCGCCTGCTGCATCGCCGGCTGCGGCCCGGCCGGGGCCGTGCTCGGGCTGCTGCTGGCCCGGGCCGGGGTGGACGTGCTGGTGCTGGAGAAGCACGCCGACTTCCTCCGCGACTTCCGCGGCGACACCCTGCACCCATCAACCCTTGAGCTGTTCGACGAGCTCGGCCTTGGCGACCGGCTGCTGGAGCTGCCGCACCAGGAGGTGGGGGTGCTCGGCGTCACCACCGACGACGGCGACTTCACCCTGGCCGACTTCCGGCGGCTTCCCGGGCGGCACCGGTACCTGGCCTTCATGCCCCAGTGGGACTTCCTCGACTTCGTGGTCGCCCAGGCCCGGCAGCTGGAAGGGTTCGAGCTGCGCATGCGGGCCGAGGCGGTCGAGGTGCTGGAGGAGGCCGGCCGCGTGGTCGGCCTCGCCTACCGCGACCAGGACGGGGAGACGCACCAGGTCCGGGCCCGGCTGACCGTTGCCGCCGACGGCCGGGACTCGCGCCTGCGGCGCTCGGCCGGGCTGCGCCCGACCGTCTTCGGCGCCCCCATCGACGTGCTCTGGTTCCGGCTGCCGAGACGGCCGGCCGACCGGCCGACGTTCGGGCGGCTGGCCGCCGGGCACCTGCTGGTCCTGATCGACCGGGGCGACTACTGGCAGGTCGCCTACGTGATCGCCAAGGGCGCCCTTGACGAGCTCCGCCAGGCCGGCCTGGACCGCCTCCGCGCCTCCGTCGCCGGGCTGGTGCCGTTCCTGGGCGACCGCGTGCCGGCGCTACGGACCTGGGACGACGTGCGCGAGCTCCGGGTCCAGGTCGACCGGCTGCGGCGCTGGTTCCGGCCGGGGCTGCTGTGCATCGGCGACGCCGCCCACGCCATGTCCCCGGTCGGCGGGGTCGGCATCAACCTGGCCGTGCACGACGCCGTGGCCGCGGCCAACGTGCTGGCCCGGCCCCTCCGCGACGGCCGCCTGTCGACCTGGCACCTGGCCAGGGTCCAGCTCCGCCGCACCCTGCCGACGGTGGTCGTCCAGTGGGGGCAGCGCACCATCCAGGACCGCTTCCTGTCCCCGCTGCTCGCGGGGCGGGTGGGCGGCCGGGCGCCGGGCGTGCTGCGGCTGCTGCGCCGCTACCCGGTCCTCCAGGGCGTGCCCGCCCGCCTGGTCGGCTTCGGCGTCCTCCCCGAGCACGTCAGGGCGCCGGCCGCCGACGACTACTTGCGGCCGAGGGCGCGGGCCAGCTCGTCCCGGCCCATCTTGGAGCGGCCCGGCAGGTTCCGCCGCTTCGCCTCCTCGTAGAGCTCCTGGCGGGTCTTGGGCGACGCCCCGCCGCTGCGCTTGCGCTTGGCCACGGCCGCGCCCTGCTTGCCCAGCGCGGTCCGGGTCTTGGCCGGCATGTTGGCGATCGAGCGCTGCTGCCTGGCCCCGCTCTGGGCCTTCTTGACGTTGCGCCTGGCCGCCTCGACCTGCTTCTTCGTGGCCATCTCGGTCCTCCCGCCGACGTCCGTCCCGGTTGCATACCCCCGTCAGGGGCGGACGATGCAGCGGAACCCGAGGTGGGAGGTGCCGGTGTCGACGGCCTGGGGCATGCGGGCGGCCGGGCGGTAGCGGCGGCAGTAGTTGGGGGCGCACAGGTGCGACCCGCCCTTCATGACCTTGCGCGGGATCCGGGCCGGGTCGCCGGGGTCGACGCTCCGGTCGCGCTCGCCGCCGCGCGGGCTGGCCACCGTGCAGCAGGCGTGGGCCAGCTCACCGTGGGCCTGGTACCAGTCCACGGTCCACTCCCAGACGTTGCCGACCATGTCCAGGAGCCCGTAGCCGTTGGGCGGGAACCGGCCCACCGGCGCCGTCCCCTCCCAGCCGTCCTCCCCCGTGTTCTCGACCGGGAACTCGCCCTGCCAGGTGTTGGCCATCCAGCGGCCGCCCGGGTTGAGCTCGTCGCCCCAGGCGAACTCGGCCCCGTCCAGGCCGCCCCGGCAGGCCAGCTCCCACTCGGCCTCGGTGGGCAGCTCCTTGCCGGCCCAGCGGGCGTACGCCTGCACGTCCTCCCAGGCGACGTGGACCACCGGGTGGTCCGGCTTCTTCTTGATCGAGCTGCCAGGGCCCTGGGGGTGGCGCCAGTCCGCCCCGGGCACGTAGGTCCACCAGTTGTAGTGGTTGCCCAGGTCGACCCGGTGGGGCGGCCGGCGGAACACGGTCGAGGCGGGGACGAGCAGCTCCGGCCTGGCCCCCGGGTAGTCGGCCGGGTCGGGGGCCCGCTCGGCCACCGTCACATGGCCGGTCCTGCCCACGAAGCGGGCGAACTCGGCGTTGGTGACGGTGTGGCGGTCGATCCAGAACCCCTCCACCGTCACCTTGTGGGCCGGCGCCTCCTCCGGGTAGTGGTCGTCGGAGCCCATCAGGAAGGTCCCGCCTGGGATCCAGGTCATGTCCGCGGTTCCGGGCGGGCGGTCCGGCCGGGTGGGCTGGGCGACGGACATGGTGGTGTTCCTACCGGCCTTCGGTGAGGGCGGCCTCGAGCTTGGCCACCGCCTGGTCGATGGTGAAGCTGGCCGCCTTCTGGCGGGGCGGGAAGTCCTTGAAGGTCTCGAGGAACTGGCCGACCAGCGCCGACGATGCGATCGCGAGGATGGCGCTGTCGACAAACCAGTCCCAGTAGGTGTTGGAGGTGACGTCGGCCCGCTCGAAGGGGTCGGTGCGCAGGTTGAACAACTTGGGCAGGCGCAGCGGTACGAACGGCTCGGCCCAGATCCCCAGCGTCCCCTGCATCCGCTGCTCCATGAACACCACCTTCCAGTTGTCGAACCGGATCCCGAGCACGTCGCCGTCGTCGGAGAAGTAGATGAACCCCTGGCGCGGGCTCTTGTCGACCTCGCCGGTCAGGTACGGCAGCAGGTTGAAGCCGTCGGCGTGCACCCGGTAGGTCCGGTCGCCGATCTGGTGGCCCTGCTTCAGCTTGTCGACGATGTCCGGGTCGCCCGCCGCGGCCAGGAAGGTCGGCAGCCAGTCGTGGTGCTGGATGATCTCGTTGGAGACCACGCCGGCGGGGATCCGGCCCGGCCAGCGGATCATCTCCGGGATGCGGAAGGCGCCCTCCCAGTTGGTGTTCTTCTCGCTCCGGAACGGGGTCATGCCGGCGTCGGGCCAGGTGTTCATGTGCGGCCCGTTGTCGGTGGAATAGACCACGATGGTGTTGTCGGCGATCCCGAGCTCGTCCAGCTGGTCCAGCAGCGCCCCCACGACCTTGTCGTGGTCGATCATGGTGTCGTGGTAGGGCGACTGCCAGCGTCCCGCCTGCCCGACGCTCTCCGGCTTGGGATGGGTCCGCCAGTGCATGTGGGTGGTGTTGAACCAGACGAAGAACGGCGTCCCCGCCTGGTGCTGGCGGTTGATGAAGTCCTGGGCGTGCTCCAGGACCTCGTCGTCGACCGTCTCCATCCGCTTCCTGGTCAGCGGCCCGGTGTCCTCGATGCGCTGGCGGCCGACCCGGCCCCAGCGGGGCTGCTCGGTGTCGTCGTCGTCCTCGGTCGCCCAGCTGTGCAGCACCCCGCGAGGCCCGAACCGCTCGCGGAAATGCGGGAAGTCGTCCGGGGGCGGGTAGTTCGGCGACTCCGGGTCCTCCTCGGCGTTCAGGTGGTAGAGGTTGCCGAAGAACTCGTCGAAGCCGTGCACCGTCGGCAGGTACTCGTTGCGGTCCCCGAGGTGGTTCTTGCCGAACTGCCCGGTGGCATAGCCCAGCGGCTTGAGCAGCTCGGCGATGGTCGGGTCCTCGGCCTGCAGGCCGACCGGCGCCGCCGGCATCCCGACCTTGCTCAGCCCGGTGCGGAACACGCTCTGGCCGGTGATGAACGCCGAACGCCCGGCGGTGCAGCTCTGCTCGCCGTACGAGTCGGTGAAGCGCATCCCCTCGTCGGCGATCCGGTCGATGTTGGGGGTCCGGTAGCCCATCAGCCCGTCGCTGTAGCAGCTCAGGTTGGTGATGCCGATGTCGTCACCCCAGATGACCAGGATGTTCGGTCGCCGCCCGTCCGGCATTGCACCCTCCCTCGCTCGCCCGGTGTCCCACCCGGGCCCTACCATCGCTTGCGCCGGGGCGACCTGTCGTCACCCTGACGGGGTGATTCGCGCGCACCAGGAGGCACGGCCATGGGAGCTGACCAGGAGGGGGTCGTGGCCGGTGACGACGGGGTCGCGCGCTGCTGGTGGGGCGCGGGCGACCCGCTGTACCGCCGCTACCACGACAGCGAGTGGGGCCGGCCCGTCGCCGACGACCGCCGCCTGTTCGAGAAGCTCTGCCTCGAGGGGTTCCAGGCGGGGCTGAGCTGGCTGACGATCCTGCGCAAGCGGGAGCGGTTCCGGGAGGTGTTCGCCGGCTTCGACCCGGCGGCGGTGGCCCGGTTCGGGCCCCGGGAGGTGGAGCGGCTCCTGGCCGACCCCGGCATCGTCCGCAACCGGGCCAAGATCGAGGCCACCATCAACAACGCCCGCCGCCACGCCGACCTGGTGGGCGAGTTCGGCAGCCTGGCCGCCTACGTGTGGCGGTTCGAGCCCGGCCCGGAGGACCGCCCGGCCGTCCTCGACCACGCCGCCCTCCTCCAGCTCGCCCGCACCCCGGAGTCGACGGCGATGAGCAAGGACCTGCGCCGCCGCGGCTGGGCGTTCGTCGGCCCCACCACCGTCTACGCCTTCATGGAGGCGATGGGCCTGGTCAACGACCACCTGGAGGGCTGCGACCGCCGCCTCCCGGTGGAGCGCGAGCGGCAGGCGTTCCGGCGGCCCTAGGGAGCGCCGTCCGGTCAGTCGCGGGACATCGAGGTGGCCACGCAGACCTCGTTGCCCTCGGGGTCGGCCAGGACCCACCAGGCCGGGGCGTGCTCGTCGGTCAGCAGGCGGCCGCCGGCGGCCACGGCCGCCGCGACCCGCGCCTCGGCCTGCTCGTACGGCACCCAGACGTCGACGTGGATGCGGTTGCGCTGGGGCCGCGGGGCGTCCATCCGCTGGAACCAGAACGACGGCCCGCGGCCGCGGGGGTCGACCAGGTCCTCGTCGGGGCTGTCGGGGCGGTACTCGTAGCCGAGCACGGCACGCCAGAAGGGCAGCACGTCGGCGCCGACGAGCGCGTCGATCGAGACCTGGACCGACTGCACCATGGACGGGTCGGCGGGGACGCCCTGCTCCCGGGCCAGCGCCGAGATCCGCCGGGCCAGCTCGAGGTCGCGCTCGCTCAGCCCGTACCAGTCGCCGGTGACCGTGAGCAGCCGCACGGTCACGCCGTCGTGGCGCAGGTCGACGTCGGGCTGGTGGGCGCCGAGGCCGGCCAGCTCGGCGATCGCCCCCACCAGCCGGGCGCCGGCCGCGAACGACCCGGTGCGGAACCAGGCGCAGGCGCCGTCGCCCACCACCCGCCAGTCCTCGACGCCCTCGGCCTGGTGGAACTGCCGCAAGCTGATCCCGTCGACGTCCATGGCCCGAGGCTATGCCAAGCCACCGACATCGACGTAACGTCGCCCTGCGATGGACCTGCTCGAGCGTGCTGGGCTGCTGGACGAGCTGAACGGTGTGCTGGCCGCGACGGTGGACGGCGGCCGCGTCGTCCTGCTCGCGGGCGAGGCCGGGATCGGCAAGTCGGCGCTGGTCAGGCGGTTCACCGAGCGGCGGCCGGCGGACACCCGGCTCCTGCTGGGAGCGTGCGACCCCCTGCTCACGCCCCGGGCGCTGGGGCCGCTGCACGACATCGCCCGGCAGACGGGCGGCCGGCTGGCCGGCCTGCTCGCCTCGGAGGGGCAGCGGGAGGCCGTCTTCGCGGCCTTCCTCGACCAGCTGGCCCAGCCGCCGCGGCCGGTGGTCGTGGTCGAGGACGCCCACTGGGCCGACGAGGCCACCCTTGACCTGCTGGTGTTCCTGGGACGCCGGTTGGAGCGGACCCCGGCGATGCTGGTCGTCACCTACCGCGACGACGAGGTGGGCGCCGACCACCCCCTCCGCGGCGTCCTTGGCGCCCTGCCCCAGGGGGTGGTGCACCGCGTGCGGCCGCGGCCGCTGTCCGAGGCGGCCGTGGCCGAGCTGGCCCGCCGGGCCGGCCGCCCGGCCGCCGGGCTGCGCGCCCTCACCGGCGGGAACCCGCTGCTGGTCACCGAGGTCCTGGCCGCCGGCGACGCCGACGTGCCGATGACCGTCCGCGACCTGGTCCTGGCCCGCCTGGCCCGCCTCCCGGCCGCCGCCCAGGAGGTGGTGCGGCTGGTCGCCGTGGTCCCGACCCGGGCCGAGCTGTGGCTGCTGGAGGCGGCGCTGCGGCCGGCGCCGTCGGCGGTGGAGGCCGGCGCGGCCGCCGGGCTGCTGGTCACCGACGCCGAGGCGGCCGGGTTCCGCCACGAGCTGCTGCGGCAGGCGGTGGAGGGGTCGCTGCCGACCCTGGCCCGCCGGGAGCTGAACCGGCGGGTCCTGGAGGTGCTGGCCACCGCCCCCCAAGGGCCGGTCGACGTGGCCCGGCTGGTCCACCACGCCCGCCAGGCCGGCGACACCGAGGCCGTGCTGCGGTACGCCCCGGAGGCGGCCCGGCAGGCGGCGGCGGTCGCCGCCCACCGGGAGGCCGTCGGGCACTACCGGGCGGTGCTGGCCCATGCCGACCTGATCGCCCCGGCGGCCCGCGCCGGCCTGCTCGAGGCCTACTCGGTGGAGTGCTACCTGTCGGGGCTCTCGGCCGAGGCGGTCTCGGCCCGCCGGGCCGCGCTGGAGCTGCGGGAGGCCGCCGGGGACCGGGAGCGGTTCGGGGAGGGCCTGCGCTGGCTGTCGCGCCTGCACTGGTGGGACGGCAACCGGCGGCAGGCCGAGGCGGCCGCCGCCCGGGCCGTCGAGGTGCTCGAGACCCTCCCGCCGGGCCGGCGGCTGGCCATGGCCTACAGCAACCAGGCCCAGCTCGACATGCTGGCCAACCGGCTGGAGGCGGCGATGGGCTGGGCCGGGCGGGCGATCGAGCTGGCCCGGCGGCTGGGCGACCAGGAGACGCTCAGCCACGCCCTGACCAACATCGGCTCGGCCCGGCTCCAGGGCGGCGACCAGGGCGGCCGGGCCGAGCTGGAGCAGGGCTTCGAGGTGGCGGCGGCCGCCGGGCTGGAGGACGACGCCGCCCGGGCGCTGTCCAACCTGGCCACCATCGCCGTGGAGCTGCGGGACTACCACCACGCCGGCCAGGACCTGGAGCGGGCGCTGGCCTTCGTCCAGGCGCACGAGCTGGCCGGCTACGCCCAGCACCTGCTCGGCCACCGCGCCCGCCTGCGGCTGGACCAGGGGGACTGGGCCGGGGCGGAGGAGGACGCCCGGGCGGCGCTGGCCGAGCGGGTGCACGCCAGCGGCCGGCTGGCCGACGCGCTGGTGCCGCTGGGCCTGCTCCAGGCGCGCCGGGGCGACCCCGGGGCCGCGGCCACCCTGCAGGAGGCCACCGAGGCCGCCTTCGCCACCGGCGAGCTGCAGTGGACCGGGCAGGTGGCGGCCGCCCGGGCCGAGTACGCCTGGCTGCAGGGCGACGACCAGGGGGTGGCCGAGGAGGCCGGCCGCGTGCTCGAGGCGGCCGTGCGGGCCGGGCACCCCTGGTTCGCGGGGGAGCTGGCCTTCTGGCGGTGGCTGGCGGGGGCGCCGCCAGCGCCGGACCCGGGAACGGTGGCCGAGCCGTACCGGCTGCTGCTGACCGGGGACTGGCGCGCGGCCGCCGACGCCTGGCGGGAGCTCGGCTGCTCCTACCACCGGGCCCTGGCCCTGGCCTGCGGCGACCAGGACGAGGCGCCGCTGGAGGCGCTGGCCCTGCTGGACGGCCTGGGCGCCCGGCAGACGGCCCAGCGGCTCCGGCGCCAGCTCCGGCAGCGCGGCGACCGGCGCGTCCCCCGCGGCCCGAACCGGGCCACGGCGGCCAACCCGGCCGGCCTCACCGGCCGCCAGGTGGAGGTGCTCGGGCTGCTGGCCGAGGGCCTGACCGACGCCGAGATCGCCGCCCGGCTGTCGCTGTCGGCCAAGACGGTCGGCCACCACGTGTCGGCGCTGCTGGCCAAGCTCGGCGTCGGGTCGCGCCGCCAGGCCGCCGCGGCCGCCCGCCGGCTCGGGGTCGCCGGGGCCAGAGATGGGGAGCCGGGCGGCCAGAGTTAGGGACCCGGTCCCGATCCCCCCGCCCCGGTGGCGTCCTAGCGTTCTCTCCGTCACACGTCGGCTCACACACCGCTGTCGGATGCTGCGGGCCAGCCCATCTGTCCCGCGATCGGGGAGGAGACCATGGACACCACCGCCATCAAGCAGAAGCAGCAGGCCGCCTGGGCCTCGGGGGACTACGCCGCCGTCGGGACCCGGCTCCTGCTCACCGCCGAGCTGCTGTGCGAGGCCGTCGACCTGCGCGCCGGCCAGCGGGTCCTGGACGTGGCCTGCGGCAACGGCAACGCCGCCCTGGCCGCCGCCCGCCGCTTCTGCCAGGTCACCGGCGTCGACTACGTGCCCGAGCTGCTGGAGCGGGCCCGCCAGCGCGCCGCCGCCGAGGGGCTGGAGGTCAACTTCCAGGAGGGCGACGCCGAGGCCCTGCCCTTCCCCGACGCCTCCTTCGACGTGGTCCTGTCCACCTGCGGGGCCATGTTCGCCCCCGACCAGGAGCGCACGGCGGCCGAGCTGCTGCGGGTGTGCCGGCCCGGCGGCCGCATCGGCATGGTCAACTGGGTCCCCGACGGCTACGTCGGCGAGCTGTTCCGGACCATCGGCCGCTACCTGCCCCCGCCGCCGGGGCTGCGCCCCCCGGTGGAGTGGGGCAGCGAGGAGCGGCTGCGCGAGCTGTTCGGCCCCGAGGTCGCCATCTCGGCCCCCCGCCGGACCTTCCGCTGGCGGTTCCCGTCGGCCGAGCACCAGGCGGAGTTCTTCGCCAGCTTCTACGGCCCCACCAACCGGGCCCTGGCCGCCATCGGCGCCGACCGCGCCGCCGACCTCAAGGCCGACATGGTCAAGGTGGCGGCCAGCTTCGACCTCTCCGACGACGACACCCTGGTCATGCGTCAGGAGTACCTGGAGGTCGTCGTCGACAAGCCCGCGACGAGCTAAGGGGACGCGCATGCCGGCGTCGACGGTGAAGGTGGCCGCCGTCCAGGCCGCCCCGGTGTTCCTGGACACGGAGGCCAGCCTGGCCAAGGCGCTGGCCCTGATCGAGCAGGCGGCCGCCGGGGGGGCCCGCCTGCTCGTCTTCCCCGAGGCCTTCCTGCCCGCCTGGCCGGCCTGGGTCGACGAGGTCCTGCCGGGCGAGGACGCCGCCTGGCACCTGCGGCTGCTGGAGCAGTCGGTGGTGGTGCCCGGGCCGGTGACCGAGCGCCTCGGCGCGGCCGCCCGCGAGGCCGGCGTCCACCTGGTCATGGGGGTGAACGAGCGCGAGCCCTACGGCGGCACCGTCTACAACACCATCCTGTACTTCGACGACGGCGGCCGGCTGCTGGGCAAGCACCGCAAGCTGGTCCCGACCCACGCCGAGCGGCTGGTCTGGGGCATGGGCGACGGCTCCGACCTGGCCGTCCACCAGACCGCGGTCGGCCGGGTGGGCGGGCTGATCTGCTGGGAGAACTACATGCCCCTGGCCCGCTTCGCCCTCTACGCCCAGGGTGTCGACATCTGGGTCGCGCCCACCCTGGCCAGCCACGAGCCCTGGGTGGCGACCATGCGCCACATCGCCCGCGAGGGCGTCTGCCATGTCATCGGGGTCGCCCCGGCGGCCCGGTTCTCCGAGGTGCCCGAGAGCGTGCCCGACCGGGACCGGCTGTGGCGGGGCGTCGAGCCCCACGGCGACTGGATGCTGGACGGCTACTCGGTGATCGTCGACCCCGCCGGCACCGTGCTCGCCGGCCCCCTGGTCCGTGAGGAGGGCATCCTCACCGCCGACCTGGACCTGGACGCCGCCCGGGCCCGCAAGCGCTGGCTCGACCCCGTCGGTCACTACAACCGCCCGGACGTGTTCCGCCTGACCGTCGACGACCGGCCCAAGCCCCATCTGGTCTCGCTGGCCGGGGTTGACGCTCATGAAGACCCCGAAGAAGCGGGCCGGGACCCGGCGCAGGGCGAGCAGGTCGGCGCCGGGTGAGGGGCGGCGCCGGACTGGGGCTCAGGAAGGCTCCCGGGACGCGAGGGTGGCCAGCTCGGTCCGGTTGGCGACCCCGAGCTTGGCGTAGACGTGTGACAGGTGGGCCTTGACCGTGCCCCGGCTCATGAAGAGGTGGCTGCCGATCTCCGGGTTGCTGAGCCCGTCGACGGCCAGCCGGACGACGTCGAGCTCGGTCGGGGTGAGGCTGGCCCAGCCGGTGGCCGGCCGGCGGCGCGCCCCGCGGCTCCGGCGGACGTAGGCGACCGCCTCGTCCAGGGGCCGGCGCGCCCCCCCCGC
>Ga0081538_10003840_pt1 | contig 14036 bp, 14 predicted proteins | sample TabmetS5T2R1_FD_71022 | JGI IMG/M metagenome (GOLD analysis project Ga0081538, IMG submission 71022) | Tabebuia heterophylla rhizosphere microbial communities from the University of Puerto Rico - S5T2R1 | ecosystem: Host-associated > Plants > Roots > Rhizosphere ... | reverse complement strand
AGGGCAGCGTCGAGTTGCGCTCGTCCAACATCAAGGGACGGAATCCGTTCAAGGACAAACGGGTGCGCCAGGCGATGGCCTATGCCATGGACCTGCAGTCTGCCCTGCGCGATCTGATGGGCGAGCTCTTCATCCCGGCCGGGATGATCGCCGCCCCGGCGTCAACGGCTACATCCCGGAGCTGGATCGAGCGCCAATCCGCGATCCTGACAAAGCGAAGGCCCTACTCACGGACGCCGGCTATCCGGACGGCTTCAGAGTGACCCTTGATTGCACCCCCGATTGGGGGGACGACGAGATCGCCGAATGCAAAGCCGCGGCTCGGCAGCTCGGGGAAGTCGGCGTTATGGTCGCCATCGATTGGCTCTCGAACGACGAAATGGATGCGAAGATCTATACGCGTCGCGAGAGCGACTTTTACATCAATGGAAGGCACATGGACCCCGGACTCCGAGCGGGTGCTGCGGGAGCTGTTCCACAGTCAAGGCAACGGGAACGTGGGCAGCTACGCTAATCCGCGGCTCGACGAGCTGATCGACAAGATCAAGGGCGAGATGGTGACTTATGCACGTGACGCCTACCTCGAGGAAGCCTGGCGGATCGTCACTGAGGATTTCGTTTATCTGCCGATCCGCCATGGCGTGTCAGTGTTCGCCATGCGCGAGGAGCTGGACATCCCGCCCGATCCCTGGGACGTGCCGCGTTTTCGCCTCGCCCGGTTCAAGGAAGAGGCCAAGGCCGCCCAGCAGTAGGGCGGACCGGGCGGCTCAGGCGCTCTGGCGCCGGCCGCCGAAGCGGCGCTCGACGTAGTCCGCGACCAGCGCCTGGAACTCCTCGGCGATCCGCTCGCCGCGCAGCGTGCACGCCTTCGCGCCGTCGATGAACACCGGCGCCGCCGGGCTCTCGCCGGTGCCCGGCAGACTGATCCCGATATCCGCGTGCTTGCTCTCGCCCGGGCCGTTGACGATGCAGCCCATGACCGCGACGTTCAGCGCCTCGACGCCGGGATACCGCTGCTTCCAGACCGGCATCTGGGTGCGCAGAAAATCCTGGATCTGGTCGGCCAGCTCCTGGAACACCGTGCTGGTGGTGCGGCCGCAGCCGGGGCAGGCGGTCACCTGCGGCGCGAACGAGCGCAGGCCCAGGCTCTGCAGCAGCTCCTGGCAGACCACGACTTCCTGGATCCGGGCCTCGCCCGGCCGCGGCGTCAGCGAGGCGCGGATGGTATCGCCGATGCCTTCCTGGAGCAGGACGGCAAGCGCTGCCGTGGTCGCCACGATGCCCTTGGCGCCGATGCCCGCCTCGGTCAGGCCGAGATGCAGGGCATAGCGCGAGCGCCGCGCGAGCTCGCGGTAGACCACGATCAGGTCCTGGACCCGGCTGACCTTGGCCGAGATCACGATCCGGTTCGCCGGCAGACCGATCTCTTCCGCCTTGCCGGCGCTCGCGAGCGCCGAGACCACCAGCGCCTCGCGCAGCACCTCGTCGGCCGATTTCGGCGCGGCGAGCTTGGCGTTGTCGTCCATCATCCTGGTCGACAGATCGGCATCGAGGCTGCCCCAGTTGACCCCGATCCGGACCGGCTTGTCGTGGCGCAGCGCCGCCTCGATCATCATCTCGAACTGCTGGTCGCGCTTCTTGCCGAAGCCGACATTGCCGGGGTTGATGCGCAGCTTGGCGAGCGCCTTGGCGCAGTCGGGATAGCGGGTCAGGAACAGATGGCCGTGATAGTGGAAGTCGCCGACCAGGGGCACGTCGTAGCCGCGCACGAACAGGCGGTCGCGAATCTGCGGCACGGCCTTGGCGGCATCGTCGTTGTTGACGGTGATGCGCACGATCTCCGAGCCGGCATCGGCCAGCTCGATCACCTGCCGCACGGTCGCGTCGACGTCGGCGGTATCGGTGTTGGTCATCGACTGGACGACGACCGGCGCGCCGCCGCCGATCACGACCGGCCCGACGCTGACCGCGTGGGTGTCGTGACGCCTGATCTCGCTCAGCGCGACCATGCCTGCTCAACTCCTTGCTGCGCACTTCCGCCGTCGCGACGGCAGGCGCATCATAAGGCGTTTTGCCGAGGACGCCAGACCACTGGCCGTTGGATGCCGACAGATGGTTTACTGGCTCGATGCCGGGCCGGCAGCGGGTTCCGGCGCCAGGCGGCGCCGCAAAGCGTCGGGCTGCAGCGATACGTCGCGCACCACGCGCGCCTCAGGCCCGAGCGGCGGCAGGGGCGCACCGTCGACGATCACCTCGATGCCGCCGGCGTTGCCGGTCCAGAGCACGAGGTCGGGCCGGTCGGGCACCAGGAATGCATCGCCCGGCTGCAGGGTCTTGACCCACAGATAGTCGTTGTTGGTGCTCGACACATGCACCCAGGTGCTGCTGCGGGCACGCAGGATCACGCGGGCCGCCACAGCGTCGGCGCCATAGATGGTCGGGGCCGCCCCACCCGGCGCGACCGGCGCGAGTGCTGCCAGAACCTCGGCGGCGGTCCGCACCGGGGGGTCCGCCGCGCTCGAAGCAGGCGGCTCGCCCGCCCCGGGCTCGATCGTGGCGGTGGCGATATCGATCGGCGACCTGCCGGTCAGCCGGTGTTGGCCTGCCTCGGGCGGAGGGCTCACGAGGTCGGCGGGCGGCGCTGCCGCCGATTCCAGCGCGATGCCCGGCGCAGCGATCGGCGCCCCAGCTGACGTGCTCGGCAGTGAGCTCTGCCCGCCCCGGCCGTCGGAGGTACCGGCCTCCGGCTCAATGCGAGGCTCGGCACGCGGTGCGATCGCGGGCGTGATCTCGGCCGGCGCCTCGCGCGGCGCCGCGTCCTGCTGCTGCAGGTCATCCGGCCCCTCGGCGATCAGATCGAGCTCGGCGGGGGTGCGGTCGTCGAGATAACCCCAGCCGGCATAGATGCCCGCGAGCGCGGCGAATGAGACGACCAGGATCGGGATCTTCGGCAGCCCGCTCTCGGACAGGGGCGTGCGCTCGCGCAGACGGGCCTTGCCGGTCAGGTCGCCGACGCTCGAGCGGATCTGAACGATCAGGTCTTCGCCGTCGAAGCCAAGGTATCGGGCATAGCTGCGCAGGAAGCCGAGCGCATAGGCCCTGCCCGGGATGACCGAGAGATCGCCCTCCTCGAGCCCGAGGAGATAACTCGGCCGGATGCGGAGATGTTCCGCAACGTCCTCGAGCTGCTCGCCGCGCGCCAGCCGCGCCTGGCGCAGCTGGGCGCCGACCTCGCGCACCAAGGCGTCGGCCGGATCCTGTCGCTCGGGCTCTCTGCGCGTAGAACCAAACATGCCTCAGCCGCCTACTTCAGGTTAGCTGGACGGTCTATCAACCCATGATTGGTTATGCCTCGTCCAGCTCACCCTCAGATATGCAACTGTACGCCGTGGTCAAGCGCATAGTGTCGCAATCGGCCGCGGACGCTGTGGTCGGGAAGGTCGTAGAGGTGCTCCAGGTACTGGGCGAGCTCGCCGCAGCGCAGCGAGCGGATCATCGCCTTGACCGGGCCGACCTCGGCCGCCACCACGGACAGCCGGCGCACCCCCAGGCCGAGCAGCGCCATGGCCTCGAGCGGGCGCGAGGCCATCTCGCCGCAGATCGACAGGGTCACGCCGGCGCGCCGGCAGCGCTCGACCAGCTCGCGCAGAAAGCTCAGCACCGGCGGCGAGAGCACGTCGTAGCGATCGATCAGGGCCGGATTGCCGCGATCGCAGGCGAACATGAACTGCATCAGATCGTTGCTGCCGATCGACAGGAAGTCGATGCGCGGCAACAGCGCCGGCAGATGCCAGAACAGGGAAGGGACCTCGAGCATGGTACCGACGCGCAGCGTCGTCGGCGGCTTCTGCCCCTGCTTGACGGCCCGCTCCAGCTCCATGTCGAGCAGCCGCCGCGCCGCCTCGAATTCGGCCACCTCGGCGACCATCGGAAACATCACATCCAGCGGGCGGCCCTGGGCGCTGCGCACCAGCGCGCGCAGCTGGGTGCGCAAGATCGCCGGCCGATCGAGCACCATGCGCATCGCCCGCCAGCCCATGGCCGGGTTGTGCTCGTCCGGGAAGCTCCAATAGGGCAGATGCTTGTCGCTGCCGACGTCGAGCGTGCGGAACACCAGCGGCTTGTCGCCGACCAGCTCGTGGGCCTTGGTGTAGAGCTCGGTCTGGACATGCACGTCGGGCAGCTGGTCGCGCACCATGAAGGCGAGCTCGGTCCGATACAGGCCGATGCCGTCGGTACCCGTGGTCTCGAGCGCCGCGAGATCGATCAGGAACGCGGCGTTCAAGTGCAGGGAGACCCGGATGCCATCGAGCGTGACCGCCGGCAGCTCGCGCAGGGTCGCATAAGCGCGGCGCCGCGCCTCGCGTGCCTCGATCGAGCGCGCGAACGCCAGCTCGACGTCGTCGCCGGCGCGCAGGAAGATCTGGCCGTGCTCCCCGTCCAGCGCGATCCGATCACCCGGCTCGATCTTGGCGAGCGCGCCTTGCACCCGGCCGATCATCGGGATGTCGAGCGCCTTGGCGACGATCGTGACGTGGGCGGTCAAGGAGCCCTCCTCGAGGACCACGCCGCGCAGCCGCGTCCGATCGTACTCGAGCAGCTCCGCCGGGCTGAGCGAGCGCGCGACCAGGATGAACTCGCTCGGCAGCAAGGCCGGATCGGCGAGCAGGCTGCGCCCGGTCAGGTGCACCAGCAGCCGGTCGGCCAGCGCGTCGAGATCGGCCAGCCGCTCCTTGAGGTAAGGGTCGGCGACGTGCGCCATGCGCAGCCGGGTCTCCTCCTGAACCCGGCGCACGGCCGCCTCCGCCGTAAGGCCGGTGCGGATCGCCTCGCGCATGTTGCGCCGCCAGCCGGCATCATGGGCGAACATGCGGTAGGCCTCGAGCACCTCGCGATGCTCGCCGTTGGCGACCTCGGGCAGCAGCAGCAGCCGGTCGACCGAGGCGCGCAGACCCGCGATCGCCGCCTCGAGACGGACCGCTTCCTCGTCCGGGTCCTCGGCGACCAGCCGGGTGACCTCGATCCGGATCTGGTGCAGGACGGCCTGGCCGAGCGCCACGCCCTCGACCAGGCGCAGGCCCTCGAGCCGCTCGGGCCCGGACACCGCGCGGCGTTCGGCCGGGAACCGCGCCTCGTCGATCAAGCCGCCCGATGCGACCATCTCGGCGAACACCGTGGCGATGATCTGGAGCGCCTCGACCTCCTCGTCGGAGTAGTGGCGGCGCGCCCGGTTCTGCACCACCAGCACCCCGGTGACCCGGCCGCCGTGGACGATCGGCACGCCCAGGAAGGAGTGGTAGATCTCCTCGCCGGTCTCGGGCCGATAAGCGAAGTCGGGGTGACTTTGCGCGTCGGTCAGATTGATCACGGCACCCTGGGCTGCGATCCGCCCGACCAACCCCTCGCCGACCCGCAGCCGGGTCTGGTGCACGGCGCTCGGCCGCAGGCCCTCGGTCGCGTACAGCTCGAGATAGTCGCCGCCCGTGAGCACATAGGCCGAGCAGACCTCGGCGACGATGTCGGCCGCGATCATGCCGACCATGCGATCGAGGCGCTCCTGCGGGCTGATCGGCGCCGCCATGAGCTGCACCAGCCGGCGCAGCAGGCGCCGCGCCGCGCTCAGCTCCCCGCCGCGCCGCTCGCCCGGCGCCGGCGGGATGCCGCCCCAGCCCGTGGTCAGCTGGGTCATGCCACGTCCTCCACCGCGAGGTCGACGTGCGGCCCCTCGCGCGCCAGCGCGCTCGCCGTCTGCTCGACCAGCTCGGCGACGATCTCCGCGGTCGGCTGGATCTTGCGCACCAGCCCGACGCTCTGGCCGGCCATCAGCGAGCCATGCTCGACATCGCCCTCGATCACCGCGCGACGCAGCGCACCCGCCCAAAAGTGCTCGATCGCGAGCGAGGCCTCCTCGTAGCTGAGCTCGCCCCGGCGATGGCGGGCGATGACGTCCAGCTGGGTCTGCGTGAACAGCCGCGTCGCCTGGTTCGCGAGCGCCCGCACCGGGATCACCTTGAACGCGGGATCGATCTGCACCGAGGGCACGGCATCGCGCGCGCTGGCCTGGATGAAGGCCTGCTTGAAGCTCGGATGGGCGATCGATTCCGTGGCGCAGACGAAGCGCGTGCCGAGCTGGCAGCCGGCGGCGCCCATGCGCAGGTAGGCGGCGATCGCCTCGCCGTGGCCGATGCCGCCAGCGACGAACACCGGCACCTCGTGCACCTCCGGCAGGATCTCCTGCGCCAGCACGCTGGTGGCCACCGGGCCGATGTGGCCGCCCGCCTCCATGCCCTCGATGATCAGGCCGTCCGCGCCGGCGCGGATCAGCTTCTTGGCGACCCCCAGGCTCGGGGCAAAGCACAGCAGCTTGGCGCCGCCGTCCTTGACCTCGGTCATGGTGGCGCGCGCCGGCAGACCGCCCGCCAGCACCACGTGGCCGACGGCGTGCGCGAGGCAGACCTCGACCAGCTCGGCGAGCTTCGGGTGCATGACGATCAGATTGACGCCGAACGGCCGGTCGGTCAGGGCGCGGGTCGCCTCGATCTCGCTCGCCAGCTGATCCGGCGACATGGCACCGCAGGCGAGCACGCCGAAGCCGCCGGCGTTCGAGATCGCCGACACCAGGTTGCGCTCGGAGACCCAGGTCATGGCGCCGCCCAGCAGCGCGACGCGGCAGCCGAGCAGCGCGGTGCCGGCCCGCCACAGCCGCGCCAGGCGGTCGCGCCCGATCGCCGATCGGCTGTCAGGCGCCGTCAAGGCCGTAGGCAGTGTGCAGGGCGCGCAGCGCCAGCTCGGTATAGGCCTCGTCGATCAGGATGCTGATCTTGATCTCGGAGGTCGAGATCGCCTCGATGTTGATGTTCCGCTCGGCGAGCGTGCGGAACATGGTGTGGGCGATGCCGGCATGGGATCGCATGCCGACGCCGATCACCGAGATCTTGACGACCTCGCCGTCGGCATCGATCCGCCGGCAGCCGAGCTCGGTGCGAACCGTTTCCAACGTGGCGACCGCCGCGGCCATGTCGCCGCGCCGCACGGTGAACGTCAGATCGGTCGTCTTGCCGTCGCTCGAGACGCTCTGCACGATCATGTCGACATTGATGCCGGCCTCGGCGAGCGGCCCGAAGATGGTCGCCGCGATACCCGGCCGGTCGTCGACGCCGACCAGGGTGATCTTGGCCTCGTCCCGGCTATACGCGATGCCGCTTACGATCTGCTGCTCCACGATCTCGCTCTCATCCACCACCAAGGTACCGGGCTGATCGGTGAAGCTGGACAGCACCTGCAGCCTGACCTGCTGTTGCATCGCCAACGCGACCGAGCGGGTCTCGAGGACCTTGGCGCCCAACGAGGCCATCTCGAGCATCTCCTCGTAGGTGATGCGGTCCAGCTTGCGCGCCTTGGCGACAATTCTGGGGTCGGTCGTATACACCCCCTCGACATCGGTAAAGACATCACAGCGATGCGCGCCGAGCGCCGCCGCCAGCGCCACCGCCGAAAGATCCGAGCCGCCGCGGCCGAGCGTGGTCACGCGGCCATCCGGCGCGATGCCCTGGAAGCCCGGCACCACGACGACCTGGCCCCGATCGAGACAGGCGCGCAGCTGCTCGGTGCCAAACGAGCGGATCCGTGCCCGACCGTGGGTCGCGTCGGTGCAGACCGGCGCCTGCCAGCCGAGGATCGAGCGCGCCGGAATGCCCACAGCCTGCAACGCCAGCGCCAGCAGGCCGGCGGTCACCTGCTCGCCGGAGGCCACGACGGTGTCGTATTCGGCGCGATCGCAGTCGGGGCCGCCGATCTGCCTCACCCAGTTGATCAGCTGGTCGGTGGTGCCGGCCATGGCGGAGACGACGATCGCGACCTGGTTGCCTTCCGCCATGGTCCGCTGCACGCGGCGCGCGACCGCGCGCAGGCGATCGAGATCGGCCACCGAAGTACCGCCGAACTTTTGCACCACAAGCGTCACTGCGCTGACCTCCCGCTGCACGTGGCGCCCGCCACGCCGACGGAATCAACCCCTCCGGTTGCGGCATTTTTTTCGGATGGCCTCTTCATACGAGGCGGCGCAGTCTGAGGCAAGTGTCGCGGCGCCGTATGTCGAAGGAAGGGATCGCGCATGGCCGAACAGCGCATGCCCGGCTCGGCCGATCATCGCGAGCTGAGGCGATTTGCCGGGCTCGCCGGCGACTGGTGGGACGAGGCCGGCCCGATGGCGCCGCTGCACAAGCTCAACCCGGTCCGCCTTGCTTACATCCGCGACCAGTTGTGCCGCCATCTCGGTCGCGACCCGAAGGGTCACGCCTGCCTCACCGGGCTTGGCGTGCTGGATGTCGGCTGCGGCGGCGGGCTGCTGTGCGAGCCGCTCGCCCGGCTCGGCGCCACGGTCACCGGGATCGACCTGGTGCCGGCCAATCTCGAGGTTGCGCGCGCTCACGCGCAGGCCGCAGGGCTCGAGGTCGCGTATCGTGAGGTCGCAGCGGAGCACCTCGCGGCGGACGGGGCGAGCTTCGATCTGGTATGCGCGATGGAGGTGGTCGAGCACGTTGCCGACGCTCGGGGCTTTCTTTCGACTTGCGCCGCGCTGGTGCGGCCGAATGGCGCCTTGGTCCTGGCGACCCTCAATCGAACGCTCAGATCGTTCGCCTTAGGCATTGTCGCCGCGGAATACATCCTGGGCTGGCTGCCGCGCGGCACGCACCGGTGGAGCCGTTTCCTGCGACCCTCGGAAGTCGCGCGGCCACTGCGCGCGCATCAGCTTCGGATCGCTCATCTGACCGGCGTCGCCTATGACCCGCTGCGTGATCGCTTCCGCCTGAGCCCGGACCCGGCGGTGAACTATATGCTGTTCGCGGTGCGCGACGGCCCGCTCAGCCGTCGTGGCGCGGCAGCCAGGGGATCTGGCCGACCTTGATCCCCTCCTCGACCAGCTCCTTGGCCTCGGCGCGGGTCGCCTCGCCGTAGATGCTGCGCTTCTCGACCTCGCCGTAGTGCATCTTGCGGGCTTCCTCGGGAAACTGCCGGCCGACATGGTCGAAGTTGGTCTCGATGTGGCGTTGCACCTCGCGCCACTTGCTGAGGATCTGGGCGGCATGCTGCTCGTCGAGCCTTGGCCCCGATGCGACAGCCGGCGCCATCAGCGCCTTGCTGACCTCGGTGCTGCCGCAGATTGCGCAGTTGATTTCGCCGGCCGCGGCCTGGCGGTCGTACGTCGCGCCGTCGCGAAACCACGCTTCAAAGTCGTGACCGTTGGAACAGCGGAGATCGAACAGAATCATTGCAGCCCTATCCAACAACCCGAAATACACCTAAGTACGAAAACCATCCGAGACAAGTGCACTGTGTTGACGTTGCAACTGTTGCGCGATCATCGCCCTGCAGGCGACGTCGTGCGCGTGAGCAAAATCGTTCGGGCTCGCCTCGTCCCTCACCGCGCCGCCAGGAGCGCATCCAGCTCGCCGCTTGCTTCGAGGCTCGCCAGCTCGTCCGAGCCGCCGATGCCGCGGCCGTCGATGAAGATCTGCGGTACCGTCGTGCGCCCCTCGGCTCTTTCCCTCATCTCGGCGCGTCGCGCAGGGTGCAGCAGCACGTCGATCTCGGTGAAGGCCAGCCCTTTGGCTTCGAGCAGCCGCTTGGCGCGCCAGCAGTAGGGGCAGAACGGCGAGGTGTAGATCTCGATCTCGGCCATCGGGCGCTCGGTTGGTCCAGGGGCAGGCAGCGATCATATCGGACTGGCTGCGTCGCGCACCACCCTGGCCAGGGTCAGGACGTCGATCCGGGCCGCTCCGGCCCGACGCAGCACGCGAGCGCAGGCCTCGACCGTGGCGCCGGTGGTCAGCACGTCGTCGACCAGAAGGACCTTCGCGCCGTCGACCCGCCGCCGATGCCACGGGTGGATGCGAAAGGCGCCCGCGGTGATGTTCTCGACGCGCGCCCGCCCGCCGAGGCCCTGCTGCGACGCCGTCGCGCGCACGCGCTGGACGAGGTCAGGCAGCAGCCTCGCGCCGGTCTCGCGCACCAGCGCCTGCGCCAGAATGGCCGCCTGGTTGTAGCCGCGCTTGAGCAGGCGCCAGCGATGCAGGGGCACCGGCGCGACCAGATCGACATCGGCCAACAGCTCTGCGCCGGCGCGCGCCAGCCACCGACCGAATGCCGGTGCGGTATCGGTCCGATCGGCGTGCTTGAAGGCCAGGATCAGGCCGCGCGAGCCGTCGTCGTAGCGCAGCGCCGCGCGGGCGCGATCGTAGGCGGGCGCATCGGCGGCGCAGGCGCCGCAAAGTGGCGCCGCCGGCAGCGCATGGGGTAGCGGATAGCCGCACAGACGGCATTGCGGCGGCCCGAGAAAGGTCAGCATGCGCCAGCAGGCGGGGCACAGCCGCCCCGGAGCCTCGACGCCGGCGCCGCAGCCGAGGCAGCGCGGCGGCAGCACCAGATCCAAGGCGCCGTGGATGACCCGGCCGGCAATTGCGCGAAGCTCAAGCGACATCTTTCAACTATAGATGGTGGCCTCGACGGACGCCAGCCCGCGCAGGCGCGAGGGCTTTCAGGTGGTCTGCGCCTCGATCCAGGTCAGGTAGTCCGGGTTGCCGCCGCAGATCGGCACCGCCACGACCGACGGGCACTCGTAGCTGTGCAGCGCGATCACGCGGGCGGTCAGGCGCGGCACGAGCGCCGTCCGGGTCTTCGCGATCAGGAGCGCCTCGGTCGCTCCCTCGATCGCGCCTTGCCAGCGGTAGATCGAGCGCATGCCGGGCAGGACGTTGACGGCAGCCGCCAGCCGCTCCTCGACCAGTATCCGAGCAATTGCCTGCGCATCCTCGCGCGGTCCGAGGCTGACGAAGCAGAGACAGGCGTCTACGCTGTCAGTCACAGCCACTACCACGTCGACATTTGAGAAAATTGGTCGGAGCGGCAGGATTCGAACCTGCGACCTCCAGTCCCCCAGACTGATGCGCTACCAGGCTGCGCTACGCTCCGAACAGACGACGCTTGCGGTAAGCACGACTATAGCCCGTGCCGCCGCAGGCGACAACTCAGCCGCACCTCAGCCGATCACGTCGCGCAGCACCTTGCGCAGCGCCGCGAGCTCGGCGCGCAGGTCGTGGAGGCGCTCGCGCAGCTCGGGCGCCAGATCGGCCCGCTCCAGCGGCAGCTCAGGCGAGCCGTGCAGTCCGCGGCCGCCCATGCCGATCCGCGGCTCACCACCGAGCCCATGGCGCTCTTCCTCGAGCTCGAGACCGCCATTGTCGCTCTCGTGCGGTGGGCGACGCTGCCCCTTGAGCAGCTTCTGCGCCCCCCGGATCGTGTAGCCTTCCTCATACAGCAGGGAGCGAATCTGACGCAGCAGGTCGACGTCCTCAGGGCGGTAGTAGCGCCGGCCACCACCGCGCTTGAGCGGTCGGACCTGGGGAAACTTGCTTTCCCAGAAGCGCAGCACGTGCTGCGCCACCTCCAATTCGTCGGCGACCTCGCTGATGGTGCGAAAGGCCGCCGGCGATTTCACCGGCCGCCCACCGGGGCGGCGCGTGATGCTCTCGCTGCGGTCGCGTTCTGGCCCGACCATCAGTCATCCTCCGCGGGCCGCCCGCCGCCCGCGTCCTGAACGTTGATCCGATCCTTCAAGACCTGTGAGGCGCGAAACACCAGCACGCGGCGGGGCAAGATCGGAACTTCCTGGCCGGTCTTGGGGTTACGGCCGATTCTTCGACCCTTCTGACGGACCGAGAAGGTGCCGAACGAGGAGATTTTCACCGTACCGTCGGCGACGAGCGAATCGCCAATCTCGGCCAGGATCGAATCGACCAGCTCGGCGGATTCGCTGCGGGACAGGCCGACCTCCTGGTAGACCGCCTCGGCAAGATCCGCCCTGGTCAGCGTCCTGCCTTTCATGCTGCTCGACCCCCGCGCACTGGGCAATAAAAAAACCTAACGGTTTCAGGATCTTCCGTCAACAGGCGGATGCCTGATCTCGACAGAGGCCGCGAAGGCAAAGCAATCGATGGTAGAAACTACCAGCGGAGCAGCGCCGCTCCCCAGGTGAAGCCGCCGCCCATGGCGTTGATCACCACGATCTGGTTCGGCCGCAGCCGGCCGGCGGCCGAAGCTTCGGCCAGCGCGAGCGGCACCGAAGCAGCCGAAGTATTGGCATGCCGGCCCACCGTGACCAGCATGCGATCCTCGGGCAGGCCGAGATTGCGCCGGACCGCATCGAGGATCCGACTGTTGGCCTGGTGCGGCACCAGCCAGTCGACGTCGTCGACCTCCAGGCCGCCGATCTCCAGCACGCGTCGCGTCGCGGTGGTGAGCGCGTTGACCGCGAAGCGAAAGACCTCGCGGCCGTTCATCTGCACGTGCCCCGTGGTGCCGGTCGAGGATGGCCCGCCGTCGACCCAGAGGTCGCTGTAGTGCCGCCCGTCGGAGCCGAGCAGGGTCGCCAGCACGCCGTGATCGAACACGGTGCCGGTACCCTCCTCGGCGCGCAGCACGACCGCGCCGGCACCGTCGCCGAACAGCACGCAGGTCCGCCGGTCGCCCCAGTCGAGCAGGCGCGAGAAGGTCTCGGCGCCAATCACCAGGATGGTCTCGGCCTGCCCGGCCTTGACGAAATTGTCGGCCACCGCGAGCGCGAAGACGAAGCCGCTGCATACCGCCTGAAGGTCGAAAGCGACGGCCCGATCGGCCCCGAGCTTGGCCTGAACGGCGGCGGCGCACGCCGGGAAGGTATGGTCGGGCGTGGTCGTCGCGACGATGATCAGATCCAGGCGATCGGCGTCCAGGCCGGCTTTCTGCAAGGCCTCGCGCGCCGCGGCGCAGGCGAGATCGGAGGTCAGCTCGCCATCGGCGGCGATGTGGCGCTGCTCGATGCCGGTGCGCTGAACGATCCACTCGTGGCTGGTGTCGACCGTGCGCGACAGCTCCTCGTTGCTGACCACGCGCGCAGGCAGATAGGCGCCCGTGCCGACGATACGTGCCCGTCGCATGCTACGAAGCGCGCGCGCGCGTGCTGCGGAGGGCTTCTTCCTCGAGCCGGTTCAGCTCCGTGATGATCCACTGATTGGTGCCTTGCCCGACCAGATCCGCCGCCACACCGATCGCATTGGCAAAGCCCAGCGCGTCGGTGCCGCCGTGGCTCTTCACCACGATGCCGTTCAGGCCCAGGAACATGGCGCCGTTGTAGCGGCGTGGGTCGAGGCGCTGCCGGAGCAGCTGCAAGGCGGGCTTGGCCAAAAGATAGCCGAGCTTGGAAAGGATGGAGCTCTTGAAGGCCTCGCGCAGAAACTGCGCGTAAAGGCCGACGGCGCCTTCGGCAGCCTTGAGCGCGACATTGCCGGTGAAGCCATCGGTCACCACGACGTCGACCTTGCCGCTGGTGAGGTCGGTGCCTTCGACGAAGCCGCGGAACTCGATCGCGAGCGGGCTGCTGCGCAGGGTTGCGGCGGCGTCGCGCAGCGTGTCGTTGCCCTTGCCCTCCTCGGTGCCGATGTTGAGCAGGCCGACGGTCGGCTGGGGAATCCCGAGCACGGCGCGCGCGAACACCTCGCCCATGACCGCGAACTGGACGAGATTGTCGGCGTCGCATTCGGTATTCGCGCCCAGGTCCAGGACCACCGTCTCGCTGCGCCGGGTCGGCATCAGCGAGGCGATCGCCGGGCGCTCGATCCCGGGCAGGGTCTTGAGGATGAACTTCGCCAGCGCCATCAGCGCGCCGGTGTTGCCGGCCGAGACCGCGGCGCTCGCGCGGCCATTCTTCACCGCATCGATCGCCAGGCGCATGCTGGTGTCGCGCCCCTGGCGCAGGACCTGCGATGGCCTCGCGTCCGGCTCGACCACTTCCGCGGTGTGCTCGATCGTGGTGCGCGCGGCGAGCTGGCTGCGGCCGCGGATCAGCCCGGCCAGCCGCTGCTCGTCGCCGAACATCAGAAAGTGCAGCTCCGGATTGCGTTCGCGGGCCAGATCGGCGCCGGCAACCACCACCTGGGGGGCATGATCGCCGCCCATGGCATCCAGAGCGATCGCGAGGGTCACGGCGGCGGACCGTTCAG
>Ga0081538_10003839_pt1 | contig 14037 bp, 10 predicted proteins | sample TabmetS5T2R1_FD_71022 | JGI IMG/M metagenome (GOLD analysis project Ga0081538, IMG submission 71022) | Tabebuia heterophylla rhizosphere microbial communities from the University of Puerto Rico - S5T2R1 | ecosystem: Host-associated > Plants > Roots > Rhizosphere ... | reverse complement strand
GACGGTCGTACGCGTCCTAGCCGTCGCGGGGGTCGTCGCGGCCGTGGCGCTCGTCGCGCTGGCCCTGTTCGGCGACGGCGAGTCCTACAAGGTCAAGGCCGTCTTCCAGAGCGCCGGCCAGCTCGTGTCCGGGAACGAGGTGCGCGTGGGCGGGCGACCGGTCGGGCAGATCACCGACATCGAGCTCGACGACTCCGCGCAGGCGGTGATCTCGATGGAGCTCGAGGACTCGATCGCGCCGCTCCACCACGGGACAACGGCCACGATCCGCGCGACCTCGCTCTCCGGCATCGCCAATCGCTACATCTCGCTCCAGCCGGGCCCGAACAACAGGTCCGAGATCGATGACGGCGGGCAGATCGACGCCGATAACACCAGCGCGCCGGTTGACATCGATGCCCTGTTCAACACCCTGGACGCGGAAACGCGGGAGGGCTTGCGAAACCTTGTGCGCGGCTCGGGCGACTGGTACGACGGTCGCGCGACCGAGGCAAGCGAGGCGACGAAGTATTTCGCTCCGTTCCTGAGCAGCACAACGGCGCTGACTGGGGAGCTGGCGCTCGATCAACAGGTGTTCGAGCAGTTCGTGGAGGACGGCGCCTCAACAGTGTCGGCCATCGCTGAGCGCCGCGACGACCTGGTCGAGCTGGTCGGGAACACGAACCAGGCGATGGACGCGATCGCCGACGAGAGCGTGGCCCTCGAGCGGACGCTCGATCTGCTGCCGGACACGCTGCGCAAGGCGAACACCACTTTCGTCAACCTGCGCGCCACGCTCGGCGATCTCGAGCTGCTTGTGGAGGAGTCCAAGCCGGCCACGCGCGAGCTGGCGCCGTTCCTCCGCGAACTGCGCCCGCTGGTCGCCGAGGCGCGCCCCACCGTCGGCGATCTTCGCGCACTCCTGCGCAAGCCCGGGGCGAACAACGACCTGATCGAGCTGACCGCCAAGCAGCCGCGGCTCGCCGGGCTGACCGAATCGGTCTTCCCGCGCGCAGTGCGCGCGCTCGACCGCGCGCAGCCGGTGGTGGAGTACGCCCGGCTCTACACGCCGGATCTCGCGGGTTGGTTCACCAAGTTCGGGCAGGTTCCCGGCTATTACGACGCGAACGGCCACTACGCGCGAGTCCAGCCGGTCTTCAGCCCGACCGTGTTCCAGAACGGCCAGCTGGCCGCCGTGCCGCCGGAGCGCCACTACGAGGGATACGAGCAACGGGTCCTCCGCCACTGCCCGGGCGGCTCCACGCAGCCGCCGCCCGACGGCTCGGCGCCGATCGCGGCGCCCGGCTGCAACACCTCCGACGTCCCGCCCGGCCCATGAGGCGGCTGGTTTACATCGGGCTGCTCGTGGCGATCGTGCCCTGGATCGTGATCGGAATCGTGCGCGAGGCCACCGACGACGACACGAGAGACGACTACCTCGTGCGGGCGATCTTCGACAACGCCTCCACGCTCGTGTCGGGCGAGGACGTGAAGGTCGCGGGCGTCCCGGTCGGCGTGGTGTCCGACCTGGAGGTGAGCGAGGACAACAAGGCCGCGGTCACACTTCGGATCGACGACGAGAGCTTCACCCCGTTCAAGGCGGACGCGAGCTGCACGATCCGGCCGCAGGGGCTGATCGGGGAGAAGTTCGTCGAGTGCGAGCCGGGCTCGGCCGAGGCCGACCGGCTTGCCACGATCGAGCAGGGCGACGGTCAGGGCGAGCGCCTGCTGCCGGTGGAGAACACGAGCTCACCGGTCGACCTCGACGTGATCAACAACGTCATGCGGCTCCCTTACCGGGAGCGCTTCGCGATCCTGCTGAGCGAGCTGGGGACGGGCCTGGCCGGCCGCGGGGAGGAGTTGAACGAGGTCATCCACCGCGCCAATCCCGCCCTGCGCGAGACGGATCGGGTGCTCGCGATCCTGGCGGATCAGAACCGGGTCCTCGCTCGGCTCGCCCGGGACTCCGACGAGGCGCTCGCCCCGCTGTCCCGCGAGCGGGAACGGTTCGCAGACTTCATCGTTCAGGCCAACCGCACCGGCGAGGCCACCGCCGAGCGGAGCGACGACATCCGTCGCGGCATCAACCTGCTGCCCGACTTCCTGCGGGAGCTGCGGCTGCTGATGGTGGATCTGGAGGGTCTAACCGATCAAGGCACACCGCTGCTGCGCGATGTAAGGGCCGCGGCGCCCGACCTGGGCCGCCTGATCCGCGCCCAGGGTACGCTCGCGGACGCTTCACGGGAGAGCTTCCCGAGCCTCGGCGACGCCCTCGAGCAGGGCCGTCCCGCGCTTATCCGGGCCCGTCCGCTGATCCGCGACCTGGGCCGCCTGGGCAAGCAGCTGGCGCCCACCTCGATTGATCTCGACGAGCTCACGCGGAGCCTCGACGAGACCGGCGCAGTCGAGCGTATCAACGACTTTCTCTACTACGTGGCCCTCTCGATCAACGGCTTCGACTCGATCGGCCACTACCTCCGCGCTGGGCTGGTAGCCAACCGCTGCAGTGAGTACAAGCTCGAGTTCGAGGCCTCGGAGTGCAACTCGAACTTCTATAACCCGTTCGAGGCCGCGTCGGCCGGCACGGACTCGGTCGAGCCGCGCAACGCTCCCCAGCCCGCGCGCGCGGCAGGCAGCGTCGCCGCCAGCGGAAAGGTGCTCCGCGACCTGCTGGCCAAGGACGAGGACCCGATCCATGCCCGCCAGCGCGAGGCTTCGCTCGAGCGGCTCCGTCGTCAGGCGCGTGCCGGGTCTCCGGCGCTTGGCGAGAAGGAGCCGATGCTCGAATACCTGCTCGGGAGTGACGACCGGTGACGCGCCGCGGCGGAGCGGCGTTGACCGCGAGCCCGGTGCTGGTCGGCGCCGTCACGGTGCTGGTGACGATCGTCGCCGTCTTCCTCGCCTACAACGCCAACTCCGGTCTCCCGTTCGTACCGACCTACGACCTCAAGGCGAACCTGCCCAACGCGGCCCAGCTCGTAGAGGGCTTCGAGGTTCGCATCGGCGGCGCGCGTGTGGGCGTCATCTCGGACATCGAGCCGAAGCAGCGCCAGGACGGCTCCACCTACGCGCAGGTAACGATGAAGCTGGACAAGGGGATCGAGCCGCTGCCGGCCGACTCCACCCTGCTCGTGCGCCCGCGCTCCTCGCTCGGCCTCAAGTACATCGAGCTCACCCCCGGCAACCAGACGGCGGACGAGCGCGGACTCCGGCCCGGCTCCACGATCCCGATCCGCCGGGCGCGCCCCGAGGTTGTGGAGCTCGACGAGGTGTTCAACATGTTCGACGCGCGGACGCGACTGGGCTCGCGCAACTCGCTTGACGGCTACGGTGGCGGACTCGCCGGGCGCGGTCGTGATTTGAACAGCGCGATCGAGGCCTTCGTGCCGCTGCTGCGCGATCTCGAGCCGGTGGCGCGCAACCTCTCGGCCCCGGGGACACGACTGGACCGCTTTTTCCGCTCGCTGGCCGATGCGGCCACCGAGGTTGCCCCCGTGGCCGAGCAGCAGGCGTCCCTGTTCGTGAACCTGGACACCAGTTTCAGGGCGCTCGCCTCGGTCGCCCGCCCCTTCATCCAGGAGACGATCACTGAGGGTCCTCGCTCCGAGGCGGTCGCAATACGCGACTTCCCGATTCAGCGCCCCTTCCTTCGCAACAACGCGGCGTTCTTCCGCGAGCTCCGCCCGGGTGTGGCGACGCTGCCCCGTTCTGCGCCGATCCTCGCCGATGCCTTCGAGGCGGGGACGGAGGTGCTGCCGCGCACCATTCCGGTGAACGAGGACCTGGCCGATGTGTTCGAGGCGCTGGCCGAGTTTTCCGACGATCCCCTCGTCCGGCGCGGCGTGGATCAGCTCACCCGGCTGGCGTCATCACTCCGGCCCACGCTGCGCTTCCTCACCCCGGCCCAGACGGTCTGCAACTACGGCACGTTGTGGTTCCGCAACGCCGCCAGCCTGCTCTCCGATGGGGTTCCGAACGGTACCTGGCAGCGCTTCCAAGTGGTGGCGGCTCCCACCGATACGAGCGTCCTGTCGCGGGGCCTCCCGCTCGTGTACGGGCCGAACAACGAGGGGCTGCCCTCCAGCGGTCCGGCCAACGGTCCGCAGCGCGAGAACCACCTGCACTACAACCCGTACCCGAACACCGCGGCGCCGGGCCAACCGCGGGAGTGCGAGGCGGGCAACGAGACCTACGACGCCGGCCGAACCGTGATTGGCAACGACGCGGGTCGCCTGAGCACCGAGACCGACGGCCAGCCGCGAGGCGCCAGCTCCGGGGTGGGACCGTGAGGAGGGTGGGCCACGGTGGCCGCGTCAGCGCCTTCCAGGCGGGGTTGATCGCGCTGGCGCTGATAGCGGTCGGGAGCTACTTCGCGTTCACGAAGGACATCCCGTTCACCAGGCCGTTCGAGCTGAAGGCCACCTTTGAGAACGCGCCGCCCCTCCAGAAGAACCAGGCGGTGCGGATCGCCGGGGTGGATGTGGGCAAGGTGTCCGATGTCGAGCCCTTGGGAGCCGACTCACCCGCCGTTGTGGTGACGATGAAACTCGAGGACGAGGCCCTTCCAATCCACAAGGACGCGCGAGTCAAGGTGCGCCCACGGATCTTCTTCGAGGGCAACCTGTTCTTCGACATCCAGCCGGGCACCCCGGGCAGGGGCGAGCTGGAGGACGGCGACACGATCCCAGCCTCGCAGACCTCGGCGCCGGTGCAGCTCGACCAGGTGCTCGGCACGCTCCAGGCCGACACGCGGCGAGACCTCCAGAAGCTGCTTGTGGGCTACGGCGGAGCGCTGAACGCCGAGCCCAAGCCGGGCGAGGACGACGATCAGGACCCGGACACCCAGGGGGAAACCGGCGGCCGGGCGCTGCACGACTCGCTCGCCTACTCGGCCGAGTCTCTGCGGGGCGGAGCGGTCGTGAACCAAGCCCTGCTCGGCACCAACTTGCACGACCTCTCCAGGCTGGTCGGCGGGCAGCAGCGCATCTTCGCCGCCCTCTCCCGCAACGAGAGTGCCCTCCAGGACCTCGTCAGCAACTTCAACATCACGATGGGCGCGCTTGCGGCGGAAGAGGGCGACCTGCGCGAGACCGTCCGGCGTCTCCCGGACCTGCTCGAGGCCGCCAACCCTGCGCTCGACGAGCTGAACGCGGCATTCCCCTCCACACGCGCCTGGGCGCTGGAGATGATCCCGGGCGTCCGGGAGACGCCCGCGACGATCGACGCCGGGTTCCCGTGGGTCCGCCAGACCCGGGCTCTGCTCGCGCCGGACGAGCTGCAGGGCCTCGTGGACGAGCTTCAACCGGCGGTCGACGATTTCGCCCGCTTCACCGACGGCCAGGTGGAACTGCTCCCAGTGCTCGATCTCTTCAACCGCTGTCAGCTCGAGGTCATCCTGCCCACCCAGGAGACCCGTATCGAGGACGGTGCGCTGTCAACGGGCCTGCGCAACTACGAGGAGTTCTTCCAGACGATGGTGGGACTCAGCGGCGAGTCCCAAAACTTCGACGGCAACGGCTCGTACACCCGCTTCCAGTCCGGCGGCGGCGGGTTCCCGATACAGACGGCTCCAGTCCGCCGGCAGGAGGGGCGGCCGCTCGTCGGCGCCGCCACCGCGCAGCCGCTCGGCACGCGCCCCGCGCGGGGGCCGAAGCCCCCCTACCGCTCGAGCGCTCCCTGTCATTCTCAGCGGGCGCCGGATCTGAACGCCGCAAGGATTGGACCGGGCCCATGAGGCGCCAGATTCGCAAGCAGCTGCCCGTGTTCGTGACGATCCTCGTTCTGGTCGTCGGGGCGCTCGCGGTCGTCGGCTACATCCTGTCCAACCAGCGTTTCTACCTGCCGGCGTGGGTGCCCGTGCTGGGCACCGACTTCTATGAGGTCGACGCCGAGCTGCCGACCGCTCAGGCGGTCGTCCCGGGCCAGGGCCAGACGGTCAACATCGCCGGCGTCCAGGTCGGTGAGGTGGGCGAGGTCAGGCTCGAGGACGGGCGCGCGGTCGTGAAGCTGCAGATCCAGGACGAATACCGGCCCATCTACCGCGACGCCACCATCCTGCTCCGGCCAAAGACCGGACTGAAGGACATGTTCCTAGCCCTCGACCCGGGGACGGAGCGGGCGGGCGAACTGCCGGAAGGCGGGCGCGTCCGCGTGGCGAACACGCTGCCGGACGTCAACCCCGACGAAATCCTGGCCGAGCTCGACGCCGACACGCGGTCCTACGTGAGGATCTTGCTGGACGCGGGCGGCAGCGCCTTCGACGACGCCGAGACGGGCGGCGACCAGCGCTTCGGGCAGACCGCCGAGCAGGACCTACGGGAGGTCTTCAAGCGGTTTGAACCCACCACGCGTGACGGCAAGCGGATCACCAGGCAGCTCATCGCGCGCCGGCGCAACATCAGCCGCGTGATCCACAACTTCCAGCAGCTCTCCACGGCACTCGCGGAGCGGGACGACCAGCTCGCCGCGTTCGTGAACTCCGCCAACGCCAACTTCGAGGCATTCGCCGACGAGGAGGCGTCGCTCCGGGCCGGGCTGCGCGAGTTCCCGTCGGCACTCTCGCAGACGACGACCACGCTGCGAAAGACCGAGACTCTCGCCGCCGAGCTCGGCCCGGCGCTCGGCCGACTGCGCCCGTTCGCTCGCCAACTGGCGCCCGCGCTTCGGCGCACTCAGCCCTTCCTACGTGAGACCACGCCGATCATCCGCGAGCAGATACGCCCGTTCGCCCGCGATGTGCAGCCTACGGTGCGCGACCTGCGCCGGGCGAGCGCGGACCTGGCGGTGGTCACTCCACGGCTGACGCGCAGCTTCAAGGTGCTGAACCAGTTCTTCAACACGCTGGCCTACAACCCGCCGGGCGCGGCCGAACCGTTCCTCTTCTGGAGCGCGTGGGGTGCTCACAACGGCGCGGCGCTCTGGTCGCAGCAGGACGCGCACGGCCCGCTGCGGCGCGGGGTCGTACTCGTCGGCTGCGCCACCTACGACAGCCTCGAGCCGATACTTCTCGGCAGTCCGCAGCTCGCCACCGCCACGGCCTTGCTCAACCTCCCGCCCGAGCGCGAGGCGTGCCCGCACCATGGTCCCGACTTCCCCCCGAACACTCCGCCGTGATCAAGCAGGCCCCCAGCATCGGCCGCATCCTCACGATGGTTGCCTTCGGGCTGTCTTGTTTCGCGATCCTCCTGTTCCTGTGGCTCAGCTTCGGCGGCTCCGTCCCGCTGCAGCCGCAGGGGTACCGGGTGAGCGTCCAGTTTCCGGAGGCCACGCAGCTGGCACAGGAGGCGGACGTGCGCATCTCCGGCGTGCCCGTGGGGCGCGTCAGGCGCGTGGAGCCGAATGAAGTCACAGGCCTGACCGACACGGTCATCGAGATCGACTCGCGCTTCGCGCCGATCCCCCGCGACACCCGTGCGATCCTGCGTCAGAAGACGCTCCTCGGCGAGACCTACGTGGAGCTGACGCCCGGGAATCGCCAGAGCGGCATGGCCGAGGACGGTGGGGCGCTGCCGGCCGGCCAGGTCTCCGAGACCGTCGAGTTGGACGAGATCCTGCGCACCTTCGACCCTGTCACTCGCAACCGCTTCTCCACCTGGCTTGACCAACAGGGCCAGGCGGTCCGCGGCAACGCCGAGGAGATCAACGCCTCGCTTGCGCACCTCACGCCGTTCGCCGAGGAGACCGGCGACGTGCTCCGGGTGCTGCGAACGCAGTCCGACGCCACGCGCCGTTTTGTCCGTGACACCGGTGAGGTTTTCGGCGCTCTGACGGAGCGGAGCGGCCAGCTGCGCGAGCTGATCGTGAACTCGAATCGCCTCTGGGCCTCGGTCGCGAGCCGCGATCAGCAGCTGGCCGACACCTTCCGCGTCCTTCCCACCTTCCTCCGCGAGGGGCGCGCAACCACGGAGCGCACCACACAGTTCGCCGAGGAGGCGGACCCGCTGATCGACCAGCTCCGTCCGGCCGCGCGCCAGCTCTCGCCGACGCTGGTCGATCTCGACCGTCTGGCCCCCGACCTGCGCGGGTTCTTCGTCGATCTCGACCCGTTCGTGCGAGTCTCACGCCGCGGATTGCCGGCCACCGAGGAGGTGCTCGACAACACACGGCCGATCCTGCGCCGGCTCGACCCCTTCCTGCGCCAGCTGACCCCGATCTTCGACTACCTGGGCCTCTACCACCGCGAGATCGCCTCCTTCTTCGCGAACGGCTCGGCGGCGACGCAGTTCACGGCGCCCGCGCTCAACACCGGCGGTCAGACGCATGCGCTGCGCGTGATGAACCCGATGAATCCGGAGATCATGGCCGGCTTCCCCAACCGGCTCTCCACGAACCGGTCCAACCCCTACACCGAGCCGGGCGCCTACGACCGCCTTGGCCAGGGCCGGCCGCTGCCAGTCTTCGGGAGCCACCTCTGCACCGCCAATCCGGTGCCCGACGCACCGGCCCCGGTGGACCCGTTCTGGCCCGCGCAGCTCGTGACACGGGTAAACGAGTTCGTATACGGCGATCCCTTCAACCGCGGCCGGGCGCCGCGCTGCGAGGCGCAGAGGCCGCTCGGCCGCCTCCTGGGCCAGCGGGGCGTCTTCCCTCAGCTGCAGCCACTCCCCGAAGGCACAGCTGCTGCGGCGAGGCAGGCGACGCGGTAGCCGTCGCCTAAGCTGACCGCGATGAGGGATGCATTCGGGCGCGTGGTGCGCGGCGTCACGCGCCGGCCCCTGCTCGTTCTGGCCCTGACGGCGATCTTGGCGCTTGGCGGCGCCGCCTTGGCGCTGCGCCTCGAGCCCAGCACCGCCACGGACACGCTCGTGGACCGCGGCTCCGGCAGCTTCGAGGCAACCGAGCGCTTCAAGCGCGACTTCGGCGACGAGGCGGTCCTCGTGCTGGTCCGGGGCGAGCTGGCGCGCACGGTGCTCACCGCCGACCTCGGACGCGTGCTGCGGCTCGAGGGGTGCCTGTCGGGCAACGTGCCGGACACGCCGAAGGGGCTCGGCAGGCTGCCGCGGGTGTGCCGCGAGATCGCCGAGCTGAGGCCGGCCAAGGTGGTCTACGGGCCGGGAACGTTCATCAACACGGCGGTGAACCAGATCGCCGGCGAGTTCACGAAGCGCCAGCGAGCGAACCAGCGCCGCGCGGCCAGGGCGGCCCGGGCGGCGCGGGCGCTCTCGCGGCGCCGCGGCGACCCGCCGGCCGAGCAGGAGCGCCTCGCCCGCGCCGCCTCCGACGCCGTGAACGCCCAGTTCCAGAGCGACGTCCTGCGGCTGGCGCTGCGCTACGGGCTTACGGACGTCCCGCGGATCGACAGCCCCGACTTCGTCTCCACGCTGGTCTTCGACACGAGCTCGGGCGAGCCCGGAGTCCCCAAGTCGCGCTTCGCGTATCTGTTCCCGTCGAAGAACGCGGCGCTGATCCAGATCCGGATGCGGCCTGACCTGACCGAGGACGAGCGCCGCCGCGCGATCGCCCTGATCGAGGAGGCGACCGGCGAGCCCGTCTTCCAGCCACGCGAGGGCGCCCGCTACGTCGTCACCGGGGTGCCGGTGGTCGCCGAGCGCCTCGCCGACGCGGTGCAGCGCTCGATCTTCGTGCTGCTCGGCGCGGCGATTCTCGTGATGGCCGCCACGTTGGCGCTCGTCTTCCGCACCCGTCTCCGCCTGCTGCCGCTGGCGCTCGCCCTGGCGGCCGCGGCGATGACCTTCGGCGCGCTCTCGCTCGCGGGCGGCAGCCTCACGATGGCCTCGATCGCCGTCCTGCCGGTGCTGATCGGGCTGGCGGTGGACTACGCGATCCAGTTCCACGCGCGCTTCGATGAGGAACTGGAGCGCGGGCAAGCATCGCGGCGCGAGGCCGCGGCGGCGGCCGCCGCGGCCGGTGGGCCGACCATCCTCACCGCCGGGATCGCGACCGCGGTCGGCTTCCTCGTGCTGCTGCTGTCGCCGGTCCCGATGGTGCGCGGCTTCGGGCTCCTGCTCGTGCTGGGCATCGGCCTGGCGCTGGCGTGCGCGCTCTGCGCCGGGTTCGCGGCGCTGACCCGCTTCGGCGGGAGCCGCGGAGGCGCGGCTCACCGCGGCCGTGGGGGGGTTAGGCGACTTATGTACCGAGATGGGTACGGAAAGCGCCTAACCCCCGTTGGGTGGGGGGCGACGGGGAGGTGGGCGGCGACGCGTGAGTGGTTCGCCGATCGCTCCTGGCGGGCGCTCGGGGTCGCTCTCGAACGCCCGCGCCGCGTGCTCGCCATCGGGCTCGTGCTCGCCGTCGTCGGCCTGGCGCTCGACACCCAGAGCGAGGTCGTGTCCGACATCCGCGAGCTCGTGCCCCAGGACCTCCAGGCGCTGAAGGACGTGAACGTTCTCCAGGAGGAGACCGGCGTCTCCGGCGAGATCGACGTGACCGTGCGCGCCGACGACATCACCGACCCGGCCGTCGTAGCGTGGATGACGCGCTTCCAGGACGGCGTGCTTCGCGCCCATGGCTACCGGCCCGGCAAGCGCTGCGGGCAGGAAAAGGCCCCGCCCGAGCTGTGTCCGGCGCTCTCGCTGCCCGACCTGTTGAGCACGGCCGGAAGCGGGCGAAACGAGGTGCGCCGGCTGCTCGATGCCGTTCCTCCGTACTTCTCGCAGGGCGTGGTGACCCGCGATCGGTCGACCGCCAACCTCGCGTTCGGCATCCGCCTGATGCCGCTCGACCGCCAGAAGGAGGTGGTGGACGACATCAAGCGCCGGCTGGACCCACCGGACGGGGTGGAGGCCATGGTGGTCGGGCTGCCGGTGCTGGCCGCCGAGGCGAACGGCGCCCTCTCGTCGCCCTGGCGGCGCGGAGTCACGCTCGTAGCGGCGCTGCTCGGCGTGTTCCTCGTGCTCATCGCCGTGCGTCGCTCGGTCCGGGCCGCGGCCGTGCCCCTCATCCCGATCGCGCTCGCCACCGGGTGGTCGGGCGGCGTGCTGTTCCTGCTCGGGCTGCTGCCCGGTCCGCTGGAGGTCGATCTGAATCCGATGTCGGTGACCCTCGCCGCGCTCGTGATCGCCATCTCGACCGAGTTCAGCGTGCTGCTCTCCTCGCGCTACCGTCAGGAGCGTGTCGCCGGGGCCGGCCCCGCGCGGGCGATCGAGCTCGCCTACGCTTCCACCGGCGCCGCCGTGCTCGCCTCGGGCGCGACAGCCATCGCCGGCTTCGGCGTCCTGATCGCCTCGGACATCCGCATGCTGCGCGACTTCGGCATCGTGGCGGTCGTGGATCTCGGCGTCTCGCTGCTTGGCGTCATGCTCGTGCTGCCGGCCGCGCTCCTGTGGGCCGAGGAGCACGGGCCGTTCAGCGTTCGCGACCTCGACCCGCGGCCACTGCTTCGCGGACTGCGGCCGCGGCGCGCCCACGCGGACGCGCCGTGAGCGAGGATCGCTTCGACGACCTCGGGGGCAACGGCCGGCGCTCCGCCGGTGAGCGCCTCGCCGAGCGGGATCGCACGCATCCGGAGCCGGGCAGGCGGCCGGAGGTGCCCCGGCCGGGGAACAAGTACGCCTGGGCCGTCGGGATCCTCATGCTGATGGGCCTCGGCGTGCTGCTGTTCGCCGAGACGATCCCCAACAGCGGCGAGGGCCTCCTGGGTCTGGAGCGCGGCCAGCGCGTGCCGGACTTCGCGGTCCCGCTCGCCACGAGCGATCTCGAGGGCGACGCGAACGTCTGCCAGCGAGAGCCCTGCCCCAAGGGCTCGGGTCCCCGCCCGGCCTGCGAGATCCACAACCGGAACGTCCTCAACAGCTGCGATCTGACCCGCCGGCCCGCCGTCCTCACATTCGTCTTCGACCGCGGCGCCGATTGCTTTCCGCAGGTCGATCGGACCGAGCGCGTGAAGGACAGCGTGCCGGGCGTGACGTTCGCCACCCTGTACTTCACGCGGAAGGACCGCGACGAGGTACAGGGGCTCGTGCGGGCGCGGCGCTGGACCCAGCCGGTGGGCATCGACCAGGATGGACAGGTGGTCAACCTCTACGGCGTCGGCGGCTGCCCCACCACGATGTTCGTGCGCGCGGGGGGACGAGTTGCCAGGACAAGGCTTGGCAACCTGACCGAGGACCAGCTCCGGCGCGGCGCGGAGAGGCTCACCAGGTGACGGAGGTCGATCTCGACCTGCGAAGCGGTTGGGTCGAGTCCGAGCTCGCCGATGAGTTCCCCGAGATCGGCCTGACGCACGCGCCGATCGACGCGCGTCCCGGCCGCAGCCCCCGCGACGTGAAGCGCCGCCTGCGCGCCATGGCCGACCGCTATACCGGCGGAAAGGTGATCCACATGCGGCAGGATCCGGTCCCCTGGGCCTACCGCGTGTTCTCGCGCCAGGTGGGGATCGACCCGGACAGCGATCGGACGCCGGTCGAGGCGATCGCGCTCGAGCGGCTGAAGCATGGGGGTCTTCGGAGCGAGAACCTGCTCGACGACGCGCTCACGATCGCCATCGCCGAGACCGGCGTCCCGCTCATCGCGCTCGACGCCGACCGCGTGGACCCCGAGCTCGGGCTGCGCCTCGCGCGCTCGGGCGAGACCCTCGGCCCCGTGCGCCCGCTGTCGGCGGGTCAGATCGTGGTGGCCGATCCGAGCCGGCCGGTGGCCGTCGTGCTCGGCGACGTGGCCGAGGACGCCGGGGTCACCCGAGGCACCGAGCGGATGGTGCTGTGCGCGCTGTCGGTCAAGGGCGTGCCGTCCATCTGCGTGGAGGAGGCTCTCTGGATCGCGGCCGAGGTGCTCCTTTACACTTGAAATCGGTGCCAGGCCTCCTGACGCCACCCCCCGAGCAATCCGTTCCGCGGACGCTGCCGGACGAGCGAGCGGCCCGCCGGACGCTGCTCGATCAGGTGGCGCAGCTGGAGGGCGAGCTCTCCCAGCTGTTCTGCTCCACGTGGCCGCGCAAGGACTTCGACTGGGCGGTCGCCGGACGCGGCGGTCCGCGGCTCCTCTCGCTGGCGGAGCTCGAGGAGCTGCGCGACGATCTCGTGGCCCGCGTTCAGCACTCCCGCCGCGCCTTATCCGACCGCACCTACGTGGAGGAGCAGAACCGGCGACTCATCGAGGAGATGCTGCTCGAGCCGGCGCGCCACAAGTGGAGGCGGGTGGCAAGCGAGGACATCGGCGAGCCGGGCTGCCGGACCTGGCACGTCCGCCCGCGCTGGAGCTTCCTGGGCATGCTCATGGGCTGGTGGCGCGTGGTCATCAGCTCCGGTTGCCCGTTAGCGCGCTGAATGGGCCGTAGGAGCCGCAAGCGGGGGGCGGCGGGCTCCACTCGCGCCGAGCGCGACGCGGCGCGGCGGGCTCGGGCGAGCGTGGCGGCCGTCCCGGAAACCCCGCCGCGGCGGTCCAGCGAGCGACCGCAGGCGCCGTGGGGGAGCTTCCCGCTCAGCGAGCTCGTGATCCTGGTGGGAATCGTCCTGATCGTCTGGGGCGCCGTGGGAGGCCGCGACGGCGAGGAGCGGCTGGTCGGTGGTCTCGTGATCGCCTCGCTTGGAGGCGGCGAGCTCGCCCTTCGGGAGCACCTGGCCGGCTACCGCTCGCACTCCGCGCTCCTTGGCGGGGTGGCCGCCTTCGTGGCCGTCACGGTTGTTGCGCTCGGCCTCGGGCCGGTGAAGATCTGGGTGCTGATGGCGCTCGGCGCGGCTGTCTTCGCGCTTACGTTCTACGCGATGCGCGAGCTCTTCAAGCGCCGCTCCGGGGGACTCGGCTTCAGGTAGCTTCCCGGCCGTGAACGAGCAGCGGCTCCGGATCGCGGGCCTGCATCACATCACGCTGATATGCGGCGATCTCGAGCGCTCGGTCGGCTTCTACCGCAACGTGCTCGGCATGCGCGTGGTGAAGCAGACCGTGAACGAGGACGATCGCGGGGCGCGTCACCTCTTCTTCGGTGACGAGGAGGGCAGGCCCGGAACGCTCATCACCTGCCTCGAGTACTCGGAGCTCGACGAGGGGACCGTCGGCCGCGGCTCGACCCATCACTTCGCGCTCTCGGTCGGGTCGGAGGAGGAGCTCCGGGCGTGGCGCGACTACCTGATCTCGCGCGGCGTCCCCTGCACCGAGGTGCTC
>Ga0081538_10003838_pt1 | contig 14039 bp, 13 predicted proteins | sample TabmetS5T2R1_FD_71022 | JGI IMG/M metagenome (GOLD analysis project Ga0081538, IMG submission 71022) | Tabebuia heterophylla rhizosphere microbial communities from the University of Puerto Rico - S5T2R1 | ecosystem: Host-associated > Plants > Roots > Rhizosphere ... | reverse complement strand
CCGGCCCCGTGCATCAGCCGCAGGGCGTAGTCCTCCTGCTGGACGAGGCGGCGGACGGTGTTGAACGGCTTCTCGTCCTCCAGGCGGCCGTACAGCAGGGTCCGGCCGAGCTTGTACCAGCGGTCCGAGCGCAGGTGGCTGCCGGCGTACAGCTTGGCGAACAGCCAGCTCTCGGGGTCGCCCTTGACCCGGACCCGCAGCGGGGTCGAGCCGGCCGACCCGGACAGGCCGAACGGCTTGATCTCGGCCACCTGGACCCCGAGCTGGTCCTCCAGGGCCTGGTGGATGGCCTGGCCGCGGCGGCCGCCCACGTCCAGGTGGGCCGAGCTGCCCCGATGGTAGGTGACCGGGAACACCTCGTTGGGGGTGATCATCCGGAAGGCCACCAGCGGGATGGTGACCCCGATGATGACGGCGACGACGACGTCGCTGGGCGAGTTCACGGCCAGGTAGACCAGCGACAGCGACACGGCCGCGACCACCGCGGCGATCACCGGCTTGCCGACGCGGCGCAGCCGCCCGGTGGGGGCCAGCGAGTAGAGCATGCCCATCAGGGTCGCGGTCAGCACCGCCACCGGCCGGGACGGGTTGGCGTAGCCGGTCCAGTCGCCCAGGATCTCCACGCCCAGGGGCCGGGGCCAGACGAACAGCCAGGCGAACAGGCCGCCGAGGGCGGTCACGGCCAGGGTGGCGCCGAGGAACACGAACAGGTGCCGGAAGCGGCGCAGCAGGACCAGGGCGGCCACCGTGGCCCAGAACAGGATCCGGATCGTCCAGCGCGAGCCGAGGGCGTGGACGGCCTGCATGGCGTCGGTGAGCAGCTCGGTCCGCATCCCGGCGACCCAGGCGACCACGGCGTGGTCGAGCTCGAGGACGCGCACGGCCGTGCGCGGGTTGATCACCACCCCGGCCCAGAGCAGGAGCACGAGGGCGGCGGCGGTCAGCCACAGCCGGCCGCTGCGGTTCAGGGCCCGGGGCAGCGGCGGCGCCTCCCCCGAGGGTCGCCGCCGCCGGCCGGCGCGGGTCACCCGCTGGGGCCGGCTGGCCGCCGGCTCGCCAACGCCCAGTGGCGGCCGCCCCGCCGTCGGTTCCATGCACAGGAGCGTAACCTGAGCGAACAGCGTCTGACAGGAGAGGTGGATGGGCCGCGGTCGCCGGAGACTGCCCGTGGGGCGCCTGCTCGTCCCCGTCCTCGTCCTGGTCGTCCTGGCCGCCGGGTGCGACCGGGACCAGGCCCCGCCGCCGCCGGAGGACCCGCGGCGGCCGACCATCCAGCTCGCCTCCTTCGACTTCCCCGAGAGCGAGGTCCTGGCCAACCTCTACGGCCAGGCCCTGCGCAGCCACGGCTACCCGGTCGAGCTGATCGTCCAGCTCGGCGCCCGCGAGGTGGTCGCCCCCGCCCTCGAGCAGGGCAAGGTCGACATGGTCCCCGAGTACCAGGGGTCGGCCCTCAACTTCCTCAACAACCGCGACCGGGTGGCCACCGCCGACCCCGGCCTGACCCACGCCCGCCTCGAGCAGGCCTTCGCCCCCCGCGGGGTCAGCGTGCTCGCCCACGCCCCGGCCGTGGACCGCAACGGCTTCGTGGTCACCGGCGACATGGCCCGCCGCCGCAACCTGACCAAGATCAGCGACCTGGCCCCGATCGCCAGTCAGCTGTCGTTCGGCGGCCCGCCCGAGTGCGCCCAGCGGCCCCTCTGCCTCAAGGGCCTCCAGGAGGTCTACAAGCTGCGCTTCGCCCGCTTCGAGGCCATGCCGTCACGGTCGGTGACGGCGGCGGCGCTGGGGACGGGCGAGATCGACGTGGGCATGATCGACACCACCGACCCCAACCTGGTCAAGGCCGACCTGGTCCAGCTGGCCGACGACCGGAACCTCCAGCCGGCCGACAACGTGGTCCCGGTCGTCCGCCGCGAGGTCGTCGACGCCTACGGCCCCCGGCTGGTGCGGCTCCTCAACGACGTCAGCGCCCAGCTCACCACCGCCGAGCTGACCCGGCTCAACCTCCAGGTGGCCGACGGCCAGCCGGCCGCCGACGCCGCCGCCGCCTGGCTACGGGCCCACACCATCATCGGGTAGTGAGGGCGTCGGCGATCGAGGCCGGGAACGGCGGTCGGAGCACACCGAGGTCGGTGACGAAGGCGGTGATCAGGGCGGCCGGGGTGACGTCGAAGGCCGGGTTCCAGACGCCGGCCGCGGCCGGCGCCACCTGGGCCCCGGCGACGGTGCTGACCTCGGCCGCCGGCCGCTGCTCGATCTGGATGGCGGCGCCGTCGGCGGCCTCGGGGTCGAAGGACGACAGCGGCCCGACCACGTAGAAGGGGATGCGGTTGGCGGCGGCGAGCACGGCCAGGGAGTAGGTGCCGATCTTGTTGGCCGTGTCGCCGTTGGCCGCCACCCGGTCGCAGCCGACCAGGACGGCGTCGACCAGGCCGCCGGCCATGGCCGCCCCGGCGGCGGTGTCGGCCACCACCGTCACCGGGATGCCGGCGGTGACCAGCTCCCAGGCCGTGAGCCGGGCCCCCTGGAGCAGCGGCCGGGTCTCGGAGGCGAGCACCTGGACCGGCTCCCCCGCCGCCGCCTTGGCGTAGACGACCCCGAGGGCGGTGCCGAGCCCGGCGGTGGCCAGCCGGCCGGTGTTGCAGTGGGTGAGCAGCCGGTGGCGGGCGGCCAGCTCGGCCCGGCCGGCCTCGGCCATGGCCGCGCAGGCGGCCCGGTCCTCCTCGAGGATGGCCATGGCCTCGGCCAGGGCGAGGCGGCGCAGCTCGGCGGCGTCGCCGGCCCCGGCCGCGGCGGCGGCCACCCGGCGCACGGCCCAGCGCAGGTTGACCGCGGTCGGGCGGGCCACCTCGAGGGTGGCCGCGGCTCGCCCGAGGTCGGCCCGGACGGCGGCCAGCCCCTCGGGCCCGGGCCGGGGCGGGCCGGCCTCGGCCAGGCCGAGCACGACCCCGAAGGCGCCGGCGACCCCGATGGCGGGCGCGCCCCGCACGGCCAGGCGGGCCACGGCGTCCACGACCTCGGCGACGGTGGTGGGCCGGAGCACGACCAGCCGCTCGGGGAGCAGCGTCTGGTCGACGATCTCCAGCCCGCCGTCGCGCCAGTCGACGGCGCTGCGCAGCAGGTCAAGGTCCATCTGACGATGCTACCGGGCTGGTTCGCGCCGCTGCGCGCTTGGTGGGATCATGCGTGCAATCGCCAGTTGCCGGGACTGGGGAGGACATTGACCATACCCGTGCGGTCGAGCTGGACGCGTCTGCTGCTGGCCGCCCTGGCCGTGCTCGCGGTGGCCTGCTCCGAACGGGGCGCCACCCTGCCCAACGCGCCCGGCACCACCGTGGCCACGGCCGCCGGGGCCCTCCCCGACGGCTGCGACGGCGCCACCCCCTCCCCCACCACCGCCCCGGTGGCCTTCGTGGCCGGCGGCCGGGCCTGGGCCACCAACGCCGACGGCCGCCGCCTGTGGTGCCTGTTCGAGGTGCGCCGGCCGGGCCCGTTCCTGTGGGGGCCGCGGGGCGACCGGGTGGTGCTGGAGGGCCTGGAGGTGCGGGGGGTGGGCGCGCCCGTGTGGCGGCCGCCCCGGGGGATCGAGACCGTCTCGCTGACCTGGCTCGGGGCCAACGGGAACGCGCTGCTGTTCGTCACCCCCGGCCGCCTCAACCTGGCCTCGGCCTCCCTCGGCTCCATCGACCTGCGCGAGGTGACCCCGTTCCGGGGGCCCACCTACCAGGCCGTGGCCAGCCACCCCTCGGGTGAGGCGCTGGCCTTCGTGATCCGCCGCGACGGCGCCTCCGAGATCTGGATGGCCGGCAACTCCGGCAACGGCGCGGTCCGCCTCGTCGGCCCGACCCGGGCCGGGCTCGGGCCGCTGGCCTTCTCGTCCAGCGGCAAGGCCCTCTACTACGGCAGCCGCGACGGCGAGGACCCCCGCAAGCTGGAGGTCTTCTCCCTGGCCGAAGGGGAGCGGCTCTCCCCGGCCTGGACGGGCGACCGGGACATCCTGGCCATCGTCGGCCGCCGCGACCCGGCCGCGACCCAGCTGGTGGTCGACACCGGCAGCGGCTGCGGCGACCGCCGGGCCGACCTGTCCGGCCTCGACGGCGGCCCGGGCCGGCCGCTGCTGCCGTCGGCGGCGGACCCGACCAGCGCCGTCGGCTGGCTCGACACCCGCCGGGTGCTGGTGGTCGAGGGCGGCTGCGAGGGGCCGTTCAACCTGTGGCTGGTGGACGTCAACGGGGGCGAGCCCCGGCCGGTGGCCAGCGGCATCGACCGGGCCGGGCTGCGCTGGCCCGAGCCCCGTCCCCTGCCCGCCCCGCCCGACCTGGCCGCCCTCGCCCAATAGGGCGGGCCGCGAATCCCCCTGGAGAGGGAGGCCGCCCGGGCCGGCCTGCGGCATGCTGGCGCCATGGTGGTGGATCGACTGGTGCGCTGGGCGCGGGAGCGGCCGCTGGTGGCCGACGGGCTCCTGGCCGGCCTGCTGGCGGTGGTGTCGCTGGTCGCCCTCTGGTACGCCCGGGGCGACTGCGACAAGGACTGCGACCCGGGCGGGGCCGTGGCCGTCGGCCTGGTGCTGGCCACCACCCTGCCGCTGACCTGGCGGCGGCGCTACCCGCTGACCGTCGGCCTGGTCACCGGCCTGGCCACGGCCGCCTACGGGCTGGGCCCCTACCCCGACCTGGCCATGCCGATCGCCGTCGGCGGGGTGGTCGGCATGTACTCGGTGGCCGCCTGGGGCAGCCGCCGGGCCGCCCTGGTCGCCGGGGCGGTGGCCGCGGCGGTGGTGGTGCTGGTGATGACCCTGCCCCGGGCCGACGCCGACGTGGTCGACGCCGCCTTCGTCGCCCTGTCCCTGGCCGGGGCCTGGGTGCTGGGCGACCGGGCCCGGGTGCAGCGCGCCCTGGCCGCCGAGCTCCAGGAACGGGCCACGCGGGCCGAACGCGACCGGGCCGAGGAGGCCGGCCGGGCCGTGGCCGCCGAGCGGGCCCGGATCGCCCGCGAGCTGCACGACGTGGTCGCCCACCACGTGAGCATGATGGTCGTCCAGGCCGAGGCCGGCCCGGTGGCGGTGACCACCGACCCGGCCCGGGCCGCCGGCGCCTTCGAGGCGATCGCCGCCACCGGGCGCCAGGCCCTGGTCGAGATGCGCCGGCTGCTGGGGGTGCTGCGCGGCGACGGGGACGGGGCGGCCGGCCTGGCCCCCCAGCCCGGCCTGGCCGACGTGCCCTCGCTGGTCGAGCAGGTCGGGCGGGCCGGGCTCCGGGTCGAGCTGGTGGTCGAGGGCCCCGAGACGCCGCTGCCGGCCGGGGTCGACCTGTCCGCCTACCGGATCGTCCAGGAGGCGCTCACCAATGCCTTGCGGCATGGGGGGACTGGTCGGGCGAGGGTCCTGGTCCGGTACGGCGAACGCGACCTGGAGCTGCAGATCGAGAACGGCGTGGAGCCGCCTTCGGCGGCGACAGGTCCACTCCGACCGGCAGATTCGCCGGTCGGCTCCGACCGGCCTGATGGCCGGTCGGGCCGGGCGGGCCAGGGCCTGATCGGCATGCGCGAGCGGGTGCGGCTGTTCGGCGGCGAGCTGCAGGCCGGGCCCGGGCCCGGTGGCGGGTTCACCGTCGAGGCCCGGCTGCCCATCGGGACGGGCCCGCCATGAGCGGGCCGGTCCGGGTCCTGGTGGTGGACGACCAGGGGCTGGTGCGGGCCGGGTTCCGGATGATCCTGGAGGCCCAGCCCGAGGTCGAGGTGGTCGGGGAGGCGGCCGACGGCCTCCAGGCGGTCGAGGCGGCCAGGCGGCTGCGGCCCGACGTGGTCCTGATGGACATCCGCATGCCGCGGATGGACGGGCTGGAGGCGACCCGGCGGCTGGCCGGCCCGGGTGTGGCCGACCCGGTCCGGGTGCTGATCCTGACCACCTTCGACCTGGACGAGTACGTGTTCGAGGCCCTGCGCGCCGGGGCCAGCGGGTTCCTGCTCAAGGACCTGCCCCGCGAGGACCTGGTCGCGGCCGTGCGGGTGGTGGCGGCCGGGGAGGCGCTGCTCGCCCCCCGGGTCACCCGCCGCCTGATCGAGGAGTTCGCCCGCCGCCCGGCCGGGGCCGACCCCGACCCGGACGCCCTGGCCGCCCTCACCGCCCGCGAGCGCGAGGCCCTGGAGCTGATGGCCAGGGGCCTGTCGAACGCCGAGATGGCCGCGTCGCTGTACGTCAGCGAGCACACCGTCAAGACCCACGTCGGCAACGTCCTGGCCAAGCTGGGCCTGCGCGACCGGATCCAGGCGGTGATCCTGGCCTACGAGGTCGGCCTGGTCCAGCCCGGCCGGGGCTGAGCCGTCACTCCGAGGCCGGGCCGGTGAAGGTGGGGGGCCGCTTGCCGCGGAACGCCGCCACCCCCTCGCGCACGTCCGGGCCGCCGAAGCCGAGGAACTCCAGGGCCAGGGAGGTGTCGAAGGTCGGGCCGGCCATGCGCAGCCAGTTGTTGAGGGCGTACTTGGTCCAGCGGATGGCGCTCTGGGACCCGCCGGCCAGCCTGGCCGCGACCTCCAGGGCGACCTGGTGCAGCTCGGCGTCGTCGACACAGCGCGACACCAGCCCGATCCGCTCGGCCTCCTCCCCCGACACCGGCTCGCACAGCAGCAGGTGGTACTTGGCCTTGGCCATGCCACACAGCAGCGGCCAGACGATGGCGGCGTGGTCGCCGGCGGCCAGCCCCAGGCGGGTGTGGCCGTCGATGATCCGGGCCGAGCGGGCCGCGATCGAGACGTCGGCGAGCAGGCCGACGACCAGCCCGGCCCCGACCGCCGGGCCGGCCATGGCCGAGACCACCGGCTTGGAGCAGTTGAGCAGGTTGTAGACCAGGTCGCGGGCCTCGCGCAGGACCCGGAGGCGGACCTCGAAGTCGTCGGCCATGTCGGCGACCAGGTCGATGTCGCCGCCGGCCGAGAAGGCGTCCCCGGCCCCGCGGACCACGACCGCCCGCACCTCGGGGTCGCGGTCGATCTCGGCCCAGATGCCGGCCAGGTCGCGGTGCATCTGGTGGCCGGCCGCGTTCAGGCGTCCGGGGGCCGACATCACCACCCGCAGGACCCCCTCGGCGGGCCGTTCCAGCTCCAGGCTCGGGTAGGCGGCGTAACGGTCGGGCATGGGTGCTCCTCGGGTCGTTCGGCAGGCCGCGGCCATGGTGGCAGCCCGGGCCCGTGAACGGCGTGTTACCGGTCGGTAACGACCCGTCCCGGCGCTGGACGGCCCTGTCGGGGGCCCGCCTCTCCCCCGGCCGGCCCGCCTGGCCGCCACCCCGGGCCGCCCCACCCCGCCGCCTGGTGATCCTCGTCCGCCTCCCCGGCCTCGGCGACCGCTGGTGCTCCCTCCCCCTCTCCCGCCCCGGCGCCCAGGGACCGCACCCCCTCCCGGCTGGGCCGTTGTGGTTTGATATGCGACGTGTCGACGTCGGATCGACCGTAGGGAGCGGTGGGAGGCCCGAGGCATGGCGGCAGATTCACCCCTGCTCCAGATGGAGCGGGTCAACAAGTACTTCGGTGAGCTGCACGTGCTCCAGGACGTCGACCTGGAGGTGGACAAGGGCGAGGTGGTGATCGTGGTCGGCCCCTCGGGGTCGGGCAAGTCCACCCTGTGCCGGACCATCAACCGGCTGGAGCCGATCGACGGCGGCACCATCCGCCTGGAGGGCCGGCCCCTGCCGTCCGAGGGCCGCGAGCTGGCCCGGCTGCGCTCGGACGTCGGCATGGTCTTCCAGCAGTTCAACCTGTTCGCGCACAAGAGCGTGCTCGAGAACGTCACCCTGGGCCCGATCAAGGTCCGCGGCCAGTCCAGGCAGGAGGCCGAGCGCCGGGCCCGCGAGCTGCTGGCCCGGGTCGGGGTCGAGAACCAGGCCGGCAAGCTCCCCGCCCAGCTGTCGGGCGGCCAGCAGCAGCGGGTGGCGATCGCCCGGGCCCTGGCCATGGAGCCCAAGCTGCTGCTGTTCGACGAGCCGACCTCGGCCCTGGACCCGGAGATGATCAACGAGGTCCTGGACGTCATGCGCGACCTGGCCGCCGCCGGCATGACCATGGTGGTGATCAGCCACGAGATGGGCTTCGCCCGGTCGGCGGCCAACCGGGTCGTGTTCATGGACGGCGGCCGGATCCTGGAGGCGGCCCCGCCCGAGGAGTTCTTCGCCAGCCCGTCGACCGAGCGGGCCAAGGACTTCCTGTCCAAGATCATCAGCCACTGAACGGGGCGGCCGGGCCGCCCAGCCAAGGAGGGAACCCACCATGCGGATCGGACGCACCATGCGGCTGGCCGGGGCCGTGCTGGCCCTGACCCTGGCCGCGGCCGCCTGCGGCGGCGACGACGAGGGCGGGGGCGACGGCGGCGGCCAGGTCAACCAGGGCGCCAGCTTCCCCGAGGGCACCACCATGGCCCGGCTCAAGCAGGCCGGCACGGTCAAGGTCGGGACCAAGTTCGACCAGCCCCTGTTCGGCCTCAAGAACCTGGAGGGCAAGCCGGAGGGCTTCGACGTCGAGATCGCCAAGCTGATCGCGGGCGAGATGGGCATCGCCGCCGACAAGATCCAGTGGGTCGAGACCGTCTCGGCCAACCGGGAGCCGTTCATCCAGCAGGGCAAGGTCGACTACGTGGTCGCCACCTACACCATCAACGACGAGCGCAAGAAGGTCGTCGACTTCGCCGGCCCCTACTACGAGGCCGGGCAGGACATCATGGTCGCCAAGGGCAACCCCGAGGGCATCGGCGGCCCCGACGACCTGGCCGGCAAGAAGGTCTGCTCGGTCACCGGCTCGACCCCGGCCGAGAACATCCGCGAGAACTACCCCAAGGCCGACCTGACCGAGTTCGACGTCTACTCCAAGTGCGCCGAGGCCCTCAAGAACAAGCAGGTCCAGGCGGTGACCACCGACAACGTGATCCTGCTCGGCCTCATCAGCAAGGACCCGGAGGCCTTCGAGCTGGTCGGCAAGCCGTTCACCAAGGAGCCCTACGGCATCGGGCTCAAGAAGGGCGACACCGAGTTCCGCAACTTCATCAACGACACCCTGGAGAAGATCGAGCAGGACGGCCGCTGGCTGGCCGCCTGGGACGCCACCGCCGGCAAGGTGGCCACCGAGCAGCCCACCCCGCCGGCGATCGACCGCTCCTAGCCCGGGCGCGCGGAGGTCGGGACGTGGACGCGGTCCTCGACAACCTCGGCGCCTACCGGGAGGGGTTCGTCACCACCCTGGAGCTGTCGGTGCTGTCCTCGGCGCTCGCCCTGGTGCTGGGCACGCTGCTGGCGGCCATGCGGGTGTCGCCGGTCCCGACCCTGCGCGCCGCCGGCGCGACCTACGTCGAGCTGGTGCGCAACACCCCCCTGACGGTGGTGTTCTTCTTCGTGGTGTTCGTCCTGCCCCAGCTCGACATCCTGCTGCCGTACTTCGCCTTCGCGGTGATCGCCCTGACCGTCTACCACGCCGCCTTCTTCTGCGAGGCCGTCCGCTCGGGCATCAACGCCGTCGGGGTCGGCCAGGCCGAGGCGGCCCGCTCCATCGGCCTGACCTTCGGCCAGTCGCTGCGGCTGGTGGTGCTGCCCCAGGCCTTCCGGACGGTCATCCCGCCGCTGATCAACGTGGTCATCGCCCTGATCAAGAACAGCTCGATCGCGGCCGCCTTCGGGGTGGTCGAGCTGACGGCCACCGGCACCCGGCTGGCCAACGCCAACGGCGACGCGGTGATCGCGATCCTGGCCGGGGTGGCCGTCTGCTACCTGGTGCTGACCCTGCCGTCGGGGTGGCTGGCCGGGCGGCTGGAGCGCCGGGTGGCGGTGGCCAGATGAGGGCCGCCCGGTGACCGAGGCCGTCCTATACGACGCCGCCGGGCCGCGGGGCCGGCGGCGCATCCTGCTCGGCAGCATCGCCGGGGTCGTGGGCGTGGCCGCCGTGGTCGGGGTGGCGGTGGCCCGGCTGGCCGCCAAGGGCAGCTTCGACGCCGAGCTGTGGCGGGTCCTGACCGAGGGGGCGGTGCAGCGGCTGATCGGCCGGGGCCTGGTCGCGACCCTGCGGGCCGCGGTGGTGGCGATGGTCCTGGCCATGGCCGTGGGCGCGGTGCTGGCGGTGGGGCGGCTGTCGCGGCGGGCCTGGCTGGCCAGGGCGGCCGGGGCCTGGGTCGAGCTGTTCCGCGGCCTGCCCCTGCTGCTGCTCATCTTCTTCCTGTTCCTGGCCCTGCCGGCGGTCGGCATCACCATCTCGGTGTTCTGGGCCCTGGTGGCCGGGCTCACCCTCTACAACGGCGCCGTCATCGGGGAGATCTTCCGCGCCGGGATCCTGTCGCTGCCCATGGGCCAGACCGAGGCCGCCTACGCCATCGGTCTGCGCCGCGGCCAGACCCTGCGGCTGATCCTGATCCCCCAGGGCGTCCGGCGCATGCTCCCGGCCCTCATCAGCCAGCTGGTCACCCTGCTCAAGGACACCTCCCTGGGCTTCGTGATCGGCTACGCCGAGCTGCTGCGCAACGGCCGCACGGCCGTGGAGTTCCTGGGCGGCCGCTACTCCATCCCCATCTACACCGCCATCGCGGTCGTCTACATCGCCGTCAACGCCTCCCTGTCGCTGCTGGCCCGCTGGCTGGACCGCCGCACCCGGCGCCGCTTCGGCCAGACCGTGCAGGCGAGCGTGGCCGACGAGGCGGCCTAGAACGCCGGTCGGGTATCGACGTCGCATTCACGTTTGCTGCAGCTTCGGCGGGCCCGTCGCATGCGCGTCGGGCATACCCGACCGGCGTTCTAGAAGGGGTCGGCGGCCAGCTCGAGCAGGCTGAAGCTGAGCGGCGACTCGGGCCGGGCGCTGTGGCAGGTCAGCGGCCTGGGGTCGGCGTCGCGGGTGGCCCGCAGCACCACCCGCAGCCGGGTGCCGTCGGGCAGCCGGAACCGGACCGCGTCCACGCCGCCCGGGAGGTGGCCGCGGCCCTCCAGGGCCAGGTCGTCGACGCCGGCCAGGCCGGTGCGGCGGCGCGCGAACCACTCGGCGGCCTGGACGACCGGCGGGTCGATGCAGCAGCCCCGCCAGTGGTCCAGGTCGATGGTGCCCTTGCGGTGCAGGCCGACCACCCGCTCGGCGTCGTCGGGGCCGACCCGGCCGAAGTAGTGGCCGTCGGGCAGGCAGACCAGGTTGCCGGCGAACCGGTCGCCGCCCACGTGCGAGCTCTCCCAGACCAGCTCCCCGTGGCTGGCCCGCAGGGCCAGGGCCAGCGGGCGCCCGTAGGTGGCGCAGCAGCGGTCGTGGCGGCCGTTGGTGCAGGCCAGGTAGACGGGCTCGGTGGCCTCCTCGCCGAAGCCGGGCCGCTCGCCGGCCACCACCCTGGCCATGTCCAGCTCCAGCAGCTCGGCCGGGTCGTCCAGGCGCCGCCGCTCCAGCCAGCGGCCCTTGCGGCTGGTGTGGGCCACGAAGCACGCCAACGGCTGGCTCGCCCCCCGGTCGGCCGGGGGACCACCCCGGCGGTCCCCCGGAGCCTCCCGGCCCGGCCGGCGGATCAGCAGCAGCCGCAGGTGGGCGGCGGCGGCCGCCCGGTGCAGGGCGCGGGCCAGGTCGCGGTCCAGCCGGCTCTCGGTGACGGCCTCCATGCCCCACGGGCCCGGCTGCTCCAGCAGCACCCAGCCCCGGACCACGGAGGCGGTGCCGTGCAGCGGCTCGGTGAGGGCCCGCGACAGGGTCGCGCAGGGGAGCGCCTCAGCCAAGGGCGGTCGGCTGCAGCAGCCCCTCGCGGACCAGCCGGCGGACCAGGACCAGGCGGCTGGAGGGGTCCAGCTCCCCGGCGAGCGCCGCCGGGGTACAGCGGTCGGCGTCCAGCAGCCGGCGCACCGCCGGCTCCAGGCGGGCCGGCATGCTCAGGGTGCGGTCGCCCAGCAGCAGCTCCAGCCGGTCGCCGGTGACCCGCAGCCGGCAGGTGGCGCCCGGGCGGCGCGCGACCTCGGTGGTGTCGTCCAGCCGGTCGAGGTCGAGCAGCTGGCGCAGCTGCCCCCGGAGCATGGGCGCCCGGTTGGCCCAGAACCGGTTGACGGCCCGGTCGGCGACCCGGTGAAGGTCGACCTTGTCGAGGAAGCGGCGCAGCTCGGCCACCCGCTCGGCCAGGCTGGCCTCCAGGGCCGCCGGGTCCTCGGCGAACCCGACCGGCAGCCCCTCGCGGAACCAGGTCTCCTCGGTGGCCAGGTCCAGCACCTCGCGCAGCAGGTCGTTCCAGTTGTAGGTGAGCATGCCCACGGTCAGGTGCAGCGAGGCGTCCGCGGCGGTCCGGGCGGCGTGGCGGAAGCCGCGGGGCACGTACAGGCAGTCGCCCGGGGCCAGCTCGGCCTCGACCAGGGGCGGCTCGGTGGGCGTCTCGGCCCCCGGCGGCAGCTTGGTCTGGTGGCCGAGGGGGAACGGCACGGCCGCGTCCCACACCTGCCACAGCTTGCGGCCGTGGACCTGGAGGACGAACACGTCGTGGGTGTCGTGGTGGACCCCCAGCCCGCGGGAGGCGGGCGGGGTCAGGTACGCGTTGACCTGCACCGGGTGGGTCAGGAACAGCTCCAGGTCGCGGCTGAAGGCGGTCAGTGGCGCCCAGAAGCGCTGCAGGCCCTGGAGCACGATGGTGGCCCCGCCGGAGAACTGGTCGAAGATCCGGCCCGGGTCGGCCAGGTCGGACAGCGGCTGGGAGCCGATCCGGCCCGACTTGGTGTAGGCCGCCGGCGGCAGCGGCCGGCCGTCCTTGACCATCCGGAAGAACGGCACCCGGGGCGCGGTGGTGGACAGGAGGCGATCGACGTCGTCCAGCGACAACAGATCGTCGAACCCGCCGGGCCCGGCCCCGCGGCGCAGCAGCGGGGCCTTGGCCCAGTGGTCGCGGACGAACGCCGCCGGGTCGCCGGCGCAGCGCTCGATCGCGGGGATGCTAGCGGTCGGTGGTGTCGGTGCCATCGCCGCCGAGGCCGCCGCCGCTGTCGGTGGTGTCGGTCCCGTCGCCGCCGAAGCCGCCCTCGCCGCTGTCGGTGCCGTCGGCGTCGCCGCCGCCGCCGCTGTCGCCGTCGACCCCGTCGGTGCCGTCACCGTCGGTGCCGTCGGCGCCGCCGGTGCCGTCGGTGCCGTCGGCGTCCTGGGGGTCGGCCACGGTGGCCGTCGGCGCCGAGCCGGGGCCCTTGGCGTCCTCCCGCCAGGTGGTGACGATGTCCTCGTCCTCGACGCGGGTCGTGCCCTCGCTCATGGCCGTCCTCCTCGGGCTCGGCTGCTGGGACAGCTACGCTACACCCGTGAAGCGGTCGGCAAACACCCGAGTCAGGTGAGCGCCGCGACCACCTCGCGGTAGCGCTCCCTGGCCTCCTCCTCGGTGTCGCCGATGCAGGTCACGCCCATCTTCCCGTGCTCGCGCAGCGCCCCCAGCAGGTGCAGGGTGGCGCCGGTGCGCCGGCCGGGGTCATAGGCCAGGCCGAGGCGGGCGACCTCGTCGATGACCTCCTGGGGCTGGCAGCCGACCAGCGACGCCGACTTGAGGTTGTCGGTGGCCAGGTACGACTTGGCGCGGCCGCCGGCCACCAGGTGGCCGCCGGCCGGGTCGTAGCGGCCGTCGGTGACCAGCGAGGCCATGCCGAAGGGGTGGGTGGTGCCGCCCACCCTGAGGTTGATCTCGGCCAGGAAGACCCGTTCGCGGCGGCCGTCGGGGACCACGAAGAAGTCGACCCCGAAGTAGCCGATGACCCCGCGGGCGGCCAGGACCCGGCCGACCTTCTCGGCCGCGGCCTTGATCTCGCCCCGGTAGGTCGCGTCCGCCGGGAAGCGGCAGCCCAGGTAGACCTGGCGGTTGGGGCCGCCCAGGACCTGGCTGTGGGTGGACAGGACCAGCGGCTCCCCGCCGGGCAGGATGCGCAGCTGCACGCTCGGGGAGACCATCCCGGGCACGTCCAGCAGCTCCTCCACGACCGCGCCGCCCTCGACGATCTTGGCCGCGAACGACGGCCAGGACTCCTCCTCGGCGCAGAACACCACCGGCGAGTCCTGGAGCGAGCCGTTCAGGCCGGCCCGGTCGACCCCGG
>Ga0081538_10003837_pt1 | contig 14041 bp, 12 predicted proteins | sample TabmetS5T2R1_FD_71022 | JGI IMG/M metagenome (GOLD analysis project Ga0081538, IMG submission 71022) | Tabebuia heterophylla rhizosphere microbial communities from the University of Puerto Rico - S5T2R1 | ecosystem: Host-associated > Plants > Roots > Rhizosphere ... | reverse complement strand
CCACGACCTCGTCGGGGTTGACGCCCTTGTGGGGCTCCTTGCCGCCGGTGAGCTGCTTGACGAACTCGACCACCATGGGCATCCGGGTCGAGCCGCCGACCAGCACCACGTGGTGGATGTCGGTCAGGCTCTTCTGGGTCTTGGCCTTCCAGTCGGTCACGGCCTTGTCGAAGGGGCCGCGCAGCCGCTCGACCAGGTCGGAGGTCATGCGCTCGAGCTCGCCCCGGGTGAGGCGCTGCTCCATGTGGAGCGGGCCCTCGGGGGTGGCGGTGATGAAGGGCAGGTTGATCGTGGTCTCCAGGGTCGAGGAGAGCTCGATCTTGGCCTTCTCGGCCGCCTCCTTGAGGCGCTGCATGGCCATCTTGTCGTTCGACAGGTCGATGCCGTGGTTGTTCTTGAAGGTGGTCAGCAGCCACTCGACGATGCGCTGGTCCCAGTCGTCGCCGCCCAGGTGCATGTCCCCGGAGGTCGCCTGGACCTCGATCACGCCCTCGCCGATGTCGAGCAGGGAGACGTCGAAGGTGCCGCCGCCCAGGTCGAACACGAGGATGGTCTCGTCGTTCTCCTTGTCCAGGGAGTAGGCCAGCGAGGCCGCGGTCGGCTCGTTGATGATGCGCAGGACGTCGAGCCCGGCGATCTCACCGGCCTCCTTGGTGGCCTGGCGCTGGGCGTCGTCGAAGTAGGCCGGGACGGTGATCACGGCCTGGGTGACCTGGTCGCCCAGGTAGGCCTCGGCGTCGCGCTTGAGCTTCTGCAGGATGAAGGCGCTCACCTGCTGGGGGGAGAACTCCTTGCCGTCGGCCCGGAACCGCCAGGACGACTCGCCCATGTGGCGCTTGACCGAACGCACGGTCCGGTCGGGGTTGGTGACCGCCTGGCGCTTGGCGACCTCGCCGACGAGCACCTCACCGGTCTTGGCGAGGGCGACCACCGACGGGGTCGTGCGGGCCCCCTCGGCGTTGGGGATCACCGTCGGCTCGCCACCCTCCAGGGTGGACACGACGGAGTTGGTGGTCCCCAGGTCGATCCCTACGGCCTTGGCCATCTCATCACCTCAAACAAGCTGGGACAGGTTCGAGACCCAAGATAGGGAGTTGAGTGGCCCGTTGTCAACTTCTTGGTCCTGGCCGTTTTATCTTGCCGTTGACCTGGGCGTTCAGGCGGGTTCGGGAAGTGTTGCGGGGTCCTCGGGGACCACCTTGGCGCCCGGTCCGACCCCGGCGGCGTCGAAGGAGCCCGCGGCCAGCTCGACCGCGTAGCGGTAGGGCCCGGCCGGCGCGTAGCTGGGGCACGGATCGGCCTTGCACGGGGTCATCTCGGACACGCTGACCACCCGGCCGTCGGCGGCCACGAACGCGATCGACAGCGGCACCAGGGTGTTCTTCATCCAGTAGGCCTCGGCCACGTCGGCCGGATACAGGAAGACCATGCCCGTCCCCTCCGGCACCTCGGTCCGCCCCATCAGCCCCCGGGCCCGGGCGGCCGGGGTGGCCGCCACCTCCAGCCGCACCGTCCGTGCCTCCTGGCCGCCGGCCGGCTCGAGCCGGTAGGTGACGGTGCGGGCGGCCCCGGAGGCGGCCGGGGTGGTGGTCGCCGGCGGGTCGGCCATGACGGGGTCGTCCTGCCCGACCAGGCCGGCCGACGACGCCAGCACCCAGGCCAGCACGGCCACCCCGGCCACCACCAGCAGCAGGCCACCGGCCAGGAGGCCCACCCGGGCACGGCCGGGCCGGGACCGGGGCTGGGCGGGCTGGGGGTGAGGGGGCCGGGTCGGGTCGCGCATCCGCCCAGCCTATCCGCCTCCGGATGTTACCGAGCGGTAGACTTCGGGCAGCCAGTCGAAGCGACCAGGCCGGGAGGACGTGCGATGAAGCTCGCCATCGGGGCCGTGCTGACCTTCTTCGCCGTCGCCCTGGCCGGCCAGCGGGCCGAGCGGATCACCCGCCTGATCGCCAGCGGCCAGCCGGCCCCCGACCGCTTCAAGGGGGCCTGGGCCCGGCTGCGGGCCGAGCTGGTCGAGGTCTTCGGCCAGCGCAAGCTGCTCAAGCGGCCCATCCCCGGACTGGCCCACTTCTTCACCTTCTGGGGCTTCGTGATCCTGCTGACCACGATCGCCGAGGCCTACGGGGAGCTGTTCAGCGAGACGTTCGCCCTGCCCCTGGTCGGGCACAGCCCCCTGCTCGGGTTCCTCCAGGACCTGACCGCGGTCGCCGTGCTGGTCAGCCTGGCCGTCTTCGCCGTCATCCGCCTCCGCCAGTCGCCCGCCCGCCAGGACCGGGCCTCGAGGTTCTACGGGTCCCACACCGGCCAGGCCTGGGTCATCCTCGGCATGATCGCCCTGGTGATCGTCACCCTGCTGCTGTACCGGGGGGCCAGGGCGGCCCGCGGGACCTTCCCCTACGACGGCTGGGCGTTCGCGTCCACGGCCGTCGGGCGGGCCCTCGACAGCCTTTCCCCCTCGACCCTGCGGCTGCTCAACGAGGGCTTCCTGCTGGCCCACCTGGCGGTCGTGCTCGGCTTCCTGGTGCTGATCATGTACTCCAAGCACCTGCACATCGTCACCGCCCCGTTCAACGTCGCCTTCTCGCGGCGCCCCAAGGCCCTTGGGCCGCTGGCCACCCCCCGGATCGACCCCGAGGAGATGACCGAGGAGGACGTCTTCGGCGCCGGCAAGGTCGAGGACCTGAACTTCAAGCAGCTCCTGGACATGGCCACCTGCACCGAGTGCGGCCGCTGCCAGGACCAGTGCCCGGCCTGGAACACGGGCAAGCCGCTGTCGCCCAAGCTGGTCATCACCGACCTGCGCGACCACCTGTTCGAGAAGGCCCCGTTCCTGCTCGGCGAGGCCGACCCCGAGCACCCGAACGGCCACGACCCCGCCGTGCTCGGCAAGGACCTCGTCCAGGACGTGGTCGGGTCCGACGACCTCTGGTCCTGCACCACCTGCGGGGCCTGCGTCGAGCAGTGCCCGGTCGACATCGAGCACGTCGACACCATCATGGAGCTGCGCCGCTACGAGGTCCTGATGGAGTCCCGCTTCCCCGCCGAGGCCGGCACCATGCTGCGCAACGTCGAGAACTCCGGCGACCCCTGGGGGCTGGGGGCCGGCCAGCGCCTGGCCTGGACCGAAGGGCTCGGGTTCGAGGTCCCGGTGGTCACCGACCGGATCCCCGACGACGTCGAGTACCTCTACTGGGTCGGCTGCGCGGCCGCGCTCGAGGACCGGGCCCGCAAGACGGCCCGGGCCATCGCCGGCCTGCTGCACCGGGCCGGGGTGGGCTTCGCCGTGCTCGGCCCGCGCGAGTCCTGCACCGGCGACCCGGCCCGCCGCCTCGGCAACGAGTACCTCTACCAGCTCCAGGCCCAGCAGAACATCGAGACCCTCAACGACGTCGGGGCCCGCAAGGTGATCGCCTCCTGCCCCCACTGCTTCAACACCCTGGCCCGCGAGTACCCCCATCTCGGCGGCAACTACGAGGTCATCCACCACACCCAGCTGCTGCGCCGGCTGGTCGACGAGGGCCGCCTGCACCCCGAGGGGCCGGTCGAGACCACCGTCACCTACCACGACCCCTGCTACCTGGGCCGCCACAACGACGTCTACGACGCCCCCCGGGCCGTGCTCGACGCCGTGCCCGGGGTCCGGTCGGTGGAGATGCACCGCTGCCGCGAGCGGGGCTTCTGCTGCGGCGCCGGCGGCGCCCGCATGTGGATGGAGGAGCGGATCGGCAAGCGGGTCAACCTGGAGCGCACCGACGAGGCCCTGGCCACCGGGGCCGCGGTGGTCGGGACGGCCTGCCCCTACTGCATGGTCATGCTCGACGACGCCATCAAGCAGCGCCAGGCCGAGGGCGCCGCCGAGGGTGTCCGGGTCCTTGACGTCGCCCAGGTGCTCGAGGAGTCGGTCCAGGAGCGCCCTAGGACGGGCCAGGGTCCCTGAGCACGACCACCGGGTCGCGCCACAGGTAGACGCCCTCGACCAGCTGGGGCTCGCGTCCCAGCAGGTCGGTCAGGAAGCCCACCATCGCCGCCTGGTTCGGCATCGGGCCAACGACCACGCTCCCGACCCGCCAGCGGACCAGGTCACGGGCCAGCGCCCGCCGCCTCGGCCCGGTGAGATGCGGCGGCGGGCGGCCGGCGAAGATATGGGCGAAGGTGATCGAGGCCGGGCTCGGGATGGCGTCGAAGCGCGGCTGGTCGCTGTTGCGCTGGGGGCCGATGAAGTAGCCGCCGGGCATCCGGTACCAGAGGCCGGCCTCGGCCTGCCAGGTCATGGCCAGGGCGGTCCGCCGGTACGGCCAGGGCAGCACCAGGGCCACGCTGTCACGGGGCAGCTGGCGCACGCCCGGGCCGGTGAAGAACGCCGGGGTGGTCACCTCCTCGGCCGCGATCGTCGACGACGGCCACAGCGGCAGCAGCACGACCACGGCCACCACCACCGCGGCCGGCCGCCGCCAGCCGCCCCCGCGCCACACGGCCTGGAGGAACACGGCCAGCAGGAGCCCGGCGAACAGGGCGGTGAGCTGGGCCAGCCGGGCCGGGATGAGGCTGGGGAGCAGCGGCAGGTTCTCGAAGAAGGCCCATGGCAGCCGGATCCCGGTGTCCTCCCCGCCCACCAGCAGGGTCGGCCCCAGCGACAGCACGGCCGCCACCGCCATCAGGGCCAGCCCCGTCCTGACCACCGGGCTGGAGCGCCAGCGGACCCCGAGCGCGACCAGCACCAGCAGCATCGGCAGGCCCAGGTAGGCCGAGTTGCCGCCGGCGAAGCCGGCCACCAGCTCGCCGGCCCCGTCCCAGGTCAGCGCCTGCGGCCAGCCGGGCAGGATGAAGCTCTGGAGGTCGTTGGAGTAGTTGGTCTTCTGGATGTCCCCGTCGATCCGCTGCGGCCCGCCGAACTGCACCGACAGCGGCCAGACGATGATGGCCGACACCATCACCAGGGCGACCGCGAACGCCTTGGCGGCATAGGCCCAGCGCTCGCGCAGCCGCCGCAGGTTGGCCAGCACCAGCAGCAGGAACATGGCGAAGCCGAGCAGGGCCGTCATGGCCAGCAGCTCCTCGCCGATCAGGAGCTGGGCGCCGGCCATCAGGCCGAGGCCGATCCCGACCAGCCACGGCGAGCGCCGCTGGCGGACCAGGATCTCGTGCAGGGCCAGCAGCATCAGCGGGACCAGGAAGGCCAGCGACATGTGCAGGTGATGCGACTGGACCCGCATGGCCGGCGAGAAGCCGTAGACCAGCCCGCCGACTCCCGCCGCCAGGTGCCCGGGCCCGAAGCGCCGGATGGCCAGGTACGCGCACCAGGCCGAGAGCCCGTAGGCCAGGACCAGCAGCAGGTTGAAGCTGAGCACGGGCCCCCAGGCCTCGGTCACCGGGGCGAGCAGGATCCCGGGCAGGGGCAGCGACGTGTTCCACATCAGGTTCACGCCGTCGGGGTAGTTGAGGTAGTGGGTGACCAGCAGGTCGTGGCCGTGCTCGAGGGCGAACGGCACCCAGCGCAGGAACCACATGAAGATCGCCGGGTCGCCGTCCCCGCCCTCCAGGGTGGTGGTGGTCGGCGACGACCACGCCGGCGCGAACATCCACACGGCCAGGCCGAGGTAGAAGAGCAGGAAGAGCGGCTGCGGGCCCGGGCGCAGCCGCCGGGCCAGCCGGCGCAGGCGCCGGCCGCCGCGCTCCTCCTCGCGCGGCTCCTCGGGCACCACGTCCGGAGCCGGCGCGGGGGCCGGGGGGGCCTCGTCGGTCGCGTGGCCGATGGATGATGCTGGCAGCTTCGACAATCGCAGTCCTCGTCGGGGGGGCGAGCTCAGGGGGTCAGGGTGCGCGGAAGTTCTCCCAGTACCGGGACGGGGTCGGTCCCCGCTGTCCCTGGTATTTCGACCCAACCCCCCGCGACCCGTAGGGCCGCTCGGCCTCGGTGGTGAGCTGGAACACCGCGATCTGCCCGATCCGCATCCCCGGGTACAGCGTGATCGGCAGGTTGGCCACGTTCGACAGCTCCAGCGTCACGTGCCCGGTGAACCCGGGGTCGAGGAACCCCGCCGTCGAGTGGGTCATCAGCCCCAGCCGCCCCAGCGACGAATTGTGGGTGGGAATGAACCCTCGCCCGGCCAGGAACACACCGGTCGGTGCGTCGACCTGAATGCACCGGACCGGGACGTCAGCAACAGCTCGCACATCCACGATTGCCCTGAACCGGTGATGTCGCATGCCGATTCGGAGTCGGGCGAGCTTGCGCGACAGGCGAAACACGGGCCGGTCCGGGCTGTATCTGACCCGATATCGGGGACCATGGTCGATGCCGTAGAGAGTCGCCCGGTCCTTGGTCTTCACGGGCCTGAAGCCAAGGCTCGCGGCCAGCTCCACCACCCCGTCGGCCAGGGGCTCGGAGAGGCTGGTGAACTCGCAGCGTCCATAGGTGTCCGCGAACCCGTCGCTGTCCATCAGGCCCTGCAAGAGCGCGGTCCGCTGTGCGACGCTGGCGGTGAGATAGTCGCTCGGGACGTGCTTGTTCCCCAGGAGCCCAATCGCTCGCAGCGCGCTGTTTAGCGAGGCGTCACCCAAGTACCTGCCGGTTCGCGCGTCCCGCAGCCGACCGTTCCCGCCCCCGATCCGGTAGAAGTACCGCTGTGGTCGTTGGTTGACGCGATATCCGGCCTTCCTAATCTCCTCCAAGATCTCCTGGTCGGCGCAGGTGATCATGGCGCTGGTCGCGGTCCCGTCACCGAGCCAGATCCCGAGCACGTACGGGTCGATGGGGAGCGCGCGCTCGGGGTATTGCACGGGCCCGGCCAGCGGGACCTGGTGATTCCATTCACCCCGAACCCTGAGTTTGGCCTCGATCTCGGCGGTGGTGACGATGCGAGTTCGTCGGCGGTGGTGCTCGCGCGCGGTCTTGTCGCAGGTAAGCCACTGGTGCTGGAGGTCGGCCACGATACTGTGCCCATCCGAGAAGCAGACCTCCCGGCACGGACGGCCGAGCAATACCTCGCTGGCGGCGACGACCCGACAGGGCTCGCCGGCCTGGTCGAACACCAGATCGCCACGGCGAAGATCCCCCATCGTCCGCCAGCCGCCGGGGGTGGGAATCGGCGTGTCGAGCGCCAGCGCCTTACCCTCCAGCCTGGCCGCCAGGTCCGGCGGGATCCCGACCTCCTCGAGGGTCGACCCCAGCACGAACTCCCCCGGGTGCAGGATGAACGCGTCGTCGGGCTTGACCTCGACCAGCTCGGTCAGGTCCTCCATCGGCTGCTTCACGTCGATGTAGGGATGCCGCGCCGTGTAGAAGACCCGGAAGCGGTTGTCCAGCCGCACGTCGATGCTGGACGGCTGGATGGCGTCGTCGTCGAGGGGGTCGACCACCAGCCTTCCGGCCGCGATCGCCTCCCGCAGACTACGGTCGGACAGGATCACCTGTGCACTCCCAAGACAAAGGCTGCTCGGCGGGCATTCTGCCACGACCTCGTTGCCCCAGCTCAGACCGCCCGGCTAGAATCACCCCTCTTGCGGGCGTAGTTCAATGGTAGAACTCGAGCTTCCCAAGCTCGCGGTGAGGGTTCGATTCCCTTCGCCCGCTCCACCAGTTCCAGCAGGTCACGAGCCTGCCGTCGGCGCTGGTCCTTCTTCTCGGTATCGCGAGCCAGGCCGTCCAGAGCGGCGGCGATGGCGCCGTAGGCAAGGCCCGAATCATCCGGCTAGGGGGAAGACAGCTCACCCTGCTCGGCCGATGCTTGGCGCCAGACGGTTGCTTGTCTCGCGCTCACAGGAGGGACTGCCATGACCGACGCAGGGTCCAGCGCCCCGCCGGACGGCAAGACGATCACCGAGTACGAGCTGAAGCAGTGCCAGCGGGCCAACCAGACCGGCCGCCCGCCGGTGGTGTTCGTGCACGGCCTGTGGCTGCTGCCCAACAGCTGGGACCGCTGGGCCAAGCTGTTCGAGGACAACGGCTATGTTGCCCTGACCCCCGGCTGGCCGGACGACCCCGAGACAGTCGAGGAGGCCACCGAGCACCCCGAGGTGTTCGCCGGCAAGTCGATCGGCCAGGTCGCCGACTACTTCGAGACCATCATCGGTGGGCTGGACCGCAAGCCGGCGATCATCGGCCACTCCTTCGGTGGGCTGCTGACCCAGATCCTGGCCGGGCGGGGCCTGGGCGCGGTGTCGGTGGCCATCGACCCGGCCCCCTTCCGGGGGGTGCTGCCGCTGCCCATCTCGGCCCTCAAATCCAGCTCACCGGTGCTGCGCAACCCGGCCAACCGCAACCGGGCCGTCCCGCTCACCTACGAGCAGTTCCGCTACGGCTTCGCCAACGCCGTCAGCGAGGAGGAGGCCAAGCAGCTGTACGAGGAGTTCGCGGTGCCCACCTCGGGCAAGGCGCTGTGGCAGGCCGCCCTGGCGAATCTGAATCCCTGGACCGAGGACAAGGTCGACACCAAGAACCCCGACCGTGGGCCGCTGCTGCTCATCTCCGGCGAGCGGGACCACACCGTCCCCCCGGCGATCGTCAATGCCTCCTACAAGCAGCAGCAGGACAACCCGGGCGTGACCGAGATCGAGAAGATCCCCGGCAAGGGGCACGCGCTGACCATCGACAGCGGCTGGCGTGAGGTCGCCGACAAGGCGCTCGCGTTCGTCCAGCGGTTCGTCAAGAGCTGACTCGCCACGGCGGCGGCGAGCGCAAGGACGCGGACGGGCGAAGCCTGCTCGCGTTCCGCTCCGTCCAGCAGAGCAACCATTGCGCTCGTGAGGAGTTCTCTACGAACTCAAGGCCGGCCCTGCGGCCCGGCAGCGACACGACGGTCACCGGGGAGCCGGCCTCACCCTCTACTCGGGATCAAGCGAGCCTCTCGCCGGCGGGCGGCGCCGCATCCACCTTGGCCGGGGTCATGGTCCAGGCGGATAGTCGTAACTCTGCCCCCTGGCCGTGTCAATGTCCTGCCGATCGCGGTAACGGCTCGCGGCACGCTGGTCATGGAACCCATGCTCAGAAGTCCGACGACGGGGACGCCACAGCCGCCCAAACGCGGCCTTGATCTTGTTCCACACGATGGCACGCCTCCTTGGCTACATCGAGTCTCCACCGGGCGGGTTCCAACGGCCCCTTGCCTCGGCCTCGGACCGATACCGGCTGGCCTCGCGCTGGTCATAGAATTCGCGCTCGCTGGTCGGGCGCCGTCGCCGCCACAGCCGCGCCCACATCGCCTTGATCCTGTTCAGCATGACACACCCTCCTGTGCTGCGACTGTCGCGTGCGCCGGGCCGCATGGCAGTCACCAACATGACAGCTCACCGGTCACCCTGATGCCCTCGCTGGCGGTCACTTGCGCCGCCCTTGCTGACGACGATGAAGTCGCCTCGCGCCGCACCCTCCGGCCCAGCTGGTAGCCGCTAGTGCCAGGCTCTGCGCTGCGTCGTCGGGGCCGCCCCGAACGTGCCCTACGCATCGGTCGCAGCGGTCATCCACGGACAACCACGGTCAGTCCACCTGCCCTCTGAGCGGTAGGAACTGTCCATCCGGAGCTTCCGAGGGTGCTTACTAGCTTCGCGGTGAGGTTCGATTCCCTTCGCCCGCTCAGAACGCGTGCGGGCCGTCCGGAGGCTGGAGGCTCAGACCCCGGGCGGTCTCACCGATCCGGTCGGCGCGGAACCGTTGCGCATCGGCCTGGCTGTACCATCCGCGCTCGCGAGCGCGTCGACGGCGCGGACGAAGCCGCCCCAGGGCTGCCTTGATCCTGTCTCGCATGACGCACCTCCTGTCGTGCTGCGACTGTCGCGTGCGCTGCGCCGCATGGCAGTCACCGATCTGACAGCTCGCCTATCACTCCGATAGCGGCAGGGACCGTGGTATCCTGCGGGGGGGAGTAGCCAAATTTGGTTAGTGAGGAGGTCGGGATGTCGGTGACGCCCTACGTGATGGTGGACAGCGCGAACGCCTTCGGCGAGTTCATCAGGAGCGCCTTCGACGCCGAGGTGTCCAACGTCATTCCGCTGCCCACCGATCCCGAGCGGGTGGTTCACGCCGAGGCGCGGATCGGGACCGGGGTGCTGTACTTCGCCGACTCGGGTCCCGACGGTGGCCGGTGCCTTCGCTCACCGACCGAACCGGTGCACGTTCAGCTGTGGACCACCGTGCCGGACGCCGAAGCGGCCTACGCGCGGGCGGTTGGCGCCGGCGCCAGACCGGCGATGGAGGTCACGGCCCAGGACGACGGCAGCCTGATGGGCGGCTTCGTCGACCCGTTCGGCACGCTGTGGTGGGTCACCACGCCGGCCTGAGGATCGGCCCGGAGGACATCGACGCATGTCGGCGGTTCGGCTTCTCGTGCTCGGCGCGGTGCGACGGCGTGGTCGGGCCCACGGCTACCAGGTGCGCAGCGACCTGGAGGCCTGGGGTGCGCACGAGTGGTCCAACGCCACCTCGGGCTCGGTGTACCACGCGCTCAAGGCCATGACCGGACAGGGCCTGCTGCTCGTGCACGAGACCACGCCGAGCGTGGCCGGCGGACCGCCGCGCATGGAGTACGAGGTGACCGAGGAGGGCGAGGGGGCCTATCTCTCCTTGCTCCGAACGGCGCTGTCGAGCCGCGACCCACGGCTCGACCTCCTCGCCGCCGCGGTCGGCCTGATCGACGATCTCTCCCGGGCCGAAGCCACCGCCCTGCTGCGGCGGCGCAGCCAGGTCATGGACGAGTGGCAGGCAAGCATCGCCGCCCATCTGCCGCCTGACGCCGATCTGGACACCTGGGGCCCGGTCGGCGAGGTCATCGGGTTGTGGCTGCATACCGCCGAGAGCCGCGCGGAATGGACCCGCCGGCTGATCCGGCGCCTGGAGGAGGGCGCGTTCCGCATGGCCGGCGAGCACTAGCTCCAGAGGGACGCCCGGGCGCCGACCGTGGCGCTCCAGCTCGCAGAACCAAGCAAGTCTGCTGAATCTCGTGAGCATCCAGAACCTGGCGTGACTGCAGAACCTAACGATGCTGCACAACCTAGCGAATTGGACAAGAGCGCCCGTACCCGGGTAGCCTCCTCCCCGCCCTCCGAACCCCCCTACCGGAGAGGAGTCCCCCCATTGCGTTGCAAGCTGCTCGTGGTCGCCGTCCTCGCGGCCACGGTGGTCGTCGCCGGCCAGACCGCCCTGGCGCCGCCGGCCCAGGCGAAGGCCATCAACGTGTCGGACGCCGCACAGCACCGGATCCGCAAGGCGGTCAACCGCTACGCCGAGATCCAGGTCGCCCAGCGTGAGCCCTACTGCTACGGCGGCACCGGTCCCGGCTGCTTCGACTGCTCCGGCCTGGTCGTCGCCGCCTACCGCTACGCCGGGGTCAACCTGACCGGCCGCGGCGTCCGGACCTCCCGCCAGCTGTTCTCCTTCACCACCCGGATCTCGCTCTCCACCTCACGGACCGGGGATCTGCTGTTCTACGACTACGACCACAACGGGGTCGTCTCCCACGTGGAGATCGTCTACCGCAAGAACGGCACCGGCCCGAGGATCGCCGTCTCGGCCACCCACCCGGGCGGCCCCCCGGTGAACTTCCACAAGATCCGCACGACGGGACTGGTCAAGGTCGGCAGAGTGGTGACCTAGCGCCGGTGCGGCCGCGGCATCAGCGGCCCGGGTGGGCGGCGTTCCCCCGTCGGCCGTCCCGCTCGGTGCCGTGCTCGCGCTTGTCCGAGCGTCCGTCGGCCGGATCCCGCCGACGCTCGTCTCGATCCGGCCGAGCCTTGGCCTCGTCCCAGCGGCGGTCGTTCCCGACGGGGCGGCGGTCGTCCCCGTGCCGGCGGTCGCGATCCCGGCCTGGCCGGCGGCTGTTGCCGTCCCGATCGGAGCGGCGCTCGCCCTTGTCCCAGCGGCGGCCATCCCCACGCCGATGGCGCTCGTCCTTGTCCCGCCGGCGCCTGTCCTCGTCGGGGCTGGGGCGGTCGGGGCAGGGCGACCCACCACGGTGGTCGCCGTCGGGACCCGCCGGGCGGTGGGGGGCGGGGGCAGGGGTCCGGACCCGCTTGTCCGCGCGGGGTCGGTGGTCGGCCCAGCGCTTCCGGGGTCGCTGTGGCCGCGGAGGCTGGGGCTCGGAAGGCCGCGGGTCCTCGGGCCGGACGGGTCGCGGGGGCCTCGGCGGCTCGGGCCAGACGGGGCGCGGGAGGGACGGGCGCGCGGGCGCCTCGGGCTCGGCGCCGGGGTTGTTCGGAGGGTCTGTGACCGGCGCGCGAACCACCGCCGGTTCCCGCCCGGCGGGGCGCCGCTGCGCCGCCCCGGCCCCGGTGGCGCTCCCCGACCCGGCGGCGCCCCCGCCCGGCGGTGGGGCGGCGGCGCGGCGGCGTGGCTTCGGCTTGGGCTCGGGGTCACGGGAGCCAGCGGCGGGAGGCTTCGCGCGACCCCGGCCCGGGGGCTCGACCTGGATGACGCCGGGCACGCCGAGGTCGGGAACCGGGGGGTCGAGCGGCTCCGCCACCGGCTGGGCGAACGACTCCACCAGGAGCTCGCTGGTCGCGACCATCGCCGCCAGCGACGTCGCCGCCAGCGCGGCCACCCCGAGGGCGACAACCACCGAAGCGTTGCGGCGCGACGACACGCGAGGCGATCCCCTGCGGCGAAGGTGGACGGGTGGGTGACGACCCGGCAAGCATCGGCAGGCTCGTCGCTACGCTTGAGCAGTTCGGGTTGATCGCTCCAAGCTTACCCCGACACCGGCCGGGGCCGCCGGAGCGCCCGGACCCCGAACAGCACCAGCCCGGCCAGGACCACCACCGGCGTCAGCCAGACCACCGCGACCAGCACGGCCGCGGCCATCACCCCGAGCCCGTTCACGGCGGTCGCCCACGCCCGGGCCAGCCGGCCGGTCGGCTGGGGGGCCGGGCCGCCGGCGCCCGGCTCGGTGAGCTGGAGCACGATGGTGGAGAACGACGACTGGTCCTCGAGGTGGTTCAGCTGCCCCTGGAGCCGCTCGATGTTCGACTGCACCTGCTGGAGCTGGTTCTGCACGGCGATCACGTCGGCGACCGACTTGGCCCGGTCGAGCAGGCGCAGGTACACCCGCTCCTGGGCTCGCCAGGCGGCCAGCTGGCCGTTGAGGTCGACGTACTGGTTGGTCACGTCCTCGGTGCTCGACTTCTCCCCGCGGTAGGTGCCCAGCTCCTTGAGCTGGCGGAGCACCGGCTCGAACGCGTCCACCGGGACGCGGAAGGTGACCTGGCCGCTGGCCGGCTCGCCCTCGGGCACCGAGGTGGACGATCCGACGTACAGGCCCTTGGCCTGGAGCACGACGTCGGTGGCGTCGTTGATGGTCTTGTTGAGGTCGCCCTCGCCGACCTCCAGGTCGACGCTGGCCGTGCGGACGACCCGGTTGCCGAGGTCGACCAGCCGCACCTGGGCGGCCGCCCCGGTCGAGCCGGCGCTCCCGCCCTTCCCGGCCTCGGTGGCCCCGGCGGCCGGGGCCGCCTGGTCGGTCGCGCCGCTCGCCGCAGGGTCCGGCGCGCCGCCGGTGGCCTGGTCGGCCGCCGGCTCCACCGCGGCCTCCCCGCTTCCCCTGCCTCCGCCGGCGCTGTCCGGCTCCCCCGCCCGGTCGCACCCGGCCACGACCACCATCGCGACCAGCGCCACCCCAACCGCCGCCCGGCGAAGCTGCATCCTCGTCCTCCCGTGTCGGTGTGCCTGCTGGTTGGGACGCCGCCCGGGCCGGAACGGTTCCTGGTCCCCCGACCCGGCCCCGCGGGCCCGCTCGACCGGCAGGGCTGTGGACGACCGCTTGCCGGGTCGGGCCGCCATCTGGAAGCCTCCTTCGGGTCTGCATCGATCGCCGAGGAGTCCTGCCCGTGGCCGTCGCCACCTCTCCACCCCTGCCCGCCAGCCGCGCCACCCCGTCGCTTCGCGGCGTGGTGCTCGCCCTGTTCGTCGCCTCGGGCGCCGCCGGGCTCATCTACCAGGTGGTGTGGTCGCGCGAGCTGGTGCTGGTGTTCGGCAACACCACCCAGGCGGTGGCGACGATCGTGACCGCGTTCATGGCCGGCCTCGGCTTCGGCAGCCTGGCCGGCGGCCGGC
>Ga0081538_10003836_pt1 | contig 14042 bp, 17 predicted proteins | sample TabmetS5T2R1_FD_71022 | JGI IMG/M metagenome (GOLD analysis project Ga0081538, IMG submission 71022) | Tabebuia heterophylla rhizosphere microbial communities from the University of Puerto Rico - S5T2R1 | ecosystem: Host-associated > Plants > Roots > Rhizosphere ... | reverse complement strand
CTGGAGAGCTACGACCTGGACGCGGTGATCCTGCTGGAGGTCCCCGACCAGCTGGTCAGAGACCGCATCCTCAGTCGGCGGCTGTGCTCGCAGTGCGGGGTCGACTACAACCTCATCTTCCACCGGCCGGCCGTGGCTGGCGTGTGTGACGTGTGCGGCGGCCGGCTGGTGGCCCGGGCCGACGACACACCTGAGGCGGTCGAGGGCCGTCTGCGGGACTACCATGCCAAGACCCGGCCAGTCCTGGAGCTGTTCCGCGCCAAGGAAGTCATCCTGGCCGTGGATGCGACCCGCCCGGTGGAACAGGTCCAGGCGGCCATCCGAGAGCAGCTGAGGGTCGAGATGTCCTCCGTCTGACCAAGTCACGGCGCTCTGCCCGCCGATCACGCAAAGCCTTCTCTACGCTTGCGGGAATAGGCCGCCCACCCGGAGGCCCCTGGTCGGTGTTATCAATGAGGGCCAAGCAGGAACGGGGGAGAAAGCTGGAGGACGGGTGATGGCCGCGAGGGCGAGAGTCCAGCACCTGACCGTCGACGAGCGCAGGGCCAGGGGCAAGGAGGCGCGGAACCGAGCACCGCTGTCCAGCCACGGCGGCTGGGCCCCGTCCACCGACCGCCCCGACCCGGTCGGGTTGCTGGAGGACCAGAACCGCACCCGCGAGCCCGACCTGGTCCCGGTCCGGCACGGACGGATGCTGGTCTCGCCCTTTAGCTTCTACCGGGGGACGGCCAAGATCATGGCCGCCGACCTGGCCCCCACCCCCACCGCCGGCCTGCAGGTGCAGCTGTGCGGCGATGCCCACCTGTCCAACTTCGGCCTGTTCGCCTCGCCCGAGCGGCGGCTGCTGTTCGACCTGAACGACTTCGACGAGACGCTCCCGGGGCCGTTCGAGTACGACGTCAAGCGGATGGCGGCCAGCTTCACCATCGCCGCCCGCAACAACGGCTTCGGCAAGTCCGACACCAAGGCGGCCACGCGGGCGTCGGTGGCGGCCTACCGGGAGGCCATGGCCAGCTTCGCCGCGATGGGAACGCTGGACATCTGGTACGCCCACCTGGACGAGGACAAGCTCCGCAAGGGGATCCGCGGCGCCGCGGAGGCGGCCAGGTCCAAGAAGGGGACGAAGGCGGGCAGGCGGGCCGAGAAGGCGGTGGCGAAGGCGCACACCCGCCACAACCTGCAGGCGCTCTCCAAGCTCGGCGAGTTGGTCGACGGCCACTACCGGATCGTCAGTCAGCCGCCGATCATCATCCCGGCACGGGAACTGGAGGCGATCTCCGGCCTGTCCAGCGATCAGATCGAGCAGCTGGTCCGGAAGCAGTTCCGCGCCTACCGGGCCACCCTGCAGGATGACCGCCGCCGGCTCCTGGAACGCTTCCGGTTGGTCGACATGGCCCGCAAGGTGGTGGGGGTGGGCAGCGTCGGCACCCGGGCCTTCATCGTCCTGCTCCAGGGCCGCGACCTGCAGGACCCGCTGTTCCTCCAGGTCAAGGAGGCGACGGCCTCGGTGCTGGAGGACCACCTGCCCAGGAGCCGCTACAAGCAGCCCGGCGAGCGGGTGGTGCAGGGGCAGCGGATGGTACAGGCCGCCAGCGACATCTTCCTGGGCTGGACCAAGGGCACCGAGACCAGCCGTCACTACTACTGGCGCCAGCTACGGGACATGAAGGGCTCGGCCGAGGTCGAGGCGATGGCGCCGTTCGCGCTCAGCTTTTACGCCGGCATCTGCGGCTGGACCCTGGCCCGGGCCCATGCCCGCTCGGGGGATCCGATCGCGATCGCCGCCTACCTGGGTGAGGCCGACCAGTTCGACAGGTCGATCACCGACTTCGCCAGACGCTACGCCGACCAGAACGAGCGCGACCATCAGGCATTTGCGGAAGCGATCCGATCCGGACGACTGCACGCGCTCGAAGGCGCCTGACCCTCGGTTGCCAGCGTTCAGCTCGGCCGTGGGCCCGGGGCCGTCGCGCCCGGGCGGGACACGGACAGGGCCCATACGATGATCGCCCCAAGGGTTTCAGCGATCGCCGCGGCGATGGGATCGTGCTCGGCATCCTGGTGTGGCAGGAAGGCGGCGAAGCCGTCGGTGCGCTCCTGGTGATCGGGGCCATTGCCCTGGTCGCGCTGGTCTACTGGCTCAGGCGGCGCAAGCGTCAGGGGAAGCCGACGCTGCTCGACCCGGATCTGTTCAAGTCCCAGCACTTCAGGCTCGGGATCACCCAGCAGCTGCTCCAGCAGATCGCCCTGGGCGGCACGATGATCGCGCTGCCGATCTACCTGCAGATGGTGCTCGAGGACAACGCGTTGCTGGCCGGCCTCACCATCGCTCCGCTCTCGCTCGACGAGATCATCCGCATCAACACCGACACCCGACCGCTCGCCCTTCAGGTGGCGCCGCTGGTTCCGATCCTCGCCGGCCTGGTCGGGTTGTTCAACTCGTTCCGGCTGCTGCGCCTACCGGATATCACGCCGTCGGGTTCCGTCGAGGGGATGGCCCTGGGCTGACTCGCGCGCGGTCAACCGGGCCTTGGCCGCGTGGGTGCTGAGCGATCCTCCCAGTCGGTCCATTCGACCCCCGTCGCATCGACGTAGGCGCTGACCGCGGCCCCGATCGTGGGATAGAAGCGGTCGTCGCCGAATCGCTCGTAGAGCGCATAGCGCCTCAGCCGGTCCTTCACCGGGCCCTTCATCTCGGCGAACCGGAGGTCGACGCCCTCGGCGGCGAGCTCGCCATCGAGCTCCCGGAGGACGTCGGCGGCCGTGGTGTCGAGATCGGTGACAGGTTCGGCGGCCACGACCGCCCAACGCACCGGCGTCGGTGACGACGCGATGGCCTGCCGGAGACGGTCCGCGAACACCTCGGCGTTGGCGAAGAACAGCGGTGCGTCCCATCGGAAGAGCAGCAAGCCGGGGATGCGTTTGGCGTCGGGGTGGCGGGTGACGTCGTGGTAGCCCTTCAGGTCGTCGACGCGGCCGAGGACGGCGTCGTAGGGGCGCCACGCACGCCGGATGAAGTCCAGCAGCGCCAAGGCGACGGCGATGAAGATGCCCTCGATCACCCCGAGGACTGCCACGCCCAGGAAGCACGCGATCGACAGGGCGAACTCCGTCTTGCGCACCCGGTACAGCTTGCGCACGCCCGCGGCCTCGATCAGCCCGACCGCCGCGGAGATCACCACGGCCGCCAGCGCCGAATCGGGCAGGTTCCGCACCAGGTTGGGGAAGAAGAGCAGCATCAGAGCGATCGCCAGCGCGCCAATCAGCCCGGTGACCTGGGTCTTGGCGCCGGCGGCCTCGGCAACCGGGGTCCGTGAGGAGCTGCTGCTCACCGAGAACCCCTGGAACAGGCCCCCGGCGAGGTTGGCAGCGCCGAGTGCGACCAGCTCCTGGTTCGGGTCGACCCGGTAGCCACCTCGGATCGCGAAGGTCCGCGAGAGCACGCTGGTGTCGGCGAACGAGACCAGGGCGATCCCGACGGCGCCGGCCACCAGGGCCCCCAGCTGGTCGGCCGGGACGCCGGGGAGCTCGAACGACGGCAGCCCCTTGGGGAGCGGGCCCACCACCGAGAGGTCGTACCGCTGGGCCAGGTCGAACACGCCCACCGCGACCGTGGCTCCGACCACGGCGACGAGCACCCCGGGATCCTCGGCCGCCACCGCCTGAACGCGGAGATCACCAACAGGCAGGCGACACCGATGATCAGTGCCGCACCGTTCGTCTCGCCGTCGACGACGCCGCGGACCAGGGCCCGTGCCTCGGGGATCACGCCTTCGGCATCGATGGAGAAGCCGAAGAGCTTGGGCACCTGGCTCACCAGCACGGTCAGCGCGATCCCGTTCATGTAGCCGTAGCGGACGGGCTTGGACAGCAGGTCGGCGATGAACCCGAACCGGGCCAGCCCGGCGAGCACGCACAGCAGGCCCGAGAGGATCGCGAGCATGCCGGCCAGGGCGACGGCTTCCGCCTCGCTCCCGGCGGCCAAGGGCAGGACCGCGGCCGCGATCAGCGGGGCGAGGGAGGAGTCGGGACCAAGGACGAGAATCCTGCTCGGACCGACGAGGGCGTACACGACCAGCGGAATGATCGTCGCGTAGAGCCCGTAGATGGCGGGTAGTCCCGAAGCCTCCGCGTACCCCATGCCGGCGGGTACCAGCAGCGCGGTGAGGACGATCCCCGCCATGACGTCGCGGGGCAGCCAGGACCGCTGGTAGGTGCGAAGGGTCTGGACGCCGGGTAGCCACCGCCCAGCCCCGCTCGGTGCCTCCGTGGTTCCTTGGCCCTGACTCATGGGTCCCAGCAGAGGCTCGGCCCCCCGCAACGAGGGCTGGCCCCGCTCCCCGCAGGCTGGGCGTCTACTGGCTGGAGCCCTCGCCGTGCAGCGCGTCCTGGAGCTCCCGCTGCGTCTCGTTCGACAGCGAGCTCTTGAGGACGGTCCCGCCGTACTTGGACAGCGCCTCCACGGCCTTGTCGGGGGTGACCTTCTCCACCACCATGAACAGCGCCGACGTGCCGGGCTGGAGCATCTCCCGAACCTGGCCCTCGAACTCCTTGTCGACCGCGTTCTTGGTCACCTTCCCCATCAGCGCGCCCATCCCTGCGCCGACGGCCATGCCGAGGAACGGGACGAAGAACAGCATGCCGAACAGCATGCCCCAGAACATTCCCCAGGTCGTTCCGGCCCCCACCGCGTGATGGTTGGTGACGACCCGGATCTTGCCCTCCTTGTTCCGGATGATCGCAGCCACCGCGTCGGTCTGGATGACCAGCTCGTGCTGCAGGCGCTCGGTCTCGTCCATCGCCGCCAGCGCCGTGGTCTCGTCCGGGTACCCGATCGCGATCAGGTCCGCCATCTGTGCCTCCTTGCTCGTCGATACCTCCGGGCCCTGTGGGAGCGGCGGGTTCCGCTCCCACGGGGGATTGCAGCCGGTTTCGCCGCAAGCGTCATCATCTATTCCGGGTGATTCCCCACGCGCAGCGCATCGGTGCGTCCGCGCACCAGCGGGTGACGAGCAGCTTGAGGAGCATCATCACGACCCCGGCGGACGACCAGGGGCGGTGCGTCATGCGGGGGAGGTGCCCGTCGGCGTGGCGCACCACCAAGAGCATGCCTGCTCCCTCAGGCGCCCGACAGCGCGGGTTCGGTTCGGACGGCGGCGCGCCGACGGCCGCGGCGCCGGGTCACGAGCTTGACCAGCTCCTCGATGACCACCGGGCTGGCCGCGAGCCCGATGCAGATCGACCATTGCGTGAAGCTCAGCTCGACGGTCCAGAAGATCCGCTGCAGGAAGCCGATCGTGGTGACCGCGATGATCGCCAGGAGCGCGATCCCGTAGCGGTGCAGCTGGGTCGGTCCGGGCAACGACGCCCGGTCGAAGATGGTGTTGTGCTGGTCGCGGGCCAGGAGCCCCACGGCCAGGTGGGACAGGGACAGCGCCGTCAACAGCATCGTGGCGGCGATCTCGGGCCCGTACTGGGAGTCGCCGATCTGGTAGGCGACCAGGGCGCCCACCGTCATCACCAACCCCTGGACGCAGAGCCGGGGACCGGATCGGTTCCCTTGGCGACCGGCAGGCTCTCGCCCGTGAGGGCGGCCTCTTCGATCTCCAGGGTGGCGGCGACGCAGATCCGGCCGTCGGCGGGGACCCGGGTGCCCGCCTCCATCAGCACCACATCACCCGGCACCAGCTCCTCGGCGTCGATCTCGATCGCCTGGCCGCCCCGCCGGACCCGGGCGACCGTCTTCATCATCTGGGCCAGCGCCTTGACGCTCTCCTCCGCCTTGGCCTCCTGACGCAATCCAATCACGGCGTTGAACACCGTCAGGCCGGCCAGGACGACCGAGGTCCCGACATCTCCCGTGACGACGAGATTGATCGCGGCCGCCGCTCCCCAGCCTCGCTGGGCTATCCACCAGGTTGATCGTGGCCGGTGCCGGGCCCGCCTTCCTCATCTGTCCCGGATGAGTTCACGGACTGGTCACCCGGCATCGGTGGGCATTGTGTGCTCTGGAGTTCACCCGCCGAGGATGGTGACGACGCGGCTGTTCAGGATGAAGCTGAGTCCTGGTGGCCTTGGCAGGCGCAGTAGCACACGGGGGAGTTGCTCATGGGTGATGTCCGGTACGCCGTGAGGGTACGAGGTCACAGCCGGGGCGCGGTGACGGTTGCGGGGCAGAGGGGGCTGGACGTCGCCATTGACCCGGAGCGGACGCTGCTGCGCGGCCGGCTCCCCGACCAGGCGGCGCTGTTCGGGATCCTGGCCATGGCCCGGTTGTTGGGCTTGGAGCTGATCGAGGTCAGGCGGCTGCCTCAAGGGAGCGGTCGCTGACGAGGATCGGCGTCGAGGACCGCTCCTGGGAGGCGGCGGAGCTCGGTGACCTCCAGGCCGAGGGATTGGAGCTTGCCCAGCAGTTCGTGGAGCGCCTCCTGATCGGGGATCGGCCCGTACAGGACCGTCTCGACGGGTTCGGTCGTGGCCGTCAGTCCCTCGAACATGAGCAGTACCGAGTCGCCGACGCGGCCCTTGATCCGGATCTCATAGTCGGCTGCCACGCGCGTCCCTCTCTCTTCGTGCTCCACATGGCGGCGTTCCGCTCCACGATCGGGGATGCGATGGTCGGGGTCTTCACCCGTACCGGATGAACTTCGGGTGCCGTCAGATGTCGACGATTGGCAGCCGGCCGTCTGCAGCTCAGAGGAGCCGAAGCTCGCGGGCGCTCCGCACCGCTTGACGCCGACCGCTGACGCCAAGTTTGCGGAACACGCCGTACACATGGCTTTTGACTGTATTGACTGAGACGTAGAGGTCCGAGGCAATTTCCTCGTAGGTCATCAAACTGGGCAGGTAGCGCAGCACGGTGCGTTCACGCTCGGTGAGCTGCTCGATCAATGCCGGCGGCGACGTCGCCGTCCCTGCCGACTCGGCGGAGGCCTGGAGCAGTTCGTCAAGGTAGGACCAGCAGGACGGAACTCGGTGGCGGTAACGGGCGAGCAGCGATCGGACCGGTGCGCCGGCGTCGAGGAAACTGCGGCGGAACCCCTCGCGCTCCGCCAGCGTGAGGGCCCGCTCCAGCGACGCCGCCGCCCGGTCACGGTCGGCGAGCGAATCGCTTGCCAGGGCATCCACCAGCCACGCCTCAACCGGTGCCACCTGGTCGCTGGGCGCCGGACCGTCCAGGCAGGGCGCGACGGTCGCGGCGGCGCCGGTCGGGTCATCCTCGGCCAGTTGCATGCGGGCCAGCACCGCGGCTTCCCCGGCCTCCAGTGGGACGCTCTGGTCAAGGGTCTCGAGGAGTTCACGCGCCGGCCGGGTTGGTCCACCGGCACTTTGCAGCTCGGCTTCGGTCAGGATCAGCCAGCGCCACAGGCGGGCAGGTGGCCTCCAACCCGTCAGGTTCCGACGGGCGGACGCCAGCGTGGCCAGCGCGCCCGCCAGGTCGCCCCAGGCGCGCTGCAACCGCGCCTGCAGGATTGCGACCGCGAGCTTGGACGGCTGCAGGTCAACCTCTGACCTGGCGGCTGCCTGGTCGAGATAGCGGCCCGCTTCGACCAGGTCGTCCCGCTGGTAGTGCACCCACGCCAAGGCCAGGTAGCTGCCGGCCGCCTGCACCGACGACGGCCAGCCGTGCTGCGCGGCGAGCTCGACGGCATTCGTGCCGAGCCGGAGGGCTTGGCCGAGCGCACCTCGCATGGCGTGCAGGACAGCAAGCTGGCTCAGGCAGCTCAGCTGGAGGGCGCCAAGCCCGGCCCGTAGGGCAACCGCCTGGCCTTCCCGCAGGTGGACCTCGGCAGCCTCCAGGTCGCCGGCCCACAGCTCGGCTGCGCCCAGGTTGGACAGCGTGACCGCCAGCCCGTCATCGTCTCCGCCGCACGCTCCTGCCGGGGCCTGCACCGCCAGTGCCTCCTGACCGGCCGCCAGCACCTCGTTGACGTCGCCCACCGGCCATGCCACGGCGGACCTCAACACCGCCAGCAGCACGACGAACCGGCCTCGGCGGTCCTGGTCCAGCAGGCCCTCCCGCTGCCGTGCAAGCCGCAGGTGGGCGACGGCCGTTTCATGGTCGGCGGACATGATCCGGTCGGAGGCGGCCAGCAGGCCGAGCTCCGGGTCGGACTGGACCAGCTCGGCCGGCAGCCGCCCGCCGAGACTGTCGAGCCTGGCGGCCTCGCCACGCAGGATGAGGCGCAGCCCGTGCTCCACCATCATGTCGGCCGCTTCGCGACCGTCCCCCGCCGTGAGCGCCTGCTCGATGGCGTCGATGACGAGTCCATGGGAGGCGTACCAGTGCGCGGCCCGCCGGTGGAGCTCGGCGATCTGGCCTGGCGCCTTGCGTCGCAGCTCGCAACGCAGCAGCTCAACGAACAGCTGGTGGTAGCGGTAGGAGCGGCCACGCGACCCGAGCGCCTGCACGAAGGTGTTGGTCCGCGCCAGCCGGGCCAACGTCCACTCGCCGTCGTCACCGCCGGTGAGCGCATCGGCCAGGTCGCCGTCCAGTTCCCCCACGATGCAGGTCCGCAGCAGGAAGCTGCGCAGCTCCTCCGGCTGCCGGTCGAGCACCTCCCCGACGAGGTAGTCGGCAATGCTCTGGTCGTCGCCGGCGAACTCGGTCACGAAGCGGTGTGGGTCCGGCTGGTGTTGCAGCGACAGTGCCGCCAACCGCAGGCCCGCCGCCCAGCCTTCGGTGCGTGCCTGCAGCAGGGCCAGGTCGTCCTCGGACAGCCTCGGCTGGTCGTCGCAGGTGGCCAGCAGGTCGGCCACCTCGGCGGTGGTGAACGCCAGGTCGGCTGCGCGCAGCTGCGCGAGCTGCCCGCCGATCCGTAGTCGCTGCAGTGGCAGCGGAGGATCGACCCGCGTGGCCAGCACCAGCCGCAGCTGGGGTGGGGCGTGACGCAACAGGAACTCCAGCTCCTGGAGCACGCTTGCGCCGGTGAGCTCCTGGACGTCGTCGAGGATCAGCACAACCGGGGTTGGCAGCTCGGCGAGGCCTCTGACCAGCCGGGGCAGGAACGTCTTCTCGGAGTCAGGTCGCGGCGCCAACGATCGCAGGGCGCTGTTGGCCGGCACCGCCCCCGATCGGCACAGCGCCGCAAGGGCGTACGCCCAGAAGCGAGCGGGTTCGTTGTCGCCGGGGTCCAGCGATAGCCAGGCCGCCGGCCCGGGACGCTGGCCTTCCGAGGTCCAGGCGGCCAGCAGCGTGGTCTTCCCCGCGCCGGCTGGTGCCGACACCAGCGTCAACAGCTGTCGTGCGCCGTCGTCCAGCCGGGCGAGCAGCCGAGGTCGGGACACCACCCGGAATGGTAGGGCAGGCGCCGTGAGCTTGGTCGCCAGCAGAGGCGGTTCAGTGTCCGCGGACTGCTGGTCAGCAGGCGGACGCGTCCGCGGCCGCGGATTTCGCCCGCTCCCGCGTCGACGGACCGGGGTGGCGGCTTCCTCTTGCCAGGAGGCGGGGGCGGCGGAAGGCGACGCGACCATGCTTCACATCCTGTTCGCGCCGTCAGTGGTGGGGGGTGAATGGGTGAAGGTGGCGTTGACGCTGACGAGCTCGAGGCCGAGGTCACGGACCCGGTCGAGCAGCCCGTGCAGATGTGCCTGGTCGACGACCAGGCCGGTGATGGCGGTCTGGCCGCCCCCCGCCTCCAACGCCATGCCCTCGAACGCCGTCGCGTAGCGTTGGCTCAACTCGCCACGGACGACGATCCGGTAGGTCGTCGGTCGCCTGGCGCGGGATCGGGATCGGCGGTGCGTCATCACCCGGCCAGTCTCGGCCATAGGTGGATGAGAGCACCTCATCGGGCCGGGGATTCATCCGGGTGAGATCGCTATGAGTCCCTGGGCGTCGATCCGGGGCGCAGGCCGAGCTGGCGGGCGTGGGCGACTGCCTCGTCCCGGGTCGCTCATCGACCAGAGCATGCACTCGCGACTGGGCGTCGAGACGACCAATGGTGATGGGTTCGGTGTCGGCTGGTACGCCGACGGCACGACCCCGGCGCTGTTCAGGGCCGTCGGTCCGGTCTGGAGCGACCGCAACCTCCGCGAGCTTGCCGGCCACGTCGCCTCGCCGCTGTTCTGGCCCACATCCGCGCCTCGACCGGCACGGCCGTCCAGCAGACCAACTGCCACCCGTGCCGCCACGGGCGCTGGCTGTGGGTGCACAACGGCCTGATCCGGGGCCTCCCCCAGGTCAAGCGCGACCTGTCGCTGGCGGCGGACCCGTCGCTGTACCCGGCGATCGAGGGGTCGGCCGACTCCGAGGTCCAGATGACCATCGGGGCCACCGACGGCGAGGGGTGTGGGCGTTCCGCTACTCCAGCGAGGGGCGGTCACGCTCGCTGTTCTACAGCACCAAGATGCACACCCTGGGGCAGCTGTACCCGGACAACCGGGCCTTCCACGAGGTCTCGGACGACACCCGCGGGTCGTGTCGCAGCCGCTCGGCGACCTTGCCGGCGCCTGGAACGAGGTGCCGGAGTCCAGCTACGGCGTGGTCCACCACGGCCAGGACGAGCTCCACCCGTTCCGGCCGCGACTGCCCTAGCCGTGTTTTCCCGTGGACGTTGTTGTCGGAGCGGTACAGCCGCCCATGGGGCCCACTCAGCCAGGTGGACTGGGCGGCCGGGCCGGGTACCCCTCGGGCAGGGGGGTGTCGCCGTAGAAGACCTGCCAGTGGTAGTAGCCAAGGAACGCCCGCTGGTTGGCGTGGAGCTGGCCGGCGTAGGCGCTGACCGCGCGCACATAGCGGCGGCTGGGGTTGTAGGCGTAGAGGGCGGCGGCCATGTCGGCGGGAGCGCCGTTGGCGCGCAGCAGCCTGGCCGCGGCCAGGATGGCATCGCCGGTGGCGTGGATGTCGCCGCCGCGGCCGTAGAGCCTCCAGGTGGAGGGCAGGAACTGCATGGGCCCCTGCGCCCCGGCCGAGCTCGTCCCCCGGATCCGGCCCACCCTGGTCTCCACCAGGTGGATGGCGGCCAGGTACTCCCAGGGCACGGCCAGCTTGGCCTCGGCCGCCCGGTAGGCGGCCAGCAGGTGTCCGGCGGGAGCGGGGACGACGATCCGCCAGCGCGGCAGCCGGCGGGCGGGCCGGCTGAGCTTGCGCAGTTCGCTGCCGGCGAGCACGTTGGCTCGGACCACGCGGCGCAGCCGGGGCGGGAGCTGGGCCAGGACCTCGGGGACCAGCCGCGATCGGCGGACCAGGGCGCGGTAGGCCCGCTGCTGGGTGCGGCCAAGGGCGGGGAGCTTCCCGGCGGGGGTTGCCGGGTCGCGGATGGCGGTCTCGGCCGTGATCAGTTGGGCGGCCAGCCGGTCGGCGGCCGTGGTCGTGGCCGGCGGCGTCGTCGGCGGAGTGGTCGTCGGCACCTTGGGGGCCTGGAGGGTCGGCGCCACCGTGGTGACGGTACTGGCGGCGGGTTGGCCGACGGTTGACCGGCCGTCGCCTGAGCATGCGGCCACCAGCAGGCCAGCGGCCACGAGGCCAACCAGCTGGCGGACACGGCGACGACGGCGGTGGCTGGCCCGCTGTCGCGACCGGTCGTCGGCGGCGATGCGCCCGACGGCGTGCAGGTTCACGCTCCGAGGGTACCCAAGGCCCCCACGATCAGAGGCGTAGCGCTCCGGTGAACGGCCGCCCGGCTCAGCCGGCTCGGGAGGCGGCGCGGGCATCGGCGGCGCTGCCGAGGCGCCAGGCGGTGAAGACGAGGCCGGCCAGGGCGACGTCGCTCAGGGCGTCGAAGCTGACCGTCCGGAGCCCCACCACGTAGATGGTGTAGGTGGGCCCGGTGGCGGTGTCGGAGAAGAAGGCCAGCCAGCCGAAGGTCAGCGGGAAGGTGATCAGGCTGGCCAGCACCACGCCCCAGAAGAGCAGCTGGTGGGCGATCCAGCGGCCCCGCCCGCGGGCCCGCAGGAAGGTCTGGAAGCCGAGGTAGCCCAGCACCGAGCGGGGCACGGCGGTGGGCAGGCGTCGGAAGTTCCGCCAGGAGAAGAACGCTAGCCCGCCGCGGCGCAGGTAGCGGCGGGCCGGGGGGCTGGACACCCAGACGGCGTAGCGGTAGGTCAGCCGGTAGCCGCCGTGGCGGCCGGCCCTGGCCTCGGCCAGCCGGTCGAGGCCGGCGCCGACGGGCTGGTCCTGTTCGACCGCTTCTACCAGCCCGACCTGGACATCGAGGCCATGGAGGTGCTGCCGGCGCTGGAGCCCAGCAGCTCGACCGAGCTGCGCCTTCCGCTGCGCTGGGTCGCCATCCTGCACCGGCGCCACCGGGTGTCACTGGCCGCCTCGACCGGGGTCCACGAGGTGCGGGACTGGATGGACCGCCACGGGTTCGAGACCGTCGGCCAGCTCCGGGGCCGCCTCAGCCAGCGCTCGGTCCCCAACCCGGCCGCCTTCGAGCGGGCCAACTACATCAAGACCCTCGCCTCCCACGCTGCCGAACCGCCCGGATCGTCGCGGGTCGGGGTGGTCCTGCGCCCGGTCCGGGGCAACGTCACCGACCTCGGGACGCCGTGGGGCGAGTAGTCGCCGACCGCTGTCCGCGCCGTCGTCAGGGTCGTGGCAGGTTGCGCAGGTTGCTGCGGGCCATGTTCACGACCTCGTCGGCGTCGCCGGACAGCACCAGCCGGCTCATCGCCAGGGCGAACCCCTTGACCTGCTCGCCGGTGATCTTCGGCGGCATCGACAGCGCGTTGGGGTCGGTGAGCACGTCGACCAGCACCGGCCCATCGGCCTCAAGGGCTTGGCGCAGCCCGTCGCGGACCTCGCCTGGGTCCTCGATGCGGATCCCGGTCACGCCGGCGGCGCGGGCCACGGCGGCGAAGTCCGGGTTCTTGAGGGCGGTCTGGTAGGGCGGGTAGCCGGCCACCAGCATCTCCAGGGCCACCATGCCGAGCGAGCCGTTGTCGAAGACGACCACCTTCACCGGCAGGTCGTACTGGAGCAGGGTCAGGAAGTCCCCCATGAGCATGGCGAAGCCGCCGTCACCGCACATGGCGATCACCTGCCGCCCACGGTCGGGCAGCTGGGCGCCGATCGCCTGCGGCAACGCGTTGGCCATCGACCCGTGCACGAAGGAGCCAAGGATGCGCCGGCGGGCGGTGGCGGTGATGAACCGGGCCGCCCACACCGTCGGCATGCCCGTGTCGACGGTGAAGACGGCGTCGTCGGCGGCCAGCTCGTCGAGGCTGGCGGCGACGTGCTCGGGGTGGATCGGCCGGCGTCCACGGACCTCGCCGGCGTAGGCCCGCATCCGCCCCAGCAGCTCGCGGTGGCGGCCCAGCATCTGCTCCAGGAAGCTGCGGTCCGGCTTCTCGGCGACCCGGGGGAGCAGCGCCCGCACCGTCTCCCTGACGTCGCCCCACACGCCCAGGTCGAGCCGGGACCGGCTCCCGAGCCGCTCCCGGCGGAGGTCGACCTGCACGATCCTCGGCCTGGTCGGCATGAACTGCACGTACGGGAAGTCGGTCCCCAGCAGCACCAGCAGGTCGCAGTTGTGCATCGCCTCGTAGCAGGCACCGTAGCCCAGCAGCCCTGACATGCCGACGTCGTAGGGGTTGTCGTACTGGATCCACTCCTTGCCCCGCAGCGCGTGCCCCACCGGGGCCTTGAGCCGCTCGGCCAGGGCCAGGACCTCCTGATGTGCGCCGGCGACCCCGCGTCCGCAGAACAGCGTCACCCGCCCAGCCCCCTCGACCAGCTCCACGAACTCGTTCAACACCTCGTCGGACGGCTGCGCGGTGGGTCGCTGGTCCAGCCGGTAGGTGTGCTCCAGATGGGCGCCGCTGGCCTCCTGGTCAGCAACATCCCCAGGCAAGGCGACCACGGCAACCCCACCGCGGCCGAGCGCATGCTGGACCGCGATCTGGGTCACCCGCGGCAGCTGCTCAGGACGGGTGACGAGCTCGCAGTAGTGGCTGCACTCCTGGAACGTCAGGGTGGGATCGGTTTCCTGGAAGTAGCCGGTACCGATCTCGGTACTCGGGATCTGCGCGGCCAGCGCCAGCACCGGCGCCATGCTGCGGTGAGCGTCGTAGAGGCCGTTGATCAGGTGCAGGTTCCC
>Ga0081538_10003835_pt1 | contig 14043 bp, 12 predicted proteins | sample TabmetS5T2R1_FD_71022 | JGI IMG/M metagenome (GOLD analysis project Ga0081538, IMG submission 71022) | Tabebuia heterophylla rhizosphere microbial communities from the University of Puerto Rico - S5T2R1 | ecosystem: Host-associated > Plants > Roots > Rhizosphere ... | reverse complement strand
TGCTCGATCTCGCCGGCGTTCTGCTTCAACGCGCTGGCGACTCCCGACGACAGGGACGTCAGGCTGCGCTCGGCGTCCTCCGCGCTCGTCCGGATCGTGGTGGCGGTGGACGACGCAAGGGTGGCAAGCCTCTGCTCGGCATCGCTGCCGGTGGTGCTGATCGTCTCGTTGAGATGATCGATCATGGTGCTGACGGCATTGGCGGCGGAAGCGCCGCGCGCCTCGATCTGGCCCATGGTGGCCTCGACCCGGCCGACCAGCAGCTCTTCGAACCGGTTGATGCGGCTGTCGACCGTGTCGCCGATCTCGGTGGCGCGCTTGCCGAGCACCTGGTCGATTTCGTCGGCCTTTGCGGACAGCGATTCCGCGATCTTGGCGCCGCGCGCACTGACGGCGCCGGTCACCTCGTTGATCCGCTTGTCGAGCGCGACGACCACCTCCTTGCCGCCGTCGGCCAGCGTCTTGGCGATCTCCATGACGCGAGTGCCGAGCATGTCGCTCAAGCTCTGCGTGCGGTTGTCGAGCGCCTGCTCGATCCGCACGATGCGCTGATCGAGGGAGGTGGCGGCCTCGTTGGTCTTGCTGGTGACGCGGCTGTCGAAATTCTCGACGTGTGCGCGCATCGCCTCGGTGGCCTCGTTGGTGCGCTGGCCGAGTCGCTCGACCAGTTCGCCGCCGTACATCTTCACGGTGCGGTCGAACTCGGCCAGGTTGCGGGTGATCAGGCCGCCGAGCGAGGAGGAGTCGCGGGCGATCTTTTCGGCCAGCTCGGAGCCGCCGAGCGTGAACACTTCCTCGAACGATTGCAGCCGCGTCGACAGCATCTCCTTGACCGCGTCGCCCTTGGTATTGATGGTCGCAGCGAGCGAATCCGCCGTCTCGCGGAAGCTCTCGGTGACATCGGTGCCGCGGGTGACAATCGTGTCACTGATCCTGGTGCCGATCTCTTCCAGCTTGGAGACGACTTCGCCGCCGCGCAGGCTGAGGTCGAGCACGACCGATTCCCCGGTCGATTTGAGCGTGCTGTTGACGTCGTCGGCGCGCGTGACGATCGTCTCGGCGAGCCGGCTGCCGGTCTCCACCAGCGCCGTCATGATCTCGTTCGACCGGCTGTTCAGCGAGCCGGTGATCTCGCGCGACTGCGTGGTCAGTGCGTCGCTGATCGCCTGCGAATGGTTGGTCCAGTCGTCGAGGAACTTGGTGGAGCGGCCGGAGAGCGCCTCGGTCAGCGACCGCGAGTGGGTGAGCCAGCTGTCGGCGATCTCGCGCGACTTGTTTTCCAGCGCCTTGGTGATATTGGCGGATTGCTCGGCGAGCGAGTCGCCGAGCTCGCGGGCGTGATTGCTCAGCCCGATCGTCGCCGTCGCCGTGCTGCTCGTCAGGCTGGTGCCGAGCTCCTGGGTGCGCTGCGCCAACATGTCGGAAAGCGCGGTGGCTTTGCGGCCCAGGTCATCGGCAACGCGATTGAGGCGCGACGATAGGGTCTCCGACAGCTCGCCGGCGATGTCGACGATCTTGTCGGTCAATTCGTCGGTCTTGAAGTTGAGGGCAGAGATCAGCCGCGTGTTGGCGGCGTCGAGTGTGCGGCTCACTTCTTCGCCGGTGCGGGAGAGCTGCTCGAGCAGATCGCCGCCGCGGTCGCCGATCGCGTCGATCATGGAATCGCCGGCGCGACCGAGCGCCAGCGTGATGTGCTCGCCCTTCTCGGCCAGCGACTGGGTCATGCGCTGCGCCGCGTCGTTGACGCTCGAGGAGACCACCTCGCTCACCGAGGTGATGTCCTGGGTGAAGCCGAAGTGCACGTTCGAGAGGGCGCTGCGAACCTGCTCGCCCTGGTTCACCAGGGCCTCGCGCTGGCTGGCGAACTGCTCGATCAGTCCGCGGATGCGCAGCTCGTTGTCGTTGTAAGAGCGCTCGAGCGCGGCGACCTCGTTGTGCACCAATCCTTCGAGCTCGGCAGCGAGCGCCAGCGCGCGCTCGACCCCGTCGCCCATTGCCGCGACCTCGCGGCGGATCGCCTGGCCCACCGAAACCACCGACTCGCTGGCGATCGTGTCGGGCTCTCCCAGCCGCATCGCCATCTGGATCATCGATCGCGCGATCAGCCGGAGCTCCTGGGCGCGCACCACCACATCGGCGATAATGATGAAGAAAATGATCGGCAGAACGACCGCCATGGCGAGCCCCAGCAGCGGGATGCCGCCTTGCGCGAACAGCGCCCGCGGGTCGGTCTCGAACAGGGTCCAGGCGGCGGCGATCGCGACGATGATCCAGCCGGCCGACAGCGCCAGCGCGATGAGATAGGGCGTGCGCGAGGGACGTTGTTGCAGCGCCTGCAGGATCTGGCCGACCGACTGGCGGTCGTCATTGGCGGCGCGGCGTGGCGCGGGCTGCTCGACCCCGGGCAGCGACAGCTGGATGTCGCGCTCGTCGCGGAACGGGTCCGTGGCCGGCGTACGGGCCGACCGGCGGGCAAAATCGAGGTCGGCCGGCGGCGGTCCCGAGGTCGGAGCCTCACCCTGGCGCAGCGGGGCCTGGGAAGGGGACCCGCGCAAGTTGAGAGCGTCTTGGATAGCGGACAGGGCCGCTTCTGTCGGATCCTTCATTTTCCTCGGGATATTCGCCATTGCCGCCTCGCGTCCCATTAAACTTCTAGACAAGGGCTGTCGTCCGGACGGGCCCCTCTGGTCCGGCGGTCGCGGGCGCGTGTCCGGCCTCCCCGCGCCGGCAGCCGGCGCCCAGAGGGCCGCAAGGACTTCTGACCGCCGCTTGGGTATCTTAATCGGTCCAGGGAACCGAAAGAAACCCGTTCGTTAACCTCCTTTTAATCATCGTTAACGGATCAGGTCACGAGCTTAATTGGGCGAAGCTTGGGGAACCCCCCGCCCGAGCCCAATTTGGCCGGCACGGCGACCCCGCCGGGCCGACATCGGCACCCGGGGCGCGGGCGGCCGCACCCCCGGCGGCTCGCGGCAACCCCTGGGGTCCAGTCGGTTCCTGATCGCACCAAAAGTTTATCCGGCGTTAACCGGGACATGCTTCGCTGCCTTGAAAAGCGGCAAGGGCCCCGGCCGCAGCCGGCCTTCGCCCCTTGCCGAGCAGGCTCCACGGATCATGCAGAACCGACGAGCAACGCGGAAGGACACCATGACGGAACTTTCGCCAGCAACGCGCCAACAATCCACACCGTCCCTATCGGTCGAGCGGCCGATCGATCTCGTGCACCTCGCCCGCATGAAGCTGGGCGAGCGCAGCCTGGAACGCGAGGTGCTGCAATTGTTTGATCGCCAGGCCGCAATAATGATGGGACGAATGCAAGCTGCGCCGGTCGCTGTGGCGGCCGCGCTGGCGCATACGCTCAAAGGCTCGGCGCGCGCCATCGGCGCTGCGCGCGTGGCGCGCGCGGCCGAACTGGTCGAGTTGGCGGACACGGCCGATGCCGCCGATGTCGCGCGGGCGCTTGCCGTCCTCGGCACGGCGACCGAAGAAGCCCGCACCTTCATCGCCGACCTGCTGCGCGCCAACTGACGACAGACCGACTGATCGTCCGTCTTCCGTCGTCCGATCCGCATTTGCCCCGCGCGGCCTGAGCCGTTATAGAGGCGGCCCGTCGAGCCAGCCCGTCCGGCCCGTCGGTCCGGCGGTCGGGCTGCATTTTCCCCTTTTCATCCCGTGCGATGATCAAGATTACCTATATTGAATCCGACGGGCCCGCCCGGACCGTCGAGGGCGAGGTCGGATCGACCGTGATGGAGACGGCGATCCGGAACAGCATTCCGGGTATCGAGGCCGAGTGCGGAGGAGCGTGCGCCTGCGCGACCTGTCACGTCTACGTGGACGAGGGGTGGAAACAGAAGACCGGCGACCCGTCACCGATGGAAGAGGACATGCTGGATTTCGCCTTCGACGTGCGGCCGAGCTCACGCCTGTCATGCCAGATCAAGGTGACGGAGAATCTCGACGGGCTCGTCGTCACCGTGCCGCCGCGCCAGGCATGACGGCCCGCGCCAAGGTGACGAGCCCACGCGCTGCCGCCGCCGGCAACCCGAGTTTCCATGCCCAAGATCACCTATATCGAGCATGACGGCACCACGCACGTTGTCGAGGCCGAGGTGGGCTCGACCGTGATGGAAACTGCGCTCAGGAATGGCATTACCGGCATCGTGGCCGAGTGCGGCGGCTCCTGCACCTGCGCGACCTGCCACGTCTATGTCGACGAGGCCTGGGTGGAGAAGACCGGAGAGCCGTCGCCAATGGAGGAAGACATGCTCGATTTTGCCTTCGACGCCAAGCCGATGTCGCGCCTGTCGTGCCAGATCCAGGTGACCGAGGAGCTGGACGGGCTCGTGGTCCGCACGCCGGCCTATCAAGGACGATAAATTTCTTTCCCCGGCCACGCTCGGCCGCTACAGCAGCATTTGCCGGAAAGTGGGGACCGGTTTGAAAGCGGTCTTGACAACAACGACCCGGAGCGGCGCCAAGGCGCCGGACATCGACGATGAAGATAGAACGTTTCAACGTTGAGCCGATCAGGACCGATGCTCTCATCATCGGCGCCGGGCCGATCGGCCTGTTCGCCGTGTTCGAGCTCGGCCTGCTCGACATCAAGGCGCATCTCGTCGACATTCTCGACAAGATCGGCGGTCAGTGCGCAGAGCTCTACCCCGAGAAGCCGATCTACGATATTCCCGGCATTCCCTACATCACCGGCCAGGGCCTGACCGATGCGCTGATGGCGCAGATCAAGCCGTTCGGTGCCACGTTCCATCTGAACGAGATGGTGGAGACGATCGAGCGCGTCGGCGATCCACTGTTCAGGGTCACCACCGACAGCGGCAAGGTGTTCGAGGTGAAGGTGATCGTGATCGCGGCGGGCGGCGGTTCGTTCCAGCCCAAGCGCCCGCCCATCGACGGCATCGAGGCGTACGAGGGAACGTCGGTGCACTATGCGGTGCGCCAGATGGAGGCGTTCCGGGGCAAGCGCATCCTGATCGTGGGCGGCGGCGATTCGGCGCTCGACTGGACGCTCAATCTCGCGCCGATCGCGAGCCACCTCACGCTGCTGCACCGGCGCGACGCGTTTCGCGCCGCGCCCGACAGCGTCAACAAGATGATGGCGCTGGTGTCGGAGGGAAAGATCGATTTCGTGCTCGGCCAGGTGACCACCTTGCACGGCGCGGACGGAAAGCTCGACTGTGCCGTGGTCAAGCGCAATGACGGCTCGAATTTCAACATCGCCTGCGATGCCCTCCTGCCGTTCTTCGGGCTCACCATGAAGCTCGGTCCGGTCGCCAACTGGGGCCTCAAGCTCGCGGGCGACTTGATCCCGGTCGATACCGAGAAGTTCGAGAGCAGCGAGCCGGGCATCTTCGCGGTCGGCGACATCAACACCTATCCGGGCAAGCTCAAGCTGATCCTCTCAGGCTTCCATGAGGTGGCGCTGATGGCGCAGAAGGCGCACCGGTACGTCTATCCGGACAAGCGGCTGGTGTTCCAGTACACGACGTCCTCGACCAGCCTGCAGAAGAAGCTCGGCGTCGCATGATTTCTCGGCGAGAGGCGAATAGCGAAAGCGGAGCCGCAAGGTCTCCTCGCTCGCTACTCGCTATTCACAACTCGCTGTTTGCTGGATCTCGCCGCCGCCGCCGCCAGCGCGCGCCCATGTCCGGGAGCCGCATCACGGCGCGCAGCAGATCGCAACCGCCTTAATTCGCCGGCGCCGGCAGCGGCGCGACCGTCACCGGCGCATTGGGCTTGGCGAGGCCAAGCACGCGGCTCACCTCGGGGAGGGCGGCGTCGGCCATGGCGGCATGGCCCTCGGCGGTCGGATGAATGGCCCCGCCGTAGACGGCGCTTGCCACGCCCCAGGTCGCATCGTGAATGTCCGCCGGCTGCGCCGGCCCAAGCCCTTCCGGATAGGTCATGGCGATGAAGTAGCTGTCGTTGGCGGTGCGGATCCAGCGCGCCCGCGGCGCATAGGCGCGAAACTCGCGCACGCTGCGCCCGCACTTGAGCGGGCGCTGAGCGCCCTCGACCGGGCTCTTGTGGAAGCTCTGCCCGTCCGGCGCGAAGCATTCCTGATCGAAGATCGGATCCGAGGCGGCGCGCGCGCAAAAGCCGTGCTCGGCGAAGGCGCGCTGATGCGCGTCGACGAAGGTCATGCGGTCGGCGTCGCGGCAGATGGTACCCCCCTGGCACGTGGCGAGCGCCTTCACGCGGGGAAGGAAGCTCGTCTCGACGAAGGCTGCGGCGCGCCGCACCAGCTCGCCGTCGAGCGCGAAGGCGGGATGAATGTCGAACCCGTCGCGGCCGCTTGGGCACGGAGATCCGTCCGGCATCAGCGCCGGATTGCTGTACGAGACGTAGACCACGCGGCTGAGGTCGCCGCCCCTGATAAACGTCATCAGGGCGGCGCGCAGGCGCGCGAAATCGCCCGGCAGGCGGGTGGCGAGAGCGCTCTGCGCGTCCTCGACCGACGCGATTAGGCCGGCGCGATTGAACACCACCCGTTCCGCCGATTGCTCGAGAATCGCATTGGCCACGACCTCCGAGAAATGGATGTCGTTCGCGCCGACGGTGAGGAGAACAAGATCGAGCGCGCGCTCGCCTTGGTGGCGGCGCGCCAGCGCCAGCGCGTCGCGCAGTTGGAAGAGTTGCGCCGGAACGCTGCGCGAGCAGGCGCCGCGCCCGGTGCAGATGACTTCGCTCGCGCCCTGCGCCTCGAGCAGGCCCTTGCCGATCTGCGCGCCGGTGCAGGCGAGCGGAAGGAATGTGACGGCGACGTGCGGGTTTTCCACCGCGAGCGCGAGCGCCGTGCGCACCTGGTAGCCGTAGAGCGAACGGTGACAGGCAGCGCTCATCCAGCGCGCCCGGTGCTGCGTCCAGTCCTTGTCGCTCCCCGCCTCGGCGCTGGTCTGGCACGTCCTGTTGCCGCGATAGCCGGCGCGGCCCGGCCGGAAATAGTCGCTGCGCGTGGTGCCGAGAAAGCGGCGGAAGCAGAAGCCCTCGTCGGTGAGCGTGATCGGGCGGTCGGGATTGCCCTCGCCCGATGCAACCGAATCGCCGAGGCCGGCGATCAGCAGGTCGCGTACCAGGATTTCCGCGGTCGCGCGCTTGATCGTGCCGTCGGGGAGGGGAATGTCGGCGGTCGCCAGCGTCGGCCGCCCGTAGCGCACGCGCAGCCGCACCTCCTCCTCGCACGGCACCGTGGCGGCCTGCGCCGGGTCCTGACCGTTGTCGAAGGTCCAGGCGCAGCTTGCGCCGGGCGCCGCATTGGGCACCAGGGCGCCGACGCGATGATCGGTCGGCGCCAGATAGATTTCCTTTTCGCCGTCGCGCTCGCAAATCTCGGCGAGCTTGCCGGATTGATCGAGGCACAGGCTGTTGAGCATCGTGCGCGCCCAGCCGTGGCCCTCGGTCGAGCGCGCGAGGCGCTGCTCGGCGGCCAGAACGCCGTCGCCGCGGGCGGCATCCACGTGCTTGAGAAAATCGCTCTCGTAGCGGAACAGGCGAAAACGGTTCTTCACCTCCCATGAGATCGCGAGATCCGCGGTGAAACCGACCTGGGCAAGACCGTGGTCGGCAGCCATGGTGAACAGGGCCGTGAGCGCGGCCAGAACGATGCGGCGCATGAAGCCTCCTGGAAGGGAGGGGAGTTCTAGCGCATCGAGAAGGACGAAATCAGGGCAGGGCGCAGGGGAATGCTCGCTTGACCCCCGGCCTGTTCGGGCCAATGGTCGCATGCCGTTGGCACGTAGCCCGCGCGGAGCGAAATGCGGGCGGAGCCCATCCCGGCTGCGCGGAGATCCGGATTGCGCGGGCCACGGCGAGGAACGAGGTCCCGATGTTCGTCACGTTCTTCCATGAGCTCAAGGCCGCCGGCGTGCCGGTGACGCTGCGAGAATATCTCACGCTCATGGAAGCCATGGATGCCGATCTGGCGGGCCGCCGGGTGGAGGACTTCTACTATCTGTCGCGCGCCGCGCTGGTGAAGGACGAGCGCAACCTCGACAAGTTCGATCGCGTGTTCGGCCACGTGTTCAAGGGCCTGGAATTGATGGAGGAGGTGCTCGAGGTCGAGATTCCGGCCGAGTGGCTGAAGAAGCTCGCCGAGAAATACCTGACCGAGGAGGAGAAGCGGCAGATCGAGGCCATGGGCGGCCTGGAGAAATTGCTCGAGACGCTGGCGAGGCGTCTGGCCGAGCAGAAGGGCCGCCACCAGGGCGGCAGCAAGTGGATCGGCACCGGCGGCACCTCGCCCTACGGCGCCTGGGGCTACAATCCGGAAGGCGTGCGCATCGGCCAGGACAAGAGCCGCCACTTCCGCGCCGTCAAGGTGTGGGACAGGCGCGAGTTCCGCGATCTCGACGACGCGGTCGAGCTCGGCACCCGCAACATCAAGATCGCGCTGCGCCGGCTGCGCAAGTTCGCCCGCACCGGCGCGCCGGAGGAGCTCGACCTCGACGGCACCATCCGGGAGACCGCGCACAAGGGCTATCTCGACCTGAAAATGCGGCCCGAGCGGCACAATGCCGTGAAGGTGCTCTTGTTCCTGGACGTCGGCGGCTCCATGGACTGGCACGTGCAGGCGACCGAGGAGCTGTTCTCCGCCGCGCGCTCCGAGTTCAAGCACATGGAGCATTTCTACTTCCACAATTGCCTGTACGAGCGGGTATGGAAGGAGAACCGCCGGCGCTGGCAGGAGACCACGCCCACCTGGGACGTGCTGCACACCTATCCGCACGACTACAAGGTCGTCTTCGTCGGCGACGCGGCGATGAGCCCCTACGAGATCACCTCGCCGGGCGGCTCGGTCGAGCACTTCAACGAGGAGGCCGGCCAGCTCTGGCTCGAGCGCGTCACGCGCACCTATCCGGCCTGCGTCTGGCTCAACCCGGTGCCCGAGCACCAGTGGGATTACACCATGTCGATCCGCATGGTGCGGCAGCTCGTCGGCAACCGCATGTACCCGCTGACGCTCGACGGGTTGGACCGCGCCATGCGCGAATTGGTGCGGTGAGCCCTGCGCGCGCCCGCCTCACGCATTGTCACGCAATCTCACCAAGTGCTCACAAGACCTCACGGATTGTTGCGTTGCACAAAGACATGCTGCAATGCACATCAAGGGCGGCCAATCAATGGCTGAGCAGCCAATCAAATGGCTGACTGGAAATGAAATGGAGACGACAATGAAAAAGATGCTTCTCGTTGCGGCAGCGCTCGTGCTCGCCACGCCGGCTTTGGCCCAGTCGTATACTCCCGAGGTCGGGTCGGGCAACATCGGCAACACGCAGGCCTACCGGCAGCCGGCCCCGTCGCGCGTCTATCAGGGCGCTGAGGGCGCCTTTGCCCAGGTTCCCGCCGCGCGCAAGCTGCGATCACCAAATGGCTTCTCTCGGGCTCCGGCCGCGTGGCGCCTCTACCAGGGCGGCAAGGGCGCCTTTGCCCAGGTTCCCGCCGGGCCCAGCCTGCGGCCGCCGAACGGCTCTGGGGCGACCGTTCCCGTCTATGACGGGTACGGCCAGCTGATTGGGGCCGATCCGGATGCGAATGTCCGGCTGCAGCTCCGGAAGGATCACGACACGATCCAGTGATCGATCGTATCGTGGCTGACCGCGAAGGCCCCGGGATTCCGGGGCCTTCCATTTTCATGCGCGCTTGGAAGGCGGGAAATTCACCAAGCAACGCGCGGGCGACGCTTGCTCTTGCCTCGATACGGGCCGCGCTTGGCCCTGATCGTGCGCCGCAGGTCGCCAGAGGATGGCGCCACCGTCTGCGTGCGCAAGGTCGGGCCTGTGCCTACGCTGCCGGCGGGGCCGGGTGCAAGCCGCCCGCCGCCGGGTCCGATCCGATCGATGTTGACGCCGCGCGCGCCCGCGCCCGGCGCCACCGGAACGCCGCCCGCCCCGATGCCGCCCGGCGTGAAGTCGTGCGGCTGCGACGGGCCGGGCGCCATGGGCCCACCGCCCGGGCCGATCCTTTGGCCCGGCATCTGGGCGAGGCCGACATCGGCGAGCGCCAGGGGCGCCATGATTGCGAGCCAAGAATATCGCATCAGCTGCATTGCTCTCCGTCAGCCGTCGGTCGGCCGGGTGATGAACAGGGCTTCGCTGAGCCGAAAGGTCAGTCCGCCGTTCTTCTCTTGGGGCGCCAGCACCTGCTTCACCGCCGGCATGGCGTGCTCGAGCATGGCGCGCAGATAGGCCTGCATGACCGCGTCATGGCGGCCGGCCCAATAGGCAAAATCCATCTCCTTCGCCAACACTTCCTCGTGCGCGACATCGAATCCGTGCTGGCGCAAGGCCGTGCGCCACTCCTCCACGGTCCAGGCGCGCAGATGGCTCGGGTCGCGGAAGCGCTCGAACGCGTTCACGTAGTCCCCGATGCTGCCAGCCGGAACGACATTGTCGACCAGCGCGAACGTGCCCTCGCGCTTCAGCACCCGCTGCACCTCGTCGAGGAAGGCCGCGATGCTGTCGAAATGGTGCGGCGCCACCCGGCAGGTGACGAGATCGAAGCCGTCGTCCGCGAACGGCAGCGCCTCGGCCTTTGCGTGTGCCACGCGGATATTGCCGAGCTTGCGCCGCACGACCTCGGCGCGCACCAGGCCAAGCATCTCATCGGTGATGTCGCTCGCCCATACCAGCGCCACATGCGGCGCGAACGCATAAGCTGTGTGGCCGGCGCCGGTTGCGACGTCCAGCGCGTGCCAGTGCGGCTGCGGACGCGTCAGCGCCACCAGCCGGTCGAGGCTCTTGCCCTCCGCATGCGGCTTGCTGGTGAGATACTCGGCGGCGTTCTCCCCGAACTGCGCCTGCGAGAGCGATTTGCTCATGGACCTTCGATTCCCGTGTCGCGGAGCGCGCTCGCGCCGGCGAGCGGACCATAGCGCCTTGGCGCATGCAATGCGAGCACAGCGCTGCATGGCTGCGATACCGAAGAGCGGGCTTTGCGAAAAGCCGTGGGCCGCAGCGCAGCCGCTGCGGCCCGGAAAAACCGATGCTCGGTCGTGCGATGTTTAGGAGCGCCGCTCGGCCTGCCAGGTGCCGGAGCACTCGCCGCCCGACCAGGAGCCGCTGCCGGAATTGACCGAGAGTTGGCCCGAGCCGCTGGCGCTGCGGTCGCCGCGGCTCACCTTGACGGTGACCTTGCCGTTCGCGGCCACCCGGCCGGAAACGTTGAACGAGGCTTCACCGGCATAGCCGACCGCGCCGTCGCTGATACGGACTGGGTAGCGATAGGAGCGGTCGCAGGTCCCCTTTTCGGTGATGATGACTACGCTCCAGTTGCCGTCGAAATTGGTCTTGGCCTCCGCAGGCAGGATGGCATAGGCGGGTGCCCCTATCAGCGTCGCGAGCGTCAGCGCGCGCAGGGCGGAGCGGGCGAGATGGGTCATGACAGCCTCCACAAGCCTGTTATCAACCGCGACGCTCGTCGCTGGGTTCCGTACCTAGCGCGGGCCCGTTTCCGCATGATTTCGTCATTGTTTCGTCCCAAACGGCCGAATGTTTCGCGCCGAACCCCGTGCAAATATTGGTCACGCGAGGCGCGCGACCGGTTCAAAGGCCTGTGGACATCGCGATCCGACCTTCGTGCTTTTGACTCGGTGCGGTTGCTCGGCGAGCGGGGGTGAAAGCATCATTCGCGGTTCGCCCTGAAATCGTTGTAATGGTTTAACTTTGGCGTTGTGCCGCCGCGCAGGGGACAATCAATGATCATGCGATTCGCGGGCCTCGTCGTCGCGCTGGTGGGCGTCGCCGGCCCGGCAACCGCCGGTGAGATCGAGGCGCGTTACCACTACAGCGACGATACGCTGCTGCGCATCGGCCCCTATTCCTTTCCGGGCGGCAAGGCGCTCAGCCTGACGGTCGGCATCGGCAGCGCCGCGTTCCGCCATCCGAGTGATCCGCCCAACATCCTGTGGACGCTCGGTGACCGCGGCCCGAATATCGTCTGCGACGAAATGAAGGCGATTGCCGGCGTCGCGCTGCCCGCCTGCGGCGAGGTGCGCAACGGCCGCGTCTATCCGACGCCCGATTACGCGCCGTCGATCTACCGCGTGATCGTGCTGGAGGATGGATTCCGAGTCACCGACGTGATCACGCTCAAGGATGCAGCCGGCCGCCCGCTCAACGGCATGCCCAATCCGCTGCGGACGGCGACAACCGAGACACCGCTCGACGGCGCCGGCAAGCGGCTGGAGCAAAGCGTCGATGGCATCGATGCGGAAGCAATCGTGCGGCTCGCCGACGGCACGTTCTGGATCGGCGACGAGAACGGTCCCTCGCTCGCCCACGTCGCCGCCGACGGCCGGATCATCGCGCGCCACGTGCCGCGCGGGACCGAAGGCGAGTTCGCCGGCGCGCGTTACGAGGTCGTCGGCTCGCTGCCGGCGATGCTGGTGAAGCGCCAGGCCAATCGCGGCATCGAGGCGATCGCGATCTCGCCCGACGAGCGGTTCCTCTATGTCATCATGCAGAATCCGCTGGCGAACCCGGACGCGGCCGCGTTCCGCGCGGCGCGCAACACGCGCCTGTTCCGGTTCGACCGCGCGACCATGCAGGTGCTCGGCGAGTACGTCTATACGCTCGACGACCCGCGCAGCTTCCGCCGCGACCCGTCCGAGAGGCAGAACGATCCCCGCATCAGCGAGCTGATGGCGATCGGCATGGACCGGCTGGTCGTGCTCGAGCGCACCGAGCAGACCACCAAGCTGTATGAAATAGATCTCGCCGCCGCGACCAACATCGCCGGCACGCGCTGGGACGACCTCGCCACCCGGCCGACGCTGGAGCAGAGCGACGTCGCCGCCATAGGGGTGACGCCGGTCGCCAAGGCGCTGCACCTCGATACGGCCGATTTTCCCCAGATCGTCGGCAAGAACGAAGGCATGGCGCTGCTCGGCGATGGTGCCCTCGCCCTGATCAACGACGACGACTTCGGGATCACCGGCGGCCGCACCCAGATCGTGATCATGCGCGGCACCGGCATCAAGCCGCAGTAGCGCGCGTCACTACGCTCCAGTTGCGGATCCCCGCAGCCGCATGATCGCAAGAAGGGCTGCTACCTCCTCGCTTTGTGATTTGCGCTATACCTCCAACGACGCCTACGGTCGAGCGTGGATCTCAATGTCGCAATCACCGTGATTGTCGCACTCGCATTGGTGTGGAGTGTCTTCTTATTCGTGAAGTATCTCATCAACCTCTAGACGGACTGCCTTGTGCAAGGTGTGATGGCGAATGTCGGGTTTCCCGGACCCTGCTGCGCCGCCCGCAACGATCCATCAGATCCAATACCATGGCCCTTTGTGTTGAACACAGATGTGGCGCCTCGGGGACAGCCGACAGCCTCATTCGTGATAGGTGGTCTCCTCAGCACCGGGTGGAAGCGGCGTTGCGACGACAAGGAACACGAGATCTTCATCGCCGGACTTTTCGAACCCGTGCTTTCGTCCCCGCGGCAGGCCCAGAATGTCGCCCGGCTTGATCGGGCGTGTCTCGATCTCACCCTTCGCATTCTCGAGCCGGGCGGTTCCATTGCCGCGCGCGACATAGAGTACATGATCCTGGGCCTCATGGTGGTGGAGCCGGTTCTTGGCCATCACGAGAACACCCATCTCGGCGCTGCCGGCCGCGATGGAGGCGACCATCGCGGCCGTCGCACCGCCTGGCGCAAGCGGGTTATCCTTGACGATTGCGTCCAGGTTGGTGACGGCGATCCTGTCGTCGGATGCGACCCGGATAGTCGATCCGGCCAGCATGCTGGTCGCCAGTACCGCCAGCGTGAGAAGGGGATATCGCAAGAGCATGTGCTCCTCCATCGATGCGACCCCCGGCTGGAAGAGACCTCCAGCTCAGGCCGAGCGCGCTGTTACGATCGTGGTGCAGGCGCTTTCGAGTTTTGGCAGCTCGCGGCTCGTGGCCATGCGCACTTTCAGGGTGCGGGCATGGCCGCGAACCACCGGGCAATACGGATCTGGACTGTCGAGCGCGTCGGCGAGCCGTCGGCGGCCGGCACGATCGCCATCACCCCTGGACGGGTGCC
>Ga0081538_10003834_pt1 | contig 14046 bp, 20 predicted proteins | sample TabmetS5T2R1_FD_71022 | JGI IMG/M metagenome (GOLD analysis project Ga0081538, IMG submission 71022) | Tabebuia heterophylla rhizosphere microbial communities from the University of Puerto Rico - S5T2R1 | ecosystem: Host-associated > Plants > Roots > Rhizosphere ... | reverse complement strand
TCCCGGCCGGCCCGCCCGGTAGCCGCTCTCCTCGGCCAGCTCGCGCTGGGCGGCGTCGGTGATCGGCTCGCCCGGCCCGCCCCCGCCGGTCGGCATCTCCCAGGTGTGGCGGCCGGCCACGTAGCGGTACTGGCGCACCAGCACCACGGTGTCGGCGTCCAGGAACGGCAGCACCCCCACGCAGGTCCCGGTGCTGACCACGCCGTAGACGGTGGTGCGGCCGCCAGGCAGCTCCACCAGGTCCTCGCGCAGGCGCAGCCAGCGGTTCTGGTAGATCGTGCGGCTGGACCGGGTCCTCCACGGTGGCACGGTCATGCGGGCGGCTCCTTGGTGCGCGGCGATCGTGCGGGCCGGGGTCGCCGGCACCGGCCAGTCTGGCACCGACGAGGCCGGCAGGAGGTCGCCGGTACCGGCCGGCCGGGGGCACCTGGCCGGTGCCGGCGACCTGGTAGCGTCGGCCCGGGACCGCGCGCCAGCACCGACCACCACGGAGCCGATCATGGACCTGTCCGGTGTCACGGTGATCCTGCCCGCCCTGAACGAGGCGGCGGCGCTGCCCACCGCGCTGGCCTCCTTCCCGCCCCGGGTCGGCCTGCTGGTGGTCGACAACGGCTCCACCGACCAGACCGCCGCGGTCGCCGCCGCGCACGGCGCCCAGGTGGTGCGGGAGCCGCGGCGCGGCTTCGGGGCCGCCTGCTGGGCCGGGGTGCAGGCGGCCCGGGGCGAGGTGCTGGTGTTCGCCGACGCCGACGGCTCCTTCGACGGCGCCGACCTGCCGGCGGTCGCCGGGCCCGTGCTGGCCGGCGACGCCGACCTGGTGGTCGGCTCCCGCATGGCCCGCCGGGAGCGGACCGCCATGTCCGCCCTGGCGGTGCTGGAGAACCGGGCGCTCGGGCTGGGCTGCCGCCTGCTGTTCGGGGTGCCGCTGAGCGACCTCGGCCCCTTCCGGGCCATCCGGCGCGAGGTGCTGCTGGGGCTCGGCATGACCGACCGCGGCAGCGGCTGGCCGCTGGAGATGATCGGCCGGGCGGCCACGGCCGGCCTGCGGGTCGTCGAGGTCCCGGTGCGCTACCGCTCCCGCGCCGGCGGGCGCAGCAAGGTCAGCGGGTCGGTGCGGGGGACGGTCCGGGCCGTGAGTGCGATGGCCGCGGTCACCCTCGCGCTGCTGCGCGAGCGCCGTAGGGGGCGGGCCACCGGATGACGGACCCGCGGCGTGCGCTGGTGGTGATCGCCAAGGAGCCGGTCCCCGGCGCGGTCAAGACGCGCCTGGCGCCCGTGCTCGGTGCCGACGGGGCGGCGCGGGCCGCCGCGGCGATGCTCCAGGACACCGTGGCGGCCATGGCGCAGGTCGACGCCGAGCCGTGGGTCTGCTTCGCCCCGCCCGACGCGCGCGGGCGGATGGCCCGGCTGACCCCCGGTTGCAGGCTGCTCGCCCAGGTCGAGGGTGACCTCGGCGACCGCCTGGCCGGCTGTTTCGCGGCGTTGCTTGGCGAGGGCGCCGAACGGGTGGTGATCGTCGGGGCCGACACCCCGCACGTGCCCCGCGCGACCTACGAGGCCGCGTTCGCACTGCTCGACCGGGTGGACGTGGTCCTCGGCCCGGCCGCCGACGGCGGCTACTACCTGGTGGGCGCCAAGGCGGCGCGGCCGGAGCTGTTCGTGGGCGTGCCGATGGGCACCGACGAGGTGCTCCGGGTGACCATCCAGCGGGCCGCACGCCGGCGTCTGCGGGTCGGCACCGTCCCGCTGCTGCGCGACCTGGACCGGCTGGAGGACCTGCGGGCCGCGCTCGCGACCGGTGCGCTGGACGCCAGCCCGCGGACCCGGCTGGTCGCGACGGACCTGCTGGCCACCCGGCGGCCGCCCGCCCCGCGAACCTGACCGCGGCAGCCGTCAGGACCCTGTAAGCACCGACGGCCCCACGGCGCCGGCCCGAACACCTAAGATCAGTCGGGTGTGCGGTGACGAGCGGGAGGACCCTGCATGGCGGAGTTCACGGACACCCGGCGCGCGGCGACGTTGCCCACGATGCGGATCGCCAAGGGACTGGCCGCCTTCCGCATCTTCGTGGGGACGGTGTGGCTCGGCAACGCCCTCGCCAAGGTGGTCAACCAGGGCAGCTTCGACCTCGGCGTGGTGTCGTTCGGCCTCATCAGCAGGGACACCGCCCGGGGCCTGCTGGAGAGCTACACCGGCCCCGAGTCCAACGCGATCGCGCCGCTGAAGACGGTCTACCGCGACCTGGTGCTGGCCAACTGGGACTTCTTCCAGTGGCTGCTGACCGCGGCCGAGCTGACGATCGGCATCACCCTGGTGCTGGGGATCGCCAGCCGCCTCGGCCCGCTCCTTGCGCTGGCGCTCATCTTCCCGCTCTGGATCATGGTGATCGACAACGGGCGCTACCTGTTCGAATGGCCACTGGACATCGTCCCGCTGGTGATCCTTGCCGCCGTGCCCGCAGGCCGCGTCTGGGGCCAGGACCACAGGCTGGTCGCCCGGTTCGGCGACCGCTGGCCGTTCTAGGCGCCCACCGGGCTCCTTGCGATGGGAGGGACGCGTGTGACCGGGGTCCAGCTGGTCCAGGCCGAGCAGGCGCCGCTGCTGGCCCGCCGCTACTACGCCAACGGGGACCCCGGGCCGATCGTGGCGGCGCTGGCCCACGTCCCCGAGCTGCTCGAGGTCACGATGCCGTTCCTGGACGCCGCGCTCGGCCCCTCGGCGGTCGACGCGCGCACCAAGGAGCTGGTCATCCTGCGTACCTCGGCCGTGATGGGGTGCCGCTACTGCATCCAGACCCACACGGTGGTGGCCCGCAACAGCGGCCTGTCGGTGGCGGAGGTGGCGGCCCTGCGTGGCCCCCAGCCCCTGGAGGAGGCCTTCACCGACCCCAGGGAGCTCGCGCTGCTGCGGTGGGTGGAGGCGGTCGCCGCCGGACCCGGCCCGGTGCCTGCGGCGACCCGCACCGCGCTGCAGCGCCACTTCGAGGACCCGGAGGTCGTGGAGCTGACCCTGCTGGTGGGCGCAACGCTGCTGCTGAACCGCTTCTGCACCGCCCTGGAGCTGCCCACCTCGCCGAAGGTACTGCGCCGGCTGGCGGCGGAGGGCTGGGCGTGAGCCCGGTCGCCGAGGCGGTCCGCGACGGGGTGCTGCCCGGCCGGGTCTGGTTGTACGCCAACTACCACTGCAACCTGGCCTGCACCTACTGCCTGACCGAGTCCTACCCCGGAGCCGGGCGGCGGGAGCTGGGTGAGCGGCGCATGCTGGCGCTGGCGCAGGAGGCCACCGAGCTGGGCTTCACCGCGCTCGGCGTCACCGGGGGCGAGCCGTTCCTGCTGCCGTACCTGCCGGAGCTGCTGGCGCGGCTGGCCGGCATCCTGCCGGTGGTGTGCCTGTCCAACGGGACGGTGTTCACCGAGCGCCGGCTGGAGCGGCTGCGCCCGCTGGCCGAGCTGCCCGCCCAGATCCAGGTCTCCCTGGACCGGCCCGAGCCGGACGCCAACGACGCGATGCGCGGCCCGGAGAACTTCCGCAAGGTCGTCGACGCGATCCCGCGGCTGGTCGAGCGCGGGGTGCGGGTGCGGATCGCGACCACCGTCCAAGCCATCGACGACGAGGAGCGGGAGCGGCTGTGCGGGCTGCACCGCCGGCTCGGCGTGCCCGACGCCGACCACGTCATCCGGCCGATCGTGCGCCGCGGCCGCGCCGTCGACCACGGCCTCGGCGTGGACGCCGGCCCCGCCGACCTGCCGGCCGAGCTGACCATCACGACCGATGGTGCCTTCTGGAGCCCCTTCGGACCCACCGTGCACGGCGGCCGGCTCGACACCGACCTGCTGATCACCCGCACGACCATGCCGCTGCGGGTGCCGGCCGCCGCGCTGCTGCGGCTGGTCGAGGCCCGCCCACCGGGCAGCGACGCCCAGCTCAACATCCAGTGAGCGTGAGCGCTCCCGGACCCGGTCGGGCTCCCCGCAACCTCATCCCCAGGCGCCGAGGGCGCCACCGTGCGCCGGCGGTCCGCCGGCTGCCCGTGGCGTTGGCGGCCGCCCTGCTGCTCGGCGCCGCCGCTGCCGGTTGCAGCCGGCCGGACCCGCTGGCCGGGTTCGCGGCGCCTCGCGCGCTGCGCCTGGCGCCCGACGGCCGGCTGCTCGTCACCGACCTCGGCACCGGCAGGGGCGACGGCAAGGTGGTCGCGGTCGACCTCGCCGCCGGCCGGCGGGAGGTGCTGCTGGACCGGCTGCCGTCGACCCGCCGCAGCGGCCAGCAACACGCCGACCTGGCCGGGCCGAGCGGGGCGGCCATGGCCGCCGACGGGACCGTGTGCGCGGCGATCGGCGATTCGACCCGCCCGCGGGCCGGGTTCAGCACGCTGCGCTGCTCGGGCGGGCTGGTCGCCGACCTGGAGGCCTACGAGCAGGCCGCCAACCCCGACGGTCGCGAGCTGGCCAGCAACCCCTACGACGTCGCCTGGGACGGCGGCGACGGCTGGTACGTCAGCGACGCGGCCGCCAACGCGGTGCTGCACGTGGACCGCGCCGGCCGCATCCGCACGGTCGCCGTGCTGGCCAGCATGGCGCCGTTCGGCGGCCGGCCCGCCCAGGGGGTGCCGACCGGGCTCGCCCGCGCCGGCGACGGCACCGTGTACGTCGCGCTGTTCGGCGGGGCACCGGCCACCGGCGGCCCAGCCGTGGTGGTCGCCGTGCGCCCGGCCGCCGGCGGCCGGCCACATCCCACCGCGGTCGCCCGTGCCGTCGCCCCGATCGGGGTGACCACCGGGCCGGAGGGGTTGGCGGTGCTGGACTACGGTGGCGGGCCGGCCGACCGCGGCCGGGGCCGGATCCTGCTGCTCGCCCGGCCGGCGGGCCCGGGCACGGTGGCCGCCACCGGGCTTGACCGGCCGGTCGGCATGGCCCGGCTCCCCGACGGCCGCTACGTCGTGGCCGAGACCGGCCGCGGTCGCCTACGGCTGCTCACAGGAACATCGGCGGGCCGAAGCCGATGAAGCGGTCGAACTGGCCGAATGGCCGGTTGGACATCAGGACGTTGACCCACGGGTCCAGGCGGAAGCCGCGGCCCAGGAGGTGGCGGGCGGCGACCGCGTTGGGCCGGGAACCTGGAAGCTCAGGCTCTTGACGCCCAGGGCGTGCGCCCGAGCCTCCACGTGCAGCAGCTGCTCCGGCAGGTCGTCGGCGTCGAGGGCCGCGATGGGGCCGGAGCCTCCGTGGCCGACGAAGGCGAAGCCGACGCTCCTGCCGCCTCGGCGGTAGAGGTACCCCTCGCGCTGCTCGAGGAGCCAGCGGAGCTCCGCCTCGCCCCGGCCGTAGCCGAGGACGGCCCGTTCGACGGCCGCGACGTCGGCCAGCGCCGCCGCGTGCTCCTGGAGAGGAGCCGCCTCGAGCCGCCCGCTCCCACGGGCATCCGACGGCGCACCACCGAACGTCAGGAGCGGGAAGCGGGCCGCGGTGTCGGCGCCGTAGTAGCGGGCCAGGGCGCGCACGTCGGTCGTGGCGATGATGGAGCGTACCTCGCCACGGCCGCGCGGAAAGGCGCGCTCCAGGAGCGCGCGACCGACGCCCCTGGCCTGCTGAGCGGGCAGCACGAAGAACTCGGTGAGCTCGAAGCCTTGCGCGGGCCCGCCGCTACCCCGTGAGGAGGCCGACCCGGTCGGCGAGCCAGCCGGACTGCCAGCGCCGCTCGGCGGCGAAACCGCCGGGCGCCGCCGCCTCAGCGGCCTGTGCCGCCATGTAGCCGACCCTCGCCGCCGAGTCGCCGGCCACCACCTTCCCGGCGGCGGCGGCCGCATCGGCGGCGTACTCGGCGGCGCGCCCCCCCGAAGGCGCCCGCACGTGCGCGACGCAGGCCCGCGCGAACTCGCGGGCGGCCTGGTCGTTCCACGCCTCGACGCGGCCCAGCAGCCGGCCCCGCGGGGCGACCACGATGCCGGGCGCCAGCTCCCGGCCGCCGTCCAGCTCAACCCGCCACAGCTCCTCGGCAGCCCAGGTGGCCAGGACGTCGGGCAGCAGCGCGTGGATGCCAGAGCGGCACAGCTCCGGCGGCGCGGCCGCGGTGAGCCACCGGCCCGGCGGGGGCCAGGTCACCCCCGTGAACGGGGCCCTGCGGCCGGGGCGAAGGAACTTGAGCGCCTCCATCAGCGGCCCTTCCAGTCGCGGAAGACGCGCAGCAGCCCAGCTCGCGCCTCCGGCCCGAGGTCGTCCTCGCTGAGGGCGCCGGTCAGGCGGACCGTCGCCCGGACCTGCTCCAGGTAGGTCTGGCACCAGTCGCAGAAGGCGACGTGCTCCTCGAACAGGAGCCGCCGCTCGGCCGGCATGCGGTCCTCGAGGTAGTCGGTGATCACCTCCACCAGTTCCTTGCAGGTCAGCTCCGGCACGCCCATGGTCAGTCCTGGTCCTGGCTCCCGGTCAGGTACTCGTCGAGGGCGTGCCGCACCTTGGTGCGCGCGCGGTGCAGCAGCACCCGTTGGTTGGTCTCCGACAGCTCCAGCACGTTACAGACTTCTTTCGCGCTCCAGCCCTCCACGTCCCGCAGCGTGATCACGCGTCGCTGCATCCCGGGCAGGGCGTCGATCGCGGCCGCGACCCGGGCGCGCGTCTCCGCCGACAGCAGCGCCTGCTCCGGACGGCCCCACGGCTCGGGCGGGATGGCCCAGTGGCCGGCCCAGCGATCCTCCGGGCCACGGAAGCGCTCGGGCGGGACCGACGGCCCCTCCTCCTCGACGTCCGCGGCGGCGAGCGCGGAGAGCGGGACGGAGCGGGCCTCACGCACCGCCCGCGTCCTGGCGAGGTTGGCGACGATGCGGAACAGCCAGGTCCGCAGCGACGAGCGACCCTCGAAGCGGTCGATGCCGCGCAGGACGCCGATCCAGGCCTCCTGCACGACCTCCTCGGCGACGTCCCGGTCGCGCACGTAGGCGCGCGCGAGCCGGAGCATGCCCGCGCCATGCAGGTCGACCAGCGTGGTGAACGCCCGCTCGTCCCCACGACGCAACGCGCCGAGCAGTTCCAGCTCATTCACGGACAGGACCGTAACGCCGGGCGTTCCCCGGAGACCACTCCCGAGGCCCGACCCTGGGCGGGTCGCCGATACGCCTTGCCGCCCGCGGTTCAGGACAGCTGGGGCGCCACCTCGGCCGCGAGCAGGTCCAGGTGCTCCAGGTCGTCGAGGTCGAGGACCTGGAGGTAGGCGCGGCTCGCACCGGCGTCGGCAAAGGCCCGCAGCCGGGCCACGACCTCCCCGGGGGTGCCGGCCACCGCGTTGGCGCGCAGGTCGCCAGGCTCCCGGCCGATGGCAGCCGCCCGCCTGGCGACCTCGGCCTCGGTCGCGCCGCAGCAGATCGTCTGCGCCGCCGAGAGGACGATCCCGGCCGGGTCGCGGCCGGCGGCCTCGCAGGCGGCCCGGACGCGCCCGAACTGCCGCGCGGTCGCCTCCAGCGACGCGAACGGGATGTTGAACTCGTCGGCGAACCGGGCCGCCAGCCTGGGCGTGCGCCTGGCCCCGCCGCCGCCCACGATCATCGGCGGGCGGGGCTGCTGCACCGGCTTGGGCAGGGCCGGGCTGTCGACCAGGGTCCAGTGGCGGCCGGAGTAGGAGAAGCGCTCGCCCGCCGGTGTTGTCCACAGCCCGGTGACGATCTCCAGCTGCTCGGCCAGGCGGTCGAAGCGCTCGTCGAGGGGTGGGAACGGCACCCCGTAGGCGGCGTGCTCGGGCTCGGCCCAGCCGGTGCCCAGGCCCAGCTCGACCCGGCCGCCGCTCATCGCGTCGACCTGGGCCACGGCGATGGCCAGCAGGCCTGGGAGCCGGAAGGTGGCCGAGGTGACCAGCGTGCCGAGGCGGATGCGGCTGGTCTCCCGGGCGAGCGCGCCGAGGGTGACCCAGGACTCGGTCGGGCCGGGCCATCCGCTGCCCTCCCCCATCCGCATGAGGTGATCGGAGCGGAAGAACGCGTCGAAGCCGTTGGCCTCGGTGGCGCGGGCGACCGCCAGGAGCTGGTCGTAGGACGCCCCCTGCTGCGGCTCGGTGAAGACGCGGAGCTTCATTGGCGAAGCCTCCTCGGGTCGGGGCTCGGCCTGTCGCCGCCGGCGGGCCGATGCTACCGGCGCCGGCGGCGCAGGCTCGGATCTCCTACCAGGAGCTGCTAGTCGGCGACGGCGCCGCTGGTGATGTTCACCCCCGCCGCGGTGATCGACCTGGCGCGCTCCGATGCCAGGAACGCCGCCAGGTCCCCCGCCTCGGCGAGCGACGGCAGCCGGTCGAGCATGGTCCCCGCCTCCAGCTCCTTCAGCAGCTCCCGGCCGGCCAGGGGGGTGTAGCTGGACCCGTAGTCGGGCGCCTCCAGGATCGACTCGACGAACCCGGCGGTCCGCAGCCACGCCACCCGGACGCCCTTGGGTCCCAGCTCGGCGGCGAACTGGCGGAGCAGGCCCTGGACGGCATCCCAGGTGACCATCGTGCTGCCGATGCCGGGGGTGGGCGGCCCGTGGCCGGTGACGGTCAGGATCACGCCGGCCCCCTGCCTGACCATCGACCGGGCCGCCGCCCGCGTGGTCAGGTGGTGGGTCCGCAGGGCGTTGGCGATCGGCCGGGCGAGCCGTTCGGTGGGCAGGTCGACCAGTGGGGCGCCCTGGACGTCGCCGTAGGTGACGGCGTTGAACGACACGTCGATCCGGCCGAACCGCGCCACCACGGCGATCTTGTCCTCGAGCAACATCTCGACTCCTCCGTCTCCTCGGACGCTGCCCCTCCGTCTCCTCAGACGGCAGGACCGGGAACGAGGAATCGCCGCGGGCGCCCGGGAGGGCGGCCGGGCCCGGTCCCCGCCGGCGATCACCGCAGCGAGGCCGGGAGCCCGAAGGCGGGAACCAGCCGCTCCCCGAAGGCGGTGACCTCGGCGACCTGGCCGGCCTCGACCCGCAGGACGTCGACGGCGAAGGGCCGGAGCTCGGCGTCGCCGGGCCGCCGCACGTAGAAGGCGGCCGCCGGCTGGCGGTTGGCCCAGGTCGGCAGCAGCCGCAGCTGCCCGAACGCCGGCGCGAAGGCGGCCGCCGCCACCGCCGCGACGATCGCGTCGCGGCCGGCGTACCAGGTCGGCTGGGGCGGCATCGTCAAGCGGGCGTCCTCGGCCAGCAGCGCCGCCAGCGCGGTCGGATCCCGCCGCTCGTGGGCGGCGACGTAGCGCTCCAGCACCGCCCGCTCCTGGTCGGTGGGCGGGGCGCCGGTCGCCCACTCCTCCCGCCGCCGGGGGAGGTGCTCCCGCAACGTCGCCCTGGCCCGCTGCAGCGCGCTCTTCACCGCCGCGACGCTCACCTCCAGGGTCGTGGCGGCCTCGTCGGCGGGCCAGCCGAGCACGCCCCGGAGGATCAGCACCGCCCGCTGCCTGGCGGGCAGGTGCTGGATGGCGACCAGGAACGCCAGCTCGATCGTCTCCCTGGAGATCGCCATCGCCTCGGGCTCGGCGGCCTCGGCGGCCGCCTGCTCCAGCAGCCGGTCGGGGTAGGGCTCCAGCCACGGCACCTCGGCGGCGCCCGCCGCGGGCCGGCCCGGTTGCGGTGCCTGGCGCGGACGGCGTTGCCGGCGGTCGAGGAAGTCAAGGCAGGCGTTGGTGGCGATCCGGTACAGCCAGGTGCGGAACGTCGAGCGACCCCGGAAGCTCGGCAGCCGGCGCCAGGCGCGCAGGAAGGTCTCCTGCACCAGGTCCTCAGCGTCCTGGAGCGAGCCGAGCATCCGGTAGCAGTGGAGCTGCAGCTGCGCCCGGTAGCGCTCCACCAGGTGGGCGAAGGCCTGCTCGTTGCCTGCCAGCGCCGCCGCGACCAGCTCGCCGTCCGGGTCGCTGGTGGGCAGCGACCGGCGGGTCGCCGTCACGCTGCCCTCGTCATCGCCGGACGGCCGCTCCTGGCTCAGCCACCGCCCAGGGCACGCGGATCCCGCCTGCTCATGGTCACCGTCTCGATCGTCCGACGCAGGTTGGTGGACTGGTAGTCCCCGCAGCGGGCGAAATGTTGCGCACCGACGTGCTGACCGACCGGCCCGGTGAGCCCGCCGCCTTCCGCCTCGGCGAGCTGGGCTGGGGCGCTACCCCTTCGGGTTCGACGCCCACACGGTGTCCGGCTCCGTGAGCCACTCGGTATCGAACTCGGCTGCGCCGTGGATCGCGGTCAGGCGCAGGGGTTCGGGACCCGTGTTGGTGAAGCCGTGGGGGACGTTGGCCGGTCCGACCACCACCTGCCCGCCGCGGACGACCACCGTGTCGTCGCCGAGCTGGAACCTGGCCTCCCCCGATTCGACCACGAACACCTCTGGATACGGGTGCCGGTGCAGCCGTGGGCCGGCACCGGGCGCCGCGTGCACGAGGATGATCGAGAACGGAACGTCCCCGTGCTCGGCGCCGACGAACTCGTGTGCGTGCTCCGTGCTCGGAAGGTCGTCGAAGCTCATGACCGACGGCATCTCCCAGTCCTCCTGCGCCGCAACGCCGATCACCCGCGTCCTTGCCGGGACCATGGTATCCACGACGGGGTCCTCGGAGCCCCTCAGGCCGACCTCCGGTCCGGGGAGGGTTCTGTCCGATGCGTGGGGTGGGCTAGACTCCTCTCGTCACCCGTTGGCCACGGACAGTGCTCGAAAGCCACAGTGGGGGTACGTGATGCCGCTGTTCATGGACGTGCACGAGAGCCTTCCCGAGGGCGCCACCGCCAAGGACGTCGCCCAGGCCCACGCGGCCGACGTCAGGACCCAGGACCAGTACGGGGTCAACTACCTCAAGTACTGGGTGGACGAGCAGGGCGGCAAGGTGTTCTGCCTGGTCGAGGCGCCAGACGCCGAGACCGCGGTGCGCGTGCACCGCGAAGCCCATGGACTTGTCGCCGACCACATCCACCCGGTGGAGGAAGGCTCCTAACCCGCCGGCTGACGCGCACCACCGGGGGCCGGTCACCGTCGGCGGCGACCATGACTGGACCGCTGGGGAGGGAGCGTCGGATGCTGGAACAGTGGGACCTGTGGTTTCCGAGCGCGGCGGCCACCGGGGTGTCGTTCGCGCGCAGCCTGGTGGAGTCCGAGGCCGCCGGCGAGCGGCTGCTGGTCCACGCCGCCCCGCCGGAGCTGGACGTCACCGTCCGCGGTGAGGACGGCGGGGTGCTGGCCGAGGGTCGCGGCCTCAAGCGCGGCGCACCGGGCCCGATGAGCTACCTGGTCCGCCAGGGCAACCGCATCCGGCTGGAGGACGGCTGGCCGACCCAGGACGACCTGGGGCGGCTGGTGATCCTGCCCGGCGGGGAGGCCGGCATCCTTCAAGGGTGGTGGCACGCCGAGGACCACAGCGAGTGGCGCTGGCGGATCGAGCTGTCCAACCACGCCTGACCCCGGCCTCACCCGGGGATCGCGGCCAGCCCGGCCCTCGCCACCTCCAGGTCCTCGCCCGGCCGGCACGCCAGCGCCGGCGGGACGTCGGGATGCCAGCGGTTGTGGCACCGGTCCTGCTCCTCGCGAACGGGGATCGCGGGGTTCACGCGAAGCTCATGGCTGGCCATGGACACCCCTCCGCGGTTGCACAGGGGATTCCGTCTGCGGCCGCTTCCACTCCGGGCCCTTCTCGCCCAGGCTCACGAGAGCCGGGGCTAGCGTTCTATGGCATTCATCAACTCAAAGAGTCTTGCTGTGGTATCCCAGCTGCGGATGGTCATCCGTTTATAGAGAGGGCTGGACATGATTTTAGAGAGGCGGCTTCTAGTACGTTGAGCGGAGAGGCGCTGCGAGTAGATGGCCAAATCTCCTTGCCAGACTTTATCAACGCCCTCTCTTGGGTTGAAGAGCTTGATAGCCTCATCCGAGGGGATGCCCATCAAGAAAATGGCATCTGAGTGGTACGTACCAGGCTCAGTCCCGAAGCCCTCCGGAGCTTGGTCAATGACCTGCTGCAGCTGATCGCGCGAAAGTACCAGAATCCTCACAAGCTCGCTGTCCAGTTTAAAGGTCTTTGGTAGAGCTTCCTGAATCTCCTCGGTCAGCTCAGCGGAACCCTTGGTGGACTCGAACAACACATTGCCGCTTGCAATATACGTTCGAACGTTCTCGCAGCCCAGCTCCTCAAAGCATGCCTTCAGCTCCGCCATCGGTACTTTGTTCTTGCCGCCGACGTTGATCCCACGAAGGAGGGCGAGGTAGAGCTTCGTCATGCCGCTATTCTCCCAGCACGCAGACCGCCTCGATGCCAACGAGCGCACCCGGGATGGCAAAGCCGTCTACGATATGGACGGTTATGGCTACAGGATGCGCTCCCCATACTCTCTGCGCCGCAGCGTAGCCGGCTCGTATATCTTGGCCCTTGGCAACGAGTATCGTCTGCTTGACCACATTCTCCTGAGTCGCTCCGACTGACCGTAGCACCTCCAAGACATTTCTTAATGCCTGCTCGGTCTGCGATCCGAGATCATCTCCGACCACAACTCCACCAGCATCTACCCCGTTCTGCTCCCCGATGTAGACAATCTTCTTCGCGTCCTCCACCATCACCGCCTGCGAAAAAGCCGGGTTCTTGAGCATTGAGTCTGGATTGACGTGAGTAATCTTCATTTTGCCTCCCTTTTAATCGCCGCACGTGCTTTCATAGCATGCGCGCGAGACGGAAACCACTGCGGACACGTTCGCGACCCGCCGATCCACCGACCGGGGCGCAGGTGGTCGGTCACGGTCGGGAAGTCCTCGCCCTGGTTGAGCTCGGCCCGGTCACGCTCGAGGCGCTCCCGGGTGGCGTCGTCGACGTAGCCGGCCAAGGTGGCGGTGGGTTGGCCGTGGCCCTGCAGGAACAGCGCGGCCGCCCGGCCGCGGCTTCGGCGGCCGGCGCCGGCATGAGCTCGTCCGGGAGGTCAGGGCGAGGCTTGCGGCCGGCCATGGCTACCGCCCTCCTTTCATGAGCTCGTGGGCGAGCTCGCGGTCGTCGGCGCCCCGGCAGCCCCGGTTCGCGTCGTGCGGCCTTGAGTTCGTCGAGAAACTCCTCAAGGGCTCAGTGGTTGCCTCGCTGGACGGAGCGGAACGCGAGCATGCTACCCCGCGTCCCGCACGTCGATCGCTGGTCGAGCTGGCTTCTGGTCCTGGCAGCGCGCCGTGGAGCCAACGAGGTCGGCCCGGCTGGATCAGGCCACCGGCTGTGGCCGGCTCAGGTGCCGGGTTGGTTGGTGGGCGCTGGTGGCTGGCGTCGGGCATGGGAGGACGACGCCCCCACCGCGAGCGCTGCCCACAGCCCGGCCCAGGCTCGGCCGGTCAGCCTCCCAGGCGAAACAACCCAGACGGCTCCGACCACCGAAAGGTCGGAGCGTCCTCCAAGCCCGGGTACGTCACGGCCATGCCGCGGTCCGGCGACATCGACCACAAGCGGTAGCTCGCTGCCGTCGCCTGCCGTTCCCACTTGGGCGTCCACGCGTCCACGTAGCGGTGGTACAGGCGGCGCACCCGGGCGTCGTCCCGTTCCTCGAGCCGGGCCGGCCCCGTCGTGCGCACCTGGCGGACATCGGTGGGCGGATGGAACGTCGCCACCATCACCGCCACCTCTGCCCCCCCACGCGCGGCGCGCAGGAACGGGGCTGGCAGGCCAGGGGGCTCCGGTGTGTGGAACCACAGCCGGCCGTCTTCCACCAGGAACCACATCATCGCCAGAGCTGGCCGCCCTCGGCCGCTGACGGTTGCGACACTTGCCGGGTGCCGGGGCTCGTTCAGGAAGCCGAGCACGTCGAAGGCCGGTCCTTCCATGCCGACAATCGTGCAACCCTCGCCCTGGCCGAGGTCAAGTGGGTCACCTCCGGAAGAGCGAGGCTCCCGCCACGAGGGCCGCCCGCCGGCCCGGCTCAGGCGGGCTCTTCGGGCTGTTCGGGATCCAGCCGAGGCAGTCGGGGCTGCCGTCGATGGTCGGGATGACCACGACGCCGGGCACCTCGTACGGTGCTCCCGCTTTTCGAAGGCGTCCGCATGCAGGCTGACGCCCAGCTTGCCGCCATCGACCAGGCGCTGCGGCAGGGGGCCCGAGCACGGCTTCGGCAG
>Ga0081538_10003833_pt1 | contig 14048 bp, 15 predicted proteins | sample TabmetS5T2R1_FD_71022 | JGI IMG/M metagenome (GOLD analysis project Ga0081538, IMG submission 71022) | Tabebuia heterophylla rhizosphere microbial communities from the University of Puerto Rico - S5T2R1 | ecosystem: Host-associated > Plants > Roots > Rhizosphere ... | reverse complement strand
CTACGTGCCTATAGACGAGCGCTGACGCGCTCGAGCTGTCAGCTGTCAGCGGTCAGCTTCTTTGCCGGCTGGCCGCTCGTCCTGATGGATTCTCGCATCGTTGCTACTCGCATTTTGGTTCAGTGATCGCATGGTAGCGACGCTCTCAACGATTTGCTGAAAGCTGATGGCTGACCGCTGACAGCTGAAAATCTACGAGCCGCCAAGCACAGAGTCATACAACCGGCGCTGGCGTTCGAGCGCCCCCCTGTAGACCTCGTGCCTGCCAGGGTCCGGTTCGAAGGTCTCGCCGAGTGGCGCACGTGAGGACTCGATCTCCGGGCCTCCCAGCGCTTCGAGTGCGATCAGGGCCGCTCCCCTGCTGGAGGCTTCCTTTACACCCGAGAGCGTGACCGCTCTGCCCAGAGTGTCGGCCATGATCCTGGTCCACGTCGGCGAGTGGAGGAGGCCTCCGCCGCTGGCGACGACTTCTTTCTCACCGGGGGAAGCGGTTTCGAGCATCTCCGCGATAATTGCGAATCTGAAAGTCACGGCTTCCATCGCGGCACGCAGGATCTCGACCGGCTTGCTGGTCATCGAGAGCCCGGACACGGTTCCGTTTGCCCTGTCGGCCCATCCCGGGCCACGCTCTCCGGCGAGCAACGGCAGGAAGGTGAGCCCGTGGGAGTCTGGCTCCATGCCGGACAACATTTCCTCCGTTTTCTCGGGGTCGGGGAGACGTAGCGTGTTGCGGAGCCACTCGATCAGGTTGCCGCCGTCGGAGAGCGCGCCTCCCATGACGTAGCGTTCCGCGTCGGCTCTGTAACACCAGGGACCATCTGGTATCTCGACAGATTCCGCTTTCCACAGCACCCGCATCGCGCCGCTGGTACCGACCATCAACGCCAGCCGGTCACTGCCCGTGCAACCGCTCCCGACGTTCGAGCAGGCGCCGTCGCCTACCGCGGGGAGCCAGGGCGTCTCCCGTAGGGCCGGCCACCGTTCTGCCCACTCCCAGGCCAACCCCTTTCGGGGTTCATCCGAGATGGCAGAGAGTTGGGTCTCTTCGGCGGGCAGGACTTCGAGCGTCTCGCGGTCCCACCTCCGCCGGTTCTGGTCGAAGAGGCCTGTTCCCGAAGCCATTGACGTGCCCACCTGGTATGGCTCCCCGAAGAAACGGGCGTAGAAGTAATCAGCGGGGGAGACCCAGCGTTCCGTCTTGTCGAAGGCTTCGGGCATGGCACGGCTCGACCACAGCAACTTAGCGGGCCAGTAGCTCGAGTGGAGCACGCACCCCGTGCGCCGGTGGTTGGCCCTCTCGTTTAGCGCTTCGCGCAGGTCAGGGACGGCCTCTGCCGCGCGGCGGTCGGCCCAGGTCAGGATGGGGGTGGTGGGACGCCCGTCCCGGGCCAGGCCGAGGAGTGAGTGCCAGAACGTGCTCATGGCGACGCCGGAGATCGTCGCTCCACCGGCCTCGGAGAGCGTGCCGTCTACGGCGCTCACTACGAGGTCGAGTAGCTCGTCGGCTTCTTTCTCCGCGCCGCCGTCCGGGGTGTACTCGAACTCGTACTCGAGCTTGACTTCGGTGCCCTCGACGCTGTTGCCAGCGTCGTCGTAGAGCTCGGCCCTCACCGAAGACGAACCAACGTCCACGGAGAGAATCCTTGCGCCTTGAGGGTCCCTTGATGCCATTCTCCCACCTCCCTCGAAGATCACCCTTCACCGTAGTTTAGCAAGCCGCTCCCCCGCATCATTCTTCAGGAGCGTCCATGTTTACCGGCGGCCGTGACTCGGGTACCGAGATCACTAACAGCCGCAGGCTTAGCTAGGAGGAGAACGTGGCAAGCGATGATAGGTTGAGAGAGTTCGAGGAGAAGTACGAGGACTACAAGGTCTACGACAACCAGGGGGAGAGGATCGGGAAGGTCGACGACCTCTTCGTGGACGAGACAGACCGCGAAGAATACATCGGTGTCAAGATGGGCTTCCTTGGCCTCAAATCGACCTTGATCCCCATGGATATCGTTCGCGTGAACGAAAGCGAAAGGACCATAGAAGTCTCGGAGTCGAAGAACCACGTAAGAAACGCCCCAAGCTTCGACGACGACGAGGACATCACTCCCGACTACGAAGACCGTATCCGCAGCCACTTCGGCCTCGAATCCGTTGGATCCTCCTCCCGCGGTGGGTACGGTCCATACTCGGGCGCCAGCAGCGGCGATTACGCAGAAAGCGAGCCCGAGCCGCAAGACTACGAAACGGAGGGCGGTCCTACAGACTACGACGACCGTTCTACCTCAGACCCCAACTATGGGGAACGCGTGGGGTCAACCGAAAGAGGCGAAGACTCCAGAGACGCACCCGGGTACGCGGGAGAGTTCTCTGAGGGTCGATCGTCCATCGGTAACACAGGACCCTTGGCTGATGAGACGAGCCAGGAGGCGCCGACCACGCGCCACACCGAGGAGACCGAGACCTTCCAGGAGGGCGGACGCTCGAAGATCCGTCGCCGGGTCATACGCGAGGAGATCATCGAAGAAGATGACACTCGCGGCTAGAGCGGTTTACTTATAGGGGCGGTTCGCGAACCGCCCTCAGGGCGGCCATCTGCCTCCAGGCAGATGGCATCCTGATGGTTCCTCGACCACGTAGGTCCACGCCAGGAAGACCGAGCTCTCGTTCGTCTCGACGGGGAGCAATATGCGCCGGTAGTGGCTGGAGGCATCGGTGGGATCGAAACCCTCAAGGAGGTCGAGAGCCGGTAGACGCGACTCCGGATCGTCGAAGGCGAAGATCTCACCGAAGACGCGTGGACCATCCAGGGACGGCACCTGCCCATGGCCAAGCCGTTGTTGCTTCTCCGCATCCTTTCGATAATCGCCGGTGCCGAAAGCGTAGATGGATGCTTCCGGAACAACCAGCGCAGGATAATCCAGGTGCACATCGTACACCTCGCCCCGCACCGTCCCCTCTTCGACGCGTAAAGCGCCACCGCAGAAACGCTCATGGTTACGCTCACCACGCTTGAGCGTGCCGTAGAAGAACATAAGCAGCGGCGAACCATCAAAGTAGCTCATCGCCTACCAGTCCAAACCTGAAACCTACGTTCTTGGAGAGGTCGCGGAGCCGACCAGCATCGCGTAATCTACCTTTATACAACGGTCCATGACGACGGTAAGGCCGTGCTCTTCGGCGTAGGCGGCGGCCTCTTCGTTTATCACGCCGGATTGCATCCACAGAGCCTTTGCGCCGGCGGCCACGGCGTCTTCGGCCACCGGCATGACCTTCTCGCTGCGCCGGAACACGTCGACTATGTCCACCGGCGTGGGGATATCCTGGACCGACTCGTAAGGCTCCTCGCCGAGTACAGGACCACGGAGGTTCGGGTTGACGGGGAAGATCTTGAACCCAAAGCTCCGCAGTGCGCCGGCGATCGCGTGGCTGGTGCGGTATGGCCTGTCCGAAAGCCCGACGACAGCCACGTTGCCCGAGCGTTGCAAGAGATCTCTTATCTCTCGAAGGTCAGGGTTTACATGCATGTCGCTCCCATCGTCAGGGACCTCAGAACCCGATGTTACACGATCTCCACGCCCATCGGCGCGATGACCTTCCTCCACTAACGGATAGCCTCCCATTATTTCACAGGACCACTCTCCGGGAAGGCGGGGCGAGCTCTGACAGAGAGACCGGCTGCTGTCGGCAAAGGGGCGATCACGAAAACGCCCCGGCCCGAGAGCCGGGGCAAGACACTAAGCGTTGTTTCCGTCTTTACGAATCTTCGAGGACGAAGGTGACCTCCATGTTCACCTTGTAGCCCGTAACGTTGCCGTCCTCGATCATAACGTTCATGTCCTTGATCCAGGCCCCCTCGACACCCCGCAGGGTGGAGGTAGCGCGGGCCACGCCCTGCCGGATGGCGTCCTCGAAACCCGTCTCCGACACAACGCTCAGTTCGGTTACTCTGGCTATGGACATATGCTCTCCTTTGACCTGGCTTGCCCTTTGCTTCCCTGGAAATTTACTACCCGCGCTCGCGGAAAATAAACGCTCTGTGACGGGAACTAGCGTCGGGAAGAAGCCTGAGGAACATGCATAAAAAGCTGACAAGCGAGGGAAGCAGGAAGTGCTGGCACTTCCTGCTTCCCGCTCACAGTTCAGCCAGGAGTACGGGGTCGCTCGTCGGCTGCTCAGAGCCCCCGGCCGGCTCGACGGTCACCGCTATCACGTCTGCCTTCTTTATGGAGTTCGTAATCGGCGTCGCCGTCCCGTTACCGTCAGGTTGGAAGAGTCCGCTGGGTTTGGGCACGTCGCCCTTTATGACCCAGATCTGGCATGTCCGGTCGTCGGGTACAGAAGGCATATTCCTTGCCACGAGGACGATCTCGTTCTCTTCCATTGAGGCCACTTCGGCAGTGGCACCCTGTTCTGCCCACGATCCCTCGAGCTTGATCGTCTGGCTTTGCTGGGTCTGTGCATCCTCTACCTGGGCTTGCAGATCCTCTACCTGGCCCTGTGAGTCCTGAACTTGGCCCTGTAGGTCCTCTACCTGGCCTTGCAACAGCACGTTCCACGATAGCAACCCGATCACGAGCAGTGCCGCTGCGCCGAGGGCGAGGCTAGGGACGCTGAGATAGTCCCCGACCCTCGCTAACGTGGACCGTTCCCTGACGCGGCGGGGCTCGGCCTCGGCCTCCACCACCTCCATGACCCTGTTACGCAGCTCTGGCGATGGTTCTTGTTCTGGCGGGGAGAACGCGAGCAGGCCCGCCACGGCGCCGAGCTCATCTATCTCGGCCTGCCTTTCGGGGTGGGCGACGAGATATTCCTCGAAACTCAGTCTCTCCTCCTCGGGCAAGGCGCCGAGGACGTAAGCGTCTTTGAGATCTTCGAAGCGTTCGTTGTTCATCTCACTCATCTCGGCACCGCCGCGCTTCTTGACTCGAAGTAGTCCCTGATCTTCTTCAGTCCCAAACGCATCCTACCCTTGACCGTCCCGAGGGGCAGGCCGAGAAGGTCGGATATCTCCACGTGCGTGTACCCGGAAAAGTACGCCAGCTCCAGTATTTTGAGCTGCTCGGACGGGAGGGTGTTGAGAGCCTCCCTGACCTGGTCGCGCTGCGAGTTCCTCCAGGCCTCCGCGAAGGCCTCGCTCGGTTGGGAGCGTGGGGCCGAGGCTTCGACCTTATCCTGCGTCCTTCGCCGGCTCGCCTGGGAACGGATCTGGTCTATACCGCGGTTGTGGACTATGGAGAGGATCCAGGTCCGCACGCTGCCGCGATCCGCGCGATAGCTGCTGGCGCCCCGCCAGACTTTCAAGAAAGCGTCTTGGGTCAGGTCCTCGGAGGCCTGGCGTTCCCCCATCATCCTGTAAGCCAGGGAGAAAGCTGCGCGGCTGTGGCGGTCATACAGCGTCGCAAACGCCTCGGCATCAGCCGCTTCGACAAGGGAGATCAAATCCTCATCAGCGAGAATCAGGTACTGTCTTCCCCTTTCAGCCATACCCTGATTCTACGGCAATACGGCTGCTCCGGATCAGCCCGATGCCCGAACCTCGAATCCGAATCACGAGAAGCGCCTGATCGTCCAGGGCGAAGTCATCTGTACGAGCACCTGAACGTAGCGTGCTAAGATCTGATCGGGCCTCGTTCCCGCTGATCTAGAGCCCAACCTGAAGAGGACTGACTTGCGGCTGAGTGTACTTTCGAGCGGAAGCTCGGGCAATGCGACCTACATAGAGACGGACTCGGGCGGCCTCCTCGTCGACGCTGGCCTCCCGCCACGGCGGATAAGCGCCCTACTGGCCCAAATCGGCAGGGACCTTACCGACGTAAACGCCGTCCTGCTGACCCACGGACACACCGACCACACTTGCGGCGTCCCTGCTCTGGTGCGCGACCGCGATATCGAGGTCTTCGCCGCGCCCGGCGTCGGCGAGTCCCTCGGCGCGATTACGGTAGTCCCTGGAGAGCCGTGCTCCGTCGAAGACCTTGGGGTGACGTTCTTCGAGGTCCCGCACGACTCCATGACCTACGGGGTCAGGGTATCCGACGGCAGTAGAGCCGTGGCGATGGCGACGGACCTCGGGGAGGCCGGAATCGATGTTCTGCGGAGCATGAGTGGGGCCGAGGCGGTGGTCCTCGAGGCGAACCACGATCCAGACTGGCTCAGTCGGGGCCCATACTCGGCGAGCCTGAAGCGCCGGATCCGCTCCCGGCACGGCCACCTCTCGAACCGGCAAGCGGCAGTCGCCGCCGTGGCGCTGGCCCCGCACGGTCTCAAAGACCTCGTCCTCGCCCACCTCTCCAAGACCAACAACTCTCCGACCCGGGCATGTGGCACCGTAGACCGGGCGCTCAGGGAAGCGGGCCACGGCTCCGTCAGGGTTCGGGCGGCGATAGCCGGCCATCCAACACCCTGGATCGAGGTAGGAGCCCCGCTACAGGTCACCGAGCACGTCTACCATTACGGCGAGCGAGGCGCGACAGAACAACTCTTCGGTATAGAGTGATACGCCGCTGCACCCTCGTCGCCGTCGGAAAACCAAAAGACTGGGCCGCCGAAGCCTCCGAAGACTACGCAAAACGACTGCGCCGCTACTTCCCTGTAACCATCGTCGAGGTCGCCGAGGAAGACATGAATCGCCTCTCCCCCAAAGAAGTGCTAGCCGCAGAAGGAAAGCGCATCCTAAAGCGCCTCCCTACAGAGGCGTACGTGATCTCCCTCGACAGGGAGAAAGGAATGCAGCACCCATCAGAGAAACTCGCCCTAGAGCTCGAAGCTCTCGGCGCCTCGGGCCGCAGTCACGTCGCCTTCGTGATCGGTGGCCCGCTCGGCCTCTCCCCCGAAGTACTGCAAAGATCCAACGCCCTCTGGTCCTTCGGCAGCATCACACTCCCACATGCCCTCGCCAGGGTCGTCCTCCTCGAACAACTCTACCGGGCAGCAAAGATACACCGCAACGAGAAGTACCACTGGTAGCTCCGCTCCGCAGCATTTCAGCACGCTCCGGCTTCGCCTCCGCTTGTCAGCTTCTCCTCGGCCAGCCACGCCCACGCTTATGAATCGAAACGCTGCGAGGGGAGCCACTTCTCATGGGGGTAGTGGCTTTGTCCATGCCCTTGCTGAAATGCTGACTAGCTGAAATGCTGAAGTGCTAACATACACATATATGCGCGTGCAGATAGACAGGTTCGAGGACAACGGTTGGGCCGTGCTCCTGCCCTACCCCGATGGGCGCACGACATTCGACGTGCCGCGCGAGTTGCTACCGGAAGAGGTCTCCGCTGGCGATATCTTCGAGGTACGCTTCGAGTACGACAGGGAGGAGACCCTCCGGATCGCCGAGGAGAACCGGCGGCTTTTGGACGAACTTCTCGGGGGTTCAGAATGAGCTTCGAGGAGCGGCTGGCTGGCGCCGTGCGGGAGGCCGTCTACAGGACCTACGGGGTCGAGTTGAACGGTATCCACGTCGAGCGGCCGAACGACCCCGCCCACGGCGACTTCGCGACCAACGTGGCCCTCGCCAATGCCAGGGTTTTGCGGCGGAACCCGAGGGAGGTAGCCGAGAATCTGGTGGAAGCCCTGGACGCCCCGTTCGTGAGGGAGGCCGAGGTCGCAGGACCCGGCTTCGTCAACTTCAGGCTCTCTTTCGAAGCGCTCTGGGATGAGGTAGGTTCCCTGCTACGTGAGGGTGAACTGTACGGTAGGCGAGAGCCTTCGGGGGACCCAGTATTGCTCGAGTTCGTGAGCGTCAACCCGACGGGACCGATGCACGTCGGGCACGGACGTCAGGCGGCTTACGGGGACTCGCTGGCCAGGATCATGGAGACGGCCGGCAGGAACGTCTCACGTGAGTACTACTTCAACGACGGAGGGAACCAGATCCGGCTCTTCGGCGAGTCGGTCGCCGCGCGCTACGCCAGGCTCTACGGGGAGACGTGGCCCGTCTCCGGCTCGGAAACGGCTTATATGGGCGATTACACGGAGGAGATAGCGGAGGACATCGCCAGAGAGCACGGCCGCCGCCTGCTGGATGTGGATCGCGAAGAAGCCCTGCGCGAGATCACCGCTTTCGCGACCCGTTGGTGCATGGACGACATCAGGCGCACCCTGGCCCGCGTGCGGGTCCGTTTCGATAGCTTCTTCAACGAGAAGAGCCTCTACGAGTCGGGCGCCGTAGAGGAGATCGTCCGTGAGCTTGTGGGGGGCGACCACGTGTATGAGAGCGAAGGCGCCCTGTGGCTGGCGACCTCGAAGTTCGGCGACGACAAGGACCGGGTGCTCGTCAAGAGCGACGGTTCATACACCTACATGGCCCCCGACCTCGCCTACCACCGCGACAAGTGGGATCGTGGTTTCCGGACGGCCGTGGACGTGCTCGGCGCCGACCACGCCGGCTACCCGCCGCGCATCAGGGCCGGTCTCGTCGCACTCGGATTGCCTCGCGAGTTCCTCGACGTGGAGCTGGTGCGGCTCGTGAAGCTCGTGCGCGAGGGAGAGCAGGTCAAGTTCAGCAAGCGGGCCGGCAACGTCGTGGGCTTCGACGAGCTGCTCGACGAGGTGGGGGAGGACGTGGCGCGCTACTTCTACGTGCGCTCCTCCCACAAGACCGAGATGAACTTCGACCTGGATCTCGCCATAAAGCACTCCGACGAGAACCCCGTCTTCTACGTGCAGTACGCCCACGCCCGCATATCCAGCATCTTCGAACGGGCCGGAATTAGCCCGGAGGAAGTGAGCGAGATCCCCGCCGGAGACCTCGCCCTCGAAGAGCGCCTACTCGTGCTCGAGCTCCTCGACTTCCCCCGCGTCATACAGAACGCAGCCCAAAGGCGCGAGGTGCATCCCATCCCAACCTACCTCGAGGCCCTCGCCACGCGTTTCCACCAGTTCTATACCGTCCACCGCGTCCTGGTCGAAGACGCCGACGTGCGCGCCCGTCGCCTCGGCCTTTGCGCCGCCACAAAGTCCGTGCTCCGCAGCGGCCTCGACCTGGTCGGGGTGAACGCGCCCGAGAAGATGTAGGGGAACGATGGCTGCGGACGGTGACATCCGCTTCGTTACCTACCTCTCCCCAAGCATCCCACGAGCCCTCTTCGAGGCGCTGGCGGATCACGTGCAGCGCACCCTCGGACACGAAGGGGTGTCCCTAAGAGTAGAATCGCAGGCCTCCGGACCGCAGAAGGGGGGCGAATGCTCCTCCTTTGCTGAAGAAGCCGACGTGGCGTTCATGTGTGCACCGTCTTTCGTCTGGTTGCGCGACCTGCGACCGCCACCCGTGGAGCTGCTCGGCGTACTGCCCGTGTTCGACGACGAAAGAAACCAGGGGAAGCCGGTCTATTTCTGCGACGTCGTGGTGCGCAACGACGCTCCCATCCAAGCATTTTCCGGACTCGAAGGAGGCACCTGGGCGTACAACGATGCGTGCTCGCTGAGTGGCTACTACAGCCTGTTGGACAAGCTGGCGGAGTCGAGCGCGGACGAGAGGTTCTTCGATAACATCTTTTGCTCAGGATCCCACCTGAACTCCATAAAGGCTGTTCTGAATGGTAGGGCCGACGCCGCAGCGATCGACTCCAACGTCTTGAGGATAAGATTCCGAGAGGCCCCGGCCCTCCGCGAAGAGTTGCGCGTCGTCGAATCCTGGGGCCCCTACCCGATACAGCCCGTCGTAGTCAGCTCCGCACTCCGCCCAGACCTGAAACAACGACTTCGCTCCGCATTCCTCTCCACCGAACAGGACCAGCAAACGCGCCGAACCCTCAAACAGTTCGGCCTCAGCCGCTTCGTCGCCGCTGACCAAAGAGCCTACTCCTTCGACGCCCACAAAGACCTCGCCGTACTACTCGCTGCCAGGTGATCTGAAAGCCCTTCCCAGATCGGTCTGACCATCAAGGCGCTACACAACACCTTCTGATCGTTTCCTGTTCCCAGAAAAGACCTGAAATGCTGACCGGCTGACAAGCGGAGGCCGAAGGCCGAAGCGTGCTGAAATGCTGACCAGCGGAAGCCGTAGGCTGGAGCGTGCTTTTACCACGCTTTGCTATACTCTCGGCGGCGTCTCTATCGAATAGAATCGGAGAGCGAATGGGCACGCAGGGCAGGATGGTTATCTGTCAGATCAGCGACATTCACTGCGGAAGTCCCTACTTCATACCGGACTTGCTCGAGCGTTCGATCCTCGAGATAAACGACCTCGACCCCACGGTCGTCGTGGTCTCGGGTGACCTGACCAACGCGGGTTACCGCCAGGAGTTCGAGGAGGCGGCCGACTACATCCGTCGCATCCAGTGCGAGCGGGTCATGGTGATACCGGGCAACCACGATTCGCGCAACGTCGGATACATACACTTCGAGCGGCTCTTCGGGGAGCGCTACTCTATCCTGGACTTCGAAGAGGCCGTCATGGTCGCCGTGGACTCGTCCGAGCCCGACCTCGACGACGGGCGGGTCGGCCGCGAGCACTACGAGTTCATCCACGAGACCTTCGCCATGGCCGAAGACAAGCTCAAGATCTTCGTCATCCACCACCATCTGATCCCCATCCCCGGAACGGGAAGGGAGCGCAACATCATCTACGATGCTGGGGATGTTCTCGAGCTACTCGCCGACACGGAGGTAGACCTCGTCCTCTCGGGGCACAAGCACGTGCCTTACTCCTGGAAGCTCGAGAACATGTTCATCGTCAACGCGGGGACGGCCTCGACCACCCGCCTCAGGGGCAACACTCGCCCCTGCTACAACGTAATAGAGATCGAGGACGGGCGGGTGCGGGTCTTCCGCAAGTACCCTTTCAAGGACCGCGAACTGATAGTGGACTTCGACTCCGCGACCCACCAGTACCTGCATTTCGAAGAGGGCCAGGCCGATGGCAGACAAGAGGACCTTCGCAAGCGGCGAACGCTGAGCTAGAACTTCGTGCGGGCGCTGTTCCTTATCGACGGCGAGCACTATCCTCCCGTCGTCCTCGACGCGATGCGGAGCGTGGAGCAGTCCCTGCACGCCGTGGGAGTCGCCGCCGCCTTTTTGGGCGGCACCGAGAAGATCAGGGAAGGCACCGATTACGGCGTCCCGCTGGTCGAGGGCAAAGATTCCGTCTCCGCAGTACAGAAGGCGCTCTCCGAATACGAGGTCGACATCGTCGTCGACCTCTCCGACGAACCCGTGATCGGCTACAGAGAACGGATGAAAATAGCCTCTCTCGCCCTCCACGCCGGGACACGCTACCTGGGTAGCGACTTCGAGCTGAAACCGCCGGACTTTCGCCCCGTCTCGACCAAGCCTTCTCTGGCAGTAATCGGGACGGGCAAGAGGGTGGGGAAGACGGCGATCTCGGGCTACCTGGCGCGTCTCATGGCCCGTGAGGGATTCGACCCCGGCGTGGTCTCGATGGGCCGCGGTGGGCCGCGGCACCCCGAGGTCATCGAGGGCCACAAGATGGAGGTTGGCAGCGAGTACCTGCTCGAGGCGCTCGAACGTGGGGCGCACGCCGCGAGCGACTACTACGAGACGGCGGCCCTCAGCAGGGTCATCACCGTCGGATGCCGCAGGTGCGGCGGCGGTCTGGCAGGCGAACCCTTCATCTCAAACGTCTTGGAAGGGGCAGAGATTGCGAACGGCCTCGAGACCAGCGTTACCCTCTTCGACGGCTCGGGGGCGGCCATGCCACCGGTCGAGGTGGAGCGGCGCGTGCTCGTCGCAGGGGCCAACCAGGACCCCGAATACATAGTAGGCTTTCTCGGCACCTACCGCCTGCTACTCTCAGACCTGGTCCTCCTCACCATGAGCGAGGAGCCGATGGCAGACGGCGAGAAGGTCCGCGGTCTCGTTGCAGCGATAGGCAAACTGCGTCCCGATCTGGTCGTGATCCCCACGGTCTTCAGGCCCCGTCCGGTCGGAGAGGTCGAGGGGTTGCGGGTCGGATACGTCTCGACGGCGCCGCCAGCCGTGCTCGACACCCTCTCCAGGCACCTCGAGGAACACTACGGTTGCGAGGTGGTCGCCGCCTCGGGGAACCTCTCCGACAGAAAGCGTCTCGGCGCCGACCTCGAAGAGATGTCGGGAGTAGAGGCGTATCTCACCGAGATAAAGGCGGCGGCGGTGGACGTCGTTACCCGCCGGGGTACTGCGGAGGGGAAGCCCGTCTTATACTGCGATAACGACCCCGTGGGCGAGGGCCTGGACCGGGAGTTGCTCAGGCTCGCTCGGGAGGCGGTGGCAAACAGGGTGCCTTGAGCCGGTGGTCGACTTACCGGCGCTGGTGTATAATCTCGGTGTCAGGTACGCTGGTTCTTCGGGACCACTCCGCACCGATTCGACGCAGGCCCAGCCACGAGAGCGTTCCGTGGCGTGCGGTCTATCTTGATGGGTTATGGGAGGTTCGGTGAGAGCCCATTAACGTTACTGATTCCCCTTCGGGAACCATCGCCTCGGCTGCCGCGGAATACGCTGCCGTAACCGAGCAGGTCGCGCTCAAGGTGGCGCGCCTCGAAGGTTCGGGAGATTCGGAGCGGGCCTACACGCTTGCTACGGAGGCTTTCCGCGAGGAGCTGGAGCGTGTGCCGGTCTCCGGAAGAGTAGCGGTGCTGCGCGAGCAGCGTCTCGACGAGATGGGACGCCTCAGGGCGCCCAAGAGCCATCCTGGGATTGTCGGTGTGGATGACTCGCTCGGAAACAGAGGGCCTGAAGCCGACCTGGCGGTCGAGCCCATCGAGGGTTTGCAGTTGCTCGTAAAGGGGCAGGAGGGTTCGATCTCGGCAGTCGCCGCTGCCCCAAGGGGGAGCATGCTCAGGACCCCGGACATGTACATGAGCAAGCTGATCGTCGGCCCCGGTGCGAAGGGCAACATCGACATAGACGCCCCCGTCTCGGAAAACATAGAGGCCATAGCGAAGGCCCTCGGTCGAAGGCCCCAGGAGATCACCGTCGCCGTGCTCGACCGCGACAGACACGAGACCCTGATAGAGGAGATCCGAACGACGGGAGCCCGCATCCAGATAAGGCCGGAGGGCGACCTTACCCCGGCCATAGCCGTGGGAATGCGTGGGGCCGACCTGCACGCCATCATCGGCATTGGAGGCGCCCCCGAGGGAATCCTCGCAGCCGCCGTCATGAAGTGCCTCGGCGGGGAGATGCAGGCCAGGATGTGGCCGACGCAACGCTCCCAGGTCGAGAAGCTCGAAGAGTACGGCTTTACAGACCCCGAGCGCAAGCTTACGCTGGACGACCTGATCCGGGGCACCGACGTACTATTCGTAGCGACAGGGATCACCCCCGGCGAGACCCTCAACGGGGTAAGATACTTCCGGGGTGGTGCCAGGACGCATACGGTCGTCATGTCGACCGAGCCTCGTGTGGTAAGATTCATGGACACCATCCATGCCCTAGAGCCCGAAGCAGGGCGGCGGGGTTTCCAGCTTTGACAAACCCGTGAAGAAATCCGTCGAAAGACATTCTCGCATCGTAAACAGGAGAGGTGGAGTACAAACATGACCGAAAGAGCTACCCTGGAGCGCAAGCGCCTGAGTGATTTGCACCAGATCGCCTCGCAGCTAGGGATAAAGCAGTACCGCAAATACCGCAAGCCGGAGCTGGCAGAGATGATCTACCAGGTCGCGACCGAGCAGGCGGCGAGCCAGCAAGACGAAACCGCGACCAACGGAGGCGCCGCAGCCACCGCAACGCAGGAAGCCCCCGTAACGACAGACGCCCCCAACGGCGCACCGACGGAGACGCCTGTGGCGCCCGTAGACGGCTTCGGCGAGGCCGACACGAACCTCGCTACCACCGAACAGGTCGAGCGCCAGCGCCAGGAACGCGGCCGCCGCGACCGTAAGAACGGCCGGCAGGACCGCCGTCAGGAGCAGCGGGGCGATAGGGACGGCAAGGGCGGCGAGGAGAACGTGCAGAGCGGTATCCTCGATGTGCTGCCCGACGGCTTCGGCTTCCTAAGGACGGGGGGCTACAGCCAGAGCAAGGGCGACGTCTACGTCTCGACCAGCCAGATCAAGCGCTTCAACCTGAGGCGTGGCGACTACATAGTGGGCCAGATCCGTCCCGCCCGCGAAGGC
>Ga0081538_10003832_pt1 | contig 14048 bp, 12 predicted proteins | sample TabmetS5T2R1_FD_71022 | JGI IMG/M metagenome (GOLD analysis project Ga0081538, IMG submission 71022) | Tabebuia heterophylla rhizosphere microbial communities from the University of Puerto Rico - S5T2R1 | ecosystem: Host-associated > Plants > Roots > Rhizosphere ... | reverse complement strand
ATCCCGGGGTGAAGATCTCGATCGGGCCGCCGATCGAGGACGGCTTCTACTCCGACTTCGAGTTCCCGGAGGGCACCAAGGTCTCCGAGGACGATTTCGAGCGCATCGAAGCGCGGATGCGCGAGCACATCGCGGCCGACGAGCCGTTCGAGCGCACCGACCTGCCCGCGGCGCAGGCGATCGAGCGGTTCCGGGCCGAGGGCCAGGACTACAAGGTCGAGCTGATCGAGGACCTCGTGCGCGACCAAGGAGTCGAGTCGGTGTCGCTGTATCGCAACGGGCCCTTCACCGACCTCTGCGCCGGCCCGCACGGGCCCACGACCAAGCGCATCAAGGCCTTCAAGCTCACGAGCGTGGCCGGCGCCTACTGGCGCGGCGACGCGTCCCGGCAGATGCTCACCCGCATCTACGGCACCGCCTTCCTCTCAGAGGCCGACCTGCAGGAGCATCTGCGCCGCCTCGAGGAGGCGCGCGCCCGCGACCACCGCAAGCTGGGTCGTGAGCTGTCGCTGTTCATGCTGTCCGACCTGGCGCCGGGAGAGCCCTTCTGGCTGCCGCGCGGCACCCACATCTGGAACGAGCTGACCGCGATGTGGCGCCAGGCGAACGTGGAGCGCGGCTACACGGAGGTGCGCACGCCGCTCCTGCTCGACGTCGAGCTCTGGAAGCGGTCGGGGCACTGGCACGTGTACCGGGACAACATGTACTTCACCGACGTGGAGGGCCGGCCCATGGGCCTGAAGCCGATGAACTGCCCGGCGCACGTCCAGATCTACAAGCGCGACCTCCGCTCGTATCGCGACCTCCCGATCCGGTACTGCGAGCAGGGCCTGGTGCACCGCCACGAGCCCAGCGGCACGCTCCACGGGCTGTTGCGCGTACGCAGCATCACCCAGGACGACGCGCACGTCTTCTGCCGCGAGGACCAGATCGAGGACGAGGTGACGCGCTGTATCGACTTCGGCTTCTCGATCTACCGCCAGTTCGGCTTCGATCCGCGGCTGGAGCTGTCCACCCGGCCGGAGAAGCGGGTCGGCAGCGACGAGATGTGGGACAAGGCCGAGGCCGTGCTCGCCCGCACGCTCGAGCGCAACGAGCTCGAGTACGAGCTGAACGAGGGCGACGGCGCCTTCTACGGCCCCAAGATCGACGCCCACATGACCGACGCGATCGGCCGCGCCTGGCAGCTCGGCACCGTGCAGCTCGACTACTACATGCCGGAGCAGTTCGAGCTCACCTACACCGGCGCCGACAACGCCGACCACCGCCCGGTGATGATCCACCGCGCCTCGATGGGGTCGTTCGAGCGGTTCATCGGGATCCTGATCGAGCACTACGCGGGCGAGTTCCCGCTCTGGCTGGCGCCCGTGCAGGCGACGGTGCTCCCGATCGCCGACCGCCACGTCGCCTATGCGCGCCGCGTCGCGGCCCGGCTCCGCGGGCTCGATCTGCGGGTGGAGGTAGACGAGCGCTCCGAGTCGGTCGGCAAGAAGATCCGCGAGGCGGAGGTGCTAAAGGTGCCCTACATGCTGGTCGTGGGCGACCAGGAGGAGAGCGACGGACGGGTGGCCGTCCGCCGCCACCGGCGGGGCGATCTAGGGGCCGTCCCGCTCGAGGAGTTCGCCGAACGGGCCGCCGAGGAGATCGTGCAGCGCTCCTAGGAGCGCCGCTATACTCGCCGGCAATGGAGGGCACCCAGATTCCGCGCAGAGAAAGCCACTGACGCGCGCGTGCCCCCTTCCCGACTTGCGACGTGCTGCCTTTGACGTCCGGCCGTAGCCCGCACTAGTGCCGATCCCCCGTAGGTTCGATCGGCGCCCGCCGGAGCGGGACGAGACACGTATCAACGAGCGGATCCGGGTGCCCCAGGTGCGCCTGATCGGCGCGGACGGCAACCAGATCGGCGTCGTGCCCACCGACCAGGCACTGCAGTACGCGCAGGACCGGGATCTCGACCTCGTCGAGGTGGCCCCGGACGCGCGGCCGCCGGTGACCCGCGTGCTCGACTACTCGAAGTACCGCTACGAGCAGGAGCAGAAGGCCAAGGCCGCCCGGCGCCACCAGAAGCAGGTCAACGTCCGGGAGATCAAGCTGCGGCCGAAGATCGCGGACAACGACTACGAGACCAAGAAGAACCACGTGACGCGGTTTCTGCGAGGCGACGACCGCGTGAAGGTCACGATCATGTTCCGGGGGCGCGAGCAGGCGCACCCGGAGCGGGGCGAGGCGCTGCTCGCCCGGCTGGCCGAGGACGTGGCCGACCTGGGCACGGTCGAGCAGGCGCCACAGCAGGACGGTCGCAACATGACCATGCTGCTCGCCCCGCACCGGCGCAGGCAGCAGGCCAGCGACGCCGGCGACGCCTCCGGCGACGCCGCCGCACGCGCCGCGGAGCCCGCGCGGGCGCGCGACGCCTCCTAGCGCCGAAGCCCCGCCGCGCCGCCTCGAGGGGTTCCGGAAGTTATCGGACCATATGTCCGATTTCTGCCGGAACCCCGCCGGGTTGCCGACGGCCGGGCGGCCGGAAAGGCGTCTGCTTCAATACGACGCCCATGCCGAAGATGAAGACGCATTCGGGCGCGAAGAAGCGCTTCCGCAAGACGGCCGGCGGGCAGCTCCGCGCCCGGCACGCCTTCACGAGCCACAATCTCGGCAAGAAGCCGCGCAAGCGCAAGCGGCGGCTGGGCCGCCCCGTCGAGGTCACCGCGCAGGACCGCAAGCGGGTCACGAGGCTGCTGCACAAGTGAGCCGGGTCAAGCGTTCAGTTCACGCGCGCAAGAAGCGCCGCGCCGCGCTCCAGCGGACGAAGGGCTATCGCGGCCAGGCTCACTCGAGCTACAAGCGGGCCAAGGAGGCGCTGCTCAAGGCCGATTCCTACGCCTACCGCGACCGGCGCAACCGCAAGCGCGACTTTCGCCGGCTCTGGATCGTGCGCATCAACGCCGCGGCGCGCCAGGAGGGCCTGAGCTACAGCCAGTTCATGCACGGCCTGCGCGCGGCCGGCATCGAGCTCGACCGCAAGGTGCTGGCCGACATCGCCGTGCGCGACCCCGAGACGTTTCGACGCTTTGCCGAGCGAGCCCGGGAGGCCGCGGCCGCGTAGTGGCGCCGCCGGCATACGATTTTCTCCCGGGCGCCACTACGGCGCCTTTTTATTTGTCCCGAGGAGCGAAGCGACCGATTTTGTGTGATCACCTCCCCCGACAACGACAAGCTGAAGACGATTCGCAAGCTGCACCGGCGGCGCTGGCGCGACAAGCTGGGGCTGTTCGCGGCGGAGGGGGAGGACCTCGTGGAGGCCGCCGCCGCGGCCGGGCGGCCGCCGCGCTTCGTCCTCCGCGCGGGCGCCGACGTCGAGCCGACGCTCCTCGCCGAGGTCAGCGCCCTCGGGTCGGGCAGCCGCGTGATCGGGGTCTACGAGCAGGTCTTCGCGGCGCCGGGCGGGCGCGTGATGGTCTGGCTCCACGGGGTCGAGGACCCGGGAAACGTGGGGACGATCGTCCGGGCCACGGACGCCCTGGCCGACGGGCCGGTGGCGCTCGGCCCCGCCTGCGCCGATCCCCACTCGCCCAAGGCGGTGCGGGCCAGCATGGGCTCGCTGTTCGCCCGGCCGCCGGCGCGGGCCGACTTCGGCGCGCTCCCGGGCACGCGCCTCGCGCTCGCTGCGGACGCGCCGCGGCCGCTGGCGGACGTGGTCGGCGAGCTGGCGAACTGCCCCGGACCGCTGGTCGTCTGCCTCGGCTCGGAGCGCGCCGGCCTGCCGCCGGACGTGGTCGCCGGCGCGGACGCGGCGGCCCGCATCCCGCTGCGTCCGGGCGGCCCCGAGTCCCTGAACGTGGCGATGGCGGCCGGCGTGGCGCTCTACGTGGTCGCGACTAGGATGGCCGCCCATGCCTGACCTGCAGCAGCTGCGGTCGGACGCCGAGGCCGCCATCCGCTCGGCCGGTGACGCCGTCGCCCTCGAGGACCTGCGGGTGCGCTACCTCGGGCGAAAGTCCGAGCTGACCGGGGTGCTGCGGTCGATCGGCGAGCTGCCCGCCGAGCGGCGCGGCCCGGTCGGCAAGGAGGCGAACGAGGTGCGGCAGGCGCTCGAGACCGCGATCGAGCAGCGGGGCGCCCAGCTGGAGGCCGCCGAGCGGGACCGCCGCCTGACCGCGGACCGCGTCGACGTGACGCTCCCGGGCGATCCGCCGCTCGCAGCCGGTCATCTCCACCTCATCTCGCAGATCCGCCGGCAGATGGAGGACATCTTCGTGGGCCTGGGCTTCGCGGTCCTGGAGGGGCCGGAGGTGGAGTACGAGTACTACAACTTCACGGCGCTCAACCATCCCCCCGAGCACCCCGCGCGGTCGCCGCACGACACCTTCTACTTCAACGACCACGTGCTGCTGCGCACCCACACCTCGCCGATGCAGACGCGCGCGATGGAGGTACAGGAACCGCCGATCTACGTCGTCGTGCCGGGCCGCACGTACCGCCCGGACACGCCCGACGCGACCCACACGCCGATGTTCCACCAGCTGGAGGGACTCGCGATCGACGAGGACATCACGCTGGCCGACCTCCAGGGTGTGCTGCTCGCGTTCGCGCGTCAGATGTTCGGCGAGGAGACCGAGGTGCGGCTGCGCCCGGGCTATTTCCCCTTCACCGAGCCGAGCGTGGAGGTGGACGTCTCCTGCTTTCGCTGCGGCGGGACCGGGTTGGTGGGCGCGGAGCGCTGCCCCACCTGCAAGGGCGAGGGCTGGATAGAGATCCTCGGCTCGGGGATGGTCGACCCGAACGTGCTCGACTACGTGGCCGACAGCGGGTACGACCGCGAGCGCGTGCAGGGCTTCGCGTTCGGGATGGGCATCGAGCGGATCGCGATGCTCGTCCACCGGGTGCCCGACCTGCGGATGCTGTTCGAGAACGACGTGAGGCTGCTGGAGCAGTTCGGCAGATGAGGATCCCTCTCTCCTGGCTGCGCTCCTACTGTGATCCCGGCCTCGACGCGCAGGGAATCGCCGACGTGCTCACCATGGCCGGGCTGAAGCTCGAGCGGCTCCACCGCACCGGCGTGGGCGACCCGCGGGGCTTCGTCGTCGGCCGCGTGCTCGAGGCGGAGCGCCACCCCGACGCCGACCGCCTGACGGTCTGCGTGGTGGACGACGGCGGCGGCGAGCCGCGCACGATCGTGTGTGGGGCGCCGAACGTGGCGGGCGGACAGACCGTCGCCGTGGCGCGGCCGGGGGCGGTCATGCCCGACGGGACCACGCTGGGGGAGGCCACCCTGCGCGGCGTCCGGTCGAGCGGCATGATCCTGGCCGAAGACGAGGTCGGCATCGGCGCCGACCACACCGGCATCATGGTGCTCGACGACGGCGCGCGGCCGGGCGACCCGCTCGCCGAGCACCTCCCGATCGCGGATGACGTGATCGAGATCGAGATCACGCCCAACCGGCCCGACGCCATGAGCGTGTACGGCGTCGCCCGCGACCTACACGCGGCCACCGGCGCGCCGCTCGCGCCGGATCCGACCGCGACCGACGCCGAGCCGCGGGGCGACGATTCCGCGTCGGACCACGCCGCGGTCGAGATCGCCGATCCGGACATCTGCCTGCGCTTCACCGCACGCGTCTTCGACGACGTGACGATCGGCCCATCGCCGGCGTGGCTCAAGCAGCGGCTGACGGCGGCCGGCCAGCGGCCGATCTCGAACGTGGTGGACATCACGAACTACGTGATGCTCACCTGCGGGCAGCCGCTCCACGCCTTCGACCGCGACGAGGTGCGGGGCGCGCGCATCGTCGTCCGGCGCGCGCGGGAGGGGGAGACCCTGACCACCCTCGACGGCGTGGAGCGCCGCCTGGACCCGGACGTAGCCCTGGTCTGCGACGCGGAGGGGCCGAGCGGCATCGCCGGGATCATGGGCGGGCAGGTCTCCGAGGTCGCGGAGAAGACCACGCGGGTGCTGATGGAGGCCGCGACCTGGGTCGGCCCCAACATCATGCGCACCTCGCGCGCGTTGGGCCTGCGCACCGAGGCGTCCGCGCGCTTCGAGAAGCAGCTGCATCCGGAGCTGGCGATCGCCGCCCAGCGGCTCTCGGCGAAGCTCATGGTCGAGCTGTGCGGTGCCCGCTACGTGCCCGGCACGCTCGACGCGTATCCGCGCCGGGCGCAGCCGCGCCACCCGACTCTGCGCCTGGAGCGGCTCGAGCGCCTGCTCGGAGAGAGCATCCCCCCGGACCGGGTGGTCGCGATCCTCGACCGCCTGGGGTTCGCCCCGCGGCCCGAGGACGGGCGCGTGACGGTGACGGTCCCCCGGTGGCGCTACTCCGACGTGCAGCGCGAGGCGGACCTCATCGAGGAGGTGGCCCGCATCCACGGGCTGGACAAGCTGCCGACGACGCTCCCGTCGCGCCGGCAGGCCGTCGGCCGGCTCACGCGGCGCCAGCGGCTGCGGCGGCGGCTGGAGGACGCGCTGCGCGACCGCGGCCTGGTCGAGTGCATCTCCTACGCGTTCACCTCGCCGGCCGCGCTCGCACGCCTGCGACTGGACGCGCGCGATGCGCTGCGCATCGAGAACCCGCTGAGCGAGGACCTGAGCGTGATGCGCCCGCTGATCCTCCCCGGCCTGCTCGACGCCGCCCGCCACAACGCCGCCCACGGGCAACCGGGGGTGGCGCTGTTCGAGTCGGCCCACGTATACCGGCCGGCCGGGCCCCTGGACCGGGTCCCCGGCGGCTCGCCGGCCGGCGCGCGCCCCGCCGAGGAGCCCGAGCACATCGCCGTGCTGCTCACCCGCGCGGCCGCGGGGGGATGGCGCACGCCGCCCACCGCGGCCGACTTCTTCGCCACGCGCGCGCTGCTCGAGGCGTTGTTCGCCGCGGCGGGCGTCGACTGGCGCGCCGAGCCCGGCACCCAGCCGTTCCTGCACCCGGGCCGGACGGCGGCGGTGGTCGTTGGGGACCGCGAGATCGGGTGGCTCGGCGAGCTGCACCCGCTGGTGACGCGGGCCTGCGAGCTCCCCGATCCGGTCGGCGCCTTCGAGCTCGACTTCGGCGCGATCGCCGAGGCGGCCCCCTCCGTCGCGGAGTACCGCGACGTGGTGGCGTTCCCCGCGGTCCTCCAGGACCTCGCCGTCGTCGTACCCGATGAGCGCCCGGCCGCCGAGGTGGTCGCGGCGGTCCGCGCCGGCGGCGGCGACCTGCTGCAGCGGGTCGAGATCTTCGACCTCTACCGCGGCGAGCAGGTCGAACCGGGCCGCAAGTCGCTGGCCCTGCGGCTCGAGTTCCGCGCGCCCGATCGGACGCTCACCGACGCCGAGGTGGAGCCGCTGCGCGCCGCCATCGAGCGGGAGCTGGCCCGGATCGGGGGCCGGCTTCGTGGGTGACCGGTTTCGCGTGGCCGTCGTGGGCGCGGCCGGCTTCGGGGGCGCGGTGTGCGCGCTGCTCGCGCACCGCCACCCGTCGCTCGAGCTCACCGCCGTGACCGCGCGCACGGACGCCGGCCGCCGCCACGACGACTTGTACCCGCGCTACCGGGTGCCGCTCGTGCTCGAGGAGTTCGATCCCGACCGCCTCGCCGAGCGGGCCGACGCGGCGCTCGTGGCGTACCCCCACGGAACCGCCGCGCCGGCGGTGAAGGCCCTGCTGGCCCGCGGGCTCAAGGTGGTCGACCTCTCCGCCGACTTTCGCCTCGGACGCGATCGCTACGAGCGCTGGTACGGCGAGCACGAGGCGCCGGAGCTCCTGGACGACGCGGTCTACGGCCTGACCGAGGCCCACCGCGAGAGCATCCGCGGGGCGGATCTGGTGGCCGCGCCCGGCTGCTATCCCACGGCCGCGCTGCTCGCGCTGCTCCCGCTCCGCGAGCACCTCCGCGACGTCGTGGTCGACGCCAAGTCGGGCGTGTCCGGCGCCGGGCGCGAGGCCACCGCCGTGACCCACTTCGTCTCGGTGACCGAGAACGTCGAGGCGTACAAGGTCAACGGCCACCGCCACAGCGCCGAGCTGGAGCAGGAGCTGCCGGACGGAACCCGATTCACGTTCGTTCCCCACCTGATCCCCATGGAGCAGGGCCTCTTGGCCAGCTGCTACGCGCTTCTCGACCGCAGCCTCTCGGCCGACGAGGTGCAGCTGCTCTACCGCGACGCGTACGCGGACGAGCCGTTCGTGGAGTTGGCCGCCGAGCCGCCGGGAACCGACGAGGTGCGCGAGACGAACCGCTGCCGGATTCACGTGACGGTCGCCGGCGAGCGGGTGATCGCCCTGTCCGCCATCGACAACCTGTGGAAGGGCGCGGCGGGACAGGCGCTGCAGGACCTGAACCTCATGCTCGGGCTGCCCGAGACCGAGGGCCTTCAGTGACCGGGTTCTTTCGCTCCCGCTGGGTCGAGCCCCCGGCCCACGCATCGGAGGTCGCTCCCACCGCGCTCCCGCGGGGGTTCCGGGCGGCGGGGGTGGCGGCGGGCATCAAGCCGGAGGGGCTCGACGTGGGCGTGCTCGCCTCGGACTCGCCGGAAACGGTGTCGGCCGCCCGCTTCACCACCAACGCACGCGTGGGCGCCCCGGTGATCGTCTCGCGCCAGGCCGAGCTCGGCGGGCTGCGGGCGGTGGCGGTCAACTCGGGCTGCTCGAACGTGGGCGACGGGCAGCGCGGCCTCGAGACCGCGGCCGCGATGCAGGCCGCGGCCGCCGCGAAGCTCGGGCTCGAGGCTCGGGAGGTGGGCGTGGCCTCGACCGGGGTCATCGGGAGCGCGCTGCCCCGCGACCGCGTGGTCAGCGGGGTGGAGGCCGCATGCGACGCGCTCGGGCTCGACGCCGCCGGTTTCGCGGAGGCGATCCTCACGAGCGACGCCGGCCCCAAGTGCGCCTGTCTCGACGTGCGCCTGCCGGACGGCGAGGGGGTGCGCCTCGCGGCGCAGGCGAAGGGCGCCGGCATGATCTCGCCCCGCTTCGCCACGATGCTCTGCTTCGTGCAGACGGACGCCGCTCTCTCGCGCGAGACGCTGGACCTGCTCACCGGCGTCTGCGTGAAGCGCTCCTTCGACCGCGTCTCCGTCGACGGCCAGCTCTCCACGAGCGACTCCGTGTTCGCGCTGGCCAGCGGCGCCGCCGGCGCCCCGGTGGAGCCGGAGAGCCCGGCCGAGCTGGCCCTCGGCGAGGCGCTGGACGCGCTGATGCGCCAGCTCGCGCTCGACATCGTCGCCGATGGCGAGGGCGCTCGGCGCGTCGGCCGGATCGTGGTCAACGGCCGGCCCGACGCGGTCGAGCCGGTGGCGCGTTCGGTGGCGAACTCGCCACTCGTGAAGGCCGCCCTGCACGGCGGCGATCCGAACTTCGGCCGCCTGCTCCAGGCGGCGGGTCAGGCGTGGCCGGCGGGCGAGCCGTTCGTGGCCGACCTCGAGCTCGAGGGGCATCTGCTCGTGTCGGCCGGCGACGCGCTCGAGCTGTCGGCCGCCGACGCGGCCGCCGTGGAGGAGCTCGCCGGCGGCGACGAGGTGGAGTACCGCCTGACGCTGCCCGGCGAGGGGGGCGAGACCGAGGTCTTCTTCAGCGACCTCAGCCCCGCTTACGTCGAGTTCAACGCCACCCGTTCCTGATGCGCGACATCGCAACCCTTCTCGAGGCGCTGCCCTACATCCGCGAGTTCCACGGCGAGACCGTGGTGATCAAGTACGGCGGGGCGGCGATGACCGAGCCGGAGCTGAAGGAGGAGTTCGCGCGCGACGTGGTGCTCCTCAAGTACGTCGGGATGAACCCGGTGGTGGTGCACGGCGGCGGGCCCGACATCACGAGCTACATGGAGCGCCTGGGCATGGAGGTGAAGTTCGTCGACGGCATGCGGGTCTCCGACGAGGCCACCGTCGAGGTGGCCAAGATGGTGCTGGTCGGCAAGCAGAACAAGGACATCGTCCTGCGGCTGAACCGCCACGGGCAGCCGGCGGTGGGCCTGTGCGGCGACGACGGTCAGCTGTTCACGGTGACGAAGCGGAGGTCCGCCACCGCCGACATGGGCTTGGTCGGCGACATCGAGCACGTGCACGCCGACGTGCTGAACCACGTCGCCGAGGACTACATCCCGGTGATCGCGTCGGTGGGGGCCGACCCGGAGGGCAACTCGTACAACGTGAACGCCGATTTCGCCGCCGGCGCGGTGGCCCGGGCGCTGTTGGCGTTCAAGGTCATATTCCTCACCGACGTCGACGGCTGGCGGGCCGATCCGGACGACCCCGACAGCCGCATCTCGGAGGCCACCGCGGCCGAGGTGCGACAGAGGCTCGCCGACGTCGGCGGCGGCATGCGCCCGAAGCTCGAGGCCGCCCTGGAGGCGCTCGAGGCGGGCGTGGCCAACGCGCACATCATCGACGGGCGCACGCCGCACTCCCTGCTGCTCGAGCTGTTCACCGACGAGGGAATCGGTACGAAGCTGTGGCCCTGAGCGCGCTGCAGGCGCTCGAGCGCGAGGCGGCGATGCCCACGTACGCGCGCCAGCCGGTGGAGTTCGTGCGCGGCGCCGGCACCCGGCTCTGGGACGACGAGGGCAACGAGTACCTGGACTTCCTGACCGGGATCTCGGTCGCCCAGCTCGGGCACTGCCACCCGCACGTGGTCGCGGCGGTACGTGAGCAGGCGGGCCGGCTCGTGCATGTGAGCAACCTGTACTACACGGAGCCCGGGCTGCGGCTGGCGAAGCGGCTGTCGGACGTCTCGCTCGGGGGCGGCGTGTTCCTCTGCAACTCGGGCGCCGAGGCGATCGAGTGCGCGCTCAAGCTGGCGCGGCGCCGCCGGCCGCGGGGGGAGTTCGTGGTGCTGGAGGGCGGCTTCCACGGGCGCACCATGGGCGCCCTGTCCGCCACGCCGCAGGAGGAGAAGCAGGCGCCGTTCGCCCCGCTCGTGCCCGGGTTCACCGCGGTCCCGCGCGCGGGGCCGCCGCTTCCGCTGGTGCGCGCGGTGAGCCGCCGTACCGCGGCGGTCATCATCGAGCCGGTCCAGGGCGAGGGCGGCATCCATCCGATCCATCCCCAGCTCCTGGCCGCCGCGCGGGACGCCTGCGCGGAGCACGGGGCGTTGCTCATCTTCGACGAGGTCCAGTGCGGCATGGGGCGCACGGGCACGTTGTGGGCGTGGGAGCAATACGGCATCGAGCCCGACGTGATGACCACGGCCAAGGGGCTCGGCGGCGGCCTGCCGATCGGGGCCTGCGTCACCGGGCCGGAGCTCGCCGACGTGCTGCGGCCGGGCGACCACGGCTCCACCTTCGCCGGCGGCCCGGTCGTCGCCGCGGCGGCCAACGCCGTGCTGGACGTCGTCGCCGACGACGAGTTCCTGGGTTCGGTGGCGGCCAAGGGCGATCGCCTCGCGGTGGGCCTCCGGCAGCTCGGCCTCGACGTGCGCGGCATGGGCCTGATGCTGGCCTTCGCGTGCGACGACGGTCCGGCGCTCGCCCGGCGCCTTCTCCTCGAGCAGCGCCTGGTGGTCAACGCGACCGGCCCGGACACCGTGCGGCTGCTGCCGCCCTTGACCGTCTCGGACGAGGAGATCGACGAGGCGGTGCGCCGGATCGGGGCACTCGCGCCCGGTAGCGTGCACTAGCCCATGGAGGAGCCGCGGCGGACCCTCATCAAGACCGCCTCCTACGAGGCGTCACCCGAGGAGGTCGGCCGGGTGCTGCTGCTTTACTCCGGCGGGCTCGACACCAGCGTGATGCTGAAGTGGATCCAGGACGAGTACGAGGCCGAGGTGGTCGCCCTCACCGTGAACCTGGGCCAGCCGGGGGAGGACTACGAGGTGATCCGCGGCAAGGCGCTGCGGCTGGGGGCGCTGGACTGCCACGTGGTGGACGCCCGGGAGGAGTTCGCCCAAGGCTACGTGCTGCCGGCGATAAAGGCGAACGCGCTTTACGGCGGCGGCTACCCCTTGTTCACCGCGTTAGGCCGGCCGCTCATCGCCAAGCTGGCGGTGGACTACGCCCGCCGGGCGGGTTGCGACACCATCGCCCACGGCTGCACCGGGAAGGGCAATGACCAGGTGCGGATCGAGTCCGCCGTCGTGGCGCTCGACCCGGCGATGAAGATCATCGCGCCGGTGCGGGGCTGGCAGATGGGCCGCGAGGAGGAGGTCGCCTACGCGCGGGAGCACGGCATCCCGGTCAAGGGCGGCACCGAGACCCCGCCCTACTCGATCGACGACAACCTGTGGGGCCGCTCGTCGGAGGGCGGGCCGATAGAGGACCTGGACGAGCCCCCGCACGACGACGTCTTCCAGCTCGTGACCCGGCCCGAGGAGGCCCCGGACGCGCCGCAGGACGTGGTCGTGGCCTTCGAACGGGGGGCGCCGGTGGCGCTGGACGGCGAGCGCGCGGAGCTCGTGGACCTGCTGGAGCGGGCCGGGGAGATCGGCGCCCGCCACGGCATCGGGATCGTCGACCATGTGGAGGACCGGATCGTCGGGCTCAAGGTCCGCGACCTGTACGAGGTGCCCGCGGCCGCACTCATCCTCACCGCGCACAAGGAGCTCGAGAAGCTGGTGGGCACGATCCACCAGAACACGTTCAAGCCCCACCTGGACGAGCACTGGGCGTACCTCGTGTACGCCGGGCTCTGGTACGAGCCGCTGCTCTCCGACCTGAACGCGCTCATGGACGCGGTGAACGAACAGGTGACCGGGGAGGTGACCGTGCGCCTGTTCAAAGGTGGGGTGCGGCCCGTGGCCCGCCGGTCGCCGAACGCGCTCTACGACCCGGCCCTGGCCGGCTTCGGCGAGTCGGGCGGGCTCTTCTCCCAGCAGGCGAGCCCGGGGTTCATCGAGCTGTGGAGCCTGCAGTCGCGGATGGCGTACGGAATTCGAAATCGGGGAAGGGAACAGTCATGACCACAACTCGCGGATACACGGTTCTCGGCTGGCTCACGTGGCAGGTCGCCAAGCGAGTCGCCAAGCGCAAGATGGGACAGAACAAAGCCAAGCTCGGCGCCGGCGCGGCGGGGCTGGGCCTGCTGGCGGTGGGCCTCATCGCCGCCAAGGTGCTGGGCGGAGGGGACGAGGAGTAGGCCCCGCCTTTCGGGCGGACCTCGTCCCGGGGGTGTGTCATCCCACGACCCGGATGCGGTCGTGGATCGACACACCCCTCCCCGCGAGCGTGACCTAGCCGAGCTTCGCTCGTAGCGGGCATTGCCGCGCGCCCTCCCGGAGCCGTCGGCCCGCGGCCGTAGACTCGGGATCCCGGATGAGCTTCGCCCATCTCCACGTCCATTCCGAGTACTCGGTGCTCGACGGCGCGTGCCGGATCGACGCCCTGGCGGAACGCGCCGCGGCCTTCGAGCAGCCCGCCCTGGCGCTCACCGACCACGGGGTCATGAACGGGGCCGTGGAGCACTATCAGGCCTGCAAGCGGCGCGGAATCAAGCCCGTCATGGGCCTCGAGGCCTATTTTGTCGATGACCGGCGCACACAGGCGGTCCGCTACGAGCGCAATCACCTGACGCTCCTGGCCGCCGACGACGAGGGCTTTCGCAACCTCGTGAAGCTGAGCTCGGCCGGCTACCTCGAGGGCTACCGGCGCGGCAAGGCGAACGTGGACCTGGAGCTGCTGTCGCGCCACGCCCGCGGCGTGATCGCGCTCACCGGCTGCCTGCAGTCGCGCTTCTGCCGGCGGCTGGTGGAGGGAAACCCGGCGCAGGCCCGCGCGCACGCCGACCAGCTCCTCCAGGTGTTCGGGCCCGAGAACCTGTACTTCGAGGTTCAGCGCAACGGCGTCGCGGAGCAGGAGCGGGTGAACGAGGGGATCGTCCGGATCGCCCGTGAGCTGGGCCGGCCGCTGGTGGCCACCGGCGACGTCCACTACCTTCGGCGCGAGGACTACGACAACCACCGGGCCCTGCTCTGCGTCCAGACCAAGAGCACGCTGGAGCAGCCGAAGCTGAGCTTCGACACCAACGAGTTCTTCCTGAAGGGCTCGGACGAGATGACCGAGGCGTTCGCCCCGTGGCCGGAGGCGGTGGCCGCCACCCTCGAAATCGCCGAGCGCTGCCACGTCGAGATCGAGCTCGGCAAAATGCTCATCCCGCG
>Ga0081538_10003831_pt1 | contig 14049 bp, 13 predicted proteins | sample TabmetS5T2R1_FD_71022 | JGI IMG/M metagenome (GOLD analysis project Ga0081538, IMG submission 71022) | Tabebuia heterophylla rhizosphere microbial communities from the University of Puerto Rico - S5T2R1 | ecosystem: Host-associated > Plants > Roots > Rhizosphere ... | reverse complement strand
TGTATGGTTGTATCTCCATGCAGACGTCCCTCGATCACGACCGGATCTTCGCCGCGCTCGGAGATCCCACCCGGCGCGACATCGTCCGCCGGGCGATCGACGGGGACGAGGGCGTCGCCGAGCTGGCCGGCCACTACCCGATGAGCTTCGCGGCGGTGCAGAAGCACGTCGCCGTGCTCGAGCGGGCCGGCCTCGTGCACAAGCACCGGATCGGGCGGAGGAAGGTCGTCCGCACCAACCTCGAGGGGCTCCGCGCGGCGCGGCGCCTCCTCGATCGTTACGAGGAGCTGTGGCGCGAGCGCGTCGCGCGCATGGACCAGCTCCTCACCGAGTCGGAGAAGGAGGATGACCGATGACCGTCACCGACGTCCGCAAGGACCCGCGGTCGCGCACACTGACGCTCGACGCCGAGTTCGACGCCACGCCGGAGCGCGTCTGGCGTCTATGGGCCGACCCGCGCGAGCTCGAGCGCTGGTGGGGACCGCCGACGTACCCGGCGACGGTCGACGCCCACGACCTGCGCCCCGGCGGCCGAGTCGCGTACCACATGACCGGCCCGGAGGGCGACCAGCCGCGTGGATTCTGGGAGGTGGACGAGGTCCGTCCTCCTGATCTGCTCGTCTTCCGCGACAACTTCGCCAACGACGACGGCACGCCGAACACCGAGCTCCCGGTGACGACGGTGCGCGTGACGATCCGGGACATCGGCGGCGGGAGGACGCGGATGTCGATCGAGACCGAGTTCCCGACCGTCGAGGCGATGGAGGAGCTATCGACGACGGGCCTGGAGGAGGGTCTGACGCTCGCCGTCGGCCAGATCGACGCGATCCTGGCCGACGAGCGTGAAGCGCGACCGCGGTCGACCTAGGGAAGGAGAGACGATGAAGCTGACGACCACCACCTTGCTAACCGTCGACGGGGTGATGCAGGGGCTCGGCGGGCCCGACGAAGACCGCAGCGGCGGATTCGAGCGCGGCGGGTGGGTGGCGCCGTTCGCCGACGCCGACGGCACGGCGGTGATCGGCGAGATCTACCAGCGCGCCGACGCGTTCCTGTTCGGCCGGCGGACCTACGAGATCTTCGCCGGCTCCTGGGGAACGTGGGACGATCCGGGCGACAGCCCGATCTGGACGTCCTTGAACACGCGGCCGAAGTACGTCGCATCGACCACCCTCACCGAACCGCGGTGGGCGGACACGACCGTCCTCTCCGGTGACCTCGCGGCCGCCGTCGGCGAGCTGAAGGCCAAGCGGGGAGGGGAGCTGCAGGTGCACGGCAGCGGCCGCCTGGTCCGCTGGCTGCTCGGCAACGACCTCGTCGACGAGATGAACCTGCTCATCTGCCCCGTGGTCGTCGGCCAGGGCACGCGGCTGTTCCCCGACACCGGCCCGGACGTCGCGCTCGACCTGGTGGAGTCGCGGTCGACCCCGAAGGGGGTGACGATCCAGGTCTACCGGCCCACCGGCCGCCCGAGGTACGAAACGGCCACGCCCTGAGCGCTCAGGCCCGGCGCCGCGGTGGGCGGACGAGGTCGAGGGTGACCAGCCCGGCGGCGATCAGCCCGGCCAGCGCGACGGTGACGGCCAGCGGCAACGGTGGGGTGGCGAGCGCGGCGACCACGACCAGCAGGGCGGTCACCGAGAAGCGGGCCACGGCCCGCTCGCCCCGGTAGCGGTAGACCCAGCCGTGCAGCAGCCCGAGGACGACCAGGAACAGCGCCACCGGCACCGCCAGGGTCAGCGCGGCGCCCCGCTCCGACAGGTGGCCGTGGTGGTCGAGGGTCTCGGCGACGACCTGGAGCCCGGCCCCGACCGCGGCCAGGGAGGCGAACACCAGCAGGTGCCAGTAGCCCCAGCCGAACGCCGAGCGGGGCGAGGCGCGCAGGCCCTCGGCGGCGGGGCGGTCGAAGTAGCACCACCACAGCGCGAACAGCAGCACCAGCCCGCCGGCGGCGACCACGGCCAGCGACGCCGACAGGCCGCGGTCGGCGTCGGCGGCCTGGACGGTGGTGGTCGCCGCCAGCACGCACTCGCCGAGCACGATCAGGGTGAACAGGCCGTAGCGTTCGGCGATGTGGTCGGGATGCCAGGAGGTCGGCCGGGTGGACCGCTCGGCCCACACCGGCACCGCCAGCTCGCCGGCGGCCAGCAGCAGGAAGCCGGGGCCTCGCCACGCCGGGGGCATCGCCAGCAGCCCGATCCATCCCACCTGGAGGACGGCGATGCCGGCCGCGTAGCGCAGCGCGGTCGTGCGGCCGGCCAGGTGGTCGTGGGCCACCCGCAGCCACTGGGTCACCATCGCCACCCGCATCAGCACATAGCCGACGGTGACGACGGTGAAGTCCCCCCGGTCGAAGCCGTCCGGCACGCCGGCGGCCAGCAGCAGCACCCCGCCGATCTGCAGCAGCGTGAGCAGCCGGTAGGGGACGTCGTCGGTGTCGAAGGCCGAGGCGAACCAGGTGAAGTTCATCCACGCCCACCAGATGGCGAAGAACACCGACCCGTAGCTGACCACCGCGTCGGCGACGTGCCCCTCGGCGAGGGCGTGGTGCAGCCGGTCGGCCGCCTGCGCCACCGCCACCACGAAGCACAGGTCGAACAACAGCTCCAGCGGCGTCGCCGAGCGCTCGCGCTCGTCGCGGTCGCGCGGCTCCATCCGCCGCCGCAGCGGCGTCCTGCCGCGCCGGATGGCGGCAGGTTCGGTCATGGCGGCTCCTCGGCGGTGGTCCCGGTCGCCAGGACCTCGGCCAGGTCGAAGCCGACCGTCTCCTCGAGCTGGTCGTAGGTGCAGGAGCGGGGGTCGCGGTCGGGGCGCCAGCGGACGAACTGCGCGGTGTGGCGGAACCGCCGCCCCTCCAGGTGGTCGTAGCGGACCTCCACCACCCGCTCCGGCCGCAACGGCACGAACGACAGCTCCTTGCCGGGATTCCAGCGGCTGGCCGTGGACCCCCGCCAGCTGCGCCCCTCGGCCTCCACCCAGGCGCCCCAGTCCCACGGGTGCCCCTCGAAGCCGGTCCGCAGCGGCTGGAGCTCGGCGAACAGCTCCCGCCGCCGTTCCATCGGGAAGGCGCCGACCACCCCGACGCTGGCCAGCTCCCCGTCCTCGGTGTAGAGCCCCAGCAGCAGCGACCCGATCAGGTCCGCGCCGCGCTTGTGCACCCGGTAGCCGCCCACCACGCAGTCGGCGGTCCGGTGGTGCTTGACCTTGGACCACACCCGCCGGTCCGGCTCGTAGACCCCGTCCAGCGGCTTGGCGAGCACCCCGTCCAGCCCGGCGCCCTCGAACCGCGCCAGCCACTGGGCGGCCAGGTCGCGGTCGGTGGTCGCCGGCGTCAGGTGCACCGGCGGTGCCACCCGCGCGAGCGCGTCCTCCAGGGCCGCGCGGCGGCGGCGGAACGGCTGGCCGGTCCAGTCGGCGTCGTCGAGGGCGAGCAGGTCGAAGGCGACCAGCCGGGCCGGGGTCTGCTCGGCGAGCAGCCGCACCCGGCTGGCGGCGGGGTGGATGCGCAACAGCAGGGCGTCGAAGTCCAGCCGCCGGCCGGCCGGGTCGGGGACCACGATCTCGGCGTCGACCACGCAGCGGGCCGGCAGGTTGGCCTTGACGGCCTCGACCAGCTCGGGGAAGTAGCGGGTCATGGGGCGCTCGTTGCGGCTGCCGAGCTCCACCTGGTCGCCGTCGCGGAACACGATGGTCCGGAACCCGTCCCACTTGGGCTCGAAGCTGAACGGCCCCTCGGGCAGCTCGGCGACCGGCTTGGCGAGCATCGGCGCCACCGGCGGCATCACCGGGAGATCCATGCCACCCAGTATCCCGCACCGGCGCCCTGCCGAATCGGCGTGGCAATTTCCCTGGGCGCCCGCCCCGACGTCGATCTCATGCCGTCCATATCTCCTCTCTGACCTGCGGATTCGTTGCCGCAGGCGCCGTTCCAGGCGTATACTACCCGTATGGAAGAAATGTTCGAAGCCATTCCCCGTCACCGCCTCTACGGGCTGGCCGCGGAAATTCGCGCGGTCGAGGAGGGCCACAACGCCCGGGTGATGCCCGACGGTTCGATCCTGGTGAAAGCCGAGTCGAACCCGGGCAGCTACCGCGTGTCCATCCGCGGCATCGACGACGGCGTCCTGCGGTTCCGCTGCGACTGCCGGTCCGGCGAGTACCGGGCCTCCCTCCCGGTCCCGTGCAAGCACGCCGCGCTGGCCGCCCGCCGGCTGGAGCGGGAGGGCCTGGCCCGCTGGGACGACGGCACCTGGCGGCTGCGCGAGCGGGCGCAGGTCCGCGGCGCCCGGCTGCTGCTGGCGCGCACCGTCCAGGGCCAGCTGTTCGACGCGGCCTGACGGCGTCGCTCAGGGTGGCGACAGGACCCGCAGCGGGCCCAGCCGCACGAACAGCATGGTGCCCACCAGCAGCTCCAGGTCGCGGGTGGCCTTCAACGGCCCCACGTCCACCGGGTGGAACCCCATGTCCCGGGCCAGCGCGGACACCGTCTGCTTGGCCTGCGGGTCGTCGCCGGCCAGCAGCACCGAGGCGGCGATCCCCTCCACCTCCGGGGCCACGAGGTGGCGGGCGTGGACGTGGTTCCAGCCCTTGACCACCCGGGCGTTGGGCAGCCGCTGCTGGATGTGCTCGGCGGTGGAGCTGCGCCGGCGCGCCAGCGCCTCCCGCTGGCTCTTGCGGTACGGGAAGCAGACGTCCACGACCACCGTCTGGTCCAGCTCCCCGAGCTGGGCCAGCGTCTCGTCCATGGCGTCCCAGGGCACGGTCAGGATCACGACCTCGGCGCCGGCGGCGGCCTCGGCGTAGCTGGCGCCACGCGCCGCGCCGGTCGCCGTCGCGGTCTTGCTGGCCCGGTCCGGGTCGCGGGAGCCCACCGTCACCTGGTGCCTGGGGGCCAGCGCGGTGGCGAACCCCCTGCCCATCCGCCCCGTGCCGATGATCGCGACCTTCACCCTTGCATCCTACGCGGGACCGGCCTCCTCGCCGGCGTCGTCGGCGCCGCCGATGCCGCGCCGGACCTCGCCGAGGACCGACTCCAGATGGCCGTACATGCGCGCGAGCTGCTCGTGGGTGCGCTCCCGCAGCGCCTCCAGCCGCCTGGTCTCGCCCTCGACCGCCACCCGCTTGCGCTCCGCCTCCTGCCACAGCGCCTCGGCCGCCTCCCTGGCGTCCTCGAGCAGGCTCTGGGCCTTCTGCTCGGTCTGCGCGCGGAAGCCCTCGGCCGCCTTGCGGACCTCCTCCGCGTCGCGGGCGCCTTCGGCGCGGAGCCGCTCGGCGTCCTGGCGGGCGGCGTCCTCGACCTCGCCGGCCCGGCCCTCGGCCGCCTCGACGATCTTGGCCGCCTCGGCCTCGGCCATGCCGACCGTCTCCTGGGCCCGCTCGGCCGCGTCCAGCAGCATCTTCTCGGCCGACTGGCCGGCCTCCTCGATGATCCCGGCGGCGTGCGCGCCGAGGTGGGTGAACGACGGGGTGCCCTTGGCCTCCAGCTGCGACCGGTACAGGGCCCGTTCGGCCTGCTCGGCGCGCTGCCGCTCCCGCTCGATCAGGCTGGTCAGCTTCTTGCCCCACTCCTCGACCTGGCGGCGGTCGACGCCGCGCCGCACGACCACGAACTCCGGCATGTCGACCTTGGACTCGGCGGGTGGCTGCGGCTCGAAGGCGCTCACCTCAGAGGCGCTCACGGGGACCTCCCTCAGCGTGATGGACCGGAGGGGGGAATCTAACCCAGGTCCGGTGCCGCGGGCTTGCACCGCGAGGGTCTAGCCTGCCCGCAATTGGCCGGATATGGTATGCGGCGCCGCCGTCCTGGAAGTCGCCGGGGGGGCCCACCGGCGGACGACCCCGGTCCGTTGTCCCTGGAGGTGCCGCGTGACCCGCAGCAGTCGATCCCGCATCGTCGCCCTGGCGGCTGCCGTGCTCCTGGTCCCCCTGGTCGCGGTCATGCCCGCATCGGCCGGCGTGGCCGCGCAGGCGGCCCCGGACAGCGCCGCGGGCAGGGCGTCCGGCGGGGCGGTCTTCTTCACCTCCGACGGGCTGCGCCAGGACCTCGTCAGGCGGTACGCCGCCCAGGGCCTCATGCCGACCATGCGGGACTTCCTCAGGAACGGCGCCCGCGCGTCCGGGAACGGGCTGCTGACCCAGGCGCCACCCAACACCGGCTCCGGCTGGTACTCGCTGGCGACGGGCGCCTGGCCTGGCGTGCACGGTTCGACCAACAACACCTTCCACGTCAACGGGCAGCCGTTCGCCAACCGGACCTCAGCGTTCGACCAGGGCGTCCTCCAGGCCGAGTCGATCGCCCAGGCCGCCGAGCGGGGCGGGCTCAAGGTCGCCCAGGTCGAGTGGGCCGGCGGGCGCAACGCCACCATCGACGGGCCCACCATCGACTTCCGGTCGTTCTTCTCCGGCCGCGGCGTCGCCACGAACTTCATCGGGCAGGCCGGCGACACCCTGTTCGACGACGCCGCCTTCATCACCGCCTTCGGGCTCCAGTTCGACCACCCGGCCGGGCACGCCGGCCAGGCGCCGTTCCCGGGCGCCCAGCCGACCCCGGCGACCGGCTGGTCGGGCGCGCTTCCCGAGACCTTCAGCCCCGCCCACGAGATGCGCCTGCGCGTCCTCGACTTCGGCGAGGACAAGTACGGGCTGAACGCCTGGATCTTCGACAGCACCGACGACAACCAGACCAACTACGACAAGGTCCTGTTCTCCCGGACCAAGGACGCCGCCGACGCCGTCGGCATCCTCGGCGAGGGCGAGTGGGCCGACGTCAAGGTGAAGATCCAGGGCGGCACCCTGGACGGCCAGACGGCCGGCATGCTGGTCAGGGTCGAGGAGCTGGCCGGCGACCTGTCGCGCGTCCGCCTGTTCCACACCTCGGTCAGCCGCGCGATCGCGACCTGGCCGTCGTGGCCCGGCGAGCCCGGCTTCACCGGCGACTTCGCCGAGTTCCTGGCGCAGCGGTTCCCGACCTCGACGGCCGCGGACTTCGCGGTCCTGGAGGCCGGCATCGTCAGCGAGGAGACCTACGTCGACCAGGGCCTCTACTGGTCGACCAGTCACCTGCCCATGCTCGAGTACGTCGCCAGGACCCACCGGCCCGACCTGCTGCTGGTCGGCATGCCCACCACCGACGAGTTCCAGCACCAGTTCCTGGGGCTGGTCTCGCGGACGCTCCCCAACGGCGACCCGAACCCCGCCTACGACGACGTCGACCTGAACGGCGAGCCGGACGGCCGGGTCAGGGAACGGGAGGGCTTCATCCGCACCGCCTACAAGGAGTCGGACGCGACCCTCACCCTGGCCCGCAGGCTGGTCGGCAGGGACCCGACGACCTTCGTCGCCTCCGACCACGGCTTCGCGCCCCAGTTCCTGGCGATCGACGCCAGCAGGCCGCTGGTGGACCTCGGCCTGCTGTCCAACCCGCAGACCTCGAACTGCCGCCCCGCCACCGGCGAGACGATCGGCAAGGCCAAGGCCTGCTGGGCGGGCGGCGCGGTGCAGATCTACCTCAACGTCGCCGGCCGCGACCCGGCCGGCGGCGGCTTCCAGCAGGTGCCGGCCGCCGACGTCCCGGCCACGGTCGACGCCATCAAGGCCGCCTACCTGGGCCTGACCGACCCGAACGACTGGACCCACGACGGCCAGCCCGAGGGCTGGAAGATGATGGACCGCGCCTTCAGCAAGGCGGAGGCCCGGCGCATCCCCAACGGCCCGGGCAGCACCACCGACATGGCCCACCCGACCCGCACCGGCGACGTGGTGGCGTTCTCCTTCCCGCCCTACCAGTTCGACGCCGCCACGCCCGGGACGCTGGTGGCCCCGTCGCACTTCTTCGGGCAGCACGGCTACGTGCCCGACGTCCAGGACCTGGCCGACAACGTCAACATGCGCGCCACCTTCCTGGCCGGCGGCAGGGGCATCGACGACGGCGCGGTGCGGGCCAGGTCGATCGACCTGGCGCCCACGCTGGCCTACCTGCTCGGCATCCCGGAGCCGCAGCACAGCCAGGGCAGGGTCCTGCTGGACGTCGTCAGGGGCGGCAACCGCGTCACGCCGGTCTCGATCATCGGGCTCAACGACTTCCACGGCCAGCTCGAGCCGACCACCCGGGCGTTCGACGGCATCAACCAGCCGGTCGGCGGCGCGGCGTTCCTGGCGACGATGTTCGACGAGGAGCTCGCCTCGCTGCCGGGGCCAGGGCTGATCCTGGCCGGCGGCGACAACGTCGGCGCCTCGCCGCCGAACTCGCTGCTCCTGGAGGACAGGCCGGCGATCGACGTGGAGAACGCCTGGGGCCTGGACGCCACCTCCTACGGCAACCACGAGTTCGACTTCGGCGTGGAGCGCCTGCTCATGCACCAGGAACGCGCCGACTTCCCGTTCCTGGCGACCAACATCGTGGAGACGGCCACCGGCCGGCGGCCGCCGTGGGTGACGCCGTCGGTGGTCTTCACGGTCAACGGCGTGCGGGTCGGGGTCATCGGCGCCGCGCTGGAGAACACGCCGGAGCTGGTGTCCGCCGGCGCGACCGAGGGCCTGACCTTCCTGCCGGAGGCGCCGCGGATCGAGGCCGAGTCGCAGCGGCTGCGGCGGCGCGGCGTGAAGGTGCAGGTCGTGGTCGTCCACCAGGGCACCAACGTCGGCGCCAACCCGATCGGGAACACCCCCGGCGCCGCCTGGGAGGGGCCGATCCTGGCCATCGCCGACGCCCTCCAGGGGACCACCGTGGACGCGATCGTCGCCGGCCACACCCACCGGGTCTCGAACCTGATGCGCGGCCGCATCCTGGTGACCGAGGGCATCAACGCCGGGGCCAGCTACTCGGTCCTCCAGCTCATGGTCGAGGACGGCGACGTCGCCTGGGCCGGAGGGGCGACCCGGGTGGCCAAGACCCTCGGCGTGGCGGCCCGCGCCGACGTCCAGGCGATCATCGACGACGCCAACGCCCAGACCGCGGAGCTCCGCAACCAGGTCATCGGCTCCCAGGCCAACGACATCCTGCGCGACCCGACCCGCCTCCACGAGTCGGAGATGGGCAACCTGGTCGCCGACGCGATGCGGGCCAGGTACCCAGGTGTCGAGGCGGCCTACACCAACAGCGGTGGCCTCAGGGCGGACCTGGTGTTCACGCCGCCGAGCGCCGGCGAGCAGCCGGGCGAGATCACCTGGGGCGAGATGTTCGCGGTGCTGCCGTTCGGCAACCGCACGGTGATCCTCACGCTCACGGGCGACCAGCTCGAGACGGCCTTCCTGAACGGCTTCACGCCGTTCTGCGACCCGGGGTTCACCGGCGGGACCGGCCGGTTCCCGCAGATCTCCGGCCTCAAGGTGCAGTTCCACTGCGAGGGGACCACCCCGGTCGTGGACGGGATGTGGAAGGCGCCGGAGGGGGTCGCCGGCCCGCTCACGCCGATCGGCCCCACCGACACCGTGCGGCTGGTCACCAACGACTTCATGTTCGGCGGCGGCGACGGCTACACGGTGTTCGCCAGCGGCACCGACGTGGCCCAGCCGGGCGACGACCTCCTCCAGGTCGCCATCGACCATGTCGCGGCGAACTCGCCGGTCGACCCGGTCGTGGACGGGCGGATCGTCGGGCCCTGAGGCTCAGGGATCGAAGCAGCGGCGCAGCCGCTGGAGGCCGTCGTCGATGCGGTCGGTGGGGACGGCGCCGTAGCCCAGGACCAGCCCCGCGGGGGCGGGGCGGTCCACGCCGTAGCTGGACAGGGGCGACACCTCCACGCCGGCCGCCGACGCCCGGCGTAGCACCTCCCCCAGCTCCTGGGAGGACGCGGCGCGGGCGACGGCGGCCAGGTGCAGGCCGGCCGCTGACGGCACCACCTCCAGGTGCCGGGCGAACCGGTGGGCCAGCGCCTCCGCGACGCGCCGGTGGCGTTCCTGGTAGACCGCGCGCATCCTGCGGACGTGGCGGGCGAAGAAGCCCTGCTCGATGAAGCGGGCCAGCGCCCCCTGGGGCGGCAGCGCCGTGTGCCAGTCGGTCAGGAGCTTGGCCGCCCGCACGGCGTTGCGCAGCGACTCCGGCACCACCACGAACCCCAGCCGCAGCGTCGCCAGCATGGTCTTGGAGAACGAGCCCACGTAGATGACCCGGCCGCCGGTGTCCAGCGTCTGCAACGGCTCGATCGGGCGGCCGCCGTAGCGGAACTCGCTATCGTAGTCGTCCTCGAGGATGGCCGCGTGCTGGCGCTGCGCCCACGCCAGCAGGGCCATGCGGCGCGGCAGCGACATCGCCATGCCGAGCGGGAACTGGTGCGAGGGGGTGACGCACACCAGCCTGGTGCCGGTCGGGATCGCCTCGACGACCAGCCCCTGGTCGTCCACTGGCACGCCGGCCACCCTGGCGCCGAGGGTCTGGAGCAGCCGCCGCGGCGGCCCGTAGCTGGGGTCCTCCACCGCCACCCGGTCGCCGGGGGCCAGCAGCACCCTGGCGACGAGGTCGACCGCCTGCTGGGTGCCGTTGGTGACCACCACGTCCTCGCCGGTGGCCCGCACGCCGCGCGCCACCGCCAGGTGGCGGGCGATCGCCCGGCGCAGGCCCAGGTGGCCGGCGGGGTCGGCGTAGTGGCCGGTGCCGACGGCCGCGGGGTTGAGCTCCCTGGCCAGCAGCCGCCGCCAGGTCTGGTAGGGGAACAGCCGCGCGTCGGGAACCCCGGGGCGGAAGTCGAATTCGGCCTCCTGCTCCAGCGGCGGCGGCTGGACGGCGTCCCAGAGCGGCCGCGGGCGCAGCGCGCCACCGGCCCGCCTGGACCGGTGGGCGAGGCCCGCCAGGCCGTTGCTCACGTAGGTCCCGGCGCCCACGCGGGCGGTCAGGAACCCCTCGCCGACCAGCCGGTCGTAGGCGACCGCCACGGTGGTGCGGGAGACGCTGAGCTGCCGCGCGAGCTCCCTGGTGGGCGGCACGCGGCCGCCCGGCGGCAGGCGCCCGTCCAGGATCGCCCGGCGGAGCTGCCGGTAGATCTCGCCGGTCAGGTCCTCGCGCCCGACCAGGCTGACGTGCATCTCCATCGCCGGGCGCCGGACGGGGACCGGTCAGCGCCTGCGGCCGACGCCGCCGTAGAACCCGCCCGGCAGCAGCGAGCTCTGGTCGTCGGGCCGCCAGCGCTGGATCTCGACCAGGCCGGGGTCCACCAGGTCGAACCCGTCGAAGAACCGCTCGACCTGCGCGCGGGGGCGGTTCACCACCGAGGCGGTGGGGAGCTTGTAGAGGCGCTCGACCCTCGCCCCCATCTCGGCCATCTGCTCCGGCGTCATGTCGTGCCGCTCCGGGATGTCCCTGGTGCCATGGGAGACCGCCAGGTAGCTGCCGGGCGCCAGGGCGTCCCGGAAGCGCGCCACCACCCCCCACGGGTCCTGGTCGTCGGGGACGAAGTGCAGGATCGCCAGCAGCAGCAGCGCGACCGGCCGGTCGAAGTCGATGAGCTTGCGGACCTCGGGGTGGTCCAGGATGGCGTCGGGCTCCCGCAGGTCGGCCTGGACCGCGATGGTGTTGTCGCCGGCCAGCAGCGCGCGGCTGTGCGTCACCACCATGGCGTCGTTGTCCACGTACACCACGCGCGCGTCGGGCGCGATCGCCTGGGCGATCTCGTGGACGTTGCCGTGGGTGGGCAGCCCGCTGCCGAGGTCGATGAACTGCCGGATCCCGGCCTCCCTGGCGAGGAAGCTGACGGCCCGGCGCAGGAACGCCCGGTTGTCGCGCACCACCTCGCGGGCGACCGGCGCGATGGCGACCACCTGCTCGGCCACCTCGCGGTCGGCGGGGTAGTTGTCCTTGCCGCCGAGGAGGTAGTCGTAGATGCGCGCCGGGTTCGGCACGCTGGTGTTGATCCTGGTGGTCCAGTCTTCGGCCACCCCGTCCTCCGTGGTGTCGCTACAGCTCGTCCAGGATCTTACCGAGGAACTGCGCCGTCTTGGCCGGCGGCTCGCTGCCCAGGCAGAGGCTCTCCATCACGTCCAGGTACCGCTCGACGTCCTCGCGCCGGTCGAGGTAGCTGGCGTTGTTCAGGTGCTCGACGTAGACCACGTCGGGCAGCTCCTGGTCGGCGAAGCGCAGCACGCTGAAGGCGCCCACCATGGCCGGGTGCGCGCCGGCGGCGAACGGCAGCACCTGGAGGGTGACGTTGCGCTGCTCGGTCGCCTCGATCAGCCGCTCGAGCTGGGCGCGCATCACCTTGGGCCCGCCGACCGGCCGCCGCAGGGCCGCCTCGTCGACCACCGCCCACAGCCGGGGGGCGTGCTCCCGCTCCAGCTGCGCCTGGCGGCCCAGCCGCAGCGCCACGCGCCGTTCCGCCTCCTCGGGCGCGTCGCCGAGCTGCGCGCCGCCGAGCAGCGCGCGCATGTAGTCCTCGGTCTGGAGCAGGCCGGGGACGAGCTGGCCCTCGTAGGTGCGGATGAGCCTCGCCGCCGACTCCAGGTCGACGTAGGCCTTGAACCAGTGCGGCAGCAGGTCGCCGTAGGGCTGCCACCAGCCGGGCGTGTTGGCCTCGCGGGCCAGCAGGACGAACTCGACGACCTCCACCGGGTCCTCGACCCCGTACAGGGCCAGCAGGTCGACGACGTCGCGTTCCTTGAAGCCGACCTGGCCGTTCTCCAGCCGGTGGATCTTCCACTCCGACGCGCGGATGGCCTCGGCGGCCTGCTCGCGGCTGATGCCCTTGTCGGCGCGGAGCCGGCGGAGCCGCGCGCCCACCAGCATCCGGCGGACGGTCGGGCCGCCCCCCCGCTCCGGCGGAAAATCGCTCATGTCCACCCCCGCGGCCTGGTCGGGAGATACTCTGCCACTTCGTCCAGGCTGTCCAGATCGGAGGGAGGAACCGGAGCATGGAGCTGGCCGACGCGCGTGCGCTGGTGAAGGAGAAGACCGACAAGGACATCACCGTCCGCCACCTGATCTCGGTGGAGGGGGTGATGCGGGCCCTGGGCCGCCGCTTCGGCGAGGACGAGCACCGCTGGGCGCTGGCCGGCCTGTTCCACGACCTGGACCAGGACCAGACCGGGGAGGACCCGGAGCGGCACGCCTTCGTGGCGGCGGAGTGGCTGCGCGAGGCCGGCGTGGAGGAGCCGGTGGTGAACGCGGTGCTGGCGCACGCCCACGAGCGCTACCGCACCGACCTGATGTCCAGGGCGGTGGTCCACGCCGACGCGATCGCCGGGCTGCTGGTGGCGGCGGCCCTGGTCCGCCCCGAGCGGTCGGCGGGCATGAAGGTGTCGTCGATCAAGAAGAAGCTGAAGGAGAAGGCGTTCGCGCCCGGCGTGAACCGGGAGGAGGTCTACGGCGCCGAGGAGACGCTGGGGCTGCCCCTCGACGAGTTCATCGCGGTGTCGGTCGCCGGCCTCCAGCAGGTCGCGGCCGAGATCGACCTGTAGGGGCGGTTAGCGCGAGCCGTTGGCGAGGTACTCCCGCAGCGATGGAACCGACGATCACCCAGCTGCCGACCCTGCTGGCCGCGCTCATGTTCGGCGCCATGCTGGCCGCCTACACGCAGTTCGTCGCCTTGCGCCGCAAGGGCCGCGACGACCGGCGCCGGTACCAGCAGCGGATGCGGCGCAACCACGGCGAGCCCGCCCGCCAGGAGCGAGAGACCCCGCCGCCGACGTAGGCGCCGTCCCCGGTCGCGCGGCTGGTAGCCGTGCTGCTCGACGGGCATCCTGGTGGCAGCCGCCATCCCGGGGAGGTTCACATGGCCGCGCAGCAGCTCACCATCGGCATCGAGGAAGAGTTCCAGATCATCGACTCCGGTGGGGAGCTGAAGGCCCACATCGACACCCTGCTGGCCGCCGCCCGCACCAGCTCGCTGGTGGACGACGTGCGCGCCGAGATGCTGCAGTCGGTGGTCGAGGTCGGCACCAGGATCTGCGCGGACGTGGCCGAGGCGCGCGCCGAGGTGACCCGCCTGCGCGGGGGCCTCGCCGACCTGCTCGAACCGGAGGGGCTGCGGATCGCCTCGGCCGGCACCCACCCGTTCTCCCACTGGCAGGACCAGCGGGTCACCGAGATGGAGCGCTACAAGCTGTTCGAGGACCAGATGCAGG
>Ga0081538_10003830_pt1 | contig 14050 bp, 16 predicted proteins | sample TabmetS5T2R1_FD_71022 | JGI IMG/M metagenome (GOLD analysis project Ga0081538, IMG submission 71022) | Tabebuia heterophylla rhizosphere microbial communities from the University of Puerto Rico - S5T2R1 | ecosystem: Host-associated > Plants > Roots > Rhizosphere ... | reverse complement strand
TGGGGATGTGACTCAGGCCGGGGTGGTGAACCGGGCTCGGGCCTGGTCGACCTGCTTCCTCGTGTCGCACCCGTGGACGTGGTCGTTCACGAGGCCCATCGCCTGCATGAACGCGTAGACGGTCGTCGGGCCGACGAAGCGCCAGCCGCGGCGCTTGAGATCCTTCGCGAGCGCCTGCGACTCCGGCGTCTGAGCCAGTTCGAGGAGTGCTGCCCAGGTCATGCGCTTGGGACGCGACGCGGCCTCGGGCTCGAAGCGCCACACATATGCCGCCAGCGAGCCGTCTTCGTCGACGAGCTCGACCGCGCGCTTCGCGTTGTTGATCGTCGCCTCGATCTTGCCGCGGTGCCGGACGATCGCGGCATCGGCGAGGAGCCGCTTGACGTCCCTCGCACCGAACCGCGCCACCTGCTCGAAGTCGAAGCCGGCGAAGGCCTTCCGGAATCCCTCGCGCTTGCGCAGGATCGTCAGCCACGAGAGCCCTGACTGGAAGCCCTCGAGACAGAGCTTCTCGAAGAGTCTCTGGTCGTCGGCGACGGGGAAGCCCCACTCCGTGTCGTGGTACGCCCGGTACTCGGGGGCCGAGTCGCTCCAGAAGCAGCGGGTGACGCCGTCGTCGCCGCGTGCTAGGCCGTCAGTCGAGCTCATCCCTCACCAGGCTATTGGTATGTACGCCTCGTACAGCGCGATCGGCCCGTCCCGCGCGAGCAGTCGACCCGGGACGCCGCAGCGCGCACGGCCCTGGACGGCGAGGAGGCGGACGCCGAGGTCGGCGAGATCACGGACGTCCGGGCACGGCTGGAGCTCGCGCAGCACGCGCACCGCTTCCTTGGGCGCGACCGTGGAGTAGCCGGCCGGCCGCTCGCGCCCGGCCTGCATCGCGTAGTAGAGGTACACGCTTGCCTCCTGGCGGTCCGGCGCGTAGACCGGCAGCTCGAGCAGCCGCCCGAGCGGAGCCCGGGCGATCGCGGCATAGGCGCGGTTTCCCTCGTCGGCGGCCGTCGGTCGAACCGCGGTCACCCCAAGCCGTAGGTCGGCGGTGACCAGCAGCGCCACCACCGCGACCCCTTGCCAGGGGACGCGAGAGACGGCAAACGCCGCGAGCGCTGCAATCGCCAAACACGCGATCGGCATCAGACGGCCCGGCACCCGAGTGGATCCCAGGCCAGGCGTCACGTCCCAGACCGCCTCGTAGCCGGGAAGGTTCCCACCCAAGGCGAGCAGGCACGGGACGATGGCTGCGACGGCGAGGAGCACTGTGAGTCGCGACCGATGAAGCGCCACGCCGACGAGCGCCAGAAGGGGTGTCAGCCAGCCGAGCAGCACGAATGCTTCGAGCCCGTGCCGCGGGTCGCGCGCGACGAAGTCGGCGAGGTCGGCCGAATAGCGCTCCACCTGGGCGAACGAGCGAGCCTCTCCGATCGAGTCGCGGATCGAAAGGGCCCAGACGAGCAGCCCGGCGGCGAGGGACGCCGCGACGGCGCCTCCTGCCCAACGGCGGTCGCCACCACGCAGGAGCATGTAGGCGGCGACGAACGGGATCGCGCCGAGGGCAAGGTGCACTTGCCCCGAAAGCGGAATCGAGGCCAGCGCTGCCGCCGCGACGAGGTACCGACGCCGCTCCCAGGCCCAGAGTGAGAGCGGCAGCAGCATGGCGATCCAAGCGAGCAGGTGTCCCGCTCCGCCCTGCACGGCGCGGTAAGGGGCGAGCGCGAACGCGGCTCCACCGACCAGGGCGGCGGCGACACCCAGTCCGAGCGAGCGCAGCCACAGGTACGTCAGCGCGCCGGCTCCGACGTATCCGAGCAGCACGAAGGCGTTCCACGCTCCGACGGTCCCGAACAGCGCGTGGAGCGGCCAGAATGGGAGCCCGAACGGCCAGCCCGCGAAGTTGACCCGCGGCTCGGCCTCCGGGCGGAAGCTATAGGGGTCACGCCACGGGCTCTCGCCGCGGCCGAGCTGGTGTCCGGGCAGCCACAGCTGCCACGTCGTCTGCAGGTGGTCTCCAGGCGCCGCGGCGCCCGGCAGGCCGCGGAGCCCTTCCGCCATGAACTCGTGGCGAGCATCCTTGAGCGCCGGCCACGTCGAGACGACGCCGGCGGCGAGGTAGACCGCTAGGACGAGCCCGACAAAGCCTGCGCCGCGGAGATGAGCTCGTCGAAGTCGGGGAGCTCGCCGTCCTCGTAGGCCCATGCGCCGCGGACCGTACCGCCGGCGTCGATCAGAAACGCCGTCCGCCGCGCCACGTCGCTCATGCCGCGGTAGTCGCGGGCGATCCCGAACCCGCGGATCGCGTCGCCGTTCCAGTCGGAGAGCAGAGGGAAGTCGAGGTCGAGCGCCTGCATCCAGGCTACGTGCGACCAGGGCGAGTCGCGCGAGGCGGCCATCCCGCGAACTCCCGTCATCTCGAGCTCCAGGCCCCTGTCACGCAGGAGCTCCATCTCGTTCGTTCAGGTGCCCGACCAGTCGAAGAGGTAGAACAGCACGAGAATCGGCCCCTCGGCGACGAGCTCGCGGAGCGAGATCGCCTCGCGCGGTGCGAGCCAAACCTGCGCGTCGGGGATCTGGTCGCCGGGCGCGAGCACCCGCGCACCCTACCCGGGGCAGCACCAGCCTTCGACCCGCGGGAATCCGCCTCCGCCGGTCTTGCCGGGATCGAACTGGGCCGTGAGGCTCGAGAAAGCGCTGACCTTGCTGACGTCGGCGGAGCGTATGAAGAGCCACTGGTCGGCGCTTCGCCAGCCGAGGAGGAACCAGCGACCGCCGGGGGACCAGGCCACGTCGCTGAACCGTCCGAGCCCCGAGAAGACCAGGCTTTGGCGCCGCAGCGTGTCGGCTTCGAGGACGAGCAGCTCGCTGCGGGGACCGAGGCGGCGGATCAACGCAATCCGGTGGTCGCTTGGTGAGAACGCCGCGTCGACAGGGACGCCTGGCAGTTCGAGGGTTTGTCGCCGGCGGCCGTCGCCGTCGAAGACGACCAGTGCGAAGCGCCCGCCGGTGAGCTTGCGCACGACGACGAGCCGCTGGGCGTCGGCCGACCATTCGAGCTGGGACGGGGACGAGGCGACCCCGGCAGCCGTCCAGAGCGTCTGCTCGTCGTCCGTCGCGACCACGTTCACGGTCCCGTTGCGGTCTGCGTACGCGAGCACGTGTTCCTCGTCCGGCTTCCAGACCGGAGCGACGTTCTGCGCCGAGTCGAGCCGGGCGTCGTTCGTTCCGTCGCCGGCGACGATCCTGATGTTGCGGCCGCTCAAGTAGGCGACGCGGAAGCCGCTCGGCGACCATCGTGGCGCGCGGACGTTCGGGCGCGACAGCGTCCACCGAACCTGGCCGCGCGGCGTCACTGCCGCGAGCTGGTGGCGCTTCGACACGCCCACGAAGAGCCCGCGCGGCGACCATGTCGCCTCCTCGTACGCGCCGAGGCGCCGCCGTGCGCCGTCGGCGGAGACGACCCAGACGCCCCCCGGCGCTGCGACGAGCACACGCCCGGCGGCTGGGAGCTTGAACAGCGCCGGCTTGGCCCGCGGGACGCCGACGACGACCTTTTCGGTCCCCACGGCGTCGCGGACACCGCTGATGACCGCGCGACCCGGCGGGGTCACCGCGGCCGCCAGCACCGCCACGCCGATTGCGGCTGCCGCCAGCGGCCGCCGGTGGCGGATCGGCCACGGCGTCGGTTCGCGCTCGGCGTAGGCCTTTCGCACGACGCGCCACCCGCGGCGCTGCGCGCCCATCTCGTCCGGCGGCGTCGTCGCGACCAGCAGCTGCTTCAGCCTCCGCTCGTTCACGGTCCCGCCTCCAGCAGATCCGCGAGCTCGTCGAGTCCGCGCCGGAGTCTCGAGTTGACGGTTCCTCGCGGCAGGTCGAGGAGGTCGGCGATCTCGCCGGGCGTGTACTCCAGCAGGTGGCGCAGGACGATCACCGCGCGGTGATCCGGAGAGAGCTCGCGGAGAGCGGCCACGATCGGCGGCGAGAACGGTTCGGAGGTCGGGTTTCCCTCCGCGACGGCGGCAAGCGGCCCGTCGCCGACCTCGGCCCGGAGCGACCTCGCCCTCGCCCAGTCGATTGCGCGGTTGACGACGATCCGGTGGAGCCAGGGTCCAAACGGGCGACGCCGGTCGAAGCGATCGAGCGTCCGGATCGCGGCCATGAAGGCCTCCTGGGCGATGTCCTCGGCAGCCGCCCCGTCGTGCACGACCAGGTACGCGGCGCGGTAGGCGCGAGGCCAGTGCTCACGGAAGAGCGACTCCAAATCGGACAGCGAGCCGGCCTGGGCACCCCGAACCCAGGCGCGCTCGTCGCCTTGCAAGCCCGCCATCGCGCGCTTGCTATACGCACGGCCCCGCCGCAGAGGTCCATCGCCCGAAGTACGGGCGTCCGTCTCGGAGAGGTCCGAGATTCCACGCGGCCTCATGCCCCTACTGTGCGCTATGCGGCGGCCCGTGGCCAGGCCAAGTTGGGATCTAGCCGGCCGCGGCCGCCTCGGTTGCGTCGGCGATCTCCCGGGCGACCTCGACGATGTCCCGGTTCGCGTTGTAGACGCGCAGCTGCCGGTCCGAGCCGTTGCCGCGCCGGAGGATTTCGCGGATCCCCTCGAGCTCGCGCTCCGAGCCGAGCTCGCGCGCGTGTGGCTCCAACTCCGCCAGCCGCCGCCGGACGAGTTGGGCGACCGCCACACGGTTCCGCCGCTGCGCCGCGAGATCCATCAGCGGCGCCTGGAGGCCGTAGCGAACGGCGAGCCACTTGTTCTCGGTCGTCAGGATCCGGTGGTAGGTCGGCACCTCGCCGTCCTGCTCGTACTGCTCGCTGTAGAGCTTGACGAGCGCCTGGCAGAACGCGGCGATAGCGACGGCGTCCTCGACCCGCGTGACGCTGTCGCAGATCCGGATCTCGACCGTTCCGAGCTTCGGGTGCGGGCGAATGTCCCACCAGATGTGCGTGTAGTCCGCAATGCAGCCCGTGTGCTCCAGATAGCCGATCACCTCCGCGTAGTCCTCGTAGTCCCGGAACCGCGGCGGGGGGCCGGACCGCGGAAACGCCGCGAAGATCGGTTGTCGGGTCGACGCAAGCCCGGTCGGCTCGCCGCGCCAGAAGGGCGAGCTCGCCGAGAGCCCGAGCAGGAGCGGCAGGTCGAGCAGGATCCCGTTGACGACGTTGATCGCCTTGTCCGGATCGTCGACGGCCACGTGGACGTGCAGACCGAAGATCAGCTCACGCCGCGCGACGTACTGCATCTGATCGACGAGCGCGCGGTAGCGATCGCGAGCGGTGATGCGCTGGCGCTCGAAGAGGCTGAACGGGTGCGTCCCGGCCGACCCCATCCGCAGCCCGTTGTCGGCGGCGATGTTCCTGACCGCGGTCCTCAGACGCCGCAGCTCGCGGTCGGCGTCGCCCGCGGTGCGGCAAACCGGCGTCGCGACCTCGAGCACCGACTGCATCAGCTCCGGCTTCATCCGGGCCTCGTCCTCGTGGCCGACGAACGCCGCCAGCACCGTGTCGATCCGCTGGACGAGGTCGAACGACTCTCCGTCGAGCAGCATGTACTCCTCCTCGACGCCGAGCGTGTAGGCCGGCCCCTGCCCGAACTTGTGATCGAGCACGCTGCCCGCCGGGCCGAGGCCGTCGCCGGTGATCGAGGGCGGCCACGCCTGCTTCATGGCGCGATTATCGCCTCGGCCTCGATCTCCACGAGCCACCGGGGGTCGAACAACGCCGAGACGACGATCCCGGTTGTCGCCGGCCGGATCTCGCCGAACGCCTCGCCGTGGGCACGCCCGACCTCGTCGATGTCCTCGGTGCGGGTCAGGTAGATCCGCGTCCGCACGACGTCGTCGGGGCGCGCTCCCGCCTCCGCGAGGGCCGCGAGGATGATCTCGAGACACCGGCGGGTCTGGCTGTAGGCATCCGGCGGCGGGTCGGCGCCGTCGGGCATGACCGGAGCCGTCCCGGACACGAAGACCCGATCGCCGACGACGACCGCCCGCGAATAGCCGTAGGTCTGCTCCATCGGCATCGCCGAGGAGATGCGTCGGCGTTCCATCGACTGCAAGTATCCGCCGCCGTGGACGCGCTGCGTCAGGTGAAGGACTGGAGGGCCGAGAACGTCGCGGCGGGCGTCGTCCGAGGCGGCGAGATCCTCGCGACCGAAGGCCCGCGCGACCGGGAGTTCCGTTGGGCTTCGGTGACGAAGCCCGTCACCGCACTGGCCGTGCTCGTCGCAGCTGAGGAGGGAACGGTCGACCTCGACGAACCCGCCGGGCCGCCCGGCTCGACCGTCCGCCACCTGCTCGCCCACACCTCTGGCCTTCCTTTCGAAGGCCACGAGCCAATGGGGCCGCCGGGCCGGCGACGGATCTACTCGAACACCGGCTTCGAGGTGCTTGCCGACTTCGTCGCCGAGCGCGCCGAGATGCCGTTCGAGGAGTATCTCCGGCAGGCCGTGCTCGAGCCGCTCGGAATGCGCGCCGAGCTCCGCGGCTCTGCCGGCTCGCACCTCTTCGGGGACCTCGACGACCTCCTCCGCGTCGCGCGCGAGCTCCTCGCCCCGACGCTTGTCGCGCCGGAGACCCTTGCGGAGGCGACGACCGTGCAGTTCCCCGGCCTCGCGGGAGTGATCCCAGGGATGGGCCGCTTCGACCCGAACGACTGGGGGCTCGGGTTCGAGCTTCGCGACGACAAGCCCGGCCATTGGTCGGGGACGATGGTGTCGTCGCGGACCTTCGGGCACTGGGGTGGAAGCGGGACGTTCATCTGGGTCGATCCTGAGGTTGAGCTCGCGCTGGGCGTGCTCAGCGACCGCGACTTCGGCGGCTGGGCGAAGGAAGCGTGGCCGCGGCTCTCCGACGCGGTCTACGAAGAGGCGATTACCGCCTGACCCGGAGGGTCGCCTTCATCCCGCGCGGGCGGTGGTCGGCGACTGCACACCAGAGCCGGTAGACGCCGGGCCGGAGCCGAACCGCAAGCGTCGCCTTCGAGCCGGGAAGGATCTTCCGCAGTCGCCAGACCCTCGTCCCGCCGACCCGCCGGAGCACGAGGTCGTGCTCGTCTTCGCCGTAGTTGACGAGCTCGATCAACGCGGGGCCCTGGCGCACGGAGAGGCGCGACAGCCGATACTCGAACTCGAGAGCGGTCACCTGGACACGCGCCGGCGCCCGTGCGCCGTGCAGCGGCGACGCAACGGCGCCGACCAGTGCGGCTGCCGTCAGGAAGATGAGCGCCGCGATCCTCACTTCACGAGCTGGAGCCGGCGGTGGCGGCGCGCGTTCGGGATCGCCCCTGTGGCGTCGAAGTCGAACCACTGCTCGAGCAGCGAGCTGTAGAGGCTCCGGAAATCGACGGTGGCCTTCAGATTTCCGTCCCGGTCGAGTGCGTCGCGCAGGCGGGGGAGCTCGCCGATCATCTGGCCACGCGCGCGGGTGCCCATCAGCATCCCGACCCCGGCGGCGCCGTGGTCGGTGCCGTCGGACCCGTTCTCCTCTCCGCGCCGGCCGAACTCCGACCAGACGAGCGTCAGCACGCGGTCGGCGAGCCCTCTCGCTTCGAGGTCGCGCTGAAAGGCGAGCAGCGTGTCCCCCGTCAGCTTGAGGCCCTGCGCGAGGGCATCCGGCTGGTCGGCGTGTGTGTCGTACATGCCGTAGGCGCGAAGCGCGACACAGCGAAGCGGAAGCCCCGCGGCGAGCATGGCCGCGAGACCGGCCAGGCGTTGCGGGAAGCTGCTGCGGTGCTCCGGGTAGGGGACGGGGCTGCCGAACCGGTTGCCGTTCTGCGAGCCGCCGTTGAAGACGCGGAGCTGGCTCCGGAGCCGCGCCGCCTGCGTCGAGATGTTCCCGATCGCGGCGAGCGCGCGGTCACCCCGCCCGCGGGCGTTGCCGAGCGGCGCGAGCGTCTCGAGCATCTCCCGCTCGACGTCGCCCCAGACGCCGGGCGCCCAGAACCGGTACTGGTCGGCGCCGCGCAGCGCGGCGACCGGCGCGCGGCTCGTCGCCAGCGGCGGCGCGAGCTCGCCGTCCAGGCTGAGCCCTTGGAGCGGATTGTCCGGCCGCCCGGCGCGGTCGAGGTAGCGGCCGAGCCAGCCGGTGCGAAGGCCAGGGTTCGTCGCGCCGACCTCCCAGTAGTGCCGGGACGTGAAGTGCGACTGATCGGCATCCGTGTAGCCGATCGTGGGAAGCACCGTGAGCTTGCCCTCGAGATGAAGCGTCCGCAGCGACGCGGCCGACGGGTGCCAGCGAAGCCGCGCATCCTCGGTGAACGCAAGGCCGGAGTCCGGGAGCGCGAGCTTCGGTCGCAGCCGCCGGTAGTCCGGATCCGCGACCGGCGCGAGCAGCGAGAGCGAGTCGATACCGCCGTCGAGGAAGACGGAGACGAGGACGGGTTGGGCGGGAGCGGCCGCGGCGGCCTCCAGCACGCCCTCGTCGAAGAGCGGCAGCCGCAGCGCGCCGGCGCCGTACACTGCCAGCGCCAGCCCGGTCGAGCGGAGCACGAACGAGCGCCGGTCCAGCCCAGTCCCGGCCGGGACCGGCATCCCAGGCTCGATCGCCGGCAGTCCGGATCCGGCTTCGGCGACCGCCTGACGGAGCAGCGAGGAGCGCGAGAACTCGTTGCAGCAGTTCGCCATCAGGAAGTCTGGAGGTCGGGGGAGATGGCGATCAGGTGGCGCAGCGAGTTCTCGATCAGGGCGGGGTAGCTCCGCCGCTTCCAGTTCTGATTCGCGGTCGCGAGCGCCCGGGCCGTATAGCCCCGGAGAACGCGACGTGTGCCGGACGAGAGCGGCGGGTTGCCCCAGAAGGCGAGCGCGCGGTCGAGCAGCTTGTCCGCGTCGAAGGGCGCCTGCACCTTGCCCGAATCGAGGGCCTCGGTTCGCGTGATCCGGCCGGCGATGTCCCACCGCGCGAGGTACGTCGCCGTGTCGAGCCAGCGGTCGTCGTTCCAGCCGGCGACGTTCGGCGGGAAGAACAGCTGCTGGCCTGCGTTCGCGCAGAGCCACGTCCACGACTCGGTGTCGATACCGCGCCCGGCGGCGCGCAGGAGCCCGGCCGTGTAGACAACCGGCGGCTTCACCATCCGGGGCCCCTCGTACAGCAGCGGGTGCTTGAGGATCGCGGAGACGACCGGACGCACGGCGTAGTGCCCGGCGACGTAGCGTCGCTCGAGTGCCTTCTGCGTCGCGCGGGGCGGGGCGACCGGGATGAAGTAGCCCCAGAGCTTCCGGACGAAGAACGAGGGATGGCTCTTATGCCGGACGCAGAGCCGGCACGCGTCCTGCCAATCGAAGCGGCCTCGCCGGCCGAACACCCGCTTCATGCCGACGTCGTGGCGCTCACGGTCGAAGCGGAACCGGTACGGGCCGACGCCCTCCTTCCAGTCGTTCCGGAACCCGGTTAGGGCGCGTGCCTGCTCGCGGACGTCGCGCTCGGTGTACCCGCGGCCCGCGCCGAGCGTGAAGAGCTCCATCAGCTCGCGGGCGTAGTTCTCGTTCGGCGCCCACTTCGAGTTGTCCGTGCCCGAGAGCCAAAGAAGCATCGCCGGATCCCGGGTCACGGCTAGGAGCAGCTGCTGGAACGAGCCAAGCCAGTAGCGGCGAAAGAGAGCGTTCTGGCGAATCATCAGGTTCTGCGAGCCGACTCCTTCGTTCGAGGTCGCGAACCAGTCGTGCCAGACGAGCGTCATGCGCTCCATCAGGGGGCGGTTGCCGCGCACCATGCGGTCGAGCCACCAGAGGTGGTCGTGGCCCCAGGCGTCACGGGGTGCGAGCGGCCGGCCCTTGTCGTCGCGGGGCCGAGGACCGACGAATCGCTGGCGCCCCGGCGCCGTCAGCGCCTTGACCGCGCCGTCAAGCCCTTTCCGCGCGAGCGCCTCGGCTTCGCGGCGCCGCGGCCCGAAGCCGGCACGCCAAAGCAGGCGCTCGGCCTGCTCGGGCCCGAAGTCGCCTCGGAAGACGGGAGTTCTGGCAGCGGCCTGCGGCAAGAGCCCTTCTCCACGAGAAGTTCGGCCGTCCCTTCACGCCGCCGATCCCTCGAACGAGGGATACCCCGCGCCGTGACCTACTGGGCGAAGAGCGGCCGGATGAACTCGTCGAAAGTCGCGCGGTCGCAGCTCGCGAGCGTCACCGGCGTCATCGGGGAGACACTGGCGGTTCGCGGGATGTCCATCGTCAGCGCGACTTCGCCGAAGTAGTCGCCGGGCTTGAGGAACCCGCGCAGCCCGCGCTCCGACTGCGTGACCGAGAGCATTCCCGCCAAGACGACGTAGAACCGGTCGCCGCCGTCGCCCTCGGTGACGATCGGCGCTCCAGGCCCGAGCTCCTCGCGGTCCATCCGAGCGGCGAGCTTCATCAACTGCTCCCCCGGGAGCTCCGCGAGCAGGCCGATGCGGGAGAGTTCCGTCACCGATGCAGGGACGTGTCTTGGCACGTCCGTATTGTTCCTGCGTGGGCGAGCTGGACGGCTGGAAGCACTGTCCGGTCTGTGCGACCGGCGTCGCGCCGGAGGACGGTCACGTCGAATGCCCGGTCTGCGGGTTCGTGACCTACGCACACTCGATGCCGACCGCATCGGCGGTGGTGGGCGACGGTGAAGGCCGGGTCCTGCTGAGTCGGCGCGCTCTCGATCCCTTCGCCGGCAAGTGGGATTTGCCGGGCGGCTTCCTCGAGGAGGGGGAGCCGCCGCTGGACTGCCTCCGGCGGGAGCTCCGCGAGGAAGCGGGCATCGGGCTCAGGGACGAGCGATTGCTCGGTATCTGGATGGACCGGTACGAGTACAAGCAGCGGCTCGTGGCGACGCTGAACATCTACTACGCCGCTCGCGTCGGCGACGGGACGCTCGAGCCGGCGGACGACGTCGCGGAGCTGCGCTGGTTCGCTGCGGACGAGGTGCCTGCGGAGGAGCTCGCCTTCGGCCACATCACCTCCGTGCTCTCAGCGGCGCGCGGGAACGAGCACGCGTAGCGCCCGAGGCTCGACCGTGAACTCGAGCGGTGGCTCGAGCGTCACCGCCTCGCCGTCGATTGCGGCGTTCACGCGCTCTTCACGCGCATCGATCGTGAACCGTTCGTCGGCGCGCTCGTGCCACCGGCTCGGACGCCAGCCAGGCGCCAGATAGAGATGGAGGCGGCCTTCGTCGAGCCGATCCCGCTCGCCCAGCGAGAACAGCTCGAGTGCGTAGTGGTTGTTCGCTACGACCGCGAGCTGGGCCTCGACAGGCGTTCCGTCGACCGACAAATGAATGTGCTCGCGGCGCCGGGCGAGGAGGAGCAGCGCACGGAGCTGCGCAAGTGCGTGCCTCCTCCGGCGGTGACGCAGGCGGCGGTGGACGAGTTCGGCGTAGACGCCCAGCGAGACGTTGTTCAGGAACACCCGGTCACCGACCCGGCCCGCATCGACGCGTCGCTCCGAGCCGGAGAACGCGTCCAAGGCGCGCATCGGATCGCCGCGGTCGAGGCCGAGGTCGCGCGCGAAGTGGTTGCGCGTCCCGAGCGGGATCACGACAAACGAGAGCCCACGCTCGAGCGCTACTCCGGCAACCGGGCCGAGCGAGCCGTCGCCGCCGGCGATGCCGAGCACGTCGGCGTCGGCATCGCGGGCCAACGTTGCGGAGTCGTCATCGGGCCCGAGGATTCGCGTCGCGATTCCGCGGGCACGCGCCGCCTCTGCGATTTCCTGCGCGCTCGGCTGTTCGCTCCCCGAGCGGGGGTTGATGAGGAGGAAGCCGGGCAGCCGGCGGTTTACGCCTCTACGTCTACAGGCTCCAGGCCGAGAGAGCGCTCCAGTGCCGACTTCGGCTGGGCGCCAATCGCGGCGGCTGCCGGCTCGCCCTCCTTGAAGAGGACCATTGCCGGGATCGAGGCGATGCCGTAGCGCTGTGCGAGGCCCTGCTCTTCGTCGATGTTCACCTTGACGAGCTTGAGCTGCCCAGCGCGCTCCTCGGCGATCTGCTCGAGCGCGGGCTCGACGAGGTAGCAGGGCTGGCACCACTCTGCCCAGAAGTCGACGAGCACCGGCGTGTCTGAGGAGAGGACCTCCTGCTGGAAGGTCGCCTCGGTGACGGAAGTTGCTTTAGCCATTGATGTCCTTTCCAGAAAGGTGTTCGGAGAGGCTAACGATGCGCACGGCTGACGTGTTCCCACCCCTCCGTAAAATCGAACGCGTGGCCGATCAGGTCTTCGAACCGTTGCCGTCAGTCCCGGATCACCCGGCGCTCGAGCGCGACGTCCTCGAGTGGTGGGACCGTGAAGGCATCTTCGAACGCGTCCGCGAGCTGAACGCGAACGGGCCGCGCTTCAGCTTCATCGACGGCCCGATCACGGCGAACAACCCGATGGGCGTCCATCACGCCTGGGGCCGCACGCTCAAGGACGTCTTCCAGCGCTACAAGGCGCTGCGCGGCTACGACCAGCGCTACCAGAACGGCTTCGACTGTCAGGGCCTCCACGTGGAGGTCGAGGTCGAGCGGTCGCTCGGACTGAACTCGAAGCGCGAGATCGAGGAGTACGGGCTCGCCGAGTTCGCGGAGCGGTGCAAGGAGCGGGTGGCTCGCTTTGCGGGGCTGATCACCGAGCAGTCCCGGCGGCTCGGCATGTGGATGGACTGGCCCAACAGCTACTACACGTTTTCGGACACCAACATCGAGTACATCTGGCGGTTCCTCAAGACCGTCAACGAGCGGGGCTGGCTCTACAAGGGCCACCGGTCGACGCAGTGGTGTCCCCGCTGCGGCACGTCGCTCTCGCACCACGAGCAGGCCGGCGAGGAGAACTACCGCGAGCTCGATCATCCCTCGCTCTATGTCCGCTTTCCACTGAAGGGCCGCGAGGGCGAGGCGCTCATCGTCTGGACGACGACGCCGTGGACGCTGCCGGCGAATGTCGCGGCGGCGGTGAAGCCGGATGCCGACTACGGGCTCCGCGACGGCGGCTGGCGGATGGTCGAAGAGGGGGCGGACTACGAGCGCGTCGTGAAGGGCGAGGAGCTCGTCGGGCTCGAGTACGAGGGGCCGTTCGACGACTTCCCGGCGCAACGCGGAATCGTCCATCGCGTGATCCCGTGGGCGGACGTTTCGCTGACGGAGGGCACCGGCGTGGTCCACATCGCCCCGGGTGCGGGGACGGAGGACTTCGAGCTGTCACGCGTGCACGACCTGCCCGTGATCGTGCCGATCGACGAGGCCGGCCGCATGCTTCCGGGCTACGGCGAGCTCGAGGGCCTCTCGACGGACGAGGTTGAGCGGCCGATCATCGATGCGCTTCGTGACCGCGGCCTGCTCGTCGCGGCGGGACGAATCAAGCACCGCTACCCGATCTGCTGGCGCTGCAAGACGCCGCTGCTCTTCCGCGTCGTCGACGACTGGTTCATCTCGGCGGCCGAGATCCGGCAGCCGCTGATGGACGCGAACGCAACGGTGGAGTGGACGCCGAGCTTCTACTCCAAGCGGATGGACGACTGGCTACGGAACATGGGCGACTGGAACATCTCGCGGAAGCGCTACTTCGGTCTGCCGCTCCCGTTCTACCCCTGCGAGTGCGGCCACCTGAACGTGATCGGGTCGTTGGCCGAGCTGAAGGAGCGCGCGGTGCAGGCGGAGCTCGACCTGCCCGAGCTCCATCGGCCGTGGATCGACGAGGTGACGATTCGCTGTGAGCAATGCGACCGGGAAGCTCGCCGGATCCCGGAGGTGGGGGACGCCTGGCTCGACGCGGGCATCGTCCCGTTCTCGACGCTCGGCTGGCAGAACCCGGACTGGAAAGCGGATGGCAATGCGACCGGGGCCGCGAAGGGTCTCACCGGCGCCGACCTGCCGGACCACGCCTACTGGGAGGAATGGTTCCCCGCCGACTGGGTGTCGGAGAGCCGCGAGCAGATCCGGCTCTGGTTCTACTCGATGTCGTTCATGGGGGTGACGCTCGAGGGGCGTACGCCGTACGAGCGCGTGCTCGCGTACGAACGCGTGCGCGACGAGACCGGCCGCGAGATGCACAAGTCGACCGGTAACGCGATCGAGGCGAACGAGGCGATCGACCGGATGGGCGCAGACGTGATGCGGTTCATCTACTCGGAGCA
>Ga0081538_10003829_pt1 | contig 14051 bp, 14 predicted proteins | sample TabmetS5T2R1_FD_71022 | JGI IMG/M metagenome (GOLD analysis project Ga0081538, IMG submission 71022) | Tabebuia heterophylla rhizosphere microbial communities from the University of Puerto Rico - S5T2R1 | ecosystem: Host-associated > Plants > Roots > Rhizosphere ... | reverse complement strand
CACCCGCTCGCCCAGCTCCCGCTCGCGGGCAGCAACCACGCCGAAGGCTCCCAGCGAGGCCGCGGAGTAGGGGATCAGGTAGTAGAGCAGGGCGCGGCCGCCGAGCTCGTTGTTCGCGGCGATCGCGATCAGCATGAAGCCCGCGTGCGAGACCGACGAATAAGCGAGCATTCGCTTCAGGTTCCGCTGGACGAGCGCCGCGATGTTGCCCCAGGCGAGCGAGATGCAGGCGATGACAGCGACGGCCACCGTCCAGAGGTCCTCCTGCGCCGGGAACGCGGTCACGAGGACGCGCATCGCGAGCACGAGCGCGACCGCCTTCGTCGCCGCCGACATGAACGCGGTCACGGGAGTCGGCGCCCCCTCGTAGACGTCGGGCGTCCACATGTGGAACGGCGCCGCCGATGCCTTGAAGCCGAAGCCGGCGAGCATCATGGCGAGGCCGGCGAGCGTCAAGCCGTCGTCGGCGAGCCCCTGTGACTCGATCTGCTGCGCGATCTCGGCGAACTTGAGCTCGCCGGTCGCCCCGTAGACGAGCGCCGAGCCGTAGAGCAACACCGCCGAGCCGAAGCTGCCGACCACGAGGTACTTCAGGCCGGCCTCGAGCGAGCTGACCGCGTCGATCTCGATCGCGCAGAGGATGTACAGCGAGATCGAGAACCACTCGAGACCCAGGAACAGCGTCATCAGGTCGTTGGCCTGGACGAGGAACGCCATGCCGCCGGCGGCCGACGCGAGCAGCGCGTAGTACTCGCCGACGTGGTCGGCGCGCGTGCGCTGCCCGTACGAGATCCCGACCGCGACGAGGCCCGCTCCGGCGACGACAATCTGCGCGAAAGCCGCGAAGCGGTCGCGCGTAATCGTGTCGCCGATCTCGAGCGTCGCGCGCGGCGTCTCGGAGTACAGCAACCCGGCCCAGACCCCGGCCGCGATGAACCCGAGAGCGGCGACGGCGGCCGAGTAGACCTTCCGGGCGGCGACGGGAACGAGCACCGCGCCGAGTAGCGCCAGCGCAGAGGCGGCGAGCAGCGCCAGTGACGGCGAGAGCGCGAACCAGTCGACCGTGGGCTTCGTCATCCGAAGTTCAGGTGGTCGGTGATCGCAGCCGGCCACGCCGACAGCGCCAGCAGGCAGCCGATGAGCGGCACGATCACGGCGAGCTCTGCCGGACGGAGGTCGAGCGCCTCGTCCGGAACCGACGAGCCGATCTGTCCGTGCAGAACCGCCGAGATCAGCCGGAGCATGTACATGGCGGCGAGCACGATCGCTCCGGCGCCGATCGCCGCCCACGCCCAGCCCTCGTCGAACACGCCGGCCAGGATCAGGAACTCACCGGCGAACGCCGCCGACCCCGGCACGGCGAGCGCGATGATGCCTGCGGTCATGAGCAGCGTCGCGAGCGCCGGCCGGCCGCGGGCCATGCCGCCGAGCCGCGCGAAGTCGCCGGTGGCGGCCCGGCGCTCGATCACGCCGGCGAGCAGGAACAGCGCGCCGGAGATCAGACCGTGGTTGACCATCTGGAGCACGGCGCCCTCGGTTCCGAGGCCGTTCAACGCGAAGAGGCCGATCGTGATCAGACTCATCTGCGCCAGGCTCGAGTACGCGATCACCCCACGGACGTCCGGCGCGCGGAAGGCGACCAGCGAGCCGTAGACGAGCCCTGCGGCGGCGAGCCCGAGCAGGAGCGGCTGGAGGTCGCGCGCCGGCTCCGGGAAAAGCGGAATCGCGATGAAGAGGAACCCGAAACCGGCTGCCTTCGAGACCACGCCGGACAGCACCGCCGCCACCTCGGCCGACGACTCGCGATACGCGTCGGGGAGCCAGCCGTGGAGCGGGAAGAGCGGCGCCTTGACGGCGAAGGCGGCGACGAACCCGAGGAAGATCCACGGGTTATCGCTCGTGAGCGACCCAGTCAGGTCGAAGGTGCCCTCGGTCAGTCCGAGCGCGACGATCGAGACCAGCATCAGCAGCGACCCCGCCATCGTGTAGATGACGAACTTGAGCGTGGCGTTCAGCCGTCCCGGCCCGCCCCAGACGCCGACGAGGACGTAGAGCGGGATCAGCATCGCCTCGAAGAAAACGTAGAAGAGCAGCAGGTCCTGCGCCGCGAAGACGCCGACGACGGCGCCGGTCAGGAAGAGCATGAGGCCGAAGTACGCGCGCGCACGCTCGCGGCCGGTCCAGAACGCGTAGGCGATTGCCGCAGCGATGACGACGACGGCCATGCCCGTCAGCCAGAGCGAGAAATCCTGAAGCCCGACGTGGTACGAGACGTCGAGATCGCCGAACCAGGTCTCCTGCTGGTCGAACTGGAGCCCGCCCTCGAAGTCGAAACGCGTGAGCGCGTTGATCCAGATGCCGACCTCGGCCAGGGCTGCGAGGAGCGCCAGCGACCCCGCTGCCTGGTTCGACCACGGGAGCAGCCAGACGACGAGCGCCGCGCCGATCGGGAGGAGAATCAGGATCGTCGCGAGCCAGTCGTTCACAGTTTCACCGCCAGGAAGACGAGGGTAAGGAGCGCAGCGCCGCCCCCGAGCGCGAGCGCGTAGGTGCGTAGCAGACCGGTCTGGACTTCCGACAGACGCGTTGCGGCGAGCCGCGTTCCCTCAGTCAGCCTCTCGATCGAGCCGAGGATGAGCGGGCCCTCGACGAGGTCGATTGCGGCGTTCGCGACCCACGAAGCCGGCCGGTAGAACGCCCAGTCGTAGAGCTCGTCGAAGTAGAACTTGTGCTCGAGCAGTTGCTGCCCGAACGCCCAGCGTGGCACCTCCGCGCGACGAGCCGAGTAGATCCACCAGGCGACTCCGATTCCCACAACGGCCAGCCCGACGGCGAGGACGCTCGTGACGGCGTCCTCCAGGCCGGACGGATGGACGCCCGGCTCGGCCACGGGGTCGAGGAAGTCGGAGATCGGGTGCCAGAACGGCGAGAACTGAATCCAGCCGCCGACGGCAGCGAGCACGGCCAGCGCGCCGACCGTCCAGGCCATCCACAGCGCGGGCATCGTGTGCCCGGGCCGGTGGAGGTGCTCGCGGACGAAGGGTGACGGCTCGCCGCCGAAGACGATGAAGATCATCCGGAACGTGTAGAGCGCGGTCAGGAAGGTCCCGACGATGCCGACGACCCAGAGCAGCTGGCCGTAGGCACCGGCGTCGAGGGCGGCTGCGAGGAGCGGATCCTTCGAGAAGAAGCCGGAGAGCGGCGGGATTCCGGCGAGGGCGAGCGCGCCGATCAGCATCGCCGCATAGGTCTTTGGCAGCGCTCGGCCGAGGCCGCCCATCCGGCGCATGTCCTGCTCGGCGACAAGCGCGTGGATGACGATGCCCGCGGCGAGGAAGAGCAGCGCCTTGAAGAACGCGTGCGTCATCAGGTGGAACATCGAGCTGCTGTAGGCGGTCAACCCGGCGCCGAGGAACATGTAGCCGATCTGCGACATGGTCGAGTAGGCGATCACGCGCTTGATGTCGGTCTGGACGAGCGCGACGAGGCTGGCGACGAGCAGCGTCAGGGCGCCGATCCCGGCGGCGAGGTCGAGGATCTCCGGCGCCGCTTCGAAGATCGGGCTCAGCCGCACGAGCATGTAGACGCCGGCCGTCACCATCGTCGCGGCGTGAATGAGCGCGCTGACCGGCGTCGGGCCCTCCATCGCATCCGGGAGCCAGGTGTGGAGCGGAAGCTGGGCCGACTTCGCGACAGCGCCGCCGAGGAGCCCGAGCGCGATCAGGGTCAGCGCCCAGTCGCCCCCGGCGCCCTCGATCCCGTCGAAGACCGCGCCGTACTCAAGCGTGCCGAGCCGCTGGATGAGCAGAAAGAGCGCGAGCGCCATGGTCGCGTCGCCGAAGGCGTTCATGATGAACGCCTTCTTGGCGGCGGCGATCGCCGCCGGACGCTCCTGGTCGTACCCGATCAGGAAGTAGGAGCAGAGGCCGACGAGACCCCAGCCGGCGAGCAGGATGACGAGGTCGCCGCTCTGGACGAGGAGGAGCATCGAGAAGACGAACAGCGCCATGTAGGCGAAGTAGCGCCGCTCCTCGTCGGAGCCGTCCATGTACCCGATCGAGTAGCCGACGATCAGGAACCCGACTCCGGAGACGACGAGCATCATGAAGACCGAGAGTGGGTCGACGAGGATCGAGAGCCCGATCTCAAGCTCGCCGGCGCTGAGCCAAGTCCAGAGCGTCGAGACGTGCGAGCGCTCTTCGGACGGCTCGTCGAGGAGCCGGAAGAACGTGATCAGCGCAGCGACGAACGAGACGAGGACCGAGGCGGTGGCGGTGTACCCAGCGAGGCGACGGCTGATGCGCGTCCCGGCCAGCGTGATCAGTACTGCCGCCGCGAGCGGCGAGAGCAGGCAGATCCAGGCGGTCGTGATCATCCGCGCAGCGTGCTGAGGCGGTCGACGTCGAGCGGGACGCGGTTGCGGTTCAGCGCCACGACGAGCCCGAGGCCGACGACGACCTCAGAGGCGGCCACGGCCATCACGGCGAGCGCGAAGACCTGGCCGGCGGTGTCGCCGAGGTGGCGCGCGAACCCGATCAGGGCGAGGTTCGCGGCGTTCAACATGATCTCGAGCGAGAGCAGGACGATCAGCGGGTTGCGCCGCAGCAGAACGCCGAGCGCGCCGACGGTGAAGAGAAACGACGACAGGATCAGGTACCAGCTGACGTCCGGGCCCATCATCGGCGCCGCTCACTTCCGAGGATGACCCCGCCCACTGCGGCAACGAGCAGCACGATCGAGGTGATCTCGAAGGCCAGCAGGTGGTTGGTGAGGAAGACGCTGCCGATCTCCGCCGGCCCGCCGAAGTCGACTGCAACCTCGGCCTCGTCGTCGAGCCGCCCGCTCGTCGTCAGTCCGAGGGCGATCACGATGTCGACGAGGATGACTCCACCGGCGATCACGGCCGCGAGCGTCTGCCAGCTCGGTCCGCCCTCGAACGGCGCGTCCGCCCGCCCCCCGACGTAGGCGATCACGAACAGGAACATGACCATCACGGCGCCGGCGTAGACGAGCACCTGCGCGGCCGCGACGAACTCCGCGGAGACGAGCAGGTAGAGCACAGCAAGCGAGGCGAGGTTCCCGATCAGCGCGAGGGCGGAGAAGAACGGGTTCGAGAAGCTGATGACGGCGACGCCCGAGCCGAGGCACGCGAAGGCCGCGACGATCCAGATGACCCAGACGAGGACGTCGCCCACTCAGCTCCTCGCCTTGTACGCCGGGATCGGTGTGTCGTAGAGGTCGCGGTCGGCGACCGGCATCCGTTTGACCGGCTCCGCGAGGAGCATGTCCTTCGTGTAGATCAGGTCGTCGCGCGAGTACTCGGAGAGCTCGTACTCGGCTTCGAGCGTGATCGCGTCGAACGGGCACGCGATCTCGCAGTAGCCGCAGAAGATGCAGCGGCTCAGGTTGATCTCGTAGATGCGCGCGTAGCGCTCGCCGGCGGAGACCCGGTTCGTCGGCGTGTTCTCCTCGGCGACGACGCGGATGCAGTCCGCCGGGCACGCGGCGGCGCAGAGCGAGCAGCCGATGCATTTCTCGAGGCCGTTCTCGTGCCGCCAGAGCCGGTGGCGGCCGCGGAACCGCGGGTAGACCGCGCGCTTCTCCTCCGGGTACTGCTGCGTGATCGGGCGCTTGAAGAGCTGCTTGAAGGTGACCGCGAATCCCTTAGCGGTATCGAACGGCTGGGGGCTCATACCGCCACCACGATCGCGGCCGTGACGAGCGCATTGAGCGTTGCGACCGGCAGCAGCACCTTCCAGCCGAAGGCCATCAGCTGGTCGTAACGGAGTCGGGGGACCGTCGTCCGCAGCCAGATGAAGATGAAGAGCACGGCGAGGAGCTTGAGGATGAACCAGAGCGGCCCGAGTGCGTCAACCGGCCCCAGCCAGCCGCCGAAGAAGAGCGTCACGCAGAGCGCCGAGAGCACGATCATGTTGATGTACTCGGCCATCGAGAAGAGGCCGAAGCGCATGCCGCTGTACTCGGTCAGGTAGCCCGCGACGAGCTCGGTCTCAGCTTCGGGAAGGTCGAACGGTGCGCGGTTCGTCTCGGCGACCCCGGCGATGAAGAAGACGATCAGGCCGACGACCTGGGGGACGACGAACCACCAATTCGCCTCCTGCTCGCGAACGATGTCGACGAGCGAGAGCGACCCCGCCATGATCACGACGCCGAGGACCGAGAGCGCGAGTGAGACTTCGTACGAGACGAGCTGCGCGCAGGTCCGCATCGAGCCGAGGAGCGAGTACTTGGAATCGGACGCCCAGCCGCCGACGATGAAGCCGTAGATGCCGACGGACCCGAGGGCGAAGAGCAGGATCAGGCCGATCGAGACGTTCGCGATCTGGCCGCTGATGTAGTAGTCGCTGATGTGCCAGCCCTCGCCGAACGGGATCACTGCGAACGCAGCGAGGGCGGTGGCGGCCGAGAGCGCCGGCGCCATGATGTAGAGCTTCCCGATCGCCGTCGCCGGGTAGAACGGCTCCTTGCGGATCAGCTTGACGAGGTCGGCAATCGGCTGCAGGAGCCCGACCGGGCCGGCGCGGTTCGGCCCGTAGCGGAGCTGCATGCGCCCAATCAGCTTTCGCTCGATGAGCGTCATGTACGCGAAGGTGAGCAGGAGCAGGTTGATGATCACGAACGCCTTGACGGCGTCGATCCACCAGGGCTCGTTCACGGCGCCACCTCGACGCGGCCCTCGAGGCCGGCCGCGTGAGGCTCGGCGATCCGGACTGCGCCGGCGGAGAGGTCCTCCGCGAGCCGCGCGCGCAGCTTGACGGACGTCCCGTTCGAGCGCACCGTCACCTCAGCGCCCCTCGAGATCCCGAGCCGCTCGGCGTCCTCCCGGGCGAGCTCGATCTCGGGGTCGGGCCGCTGGAAGTGGAGCTCCGGAACGCGCTCGACCGCGGGGCCGGAGAACAGGGGCCGATACGTGACGAGGCGGAAGCCGTCGTCGCTTGGCTCGCCGGGCCCTGTCTCAGTGACTGTCACTGGCGCCTGGCCGGCGGGGACAGCCTCGGGGAGCTCGGCCTCCTCGCCGACCTCGCCGTATGCACGGCTGCCGTAGACGATCGCGGAGACCTCGTCGAAGACCTGCGCCGGGTACGGCGAGAGCTCGACCTCGAAGCGCTCGGCCAGGCGCGCGAGCCAGGCGAGCTCGTCCGGCGCGGGCGGGATCACCGTCCGCCGGAGGCGCTGAAGGCGCCCTTCGAGGTTGACGTACGTGCCGTCGCGCTCGAGGTAGCTCGTTCCGGGGAGGACGAGATCGGCGAGCGGCGTGACGAGCCGCCGGAACATGCCGATGGCCAGAACGGCCTCGGCCTGCTCGGCCATCGCCCGGACATTGGGGTCGGCCGCGGCCTCGTCGCCGGAGATGATCAGGAGGCCGATCGGCTCCGGGTTCTCCGCCTCACCGTCGCTCGCAGCCGCCCACGCGTCGGCGACGCCCCGGCCGTTCGCCGTCCGCGGCAGGTGGAACGCCGGGCAGCCGAGTGATCGCGCCAGCTCGGCGCACTCGGCGCCGCCGCTTGCGTCCCCGGACCAGATCAGCACAGGCTGCTCCGCCGCCCGAATTCGGTCGTCGTCGACGCTGTAGAGGATCTCCGCGCCGTTCCGGCGCGCGAGCCGGATCCAGAGGTCGACGATTGGCGCGCGTTCGGCGACCGGCTCGTCGCCGAGGATCACGACCACGTCGGCACGGCCGATCGTGGACAGCGGCGCGCGGAACGCGTCGAGTGAGTCGTCCACTTCCTCCGGCAGCAGCGCGGAGTGCGCGCCGAGGCCCTGGCGCAGCAGCTTCCCGAGCGCGTAGGCCACCTCGACCGTCTCGGAGCCGGAGAGCGCCGTCACGATCCGCGTGCCGGCCGCGCGCAGCAGCCGCTCCGCCTCGTCGAGGGCGGTGTCCCAGTCGAGCTCCTCGTATCGCGGGCGAGCGCGGCGCAGCGGGTCGACAATCCGGTCCGCCGCGTAGAGATGCCCGTACGCGAAGCGGCCCTTGTCGCAGAGCCAGCCGCCGTCGACCTCGGGATGGTTCCGGGAGCTGATCCGCTTGACCTTGCCCTCGCGCGTCGCGGCGCTGATGTTGCAGCCGACCGGGCACATCCCGCAGACCGTCGGCACGTTCTGGATCTCCCACGGGCGCGCTTCGAACCTGTACGTCGTCGAGGTGAGCGCGCCGACGGGGCAGAGTTCGATGACGTTCCCGCTGAAGCGCCCGCGGTACGGCTCGTCCTGGAACGTCGCGATTACCGACTGCGCACCGCGGTTCCGCGCCACGAGCTGTCCGTCCTCCGCGACCTCCTGCGAGAAGCGCGTGCAGCGGTAGCAGAGGATGCAGCGCTCCCGATCCAGCGCGATCAGCGGGCTCACCGGGATCGGCTTGTCGAGCGTCCGCTTCATGAACTCCATGCGTGTGTTGCCCGGCCCCCACCGGAACGTCAGGTCCTGGAGCGGGCACTCGCCGCCCTTGTCGCAGACCGGACAATCGAGCGGGTGGTTGACGAGGATGAACTCGAGCGTCGCCTCCTGCCCGTCCGCCGCCTTCTCGGACGCGGCGGCGGTCATCACCACCATCCCGTCCTGCGCCGTCAGCGTGCAGCCGGCCTGGAGCTTCGGCATCCCTTCGACCTCGACGAGGCACATGCGGCAGGCGCCAATCGGTGGCCCGAGCCGCGGCTCGTAGCAGAAGACCGGGATCTCGATCCCTGCCGTGGCAGCGGTCTCGACGAGCCCGAGGCCCCTAGGCACCTGCACCTCGACGCCGTCGATCGTGACGCGAACGAGTTCCGGCGCGCTCACGCAGGCACCTCCGCCATCGCCGAGTGCGTGTGCTGGTCGCTCGGCGCGAGGACGCCCTCGACGGACGACTCGCCGCCGTAGGGACAGCGGCCCTCGTCGACGTGCCGCTGGAACTCCTCCGGGAACTTCCTCACATAGCTGCCCACGCACCAGACCGCGAAGTCGCCGAGCGCGCAAAGCGATTTCCCTTCGATGCGGTCGCAGACGGTCGTGACGAGGTCGAGGTCGGCGTCCGTGCCGCGACCGTCCTCGATCTTCTCGAGCAGCTGCACGAGCCAGCGCGTGCCTTCCCGGCAGGGGGTGCACTTGCCGCAGGATTCGTGCATGTAGAACTTCTCCGCCCGGAGGGCGAGCTGCACCATGCAGGCGCGATCGTCGACGACGATCACCGCCGCCGAACCGAGGTAGGAGCCGGCGGCCTGGACGGCATCGAAGTCGAGAGCAACGTCGAGCTGGTCGGGCGTGAACACCGGAACGGACGAGCCTCCGGGGATGACGGCCTTCAGCGCCCGGCCCTCGGCAACGCCGTGGCCGTGCTCGAAGATCAGCTCGCGCAGCGTCGTCCCGAGGGGGAGCTCGTAGTTGCCGGGCCGGTTGACGTTCCCGGACAGCGAGTAGACGACGGTCCCCGGCGCCGACTCGGCGCCGAGCTCGCGGTAGCGCTCGACGCCCATCTCGACGATCGCCGGGACGCTGGCGAGCGTCTGGACGTTGTTGACGAGCGTCGGCTGCATGTAGAGCCCGGCGACGGGCGGGAACGGAGGCCGCGGCCGCGGCTGCCCGCGATCCCCTTCCAGCGACTCGAGCAGCGCGGTCTCTTCGCCGCAGATGTAGGCCCCCGCACCGCGGTGGACGACGACGTCGACGTCGCCGAGCACGCCTGCTTCGCGCGCCTCTGCGACGGCGGCGTCGAGCACCTCGCACTCGGCGAGGTACTCGCCGCGGATGTAGATGAAGACGTTCTGGGACTGGATCGCGTGCGCGGCGATCAGGCATCCCTCGATGAACCGATGCGGGACCCGGCGCATGATCTCCCGGTCTTTGAACGAGCCCGGCTCCGATTCGTCCGCGTTGGCCACGACGTGGCTCGGCGCGCTGCGGCGGTCCGGGCCCGGCACGAGGCTCAGCTTCCGGCCCATCGGGAAGCCTGCTCCGCCGCGTCCGCGCAGCGAAGCGTCGGTGATCTGGGTGATCAGGTCCTCCGGCTTCATGCCGCGCGCCTTCTCGAGCGCGCCGTAGCCGCCGATCTCGCGGTACTGGTCGAGCTTCGTCAGGTCGCGCTCGTCGGCGCCGGTGAGGACGGTCAGCTCAGCCACCGCGGATCTCCTCGACGATCCGGGGCACGTCCTCGGGGCGCGTCGGCTCGCGATAGCGGCTGTCGACGACGACCACCGGGGCGTAGCCGCAGCCGCCTGCGCACTCGACCAGCCGGAACGTGACCTCGCCGTCGTCCGAGGTCTCGCCCGGCGGGATCCCGAGCTGCTCCTCGAACGCGTCGACGACCTGCTGAGCGCCGACGAGCGCGCACGAGAGGTTCGTGCACACCTCGACGATGTGCCTGCCGACCGGCTCGAGGTTGTACATGTCGTAGAACGACGCCACGGCTTCGGCGTGGGCGGGCGTGACGTCCATCGCGTCGGCGACCTCCTGCAACGCCTGCGGCGGCAGCCAGCCGCCGTGGCGTTCCTGGGCGAGGCGGAGCGCGCCCATGATCGCGGAGCGTCCGTCCGGATACATCGCCCGGAGCCGGTGCACTTCGGCGACGAAGTCGCTCATCGGTCCACTTCGCCCATGACCGTGTCCAGCGACCCGACGATCGCGATCAGATCCGCGACTAGGGCATTGCGCATGCAGGTCGCCGTCGCTTCCAGAGCCACGAACGACGGCGCCCGGAACTTGACCCGCCACGGCCGCGGCCCGCCGTCGGAGACCACGTAGCACCCGAGCTCACCGCGCGGCGACTCGACGGCGACGTACACCTCGCCCTCCGGCACGCGGTAGCCCTCCGTGACCAGCTTGAAGTGATGGATCAGCGACTCCATCGAGGTGTGCAGCTCCTCGCGCGGCGGCAGCACGACCTTGCGGTCGTCGGTGATCCAAGGCGCCCCTTCCTCCAGGGCCTCGAGCCGGTCGAGGCACTGCTCGATGATCCGGACGGACTGGCGCATCTCCTGCATGTGCACGCGATAGCGGTCGTAGACGTCGCCGCCCGGGAACACCGGCACCTCGAAGTCCATGTCGGCGTAGGAGAGGTACGGCGAGGCCTTGCGCAGATCCCAGTCCACGCCTGATGCGCGCAGCACGGGCCCCGATTGCCCGAGTGCGATCGCGTCGTCGGCGGAGAGCAGCCCGAGCCCCTGAGTCCGCTCCAGCCAGATCTCGTTCCGGGTCAGCAGCCGCTCGTAATCGTCGACGGCCTTCGGCATCACCTCGACGAACCGGCGGCACTCGGGAAAGAAGCCCCGCGGGATGTCCTCGGCCAGGCCGCCCACCTGGAAATAGCGCGTGTGCATGCGGGTGCCGCCCGCAAGCTCGGAGAGGTCGAGGGTGAAGTCGCGCTCGCGGAACGCGTACCAGAAGACGGAGATCGCGCCGAGCTCGAGCGCCGAGGTTCCGAGCCAGACGAGGTGAGAGTGGATCCGGTTGAGCTCGCAGAGCAGCGTGCGCATGAGCGACGCCTTCTCCGGGATCTCCATCCCGAGCAGCTTCTCGGCCGCGAGCACGAAGACGAGCTCGTTGTTCTGGAAGGAGACGTAGTCGATCCGCGGCGCGTACGTGATCGCCTTCCACCACGTCTTTGCCTCCATGTTCTTCTCGAAGCCGGTGTGGAGATAGCCGATCACCGCGCGGAGGCCGACGACCTCCTCGCCGTTCAGATCGACGATGAGGCGGAGCACGCCGTGCGTCGACGGGTGGTTCGGCCCGAAGTTGACCTGGAGGAGGTTCTCGCTGCCGCGCAACTCCTCCGGCACCTCGAGGATGGTCGGGGCCGGCGACGGGATGTGCGTCCCTTCGTAGATCCGCGGGCGCTCGACGATCGTCATGGGCTATTCCTCGCCGGAGAAGCGCACCGGCTCGCCGCCGATCGGATAGTCCTTCCGCAGCGGGTGGCCCTCCCAGTCGTCGTCCATGAGGATCCGGCGCAGGTACGGATGGCCCTCGATGTGGATGCCCATCAGGTCCCACACCTCCCGCTCGTGCCAGTCGGCCGTCGGCCAGACCGGGATCACCGTCTGCACCGGCTCGCCGTCGTCGAGCCACACCTGGACGCGCACACGGGGTGCCCCTTCGCGCAGCGCCAAGAGGTGGTAGTTGACCGCGAAGCGCTTGGCCTTCGGCCGCGGGACGCGCGCCGCGCCCTGCGAGCCGGTGGCGGCGCCCGGTGCGCCCGCGAAGTTCAGGTCCCGGCCCGCCGACGTCCCGTAGTAGCCCGCGACGCCGCGGCTGCCCCAGCCGAGGTAGTCGGCGGCGGAGATGTCGGAGAGAAAGCGGAAGCCCTCGACGTCACGGAGGTGGGTGCAGGCCTCGACGAGACGGGCTGGATCGACGACGAGTGTCGTCTCCCCATGCTCCTCCTTCGTCTCGACGAGCCCGGGGACGCCTTCGTAGGTCAGCTCGCCACCCCCCGGATCTCGTATGCCGGCGGAACGCCCGCATGGATCTTCTCCTGGAGGCGGACGATGCCCTCGAGGAGCGCTTCGGGGCGCGGCGGGCAGCCGGGGACGTGGATGTCGACCGGGACGATCTTGTCGACGCCCTGCAGCACGGCGTAGTTGTTGAACATCCCGCCGGAAGATGCGCAGGCGCCCATCGCGATCACCCACTTGGGCTCGAGCATCTGGTCGTAGATCTGGCGCAGCGGCGCGGCCATCTTGTGCGCGACGCGCCCGGAGACGATGAGGAGGTCGGCCTGTCGCGGCGTGGAGCGGAAGACCTCGGCGCCGAAGCGCGCGCTGTCGTAGCGCGAAGTGACGATCGACATCATCTCGATCGCGCAGCACGCGAGCCCGAACGTCGCCGGCCAGATCGAGTAGCCCTGCGCCCACGCGACGGCCTTTTCGACCGTCGTCAGCAGCAGCTTTTGCTCGAGGTTCCCGAGCTCGTCCTCGAAGACGCCTGGCCCCTTGTCCTTCCAGAGCACCCGCTCCGAGCGGAGGCCGTAGTCCTTCAGCCGCTTTGGCGGCGCCAATCCAGTGCTCCCTTCCTCCAGATGTAGACGTAGGCGAGCGCGAGGACCCCGATGAAGAACGCAAGCTCCCAGAACCCGAACCAGCCGAGCGGCTCGAGCACCACCGCCAGCGGGTAGAGGAAGACGATCTCGATGTCGAAGACGATGAAGAGGAGTGCCGTCAGGTAGAAGCTGATGGTGAACCGCTGCACGTGCGGCGGTCCCTGCGACACCCCCGACTCGAAGGGCACGACGCGTGTCCGGTTGCGTGCGACCGGCCGCGTCGCGAATGCGAACGACATGCCGATCATCGAGAGCGGGATGAGGACGGCAAACGTGCCGTAGATCAGAAACGGCAGCCAGCTATCGAGCATTGCTCCGTCGCCTCCGGCGCCCCACCGTCGCCGAACACTACACCCTCCCGGTCCGCTACGAGCAACGTCGAAAACCGCTCAACAAAGCGTGAATCAGGTGTTACAAAGTCCCTGCTCAGATCCGCCCGGATGGGGGAAGGCGGGCGCCGGACCCACTGCTACGATGGCCTCCAGATGGAGCTCACCGAACGCCCGATCACGCTTGTCTCGCTGACCGAGAAGGCGGCCGCGAAGATCACCGAGCTGATGGCCGAAGAGCCCGAGGGCGAGGCCGCAGTCCTGCGCATCGCCGTCCAGGGCGGCGGCTGCTCGGGATTCGAGTACGCGCTCGGCTTCGACCGCGGCGCGATGGAGGGCGACCACGAGCTCGAGGCCCACGGCGTCCCGATCGTCGTCGACCCGTACAGCGCGCCCTATCTGCAGGGCACCGAGGTCGACTTCGTCGAGGGGCTCCAGGGTGGTTTCGCGATCAACAATCCGAACGTCGTCGCCTCATGCGGTTGCGGCCACTCGTTCCAGGTCGCCGAGGGCGAGGATCCAGCGGCCGCGCACGGAAGCGGCTGCGGCTCGGGCTGCTCTCACTAGACCTGCTGCCTACTAGCATTTGTCGCCTTGGCTGAGACGGGCGACATCGTCGACGTCACCATCCTCGGCGCGGGCCCGACGGGACTCTCCGTTGCCTACTACGTCGGGCATCGAGACGGCACGGTCCG
>Ga0081538_10003828_pt1 | contig 14051 bp, 13 predicted proteins | sample TabmetS5T2R1_FD_71022 | JGI IMG/M metagenome (GOLD analysis project Ga0081538, IMG submission 71022) | Tabebuia heterophylla rhizosphere microbial communities from the University of Puerto Rico - S5T2R1 | ecosystem: Host-associated > Plants > Roots > Rhizosphere ... | reverse complement strand
GGCAACATACCCCTTGGGTACTACATAATGCATGCAAGCGGTTGGAACACAAAACGTCGTCATCGCGCCTTCGCCGTCCGCCTCCATGGCGACGATCTCAGCGATCCTATCCACGTGCCCCTGGACAAAATGTCCCCCGACGCGTCCATTGGCCAGCAGCGAGCGCTCAAGATTGACGACATCACCTTCCTGGTACTGGCCCAAGGAGGTCTTGCGTAGTGTCTCTGGGGCTACCTCGACATCAAACATTGCCGCATCACAGCGTACGACTGTGAGGCAGGTGCCATTGACCGCAATGGAAGCACCAATCTGTATATCCTCCAGCACTTTCTGGGCACGGATAGTCAATGTGATACCGCCTGGACGCTGCTTAATCGTTTTGATCGTCCCCACCTCTTCTACAATGCCACTGAACATATACACTTCCCTCTTGCCCATGGAAGAACGAACCGGGCCGGCGCGGTTTCGGCCTCTTACCCTATGTCTAGCAATCTACAAGCGCCTAGGAGCGATTGCAACACTCCCTTTCACTTTCCATGCCAAGTGGTGTACACTACCTACGGTAAAGCGACCCATGAAACTGTAGCTGTCATAAGGGGGCGGCTGTGTGGAGACCACCGATGCATGATCAACAAGAACCTCGCCGTCAGGGCATGGGGCCGGGGACCCGTTTCCCCCTCTGGTATATCCTTGCTGCCATTGGCCTGATGCTGGTGATTCAGAACCTATTGTTTGCCCAACCTTTCGAGCAAATACCCTATAGCGACTTCAAAACCTATGTGCGGCAGGGGCGTGTTGCCGAAGTCCGCATTGGTACGCAAACCATTCGCGGCAGACTGCATGCGTCCCGCTCCGATGCGTTAGGCCGTCAGGTCATGGAACGGTTTGCCACCGTGCGCGTTGAGGATCCAAATCTGGTACGTGACCTCGAAGAACACAACGTCCTGTTTCGCGGACAATACGAAAGCGACTTTGGCAAAACGCTGTTTTCCTGGCTTATCCCTCTCGGCCTTATTGTCCTCTTCTGGGGTTTCCTCTCACGGCGTATGGGCCCGGGACAGGGGGTGATGAATTTTGGCAAGAGCCGTGCCCGTATTTACGCGGAACGGGAGACGGGCGTGACCTTCCGTGACGTTGCCGGAGCTGATGAGGCAAAGGAAGAGCTGCAGGAGATTATTGATTTTCTGCGCTATCCGCAAAAATATGCGGCGCTGGGAGGACGCATTCCAAAGGGCGTCTTACTCGTAGGCCCGCCGGGCACGGGCAAGACGCTGCTCGCGCGCGCCGTTGCCGGCGAAGCCTCGGTGCCGTTTTTCACGCTCAGCGGCTCGGATTTTGTGGAGATGTTCGTCGGTGTCGGGGCCGCCCGTGTACGTGATCTCTTCAAACAAGCGCAAGAAAAAGCGCCGTGTATTGTCTTCATCGATGAGCTCGATGCGGTTGGTAAAGCACGTGGTATCAACCCTGTGCAACAAAATGACGAACGCGAACAGACGTTGAATCAACTCCTGGCCGAGATGGACGGGTTTGATCCGCGCAAGGGGGTGATTATCCTGGCGGCCACGAACCGTCCGGAGATCCTCGACCCCGCCCTCCTGCGAGCCGGACGTTTTGATCGTCAGGTGGTGGTTGGCCGTCCCGATTTAGAAGGCCGCTTGCAGATCTTGCGTCTGCATGCCGCGAAGGTCCGTCTGGCTGAGGACGTTGATTTACAGATCATCGCAGCGCGTACGCCCGGCATGGTGGGTTCCGACCTTGCCAACGTGATTAACGAAGCCGCGCTCCTCGCGGCCCGACATGACAAAAGGGCAGTCGCGATGGAAGAGCTCGACGAGGCGATTGATCGCATTTTGGCCGGGCCAGCGAAGAAGAGTCGGGTCATGGCCCCAGAAGAAAAACGCCGCGTCGCCTACCACGAGTCTGGGCATACACTCGTGGCCGAAGCACTGCCGACGTCCGACCCCGTACGCAAAGTGACCATTATCCCCCACGGGGTCGCGGCGTTGGGATATACGCAACAACTTCCGACTCAAGATCGCTATCTCTATACAAAGAAAGAGCTCCTCGATCGCATCGCGGTGATGCTGGGCGGCCGGGCCGCCGAAGAGGTGGTCTTTAGTGATTTGTCCACCGGGGCGCAGGACGACTTGCAGCGCGCCAGCGAGATGGCGCGGCGCATGGTCACGGAGTTTGGTATGGGTGAGTGCCTGGGACCCTATGCTGTGGAACAGGCGCGGCAACCCATGTTTTTGGACGGACATAACCCATCTCTGAAAACGTATAGCGAGGCGACGGCGCAGAATATCGATCGCGAGGCCCATGACATCGTCGAGCGCATGTATCAGCGGGCGCGGCAGATCTTGATCGAGCACCGCAATAAACTTGAAACGCTAGCGCAGTACTTGCTCCAGCACGAGGTCATCGAGCAAGCAACGCTCGCCGCATTGCTTGGCGACTTTCGTCTGGACAAGGAGCCGCAGCTTGTCGATCCATAGCCATCCCTGCACAGGCGCTAGCGAACCCGTAGCAGCACCGGCATGGTAAACCTTGGACCCGGTTCCTGGGTCGTCAAAGACCTGAGCCGGGCCATCGCTTCCTGCAGTGGCTGGGGGAGGGGAGGGGACATCTGAAGCTGTCCACGCAAGCGCTCGAGAAGCGTTGCAAACACGCCTTGGGGTTGTGGATAGTAGATGAGCTGCGGATCCGCCTCCATGGGAATGCCAGCTGCTTCTTTTGCCAGTCGTAGCGCCGTAGGCATGCCTCCCAACGCGTCCACGAGACCGCGCTCTTTGGCTTGTGCACCGGTCCAAACCCGGCCTCCGCCGATACGGTCAACCTCCTCAACAGGTAAGGCACGTCCTGCCGCTACTTTGCGCGTAAAGGTGTGATACAATGCTTCTATGACGCGCTGCACCTGTTGGCGTTCTGCTGATGACCAGCTCTTCGAGGTGGCAAAGATCTGGGCATAGCGGCCACGTCCGATGTCCTCTGTGTTGATGCCAAGTTTGTCGAGCAATCCCTGCACGTTGGCATGCGAGAAGACGATCCCAATAGAACCCGTGAGCGTTGCAGGATGGGCGACGATCTTCGTTGCCCCGGCCGCGACATAGTAACCGCCGGAGGCGGCCACGCTTGACATCGAGACAACCACAGGCTTCGCCTGCTTGGCGCGTTCTACGGCATGCCAGATGAGATCCGATGCCAGTGCCGAACCCCCAGGGCTATCAATGCGGAAAACGATCGCCTTGATGGTCTCGTCCTCGCTTGCCTCATCGAATGCTTCAATAATTGTCTCTGCCCCTAGTACCTCTCCGGAAGCGCTCCAACTACTCCTGCCAGTGGTGATCGCACCAACGCCAGAGATGACCGCAATTTTTGGACCACGCCTGAGCCCTAGCGAGGTCGCTTTGACCCGGCTGTAGGTCGCCAGATCTACCGTTGGTACTGTCGTTGCACCGCCATCTCCCAGCTCGCGTAGCAGATCGTCAAAGTACCGTATGCCATCAATCAGACCGGCTTGATGATAGTCCTCCGGGGTGAGCGTAGGGGCATCAATCAAGTTTTGGACGCGCTCTGGCGTCAGGCCGCGCTTGGCAGCAATATCGCTCAGCAGTTGTTCATTCAAGTTATCGAGGAGGGAATTCGCCATCTCCCGGTGCGCTTCGGACATTGAATTGCGCTTGAGGAAATCGCCAAAGGTTTTGTATTCCTTGATCTGCTCGACCTGCATATCGATGTCCAGCTTTTCCCACATGTCACCGAGAAAGATAAAGCTGGCTTGGAGGCCTAGGAGTGGTAAAAAGGTATTGTCGGAGACATAGACCTTCTTGGCGGCGCTTGCCAGATAATACTCCCCGTTACCACTGACATCCTCGCCCGTCATCCAGGCAATCACCTCTTTGCCTGCCGCCTGCACAGCTTGGAGCGCTTCTCGGAGCTCCTGCACTTGGGCGAATGAGAGGTCAACGGAGGTTATTTTGAGGATGACCCCGCGTAAGCGGGTATCAACCGCCGCCTTTTGCAGCTCAAGCTGTAGAGCAGCGAAATGTTGTGGCTGCTCTCCGATGAGCTCTTGCACCAGATTTGCAGAGGGCTCGTCGGTATAGCCCCCACTGATATCAACGACCAAAAAACTCCCCGGCGTAATATAGGGCTCGCGCCGTGCCAGCAGAATACCAACGATGACGATGACTACGAGCGCTAGAAAGATCCACAGTTTTTTTCGTCGCATGGCTGTCGCCTCCTTATCCCCTGCTCTCCGCGCTGCGCTTGTCGCGTGTGCCTATTAATGATAGAGTGAATGCGTGAGCCAATAATTGTTACCTGTGACTGTTTTGCCCGCAACTGAATTGTCACTTGCGGTGAGTTGAGGAAGCGACGGAGAGCGCCCTGGCATGTTCGTCACCTATCATCCTGACTACGTGGTTGATATTGGTGTGAACCATCGCTTTCCCATGCAGAAGTACGGCTTGGTGTACCAGCGTCTGCGTGCAGAGGGGACGCTGCGTGCCGCGCATGTCCTGCAGCCAACTCCGGTCGCGATTGACGATCTGCTGTTAGTTCACACCCGTGACTATGTTGAGCGTTTTGTCGCGGGTCTGATGACCACCCAAGAACTGCGCCTGCTTGGCCTCCCCTGGTCGATGTCACTGGTGCGGCGGGCACGTCTGGCGGTGCAGGGAACGATTAGCGCCAGTGTCATGGCCCTGCAAGATGGTCTCGCAGCGAATCTCGCTGGTGGCTCACACCATGCCTTTGCGGATCATGGCGAAGGCTTTTCCGTGTTTCACGATATGGCGGTAGCCATCCGGGTGTTGCAACGTGACTATGGGCTCGAGCGCGCCGTGGTGATCGATTGTGATGTGCATCAAGGAAACGGCAGTGCGGCAATCTTTATGCACGATGCGAGCGTTTTCACCTGCTCACTGCACGGTGAAAAAAATTATCCCTTCCACAAAGCTGCGAGCAGCCTCGATATTGCCTTGCCCGATAACACAGGAGACGCCGCCTATCTTACCGTCCTGCAGACGTGTGTCCCGGCCATTTTACAGGACTTTCGACCTGATATGGTGTGGTATCAGGCGGGTGTCGATCCGTATGTTGGGGACAAGCTCGGTCGCTTAGCCCTCTCGCTGGAGGGGTTACGCCAGCGAGATGCGTACGTCTTGGAAGCCTGTCATGACGCCGGCATTCCAGCGGTCATCACGCTGGGGGGAGGCTACGCTCCTCAGATGCAGGATATCGTTGAGGCACATTGTAATACCATACGTGTAGCCTGCCAGATCATGGCGAACAACGCGTTGCGTAAACTCTAAAGCGGCATACGCCGTACGGAAGGAGAGGGGGATGCTCATCGGAGCAGGCCTCACGATGTTCGCTGCCGGCGCTTTGGGTCTGGCGCTTGCGGTAGGGAATGGCGCCGCGGAGCCCGTCAGCCAATCCATTGGATTACTCCAGAAAGGCAATACGGCGCAACGCCGAGACGCCACCGAGATCCTGGCGCGCCTGGGCGACCAGCGAGCCGTACAGCCGTTGCTTGTCGCTCTCCGCGACGATGATCAGCTGGTGCGCCAGGGGGCTGAACAGGCACTGTGGAATATCTGGCATCGCTCGGGCGATGTTGAGGGGGATGCGCGTTTGCAAGAGGGGGTTGCCGCCATGCAGCAGGGTGCATGGCACGAGGCGATCGAGGCGTTTACCGAGGTTATCGAGATGGCCCCCAACTTTGCTGAGGGTTATAACAAGCGCGCCACTACCTATTACCTGATGCAAGAGTTCGAAAAGTCCATTGCCGATTGTGAAAAGACGATTGCCCTGAATCCATATCACTTTGGTGCCCTGAGTGGCGCCGGCCTCTGCTATCTCGGCTTGCGCGACCTCGGCAAAGCCCTGGAATACTTCGAACGCGCCGTTGTAGTGAATCCCAATCTGCCCCAAATCAAGCAATACATCCAGGAGATCAAACAATTCTTTCGAGATCAGTCTCTCTAGAGGCGAGGCAGGGTTTGATCTCCTGGAGCAACAGCGCGTCTCATGCTCGATGGCATTACACCCCAGTGGTTGTGTTGGATGTTTGGCAAGATCGCCCGGCGCTACGATCTGACCAATACCGTCATTAGCGCCGGCCTCGATACTTACTGGCGTCGGTGTTTGGCGCGTCGGGTGGCGCAGTATCCGGCGCAGGCGATCCTTGACGTGGCCTGTGGCACCGGTAGCGTTTTGCGGCATCTGGGGTGCTACTGCGCCTCTGCGACGCGACTGCTTGGTGTTGATTTTACTGCTGCGATGGTGCAGGTCGCGCAAAGACGGCTTGCCAAAGCAGTGCGGGAAGGTTCTCTCTATCTGTGTGTAGGTGATGCGCATGCCTTGCCGTATGCTGACCAGAGCTTCGATATCGTCACCATCGTCTTTGGTGTCCGCAATTTTGCCAATCCACATGCGGCTCTGGTGGAATGCTATCGTGTGTTACGTGCCGCTGGCTCTCTATGCGTGGTAGAATTTAGCTGGCCATCATGGTATGCGTGGCGTCTTTTGTACGGCACGTACTTTCGCTATATTCTTCCCCTGATTGCCTGGCCGCTTTCCGGGGAGCGTGCGGCCTATCGCTATCTGCGTGATTCAGTGCTCGCTTTTCGCCAGCAGGTTCGCCTCGAGATTTTGTTGCGCCAGGTTGGTTTTATCGAGGTGTGCAGCGAACCGTTGTCTGGCGGGATCGCGACGCTCTATACAGGTCGCAAGCCATTGATGCAGCCCGCAGCAGAGGAGACACGCTATGGCAACAGACTGGGGCATGATTAGCCTGGAAAAAGATGGCCCTCTGGCTGTTGTGACCCTGATCAATCCGCCATTGAACGTCCTACACCCACAGATGGTGGCGGAGCTTGACGATTGTTTTTCCGGTTTGGCTGTCGACGCAGAAGTGGTGGTAGCCATCATCACAGGCCATGGGGAGCGGGCGTTTTGTGCCGGCTTTGACATCAAAGAGTTTCCTCGTATGATGGCGCCGGGAGGTGCGGAAGCACTTGCTCAGAAGCTGCACGCCGCCCTGTTAAAGATCGATCAGCTGGGCAAACCCACTCTGGCAGCCATCAATGGCCTGGCGCTCGGCGGGGGGTTGGAAGTCGCCATGACCTGCGATATCCGTATTGTTGCAGCCAATGCGCAGCTTGGGCAGCCGGAAATCAAGCTGGGCTTGTTTCCCGGCGCTGGTGGTACACAACGCTTACCCCGTTTGATCGGCGAGAGCCTTGCCAAAGAGCTGATGTATATCGGCGACCCGATTGGCGCTGAAGAAGCGCACCGCATTGGCCTGGCGAATCGAGTTGTGTCTGCCGGAGAGGCGCTCGCCGCGGCAAAAGAGATGGGACGGACAATCGCCAGTAGGGCGGGTGTGGCGTTACGTTACATTCAGCAGGCTGTCGATCGTGGGCTGAGCACAACCCTTATAGAAGGGCTGAAAATCGAAGCAGACCTGTTTGCCAAGGTGTTTCAGACGGAAGATGTGCGTGAAGGCGTGGATGCCTTTATCAACAAACGCCCCCCGAACTTTCGGCATCGCTAGGCATGGAACAGCACCTACGACACGCCTGGGGTCCGTCATGGTTCGCAGCGCTCTTCGCGCTCTTTGGGATCGTACTCCTCATCACCGGCTGTAGCACGGTCTATCCGCGCACCCCAATCGGAACTGGGACGTATTCGTATCTCAATGGCGAATTATCGTGGACATACCCGGTCACCCTTGAAGAGCTCAAGACGGCGACTTTAGCGGCGCTCACAGAGTTACGTCTGCCGGTTCATACCCAAAGAATCGACGGTTTTGGCGGGACCATCGAAGCGGTTCGCGGTGAGCAGATAACCGTGCGCCTCCGCCTGCAACCAGAATCCGAAAAGACCACCCGCCTGCGCGTACGCTTCGGTAGGTTAGGAAATCGACAAGAATCCGAGCGTGTTCACGCTGCAGTACGCCAACAATTGGGGCTCTAGTACGGTCCCATACACCCTTATGGCACTTCCAGACCCACTGGAAGACCCTGATTGCTTCTGTATGCCTTGATCGCCCGCAGACAGCTTGGACACACGTCTTGGAAGCGCATCGCCTGATAGGTGTCGAGCCGATACACGATATCCCATGCGGGGTTGTATCCAGCCAGCGTCGCTTGCGGGGCTAAACCGCACAGACTCCCAGAATTTGTTGGAATCGTTGGATCAAACTCCTGTCGCACATGTATCTTCATCCGCCTGTTGTCCCCTTCTGCGTCGTTGCCTCTCCATTAACTGCCAGCGCGCTCGACGGCCCGTAGCAAAGCACGTTTGGTATACACCCGGGCGAGATGCAAACGGTACTCAGGTGACGCATGAATGTCAGCATCGAGGGCTTCGACGCCATCTGCTGCGTGTGCCGCGGCCTGGGTAATGGCCTCCGCGGTGGCTGCCTGTCCACGCAGGGCATTCTCTGTGGCGCTGGCCCGAAAGGCTTTGCTACTCACTCCCGTAATGCCAACCGTTACCTGCTGCACCCGGTGGTCCGTCCCCAAGGTGACCTGGGCTGCTACACCGGTCAGGGCAAATCCCGAAGCCGGCTGAGCGACTTTGAGATAGGCACTGCCCGTACGAGGCGGATTGCTTGGCACACGAATCTCGGTGAGAATTTCATCGCTTTGCATGGCGGTGATTAGCATATCCACGAAGAACTCAGAGGCACTGATCGTACGTGTTCCCTTACTGCTGGCAAGGGTGAACTGCGCATTGAGCGCCACCATGGCAGCCGGCCAATCAGCCGCCGGATCGGCATGGGCAATGCTGCCCCCAATGGTGCCGCAATTACGGACCTGCACGTCGCCAATGGCCGCTGCCGTCTCGGCGAGTAGCGGACAGCGCTGCTGCAGCAGCGCTGAGCTCTCCGCAGCATAATGGGTGGTACAGGCACCAATGACCAGCGTGCCATTCTCTTCGTGAATACCGCGTAACTCGCCGAGACGCCCGATATCGATGAGCATGCTGGGCCTTGACAGGCGCAGCTTCATCAGGGGCACCAGACTATGGCCACCGGCGAGCACCTTGGCTTCATCCGCGTGCCTGGCGAGCAGGCGCGTTGCCTCTGCCAGGCTGGTTGGCCGCAGATATTCAAAGGCACTGGGAATCATACGGGTTCTCCTCCTCGCGCTGTCTGGGGGCGGCACGCTCCTCGCCACGTGCCCTTGCTTTATGCGGTTGCGGCGGTTTCACGCATCTTTTTGGCGGCGTACTGCACCGCATTGACGATATGCTGATAGCCCGTACATCGGCATAAATTCCCTTCCAGTGCATGCCGAATGTCCGCGTCGGTTGGATGCGTGTTGCGTTGCAGCAGCTGATAACTCGCCATGATCATGCCCGGCGTACAAAAACCACACTGCAGGCCGTGTTCTTCCCAGAATCCCTCTTGCGTCGCATCAAGCTGGCCATCCTTTGCCAGACCCTCAATGGTGGTAATCTCGGCCCCGTCCGCCTGCGCCGCCAGCAGGGTACATGACTTGACGGCAGCCCCGTTCAATAAGACGGTGCAGGCACCGCACAGGCTGGTTTCACACCCAATGTGCGTCCCAGTCAAACGTAGCACTTCACGTAGGTAATGGACCAGAAGCATTCTGGGCTCAACGTCACTTTCATGCATCTGTCCGTTAACCACGGTCGTAATCTTCATAAGCCTCCCTCCCCGAAGAAGATCCCGGCGGCCGCCATACCATCTTCCGCGGCACTGCACTATCGGCTATTTACGTTACTTCGATGAGATATGTGGCGCCCCTACACGTATGACGCGGCACACTGTAGCAAAAAACGTAGAGCCGAACAAGCGCGAAACACCTCGTGGCCAGGTGTCCAGGGTCGGCGCGTAGCAGAGAACAGCTGGAAGGCGGCCGCTACAGGGGGCGGAACAATCCTACGAGAAAAGTGCGCTGGCGATCAAACCAGGTGCGACGTAATAGCAGATGGGCGTGACGGCCTAGGTCGCGCACCTCATCGACGGAATATTTGTACGAATTCTCGGTATGAATGGTCTCAGCAGCGGCAAACTTCACGACCTGGTCGACTTTGGCGATAGTCACTTGCTGCGCCCAGCGACTCCGCAAGTGCATCTCGATCCGGCCATGCTCCGCATTGTAGAAGGCGACGTGCTCAAAACTTTGCAAGTCGAAATTTCCATCCAACTCGCGATTGATACGCTGCAAGATGTTGAGGTTGAAAGCGGCGGTTACGCCCTGGGGGTCGTCATAGGCAGGTACGAGAACCGCTGCCGATTTTTTCAGATCGATGCCGAGCAAAAAGACATCCTCAGGCCCCATGATCGCCGCTATCTGCCGCAAAAAATCAATGCTCTCCCCAGGAGTTAAATTGCCTAAACTCGAACCAAAAAAAGCAATGGCTTTCTTGCCAATTGGCAAGTGCCGAATCACCCCAGGATTCCCAGTGAAGTCCGCATGCAGAGCCTGGATAGACATGTGGGGGAATGCCTCGAGCAACTGCACCGCCGCCTGCTTGAGCATGGATAGCGAAATGTCCACCGGGCAATAGGCAAAGGGGTGCCCCCTACGCTCATACTCGGCCAGCAGATACCGCGTTTTCGTGGCATTCCCAGGTCCAAATTCCACAAACGCTAACTGGTCGATTTCGGCATGTATTTCCGCAGCATACGAGGCGAGAATCTCTTTCTCCACCCGGTACGGATAATACTCAGGCAGCTCACAGATCTGTTCGTAGAGTTGCGAGCCGCGCGCATCGTAAAAATACTTGGATGGCAGCCATTTCCTCGAAGCGGCAAGACCCCGCTGCACATCCCGAGCAAACACATCCTGGCGCATGCCAAGATCCATGACATACAGCTGCAGCCGCTCACTCCGTCTTGCCTGATTTATCATACGGGCTATATGGTCCTCTCTATGAGGCCGTCCTCCAGTTTCAGAATAAGCACTTTTCGATCGTCGAACACATCATAGCATGACCTTATCGCCCATGCTTTTCGTCAACAGCGCCCGCGTCGAGGCATGCACCACGGTCTCGCTGACACGTACTGCGCCGCTATCAGACGACAGCAGACCCAGAATCAGACGCGCCTCGTCTTTCTTAAATTGGCACCCTGTTGCTTGAGCTCCCGCTGGACTGCTGCGGCTGCAATCTCCTTCGGGAGTTTACGACTGCGGCTTGCAAGTGCTGCGCAGACGCCTGCAGCCTGACCGGTTGCCATGGAAATTGGCATGACACGGTAGGACGAATGGGCTTCATGTGTACCGGAAAGGCAACGTCCCGCGACGAGGAGATTGTCCACGCCCTGTGGTTGGAGGCACCGCAGGGGGATATCATACGCTTCTCCTGGGGGCAATCGCTTGAGGATGGTGCCTTTCCCTGCTGGATTGTGAATGTCGAGAGGATAGGAGCCACGCGCCACTACATCGTCAAATTTGCGCGCCGAGAGGATATCTTCTGCGGTCAACTGATACTCTCCTACGATCCTCCTGGTCTCCCGTACCCCAATGTTGACCCCGCTTTGCACCACATAGGAAGTCGCGAATCCAGGCACGTACCGCCGTAGGAAAGACGCAATCTGCCGCATTTGCTTGCGTGCCTGCCATTCAGCGTACGTCAGGTCCCAGACATTGATGCCTAGCACTTTGGTGACGCGCGTGCTGTTCACGCTCACCTCATGCTCGTGAGGCGTACCAAAAAACAGGAGGTCCTCTCGCGGCAGGTCCAGCTCTCCCGCCGCAGTGGCTTTTGCAATCAGCGCCCACAGCCCATGCACCCCTCGCCACTGATCAGGATGCGTATCCACGTAGTCGGCAAAGGCGCCTGGGTCGAAGTCCACCATCCGGAACATGAGAGTCATTGGCTGCACGAGCCAATCGTCGTCACGCCCCACCTCAAACGACGCGCCCGCAAGCGCTGCGATGTCGCCATCGCCGGTGCAATCAATCACCGTGTGCGCCTTGATCACCAGCGGTCCCGATTTCGTATCGAACACGACCCCGTCAACGCGGGAGTTTCCTATGACCTCGACAGCAAAGGCATGCAACAGGAATTGGACCCCTACCTCATCAAGGAGGTCCAAGGCAATCAGCTTGAAAATCTCGGGATCAAATGGGACGACGAATCCAGTCTGCTCGGATGGTGTAATCGCACCACCAGCCACAACCAGGCGCTCCAATAGGGTCTGCAGAGCCCCGGCAATCACAGGGTCGCCAGGACCATGATCGGCAGGCATCAAGCGACGCGCACCCGTCTGCGATAACTCCATCCGCTGCGTATGGAACGACATCAGGGGCATCACTAGCGCCGCCGTGGCATTGCCTCCGAGAAAGCCATAGCGCTCGGCCAATATGACGCGCGAGCCAGCTCCTGCCGCTCCAAGGGCAGCGCCCAGGCCGGCCGGGCCTCCGCCGACCACCAGCACATCGGTTTCAGCTGCCAACGTCGCCATGCGTGGCGCCAGTGTGATCTTGCGAGGATTCGGTGGTTGCACTAAGGGTGGCATGATTCCTTACCTGACGGTTTCAGAAGGATTTATATCCTGCATTTTGGCTTTTCTGGGTGAGCAGTTGCACTGCGATGTCATGCGTCTGTCTGGCACGCTCTTGTAGCAGCGGGAGAGCGCGATTGATCTGGTCTTGAAGCCGGTTCCGCAAGTCCCACATTCTATCGATGTGCGCGATCAACTGGCCTGCGTTCACCTGCTTTGCTGGCGGCCTGGCCATATCTAACGACTCCAAAAAACCCAACACCTTATCCGCATACGGCAGGGCTACAAACGGCACGCCCTGCAGGGCTGCAAACATCAGAAAATGGAGCCGCATCCCCACCGCAAAGGTGAGCTTGCCCATCAAGGAGAGGATCTGCCCGGACGTATACTCTCCCTTCAGGACCGTGGCACGGTCGGCATGGGCCATTTTCGAGATGACGGCATGGGAATGCTGGATGTCGAGGGTGCGGCGCTCCATCGGCACGAAGATCAAAACTGCGTCAAGCCGGTCAATCATGTAATCGGCTGCATTTGCCAGCATGGCATGGTAAAAGTCCTGATCGAGATCCGGAGCGGCCACACCTGGTTCACGCACCGATATCCCGACGAGGTTTCGTCCGTCTCGCAAGCTCTCCACCTCAATGGAGCCATAAGGAAGGGATTCGGGTTCCAGGAGGAAGGCCGGGTCAGCCGTTACCTGAATATCGCAGGTGACCCCGATATGCTCCAGCACTTGCTGCGCTCGCCGCTCGCGTACCGTCACCACCGTGGCGCGGTTTAAGGCGTTACGCACCAGACGCTGGGCAGTGGGGTCCTGGAGTGGCCCCGCGCCGATGGCATACAGCATGACTGGCACCCCTTTTTCTTCAGCCAACATGACCTCTCTCAAGTAGGTGGCCGCCTCGGCGTCGAAGAGAACGCCCCCACCGCCCAGTATCAAGAGATCCAGCTGCGCCACTTCTGGAAGCACTTCAGCCCGGGACAGTTCGCGTACGGGGATAGCACGATCCACCTGGTGCCGTGCCAGGGTATCCTGGGGGTTGCGCGAAAACACGGTAATCTCGACAGGCAACGAGTTTCTCAGCAGGGTAACGATCGCCTTGAGGATGGCTTCATCACCCAGGTTTATACCTCCATAGGACCCAGAGATGCCAACGCGGAATACCTTGTTTTGGCCATCTAGGGCCCGCCGGTTTGGCTTCAGTTCCCCAGTAAGATCTGTAACCGTAGCAACATTCTCGGTTGCGATCATAACCGCCCTCCATGTCACTGCACGCGCCAGAAGAACAAGGTATATAGTGCTATACCTGGCTGCTCTCTGGCTCCACAATATCGTCATCCATTCCTAATGAGCAATTCCTATGCCATCTGCATCGACGGAAAAATGTCTATTTTGCTAGGTGTCTGATCTAAGATTTCAGTCTAGGTTGGAGTATCCTCAGTATGGTGTCAAGTCTGAAATAACGCGCCCTTCTCGCAATGAGCGATCCCTGAGCTTGTTGCAGGGTACGGTCTCAGAGTAGGGTGATTCACAAAAGCAAGTATCGGGGGTCAGTCCTGA
>Ga0081538_10003827_pt1 | contig 14052 bp, 12 predicted proteins | sample TabmetS5T2R1_FD_71022 | JGI IMG/M metagenome (GOLD analysis project Ga0081538, IMG submission 71022) | Tabebuia heterophylla rhizosphere microbial communities from the University of Puerto Rico - S5T2R1 | ecosystem: Host-associated > Plants > Roots > Rhizosphere ... | reverse complement strand
AGCCAGCGCACCGCGAGCTGATCCGGCTCTACGCGCTGAACGGAGACCGGGCAGCGGCCCTCACCCAGTACCGTGACTGCGTCAGAACGCTCAGCGAGGAGCTGGGCGTGGCGCCGGTCGAGGAGACGGCTGCGCTGTTCGAGCAGGTGAGCGAGGGGGCGCCGGCGCCGAGCGCACCGAAGCCCGCGGCGGCCGCCTCGCCTCCGGTCATGCCCTCCGAGCTGCCGTTCGTGGGACGCGAAGGTGGGTTGGCGGCCCTGGTCGCCTCGTGGCGCGCGGCGATACCGGACGGCAGGCTCGCCGTGATCGAGGGCGAGGCGGGGATCGGCAAGACACGTCTCGGCCGGGAGCTCGGCGCGAGCGTGGCCGCGCAGGAGGGCGTGATGCTCGCCGCACGCTGCCACGACGACGAGGCGGGGCTCCCCTATGGCCCGATGGTGGACCTGCTGGGCGAGACGCTCCGGGTAGCGCCGGATTCGCTCGCGGAGGCGGTCCCACCTCAGCGCCTCGCGGATGCCTCATTGCTCCTGCCGGAGCTCGCATCGCTGCACGCGCAGCCACCGGCGCCCGTTTCGCTCAGCGGCCCCGGCGCGCAGGCGCGTCTGTTCGAGGGCGTGGCCGCCGTGCTCGCCGCCGCCTGCCGCGGACCGGCACCCGGCCTGGTGGTCGTCGACGATGTCCATGCCGCCGATGAGGCGACGCTGGATGCGCTCGGCTACCTCGGCCGCCGGCTGCGAGGCCGGCCGCTTCTCCTCGTGCTCGGCTGGCGCAGCGAGGGCATCCCGCCCGGGCACCGGCTCCGCCGGCTGGTCACGGAGCTCGCGCGGGAAGGAGCGGCCACCGTCGTGAGACTCGAGCGCCTGGACGAGAGCGAGGTGGCGGTGCTGGTGCACGCCGTGCGGCCGTCCGCGGCGCCCGGGCTGGTGCGTCGGATCTACATCGAGAGCGAGGGGCTGCCGCTGTTCGTGGCCGAGTACCTCACGGTGCTGCGCGCGGGCGGTGAGCCGGCGGATGAGCCGCTGCCGCACGAGATGCGCGGGCTGCTCGAGGCCCGGCTCGGCGGGCTCGGGGCAATGGGGCGCCAGCTGCTCGAGACGGCCGCCGTCATGGGGAGGTCGTTCGACCTCGACTCCGTCCGCGTCGCTAGCGGTCGCAGTGACGACGAGGCGGCCGAGGGGATCGACGAGCTCATGGGCCGTGGCCTGGTGCGGGAGCTCGCGGGCCCCGAGCCGGCCTACGACTTCACACACGAGAAGCTGCGCACGCTCGTATACGAGGACGTGGGTCAGGCCCGGCGCCGCCTGCTCCACGGACGTGTGGCGGACGCGATCTCGCGGTCGACTCGTGGCCCCGAGCGCGCAGCGCTGGTGGCACAGCACCTGCGCTTGTCGGGCGACGTGGCCGGCGCGGCGGAGCAGCATCGCCGGGCGGGCGAGCAGGCGGCGTCGCTGCTCGCCCACGCGGATGCACTCGAGCACTTCGACGCCGCGCTCGCCCTCGGCCACCAGGACGCAGCTGAGCTGCACGAGCGCATCGGCGACCTGCGCACGCTCGTCGGCGATTACGCGGGCGCGCTCGCGAGCTACGAGAGCGCAGCCGCTCACGGCGACGCCGGGGCGGTCGCGAGGCGAGAGCACAAGCTGGGCGGTGTGTACCAGCGCCGGGGCGAGTGGGAGCGGGCCGAGGCGCGCTTCGCGGTGGCGCTTGAGGCGCTCGCCCCGGGCGAGGACGGACTGCGCGCCCGCATCGTCGCCGACCTGAGCCTGACGCTCCAACAGGCGGGCCGGCCGGCGCGGGCCGAGGAGCTCGCCGAAGAGGCGCTCGCGATCGCCGAGACAGCCGCCGACGACCGCGCCCAGGCCCAAGCGCACAACCTGCTCGGGGTGCTCGCACGCGGCGCGGGCCGCGCCGAGCCCGCCCGGGCCGAACTCGAGCGGAGCCTCGCGCTCGCGGAGCGGCTCGGGGACCCTGCGGCCCGAGTCGCGGCGCTCAACAACCTGGCGCTCGTGGCCCGCGATGCCGGAGAGCTCGCGCGTGCGCTCGAGTTGACCGAGCGGGCGCTGGCGCTGTGCGCCGAATCGGGCGACCGCCACCGTGAGGCCGCGCTCGAGAACAACATGGCCGACCTCCACCACGACGCCGGCCGCAGCGAAGAGTCCATGGAGCACCTGAAGCGCGCGCTCGCGCTCTTCACTGAGGTGGGCGCGGACGAGGCGACCCGCCTGCCGGAGATCTGGAAGCTGGTCAGCTGGTAGCGGCCCTCCCCGTCGCTTGTTGTTGGGGCTCGGCGAGTTGGCGCGGGGTCGGTCTCGCGCTGGGGCTGGGGAAGGGATGAGGGTCGTCGGTCCCGGCTGGCGCCGGGTGTGATCCGAAGATCGTTCGGCGGCTGCGCTCGGGAAGCTCGAGCAATCCTGGATTGCCTACATATACGGTGGCCAGGCCAGGCCGGTTCGCCGGATCCCGGCTGGTCTCCCGCTGAGTGGCGATGAGGATTCGGCAAGGCTTGGGTTCAGCCGAAGATTGTTTGCCGGGAGAGCCACAGCGGCCGCTGTCCAGCACCCTCTTTCCCAGCCTGGCCCGGCCGGCGGAGACCACCCTGCGCTCAGGTCAACCGGTCCGCCAGCCCGCGCGCGTTCATATGCGCGAGCGCCTCGATCGTGACCATCGGGTTAACACCCGTGGCGGTCGGGAACGCCGAGCCGTCGCACACGTACAGGTCGCGCACGCTCCAGGACTGGCCGCTCGGGTCGCAGACCGAGTCGTGCTCCGATCCGCCCATGCGCGCGCTTCCCATGATGTGGAACGAGACCGGCTGCGACTGCCCGGGCCCCCAGCCGCAGGCGTCGGCGTCGTCGATGAAGGTCGTCCGGTTGCCGTGGCGGCCCGGCTCGTACGCCACCCACTTCGAGTGCGACGAGTAGATCAGCTTCGCCCCCATCGCCTCCACGACGTCGGCCCCGCCCGCGATCCCGATGCGCAGGTGGCGTATGTCGTCGTCGGTGAAGGCGTAGCGCACCGCCGGCTCGCCGTCGCGACCCACGCGCACCTCGCCACGGCCGTGGTCGCGCAGGAGGATGCCGACGCACGCCGTGAAGGGGAGCGCCTGCATCAGCTCCTGGTGCGCCCGCCCGCCACGCCAGGGCGAGAAGTTCAGAAGGATGCTCGGTGGGATCGCGACGTGCTCGTACTTCAGCCCGTAGCCGTTGCCGTCGAGGTCGGCGTGGTGGGCTGAGAAGGTGGACGCGAGCATCCCCTCCCAGGGGCGCACCTCCTCGTCCATCTGCCCCCAGACCACCATCACGGGGTGCAGGCGCAGGTACTTGCCGAGCGCCTTCGAGCGAACGCCAGAGCGAGCCAGCAGCGCGGGCGTGTGGAGGGCGCCCGCCGCGCTGACGACAGCGCGGGCCCGGACGGTCACGCGACGGCCGTCGTCCGTGCGAGCCTCGACCCCACGGGCGGCACCGTTCTCGACGATCACACGGTCCGCGCGCGTTCGGACCAGGATGCGCGTGCCGCCGTCGTGGGCGTCCTGAAGCCAGGTCTTGAGCGTCGACTGCTTCGCTCCGAGCTGGCAGCCGTAGTGGCAAAGCCGGCAGACCTCGGCCTCACAGCCGCGCACGTTGCGCTTCATCACCTGCCAGTCCCAGCCCAGCTTGTCGAGGGCGCGCCGGGTCAAGTCGTCGCGGGAGCTCGGCACGCTGTGCTCCTCGTTGACCGAGATGCGCTCCCAGACCGCGTCGAGGCTCTCGTCAAAGGCCGGCCCGTCAACGGCCGGCACGCCCATCGAGGCCCATTCACGCCGAACGTTCTCGGGAGTGCGGAACGAGAACGTGTAGTTGACGACCGTGCCGCCACCGAGGCAGGAGCCGGCCAGCAAGCCGATGCTGCCGTCCTGCGAGGCGATTCCACCGGAGTTGAGGTACAGGCGCGAGAAGCCGGACAGCTCCTCGCCGTCGAAGTCCTTCTCCGAGTAGTAGCCACCCGCCTCGATCACGACGACGTCGAGGCCGGCCTGCGCGAGCACCGCCGCCGCGGTCCCGCCACCTGCTCCGGACCCGACGACGACGACGTCGCAGTCGAGGTCGGTGTCGGCGCTGATCTCGAGCGGTTCGATCCCGGGCGGCGGCGGGTTCTCGGGTGGGCCGAGCGCCCCGGGGTAGCCCATCGCCTCGAGCACCGGGTTGTCGCCGTCCTTGCCGTAGTAGGCGAGCAGCGTGCCCTTGCGCAAGGCCTGGAAGGCGGCTCGTCGCTGTGGCACGCGGCTGTCCGCCCAGGAGAGCAGCACCTTCTCGCGCTCTTCCTGAGACAGGCCGCTGAAGTTCCTCAGCCCTCCGCCCGCGACCGCGCACACCAGGCGGGTGTCCCAGAGGCCGAGCAGCTGGCCGACCTGCTTGCGCTCGGCAGCCCGGGGGTTTCGGGCCACCAGCTCGAGGAGGGCGTCCGGCACGCCGACGTCGGTGGCGGAGGGCAGGCCCTCCCCGCCGGGGGCGAAGGTGTCGGCGATGGCGTCCAGCGCGCGGCGGGCGCGCGCGTTCAGTTCGACTGTGCTCATGCGGTCATGTTTCCACGCGGGAATAGGACCGCCGCGGCGAGCATCCTTTGAGACATGAGCGAACAGGCCGACCTCGACCGGGAACGCTTCGCCGTCGCCGCGTTGCGGTCGGTGGAGCTCCGCGCCCCCGTGCGGCTTCGGACGCGGATCGAGGCCGAGCGCGAGCGTGCGCGGCGCCCGGCACGGCGAAGGCGCTTCGGGCTCGGCGGCGCGCTCGCGGGAGCCACGGCGGCGGCGGCCGTGCTCGTGGCGCTGCTGCTGCCCGGGGGCGCGGGCGGGCCGACCGTGGTCGAGGCGGCCGAGCTAGCGACCCGCCCGCCGACGGAGCCCGCCCCCGAACCGGGCCGGCCCAAGCTCCTTGCCACCTCGGCGTTCGGGCTCCCCTATCCCGACTGGGCCGAGAAGTTCGGCTGGGAGCCCAGCGGTCGCCGCGTCGACGAGCTCGACGGCCGCCGCGCCGTGACCGTCTTCTACGAGAAGGACGGGCGCGAGATCGCCTACACGATCATCTCGGGCGAGGCCCTCGACCCGCCGGAGCCGTCCGCCGCCGCCAGGCGTGAGGGCACCCGCCTGCGTTACGTGACCGACGACGGCCGCACGATCGTGACCTGGAAGCGGAACGGGCTCACCTGCGTGCTCAGCGGATCCGGCGTTCCCGCGACGAAGCTGCTCGACCTGGCGGGCTGGAAGGGACTCGGGGCCGTACCGTTCTGAGCGCGCCCGTGGATCCCCTTCGGCCGCTCGATCCCGCCCGCCTGGGCGATCACATCGACCGTCTCTACAGGGCGGCGGTGGGCCTGTGCGGATCGCACGCGGACGCCGAGGACCTGGTGCAGGAGACCTATGTGCAGGTGCTCCGCAAGCCGCGCCTGCTGCGCTCGGACGACGACCTCGGCTATCTCATGCGCGTCCTTCGCAACACCTTCTACTCGCGCTACCGCAGCGAGGCGCGGCGCCCGCGCAGCTCTCCGCTGGAGGAGCACGAGGAGGTCATCGAGGGGCGCGCAGGCGCCCACCCCGCCGACGCGGCGGAGGCTTCGGAGGTGCTCGCCGCGGTGGCGGCTCTGCCGGAGCCCTTCCGGGAGGTCGTGGCCGCAGTCGACCTCGCGGGGCTCAGCTACCGCGAGGCCGCGCGGGCGCTCCGGACCCGCGAGGGAACGATCATGAGCCGCCTCAGCCGGGGGCGTGCGCAGGTGGCGGACGCGCTCGGCTACACCTCGTAGGAGGCGCCCTCGTGGGCCACCTCGACCGGCCCGCCGAACGTCTCGGCGGCCTCGGCCCGCGCCCACTCCCAGTCGAGCTCGTCCGAAATGTGCACGAGCACCACCCGCTTGACCCCGCAGGCGCGTGCCTGAGCGCCCGCTTCGGCGGGGGTCAGGTGGCCGCGTATGCCGGTCCGCTCGGGGCGCGGAAGCGTCGCCTCGACGAGCATGAGATCCGCGCCCTGCGCGAACTCGGTTAGCACGTCCGTCGGGCTGCTATCGGCGCCGTAGATGATCCGGCTGGACCCGCCCGCAGCGCCGATGCTCATCGCGAACGTCTCCGTGAAGTGCGGGACCGGCTGGAAGCGCACCTGCAGCGGACCGATCTCGATCCCCCCCGCCGGGTCGTACTCGCGCAGGTCGAAAGCCTTCTCGATCAGGTCCTCCTGGCCCCAGGTGCCGACCACGCGGCGGAAGGCGTCGCGGCTTCCCGGGGGCACGTGCAGCTCGGGCCGGGCCGGGTTGTCGGTGCCGGGCCAGCGATCGACCGGCACCGGCTGCTGGCGGGGCGCGTAGGTGAGCGCGTACGCAAACGGGACGAGGTCGAGGAAGTGGTCCGCGTGCAGATGCGAGATGACCACCCCGTCGACGTCGACGTAGTCGATCCGCTCACGCAGCTTCCCGAATACGCCGTTGCCGCAGTCGACGACGACCGCGCAGCCGTCCTCCTCGATGAGGTAGCCAGAGCATGCGCCGCCGACGTCCTGCCACGCCGGCGACTTACCAAGCACTGTGAGCCGCATGAGCGGAGACTATCCAGGCGCCAGCGGCTGTCCTAGGCGTTCGGCTGGGGGAAGGCGTACGCGGCGGTCGTCCGCTCGGACCTGAAGACGAACGCGAGCTGGCGCTCGGGCTCCAGTCCGCGCTCGGCCGGGCGGAACGTGGTGCAGGGCTTATCCAGGTTGAGCGCGCAGAGCTGGTTCTGGTGGAAGAAGCAGTCCTCGCAGCGGGCGGGCTTCGTCTTCGCCACGGCAGCCATGCTGCAACAACGGCGACCGGGATTCCAGTCGGCGTTTGCCGCAGTTTGCAGGCTCCCTTCGGGCACGCCCCGCTCCGAGCGGGTTTTTCAGGGGGGCGAACTTCGGGCAGCATGGAGAGCCATGGAGCTGATCACCGGGGCCACCGGATACGTGGGCGGGCGGCTGCTGCGCCGCCTGATGACGGAGGGCAGGCAGGTCCGGGCGCTCGCCCGCCGCCCGGAGCTCCTCGAGCCGCTTCCGGGGGTCGAGCCGGCGCGCACCGACCTGCTGAGCGGGAATGGCATCGAGGCCGCGCTCGAAGGGATCTCCACCGCCTACTACCTCGTCCACTCGATGGAGCCCGCGAGCGACGGCGGATTCGCCGCGCGCGACCGCCGCGCGGCCGCGGCCTTCGGCCGCGCCGCCGCCCGTGCGGGGGTCGAGCGAATCGTCTACCTCGGGGGGATCGAGCCCGCTGGGCATGTGTCGCCCCACCTGCGCTCGCGACTGGAGGTGGAGGAGATACTGCTTTCCGCCGTCCCCGGCTCGACGGCGCTGCGCGCCTCGATAGTCATCGGGGCAGGCTCGCCATCGTTCCGGGTGCTCGTGCGGCTGGTCGAGCGACTGCGCGTGCTGCCCCTGCCGCGCTGGCGGATGAACCGCACGCAGCCCGTCGACGAGCGTGATGTGATCGAGTATCTCGCCCGCACGCCCGCGACCCCGGCCGCCGAGGGCCGCTCGCTGGACGTGTGCGGGCCCGACGTGATGACCTACGCGGAGATGATCGCCCGGATCGCCGACTGCATGGGCGTTGGCCGCATGCCAGTGGGGCTGGGCGTCTCGCTCACGCCGCCAGCGAGCGCGCTCGTGGCCGCGGTGAGCGGGCAGCCGCTCGAGCTCGTGCGGCCGCTGATGGAGAGCCTCGAAACGGACATCCTTCCCCGTGACCCCGAGGAGGCCGCCCGCCTGTACGGGCTCCAGCCGCGCGGCTTCGAGCGCGCAGTCGAGCATGCGCTCGGGGAATGGGAGGCACGCGAGCGGCTGGGTGCGCGATGAGGGTCGAGCGGAGCGTGGAGATCGCAGCTGCCCCGGGCGAGGTCTACGAGGTGGTGATGGACCCTTCCCGCCTCGATGACTGGGTCACGATCCACGACCACCTCGAGGACGCGCCGAACGGGCAACTCAAGCGCGGCTCGACGCTGACCCAGACGCTGCGCCTCGCGGGTCAGCGCTTCAAGGTGCGCTGGACCGTCGCCGAGATCGACTTCTGCAAGCGGGTCGTCTGGGAGGGACGCGGGCCGCTGGGCTCCCACGCGCGCGTGGTGTACCGCTTCGACGAAAACGAACACGGAACCCGGTTCTCTTACAGGAACGAGTACGACCTGCCGGGTGGAGTATTCGGGCGAATGGCGGGGCGCGCCCTGTCCCGCGTTACAGAAAAAGAGTTGGACGGTTCGTTGCAGAAGCTCAAGTCAATGCTCGAATAACAGTTACAGTACGAGCATGGCTGACTTCCTGGACGAGAAGCGCAAGGAGATTGACGCACGGATGCGCGAGCTCCGGCCGCTGGTGGACGAGTACAACCGCCTCGAGAAGGCGGCGGCAGCCCTCGCGGGCGTCGGCGACTCTGCGGCCAGGCCGGGTCGCCGGCGGAGCCGGGGCCGGGGCCGCCCGCGGGGCAGCGGGACGCGCGCCAAGGAGGCGCTCGACCTCGTCCGCACGCGCCCCGGGATCACGATCGCGGAGATGGCCGATGCGATGGGCATCAAGGCGAACTACCTGTACCGGGTGATGCCGACCCTCGAGTCCGAAGGCCAGGTGGTGAAGCGCGACCGGGGCTGGCACCCGGCCTAGGTCACTAGATCAGTCCGAGCTCCTTCACGGAGTTTCGCTCCTCCTTGAGCTCGTTCACCGTGACGTCGATCTTCCCCTGAGCGAAGTCACCCACCTCGAGCCCTTGCTCTATCGAGTATTCGCCTCCGGTCAGGCGCACCGGGAAGCTCGACACGAGTCCCTCCTCGATGCCGTAGGAGCCGTCCGACGGCACCGCCATCGAGCGCAGGCCGTCCGCCCCCATCACCCAATCACGCATGTGGTCGATGGCGGCGTTTGCCGCACTCGCCGCGGACGACGCACCACGCGCCTCGATGATCTCGGCGCCGCGCTTGCCCACCCGCGGGATGTACTCGTTCTCGTACCAGTCGATGTCGACCTGGTCCGCCGCCGGCTTGCCGTTCACCTTCGCGTTGAACAGGTCGGGGAACATCGTGGGTGAGTGGTTCCCCCACACCACCAGGTCCTGGACGTCCTCCACACCGACGTTCAGCTTCTCGGCGAGCTGGGCAACAGCGCGGTTCTCGTCGAGGCGGGTCATCGCGCTGAAGCGCTCACGCGGGATGTCGGCAGCGTTCGACATCGCGATCAGGGCGTTCGTGTTTGCCGGGTTGCCGACCACGAGAATCCTCACGTCATCCGCGGCGCCCGCGCTCAGCGCCTCACCCTGGGGCTTGAAGATCTGGCCGTTCGCCTCCAGCAGGTCGGCGCGCTCCATGCCCTTCGTACGCGGGCGAGCGCCCACCAGCAGCGCGACGTTCACCCCGTCGAAGGCCTTCAGCGGGTCGTCGAATATCTCGACGGAGGCGAGCAGCGGGAAGGCGCAGTCCTGCAGCTCGAGCGCCGTGCCCTCGGCGGCCTTGACCGCCTGCGGGATCTCCAGCAGGCGCAGGTCGATCTTCTCCTCCGGCCCCAGCATCTGGCCCGAGGCGATCCGGAACAGCAGGGCGTAGCCGATCTGGCCGGCGGCGCCTGTGACGGTGACTTTCATGCCATCTCCTCTATGACTGCATCCGCAAACTCGGAGGTACCCACAGCGGAGGGATCGTCACGCGTGGGCTTGAGGTCGTAGGTGACCTTGTCGCCCTTCCGGATCACCTCGGCGATGCCGCGCTCCATGCGGTCGGCGGCCTCGGCCTCGTCCAGATGCCGCAGCATCAGCACACCGGACAGCAGTAGGGCGGTCGGGTTGACCCTGTTCTGCCCTTTGTACTTGGGGGCCGAGCCGTGGGTGGCCTCGAAGATCGCGCCGGTGGTGCCGATGTTGGCGCCCGGCGCGAGGCCAAGCCCCCCGATCATGCCGGCACCGAGGTCGGAGACGATGTCGCCGTACAGGTTCGGCAGCACCACGACGTCGTACTCCTCGGGTCGCGACACGAGCTGGTTGCAGAGGTTGTCGATGATCCTGTCCTCGAACTCGATGTCGGGATGGCGCTCGGCGACGCCGCGGGCGACCTCGAGGAACAACCCGTCGGAGAACTTCATGATGTTCGCCTTGTGCGCCGCCGTGACCTTTCGGCGCCCGTTCTCCTCCGCGTACTTGAATGCGGCCTCGACGATGCGCTCCGAGCCGAACACGGAGATCGGCTTGATTGAGATGCCCGTCTCGTCGCGGGTGGGCGAATCGAGCTCATCGGCGAGGAATCGACGCAGCTTCTCGACCTCGGACGAGCCCTTCTCGAACTCGATCCCCGCGTAGAGATCCTCGGTGTTCTCGCGCACTATCACGACGTCGGTCTCGGGAAAGCGCGTGCGCACACCCTCGTACGCCTTGCACGGGCGCACGCAGGCGTACAGGTCGAATTCCTTGCGCAGCGCGACATTGATCGAGCGGAAGCCGGACCCGACCGGCGTGGTGGTGGGGCCCTTGATGGCGACGCCCCGCTCGCGGATCGACTCGAGCGTGCGCTCCGGCAGCGGGTTGCCCTCAGCCTCGTATACGTCGGCGCCCGCGTCCTGGAAGTCCCAGTCGAACTCGACGCCCGTGGCCTCGAGCACGCGCCTGGTGGCCTCGGCGAGCTCGGGCCCGGTGCCGTCGCCCGGGATGAAGGTGACTCTGTGGGTCAAGGCTGTCCTTTCAAGAAATCGGTACGGAGCTGGAAGCCTGCCACCATTTCAGATCCATGTTCGGTGGCAGCTCGATACAGCTCGGCCGGATCTTCGGCATCCGGATCGGGGTGGACGTGAGCTGGTTCATCGTCCTGTTCCTGATCATCTGGTCGCTGTCGGAGCAGTACGAGGACGTCGCGCCCGGGTCCAACGCCTTCGTGCTGGCCACGGTTAGCGCCCTCCTGTTCTTCGTCTCGATCCTGTTGCACGAGCTCGGCCACGCCTTCGTGGCCATCCGCAACGGCATCCCGATCGAGGGCATCGACCTATGGATGTTTGGCGGCGTGGCCAAGCTCGGCAGGGACTCCGAATCGGCCGGCGAGGAGTTCCGCGTGGCGGTGGCGGGCCCGATCGTGACGCTCGTGATCGCGGCCGTGTGCCTGGGGCTTGGCGCGGTCATCGGAAGCCCCGAAGAGGTGCTCGAGAGCTCGAGCTTCGAGGACACCACCACCGGCGCCACGCTGGCGGTGCTCGGCTACCTGGCCACGATCAACATCATCGTGCTCGTGTTCAACCTGATCCCGGGCTTCCCGCTCGACGGCGGCCGCATCGCACGCGCCGTCGCCTGGAAGATCACCGGCGACCGCAACCGTGCGACACGCTTCGCCGGCGTGCTCGGACGCTTCGTGGGCTGGGCGATGATCGGCGTCGGCGCTCTGCTCTTCATCATGGGTCTGTGGCTCACGGGGGTCTGGCTCGCCTTCATCGGCTTCTTCCTGGCCCAGGCGGCGGGCTCCGCGGTCGCCCAGGCGAACTTCTCGGATCGGATCGGCGGCATCCGGGTGTCCGACGTGATGGACGCGGAGCCCGTGGCGATCCCGGAGTCGCTCAGCCTCGACCAAGCCGAGCACGAGTACTTCCTGCGCTACGGCTGGCCGTGGTTCCCCGTGGTGGACCCCTCGGGCCGGCTCGTCGGGGTCGTGGCCCGGGAGGCCGTCGAGGGTGTGCCCGAGCAGCTGCGGGCCTCGCGCCCCGTGGCCTCGGTCATGGCGCGCGACGACGGCGACAGCGGCCTCCGGGCCCAGCTCGAGGATCCGCTCGAATCGCTGCTCGGGCGCGACGGGCTGGCGCGGCTCGGGGCGGTGATGGCAGTGGACGGCGACGGCGTGCTCCAGGGGATCGTCACGATCGAGGCCGTGCGCCGGGCGCTCCGGACGGCGGCACCTGCCTAGTCACTGGCCCAAACCGCCGTTCCATAGAATCGCGGGCCCGACCGATGCCCGAGCACGACGTACTCGTCATAGGGGCCGGCCTCGCCGGCCAGCGTGCTGCCCTCGCCGCCGCGGAGAAGGGCGCTTCGGTGGGCATCATCTCGAAGGTCCACCCCGTCCGCTCGCACTCGAACGCCGCCCAGGGAGGCATCAACGCGGCGCTCGACCCGCAGGACTCGTGGGAATCACACGCGTTCGACACCGTCAAGGGCTCGGACTACCTCGGCGACCAGGACGCGATCGAGATCATGTGCCGCGAGGCGCCCGAGGAGCTGCTCGATCTCGAGCACTGGGGCGTGACCTTCCACCGCAACGAGGAGGGTCGGCTCGGCAAGCGCGCCTTCGGAGGTGCGAGCGCGGCGCGCACCTACTACGTCGCCGACATCACCGGACAGGCGATCCTGCACGTCCTCTACGAGCAACTCATGAAGTTCGAGGACGTGTACCGCTACGAGGAGTGGTTCACCACTGCGCTCGTGGAGGACGACGAGGGGCGGATCGCGGGGGCGGTCACGCGCAATATCAGGGACGGTGCAATGGAGCTCTTCGTCGCCAAGGCGGTGATCCTCGCGAGCGGCGGCAACGGGCAGATCTACGACCCCACCACGAACGCCCTGATCTGCACGGGCGACGGGATCGCGATGGCCTACCGGGTCGGCGCGCCGCTAATGGACATGGAGATGATCCAGTACCACCCGACGACGCTCGCGGGGCTGGGGCTGCTGATCACGGAAGGGGCCCGCGGCGAGGGCGCCCACCTGTACAACGCCGAGGGCGAGCGCTTCATGGAGAATTACGCGCCGAACAAGATGGAGCTCGCGTCGCGCGATGTGGTCTCGCGTGCCGAGCAGACCGAGATCGACGAGGGCCGCGGCTTCCCGGACGGCACTGTCGCGCTGGACGTCACGGTCGTGCCCCGCAAGCGCATCCACGAGGCGCTCCGTGAGATCGTCAACGTCGGCCGCGACTTCGCGGGCGTCGACATCACCCGCGAGCCGATCCACATCAAGCCAGGCAACCACTACGTGATGGGCGGGGTCAAGACCGACATCAACGGTCAGACGCCGATCCCGGGGCTGTACGCCGCGGGTGAGTGCGCCTGTGTATCCGTGCACGGCGGCAACCGTCTCGGCGCCAACTCGCTGCTCGACACGCTGGTGTTCGGGCGCCGCGCGGGCGCTCACGCCGCGGACACCGTGCGCGGCCTCCACATGCCGGAGCCGGGCCGGGCGGCGCTCGACGCCGAGGCCGAGCGGATCGACGCGATCGTCCAACGCGACCGCTCGGGCCGCAGGGTCTCCGAGATCAAGGCCGAGCTCGGCCAGGTGATGGACAAGTACGTGGCGGTCTTCCGCGACGAGGCCGGGCTGCAGACCGCTCTCGAGACCGTCCGGCGTCTCAAGGAGGAGGCGGATAACGTCGCGATCGACGACCGGGGAGCCGTGTTCAACCAGGACGTACTGGGGGCGCTCGAGCTGCAGTTCATGCTCGACAACGCCGAGTGCATCGTGATCTCGGCGCTGGAGCGCAAGGAGAGCCGCGGCGCCCAGTACCGCACCGACTTCCCCTCGCGCAACGACGACGAGTGGCTCAAGCACATCAACGTGGCCGTGAACGGGAGCGAACCCGAGATCTCCTACTCCGAGGTCACAATGACCCAGTGGGAGCCCCAGGAGAGGACGTACTGAGGCTGCCATGGCCGACTACACGCTGAAGATCCGCCGCTTCGACCCCGAGTCGGGAGAGGCGGCCTACTGGAAGGACTACACGGCCGAGCTTCCCCCCGAACGGTCGGTGCTCGACGGGATCTTGCAGATCAAGGACCGCGAGGACGCCTCGATCGGCATCCGTTGCTCCTGTCGGGCGGCGATCTGCGGCTCCTGCGGGGTCAAGATCAACGGGCGCTCGGCCCTCGCTTGCAACACGCGCATCGACGAGGCCGCCGAGCGCGCTCGCGACGGCGCGATCACGATCGAGCCGATGGGCAACATGCCGGTAGTCAAGGACCTGATCACGGACATGGAGGCGGTCCACTGGAAGAAGGTCCGGCGCGTGACGCCCTGGCTCCTGCCGGCGGAGGAGCCGCCCGAGAACCAGGAGTACCTCGTGCCGGCGGAGGCGATGCT
>Ga0081538_10003826_pt1 | contig 14053 bp, 12 predicted proteins | sample TabmetS5T2R1_FD_71022 | JGI IMG/M metagenome (GOLD analysis project Ga0081538, IMG submission 71022) | Tabebuia heterophylla rhizosphere microbial communities from the University of Puerto Rico - S5T2R1 | ecosystem: Host-associated > Plants > Roots > Rhizosphere ... | reverse complement strand
ACTCCGGCGAGCGCCGCCGCGACCCGCGCTTCCGGAGAGATCGCGGTGAGGATCTCGTCGTCGCGCCGCGGCGAGCCATGGCAGAAAAGCACGGGGCCGAGGCCGTCCACGTCCACCGGCTGGTTGTCCGGCAGGCCTGCCAGGAAGGCGCGCTGCGCGGCGTCGAGCTGTTCGGCCGACCAGCGAGTCCGCGCCGCCCAGAGCTCGCCGTCCTTCGGGTCCGGGCCCTCCGCAATCTCGCGGTCGCCGTTGCCGCGGACGAAGCGCGCCCGTTCCCCGAGATCGAGCAGGAGCTCGAGTGACTCCCGCGGCATGGGCCCAATGGCGACGTCACCGCCCACGATCACGAGATCCACGCCCTCCGTCTCCAGCTCCGCCAGCACTGCCTCGAGTGCCGGTAGGTTGCCGTGCACGTCGTAGAGCGCTGCGACCCTCACTCGGGCTCCAGGGGCGGTCGCGCGCGCATCTGCTGCCAGATCAGGTCGCCGTTGGCGAGGAGGAAGGCCGCCGAAAGGAGCGGCAGAGCCGGCAGGCCGTTGATCTCGAACGCGACGGCGAGCGCGAGTGTGGCCGCGAACGAGAGCGTCATCAGGAGCCAGGTCAGCCCCGGGCGCAGGCGGAAGCGGACCGCCGCTCCGAGGAAGAGCGCGAAGAAGAGAACGTCCGGCAAGCCGAGCTGGGCGGAGTTGTGCTCGCCGGGGATCGGGAAGGCGATCGAGAGCGCATCGAAGACCTGCGGTTGCTCCTCGACGATCACCTTGGTGGGGCCCTGGAAGACGGAGTAAGTGTCCACGGGGATGATCAGGAGCGAGACGAGCAGCACCCAGCTCACCGATTCGAAGAACGACAGGAACCACCAGCCGAGAACGGTCACCGCGGCGAACTTGACGAAGTTGGCGGTGATTTGCAGGTCTGCCAGTTCGAAGAGGACCGCGAGAGCGGCGAGCGCCGCCGCCACTCCGCCGAGCGCCCACGTCGAGGCTGTCCGCCAGAGCGGGAGCGCAAGCCAGGTCAGCAGGAAGAAGGCCGGGATGAGAACGAGCCCGACGAAGGCAACGTCCCCCCAGAGGCCGAGATCGAAGAGCGACTCCGAGACGCCGTAGTAGACGGCGAGGAGCGTGACGACGGCTAGTAGGGCGGCAGCTCGGACCACCAGGGGCCGAGGGACCTGAACGCCTCCCAGAAGGCGCGTTTTGTCTTCGGCTCGTCCAGCGACTGGTCGACGTCCGGGGTCACCAGGGCGTCGATCGTCGGCGTGAAGCGCTGGATCTCCCCCGGGCGATCCTCGATCTCCGTCGCGAGCGGAAACCTGACTGCGTTCAGGCATGCCCGTGCATCTTGCCCCATCGTCACGACCATCTTCGGCTGGACGACGTGGAGCTCGCGCGCCAGCCAGCTTCGCGCGTCCTCGTCGCTCACGCCCTCGAACTTGATGCAGTTCGTCCCGTAGATCGCCATCGGATCGACGCGAAGGCGTTGGATCGACTTCAGCACGGCCTGGCCGGACCGGCCGAAGAAGGCGACGCCTTCGTGGATCTCGGCGGTCTGCGGCGCGTGCTTCAGCAGCATGATGTCCGCGAGCGGGTGGCCCGAGCCGAGCACGGGGACTCGTTCGGCGCCGGCCGCCTGCGCGATCTCGTGCCCCAGCTCGTTGATCTCGGCGATGGCCTTCTTCAGATAGCGCTCGGAGATGTCGTCGGCGGAGACTGGCACGGGGTCGGAGAGGTATTCGGGGTCCGCTCTCCGTCCTCCTACCTTAGGGCCTGCCCTGCCGAAGCCTTCGCCCGCCGCTCCCTGGCCTGCGCCACCCACTTGAGGCCCTGCAGGTAGAGCAGCGACTTCGGCCGGCGCACGATCTCCGCGGTCCTCAGGCTGATGAGGAACTCCTCGGCCGTCTCGAAGGCGTGCATGTGCACGAGGCCGGTGCCGACTCCCTGCAGGACGTGGGCGTCCGACCCTGCGCCCATGGTCAAGTTGTACTTGCGCGCGAACCGCAGCGCCTCCTCGTTGAACGTCTCGAAGAGGAGGCGGGCGTTGTAGACCTCGAAGACGTCGATCTCGCCGAGATGACGGTGGAGCGTGCCCGCATCCGGGATCGTGTGCAGCCGGTCGAAGGGGTGGGGGAGGTAGACGACGCCGCCCTGCTCGCGAATCGCCGCGATCGTGTCGACCCAGGACATCCCGCGCGGAATCTCCTCGCTCAGGAAGAGGCCGATCACCTCGCCTGCGTCCGTCTTCACCTCCTCGCCGGGGATGACGGTGAGCGGGCGTCCGTGAGCTAGGTCGACCGCCTCCTCCGCTCCCGAGAAGGCATTGTGGTCGGTAACCGCGATCGCGCCGAGGCCGATCCGCTCGGCGTGGTCGAGGAGGTCGGGGACCGGCACGGCGCAGTCGTGCGAGTGCTCGGTGTGCATGTGCAGGTCGGCGAGGACGAGCGGACGGTCGGCGAGCGGATCGGCGGTCTCCAAGGGGCGGGCTCGCCGCTTGCGGAGGACTGCGCCGTAGAGCCGTTCCAGGTCGTCGGCCAGGCGGCCGAAGCTTTGCTTCTCCGCCCGTCGGCGCGCTTCAGCGGAGGAGGTTGCCCGCCAGTCCGGGTCCTCGGCAAGCCTTGCGAGCGCGGCGCTGACGAGCTCCGGCTGGTTCGCCGAGCCGGGAGGGTCGACCAGGGGCACGCCGGCCGCCTGGGCCTCGATCGCGAGCCGGGCGGTGGGCCGGAGGGACGGGACCAGGCCTGCCGCCCCCGCCAGCTCGGCCGCGCGTGTTTGCTCGTCGAGCGCCGTCCGCACGACGACGCGGCCGCGCAGCGCGCGGGGAACGTAGGGCCGGCCCGCCAGCGACTTCGTCCTCAGGACGACCAGCTCCCACCCGGCCAGGTCGCCGAGGGCGCGGAAGGCGGCGCGCAGGCGCGGCTGCTCGTCCGGCCTCCATTCGACGAGGAAGCGCCGACGAGGGTCGGTGGGCGCGAAGAGCTCGAGGTCGACACCGAGCGGCAGAACCGTGTAGTCGCCCGGGAACCGCGCGGTGGCGGCCTCGGCAGTCGCCGGACCGGTCGCGGTGAGTGCGTCGACCCGGCCGAGAAGCCTCTCGCGCTGCTTCTTCCCGGGCGGATATGCGAGGCGCTCGCTCGAGTGGAACGTCGCGACGGCCAGCCCGCGCGCGTGGCGGAGTGCGAGGTAGGAGAGGCTCGGCAGCCCGGGCTCGTGCCCGTGGACGACGTCGAATCGGTCGCGGGTGAGCGCCAGCTCGAGCGCGGCGCGTACTCCGATCGGGACGCCGAGGCTGCTCCGGCGAGAGACCGGGATCGACGGACCGAGGGCGACGACGCCCTCGAGCGGGGTCCCGGCGCCGCCGAGCCGCTTCAGCGCGCGCCTCCCCGCGGCGAGCGGCCCGGCCCGACCGGAAGGTGCCAGGACGACCACCTCGTGACCTCGCCGGCGCAGCTCCGCCGAGGCCCCGGCGACGTGGTCGTTCACCGGGTGCGGCTGCGACCAGGAGAACGGGGTGACCATGCAGACTCGAAGCTTCACAAGCCCGATTCTACGGCTCGACTTGAAGGCTCCCCCCGGCCCGCGGTACGGTCGCTCGGTCAACCCCGTGGAGAGGAGCAACCATGTGTCTTCCGGGTACTGCCGAGATCGTCCGCGAGCGGGTCGAGGCCGAGGGGATGCCGAAGGTGAACAGGCGGACCGCCCTCCTGGGCGCGGCCGGGGCTGCGCTGGCGGCGAGCCTCCCGGCGAGCGCGCTCGCGAACGGTGGGCGCCGGCGCAAGAACCGCTTCTGCGATCTCACCCATACCTTCTTTGAGGGTTTTCCGGTCTTCGTCACCGGCGAGGAGCCGGAACGGGAGACGATCGCCGACTACGCCACCTCCGGCTTCTACGCCCAGAGGTGGACGTTCGGCGAGCATTCGGGCACTCACATGGACGTCCCGGGCCACTTCATCGAGGGCGCCCGGCTTTCGCCCGACATCACGCCGCAGGAGCTGATCGTCCCGATCGTCGTCGTCGACATCCGCAAGCGCGCGAAGGAAGATCCCAACGCGATGGTCGAGCTGGACGACATCAAGAAGTTCGAGCGGCGCCACGGCAAGATCCCGGAGGGCGCGCTCGTCGCGGCCGACTCCGGTTGGGCCGAGAAGGTCGACGACCCCGACGCGTTCAAGGGCGGGCCGGCGTTTCCCAACTACAACTTCCCCGGCTGGGGGCTGGAGGCTGCGCTGTTCCTCGCCGAGAAGCGGAACATCACCGGGATCGGGATCGACACGCTCAGCCTGGATCCCGGCAATTCGCTGACGTTTCCGGTGCACGTCCAGTACTTGGGGACCGACCGCTACGGGATCGAGAACCTGACGGGACTCGACTGCATCCCGCCGAGAGGCGCGACCGCTTACGTCGGCCTGATCCCGTGGGAGGAAGGCTCCGGCGGCCCCTGCCGCGTGATCGCCACCTGGTAGCCCGCTCGAGCCAAGCTGGGATCGTCGAGGGGCCGACTCGCGCCGGCCCCTCGACCTCAGCTCGTCAGGCCTTCGCCGGCGCTTTCGCCGTCTTGCGCGCGTAGCGCTTGATGAACGCCTCGACGAGGTCGTAGGCCTCGTCGTCGGGGATCTGCTTCGGCGGGGCCTTCATCAGGTAGGCGCTGGGGCCCTCGAGAGCGCCGCTGATGTTGTTGTTGAGCGCCAGCTTGGCGAGGCGGACGGCGTCGATGACGATCCCGGCCGAGTTGGGGGAGTCCCACACCTCGAGCTTCAGCTCGACGTTCAGCGGCACGTCGCCGAAGGACGTGCCCTCCATGCGGATGTACGCCCACTTGCGGTCGGTCAGCCACGGCACGTAGTCCGACGGGCCGACGTGCACGTTCCCGGCGCCCATGTCGTAGTCGAGCATGGACGTGACCGCATTGGTCTTCGAGATCTTCTTCGACTCGAGGCGGTCGCGCTCGAGCATGTTGAGGAAGTCCGAGTTGCCGCCGACGTTCAGCTGCATCGTCCGGTCGAGGTGGACGCCGCGCTCGCGGAAGAGCGACGTGAGCACGCGGTGGGTGATCGTCGCTCCGACCTGCGACTTGATGTCGTCGCCGATGATCGGGAGGCCGTACTGCTCGAACTGCCTGCCGAAGTACCCGCCCTTGGCGATGAAGACGGGCATGCAGTTCACCATTGCGCACCCGGCTTTGAGGATCTGCTCTGTGTACCACTTCGTCGCCAGCTCCGAGCCGACCGGGAGGTAGTTGACGACGACGTCGGTGTTCGTCTCCTTGAGAATCTCGGCGACGTCATGGGTCACGCCGGGTGCCTTCTCCACTACCTCCGAGAGGTACTTGCCGAGCCCGTCGTGCGTCATGCCGCGCGAGACGGTCACGCCCGTCTTGGGGACGTCGGCGAACCTGTACGTATCGTTCGGATGGGCCCAGATGGCATCGGCGAGGTCCTTGCCGACCTTGTCCTTGGTAACGTCGAAGGCGGCCGTGAACTCGACGTCGCGGACGTGATAGCCGCCCAGGTCGACGTGCATCAGGCCCGGGACGAACGTCTCGGGATCGGCGTCCTTGTAGTACTCGACGCCCTGGAGAAGCGAGTTGGCGCAGTTGCCGACGCCGATGATCGCGACCCTCACCTTCTCTTCGGAGCGAACGCGGCCGTTGGACTTGCCGTCCGTGCTTGCCATGGGTTCCTTTCCTCTGTTGGACTGGAGGGGAATCTCGAGCTCGTCTGCCAGCTCCCGCAGGATCACGTCGTTGACGCGAGCGCCTGTGCGGGCGGCCTCGGCGTCGATGGCGTCCTTGAGCGGCTCCGGCATCCGCAGGAGCGTCCTTCCGCTCCCGCCGGCGAGCGGGCTTCGGCGCCCCGTCGGGGAGTAGGGGAAGCCGAAGCGCTCGGCCAGGATGCCGGTGGCGAGGTCGTTCAGGTTCCCCCCGCGGCGCGCCACCTCGCGAACGAGGGCGCGCTTGAGGGAGGACGGCATCCGAACGAGGACGCCCCGTCTCTCAGAAGTGCTAGCAGACAAACTGCTAGCACTATAGCAGGAATGCGCTAGTTGCGGTCCACGAGCTGCTTGCGCACGTAGAGGATGCGCTGAAGCACGGTTAGCCACGCGGTCGCGGTCAGGACGGCGACGACGTACGGCAGCGAGCCGAGCGGTGCGAAGGCAAGCCCCACCGAGATGACGATGACCCGCTCGGTCCGGCTGCCGAAGCCGACGTCGCCCTTGAGGCCGATCGCCTCGGCCCGGGCGCGCGTGTAGCTGACGAGGAACGAGCCGCCCATCGCCGCGAACGCGAGCGCCACGCCCCACTCGCTGCCGTCCCGCATGAGCACGAGCCCGATCGCGCCGAGCATGAAGCCTTCTCCCACCCGGTCGACGGTCGAGTCGAGGAAGGCGCCGAAGGGCGTCCCCTTCCCGCTCGTCCTCGCGAGCGCGCCGTCGAGGATGTCGAGGACGCTGCCGATCACGAAGAGACCACCGCCGAGGATGAAGAGCCACTCGCTCCGGTACTCGAAGTAGACGGCGGCGGCGCCGGCGATGCAGAGCCCGACGCCGGAGATCGTCAACGCGTCGGGCGTGACGCTCGTCCGCTCGAGCCCCGCGACCCAGCGGCTCGCCACGCGCCGGACCTCGTCCTGATACGTCCGCTTGGGACGCTGTGCTTCCTGGGGGCTGCTCAACGCGCCGAGGCTACCAGCGTCGGTAGCCGCAGCGATAGAGCGCCGGAGAGGCCGTGAGCCGCCGTTCCTGGGCCCAGGCCACGATCGTCCCGCCGACCAGGGCAACGCCCACTCCGGCCGCGATGTCCAGCCAATAGTGGTTTCCGGTCGCCATCACGGAGAACCACACCCAGGTCGGCCAGAGCGTCCAGAGCACCGCCGCCCAGCGGCTCTTGACGAGCGTCGCCATGACGAAGCCGATGATGAGCGCGTCGGCCGAGTGCACGCTCGGCATGGCCGCGTAGGGATTCGAGGCGAGCTCGATCAGGCCGCTGCCGTGGTTTACCGCCGACGAGGCCGCGAGCGTGTCCACGAAGCCGTGCTCGGGGAACATGCGCGGGGGCGCCGTCGGCATGAGGACGTAGCCGACGAGCGCGAGCAGGTTCGTCGCGAAGATCCAGTTTCGGACGGTGATGAAGGCCTCGTTCCGGAAGAGGTAGATCCAGAGGAGCGAGAGGCCGAGGACGGGGAACTGGGAGAGCCAGTAGGTGAGGTTGACCGTCTCGAGCGCCCAGTCGCCCGCGTGCATGACCGCCCGCTGGATGTCGACCTCGATCAGGGCGTTGAAGGCGCGCTCGGCATCGATGACCTTGACCCCGTTCTGGATCGCCTCGAGCGGGCTCTGGTCGGCGATTCCACGCGCAACCTGGTAGGCCAGGCCGAATCCGAGCCAGAGCGATAGCTGGAAGAAAAAGTCTCTCCAGCCGCGGGGAAGGAGGCGTCCGACGGTAGTCACGGGAACCAGTCTACCGACCGTGTCGGTTCGGTTTACCCCCGTTTAACGTTCGGAAACGCGTTCCTTCAGCCGCCGATGTAGGACATCTCGACCTTCGGCAGGTCGGCGGTTGCGGCCGAGCGGAGCTCCGAGTAGCGATCGGCCCGGGCCCGCCAGATGTCCGCGATCGAGGCAGTCACCTCGGCGTCGTCGGCGCCGCCGCGCAGGAGCGCGCGCAGGTCGTGGCCCTGGACGGCGAAGAGGCACGTGTAGACCTTGCCGTCGGCCGAGAGGCGCGCGCGCGTGCAGTCGCCGCAGAACGGCTGCGTCACCGAGGAGATGACGCCGATCTCGCCGCTCCCGTCCCGGTAGCGCCAGCGGTTCGCGACCTCGCCGCGGTACGCGGGCTCCACCGGCTCGAGCGGGAGCTCGGCGTCGATCGCGGCCACGATCTCGGCCGCGGGGACGACGTCGTCGAGGCGCCAGCCGTTCGTGTGCCCGACGTCCATGTACTCGATGAAGCGGAGCACGATGCCGGTACCGCGGAAGTGTCGCGCCATCGGCAGGATCCCGTCCTCGTTCAGGCCGCGCTTGACGACGACGTTCACCTTCACGGGCTCCAGCCGGGCGGCGAGGGCGGCGTCGATCCCTTCGAGCACCCGGGTGACCGGGAAGTCGACGTCGTTCATGGCGCGGAAGATCTGGTCGTCGAGCGAGTCCAGGCTGACCGTCACCCGGCTCAGGCCTGCGTCCTTCAGAGCCTGTGCCTTCGCGGCCAGGAGCGCGCCGTTGGTCGTCAGCGTCAGGTCGAGGCCGTCGATCCGGGCCAGCATCGCCACGAGCGTCTCGACGTCGCGACGGACGAGCGGCTCGCCGCCGGTGATGCGGATCTTCTCGACGCCGAGGCCGGCGAAGGCCCGAGCGAGACGCTCGATCTCCTCGAAGGTGAGCAGCTCGGCGCGGGGGAGAAAAAGGTAGTCGCGACCGAAGACCTCCTTCGGCATGCAGTAGACGCAGCGGAAGTTGCAGCGGTCCGTGACCGAGACCCGGAGGTCCCGGACCGGCCGGCCCAACGTGTCGGTCAGCCGCTCCACAGGTGAAGCGTAGCCGGGCAGACAAAGAGCGGTGCCGCCTGGGCGCACTGAGCGGCCCGAGGCTGCGTCCTCAGTCGCGCTCATACCGCTGTGGGTATGAGCGCTCCCTGCGTCCTTGCCTCGAACCACCCAGCACACCCAGTCGGCGGGTCATCATTACGTTAGGAGCTCTAAGCGACCCCTCGCATCGGGCTCTCGAAGGGCGCCTCGCCGACGTAGCGGAAGCCAAGTGCGGAGATCTCGCCGGCGTCGATCGCCGCTTGCTCGTCGGCGAAGGAAGCCGCGCCTTCGAGATCGCGCCAGAGGTAGGGTGCCCAGGCGAAGAACTGCTGCCGGAAGCGTCGGTCGAGAGCGGCCTTCATCGCCTCCAGGCCGTGAATGTGGGAGTCGTCCGCTTCCCACTCGCGAATGCAGTCCTCGAGCGAGTCGGGCGCCTCCGGGCCGTCGCCCGCGGCGATCGTCAGGCGATGACCGTAGTACCAGACGGCCGTGCGTGCATCGAACCGTTCCTTGGCGTAGTCGTCGAGCAGCACGAGGCCGCCGCGAACGAGCAGCGAGTCGATCTTCTGGACCGCGGCGTCGAGATCGGGGACGTGGTGGAGGGAGCGGCTGGCCACGACCCCGACGAAGGGGCCCGGCTCGTCGAACTCCTCGAGGCTCATCTGACGGAAGAGCGGACCCTCGGGCGCGTCGGGATCGATCGCCGTGACCGAGTGGCCGGCGGCCGCGAGGCTTGCGGCCAGCTCGCCCCTGCCGCAACCGACCTCGAGTATGCGAGCCCGGGGTGGAAGCTGCTCGAGGACGAAGCTCTCGAAGTCCAAGGCTTCGACAACCTAGCGCGGAGCCTCTATGCGATCAGGCGGGCTTATCGAGTCGCCGGGTAACTCGAATGGAGCTGATGGTCCTGCAGCGGGCATCCTGGGGTTGATGGCTGCTCGGTATCCCGCGCGGGTCTGGCTTGCCCTGCTGACGATCTACCTCGTCTGGGGCTCGACCTTCATCGCGCTCGCGATCACCGTGCGGGACCTGCCGCCGCTTCTTTCCATGGCGATCCGGCACCTGCTTGCCGGTGCTTTACTCCTCGCCTGGGCGCTCCCGCGCGGGGACCGAGAAGGGGACCGGATCGGGGCGCCGCAGGTGCTCGCCGGGTTCGTCTTCGGCGGCCTGCTCTTCCTGATCGGCCACGGCAGCCTCGCCTGGGCGCAGCAAACCGTGCCCGCAGGCGTCGCGGCGCTGCTCGTGGGCACCATCCCCATCTGGATGGCGCTCCTCGACCGTGTCTTCTTCGGCAAGCGCCTGCGCTCGTCGGCGTACGTCGGCTTCGTGCTCGGTTTCGTCGGGCTTACGTTTCTCCTCGATCCGTTCGGCGAGGGGAGCATCGACCGCATCGGGGCGATGGCGATCATCCTCGGCGCCCTCGCGTGGTCGGCCGGGTCGCTCTACTCCCGCGGCGCTGCCCTGCCGAAGCGACCGCTCGTGTCCGCCGGCCTGGGGGCGATCTGCGGAGGCATCCTCCTGCTCATCGTCTCCCTTGCGGGCGGTGAGCTCGGCGAGGCGACCTGGTCGGTCGACGCGCTGCTCGCGGTCGGCTACCTCATCGTCGTCGGGAGCCTCGTCGGCTTCACCGCCTACGTCTGGCTCCTGCGGGTCGCGCCGGTCTCCCTCGTGGCCACCTACGCCTACGTCAACCCGATCGTCGCCGTCGCGCTGGGCTGGCTCCTGCTCGGCGAGGCGATCACGCTGCAGATGCTCGTCGCCGGCGCGGCGATCGTCGTCGCCGTCGCCCTGATCCTGCGGGCGAGCGGAGCCGCCCTCGAGCCTGGACGGGGCCTCTTGCGCCGCCGCGAGCGAGTGCCCGACCCGGTGACAGAGACAACGCACTGACCCCGGATCCGGTAGAACCGGCGTCCGTGGACCAGCGCGAGACACCCCTGGCGGATGCGGCCGCGGCCTTCCTCGCCGCCGAGATCACGCCGTTCACGACGCCGGGGCACAAGCGGGCCTCGCATCTGGCCGACGACTTCCTGCTCCTCGACCTGCCGCTCTCCTCGGGAGCGGACGACCTGCACATGCGCTCGGACGTCCTGGGCAATGCGGAGCGGCTTGCGGCCGACCTCTGGGACGCGGATCTCTGCCGCTTCTGCGCGAACGGCTCGACGCAGGGAAACCAGGCGCTGGCGCTCGCGCTCGGCAGCCTCGGCGACCGCGTCGTCGTCTCGCGCGGCCTGCACAAGTCGGTGCTCGCCGGGCTCGTGCTCTCCGGCCTCGAGCCCGTGTGGGTGCGGCCCGACGTCGACCCCGCGAGCGGTCTGCCGCTCGCGCTTCCGCCCGAGCGGGTGGCCGCCGCGCTCGGCAAGGCTCCAGGTGCCTGCGGCGTCTTCCTCGTCGAGCCCAGCTTCGTCGGCGTGCTCTCGGACGTCACCGCAATCGCAGAGCTCGCCCACCATCGCGGCGTCCCGCTCGTCGTCGACCAGGCCTGGGGCGCGCACTTCGGCTTCCACCCGGACCTGCCGCCGCACACGCTCGCGACCGGCGCCGACGGCTTCGTCGCCTCCGCGCACAAGACGCTCGCCGCCTTCACGCAGAGCGCCTATCTTCTCGCAAGGGGAGGCTTTCTCGACCTCGAGCGTCTCGACGAGGCCTTCGAGCTGCTGCACACGACCAGTCCATCGGCGGCGCTCCTGGCGAGCCTCGATCGCGCGCGCATGATCATGGCTACGCGCGGCAAGGAGCTGCTCGATGAGACGCTCCGCCTCGCCGCGCACGCCCGCCGGCGCCTCGCCGAGGTGGAGGGGCTCGTCATCGTGGACTCCGACGATCCCACGAAGCTTGCCCTCGCCCTCCCGGGAACGGGCGCCGACGGCCTCGCGGTCGAGGCCGACCTCTTCGCGCAGGGCATCCGGTTCGAGCTGGCCAACCGCGACTTGCTCGTTCCGCTCCTGACGATCGCGGACACCGAGGCAGGCGTCGAACGGCTCTGCGACGCGCTCGTCGCCTCCATCGAACGCCGCCGGGGCGAAGCCCGCCCCCCGGGCCCCGCGAGCGCCGTCTGGGACGTCACCCCGCAGACCGCTATGACCCCGCGCGAGGCGTTCTTCTCCGCGCGGGAGACCGTGCGGGCCGACGAGGCCGCCGGCCGGGTCGCTGCCGAGATGGTCGCGCCGTACCCGCCGGGAATCCCGGCGATCGCGCCCGGCGAGGTCGTCTCGGAGGACCTCGTCGATGCCCTCCGGGAGGCCGCGGCAGGCGGCACGCGCCTTGCCTACTGCGCCGATCCCGCACTGGAGACGGTGCAGGTCGTCGCGCGCGGCGACGGCCGGTGAGATCTGCTATAAGAAGGCTTAGATTTTCTCAGCCCATCACGTCTGAACGGAGGAATCACCACATGGCACGAACCATCGGCATCGACCTCGGCACGACGAACTCGTGCGTCGCCGTGCTCGAGGGCGGCGAGCCGACCGTCATCCCGAACGCCGAAGGCGGACGCACGACGCCGTCCGTCGTCGCCTTCGCGAAGGACGGCCAGCGGCTCGTCGGCGCTCCCGCGAAGCGCCAGTCGGTCACGAACCCCGAGAACACGATCTCCTCGATCAAGCGCTTCATGGGGCGGAAGTTCTCGGAGGTCTCCGAGGAGATGAAGATCGTCCCGTACGAGATCGTCTCCGGGCCGAACGGGGACGTCCGCGTCAAGGTCGGCGACAAGGAGTACGCGCCGCCGGAGATCAGCGCGATGATCCTGCAGAAGCTGAAGGCGGATGCCGAGGCCTACCTCGGCGAGACGATCACCGACGCGGTCGTCACGGTCCCCGCCTACTTCAACAACGCGCAGCGCGAGGCGACGAAGGACGCCGGCAAGATCGCCGGCCTCAACGTCCTGCGCATCATCAACGAGCCGACCGCGGCCTCGCTCGCGTACGGGCTCGACAAGGAAGCCGACCAGACGATCCTCGTCTTCGACCTCGGCGGCGGAACGTTCGACGTCTCCGTGCTCGAGCTCGGCGAGGGCGTCTTCGAGGTGAAGGCGACCAACGGGGACAACCACCTCGGCGGCGACAACTTCGACAAGGCGATCGTCGACTGGATGGTCGCGGAGTTCAAGCGCGACCAGGGCATCGATCTCGGCCAGGACAAGATGGCGCTCCAGCGCCTCTACGAGGCCGCGGAGAAGGCGAAGATCGAGCTCTCCTCGACGACGTCGACCCAGATCAACCTGCCGTTCATCACCGCGACGCCGGAGGGCCCGAAGCACCTCGACCTCCAGCTCACCCGCGCGAAGCTGAACGAGCTCACGCACGACCTGCTCGAGCGCACGGTCGGGCCGACCAAGCAGGCGCTCGCCGACGCCGGGCTCACCCAGGACAAGATCGACCACGTCGTACTCGTCGGCGGCATGACCCGCATGCCGGCGGTACAGGACAAGGTCAAGTCGCTGACCGGCAAGGACCCGCACAAGGGCGTCAACCCGGACGAGGTCGTCGCCGTCGGCGCGGCCATCCAGGCCGGCGTCCTCAAGGGCGAGGTCAAGGACATCCTGCTGCTCGACGTCACTCCGCTCTCGCTCGGGATCGAGACGAAGGGCGGCGTGTCGACGACTCTGATCGAGCGGAACACGACCATCCCGAAGCAGAAGTCCGAGACGTTCACGACCGCGGAGGACAATCAGCCGTCGGTCGAGATCCACGTCCTCCAGGGCGAGTCGGAGATGGCGGCCTTCAACAAGACCCTCGGCAAGTTCCAGCTCGTTGGCATCCCGCCTGCGCCGCGGGGCCTGCCGCAGATCGAGGTCTCCTTCGACATCGACGCCAACGGGATCCTCAACGTGTCCGCGAAGGACACCGGCACCGGAAACCAGCAGCAGATCCGGATCGAGGGCGGCTCGGGCCTCGAGGAGTCCGAGGTCGAGCGGATGATCAAGGACGCCGAGGCCCACGCCGACGAGGCGCACAAGCTGCGCGAGCTGGCCGAGGCCCGGAACCAGGCGGAGACGCTCGTCTACTCGACCGAGAAGAGCCTGGACGAGCACCGTGACTCGCTCGACGAGGAGACGGTGAAGACGATCGAGGAGCGGCTCGAGGGGCTGAAGGCCGTCGTCGACGGCGACGACGCCGCCGAGATCCGCGCCAAGAGCGAGGAGCTGATGCAGGCCGCGCACTCGCTCGCCCAGGCCGTCTACGAGAAGGTGCAGGCCGAGCAGGCCGCTGCCCAGCCGAGCGCCGGAAACGCTGAGGCCGCTTCCGACGACGAGGTCGTCGAGGACGCGGACTACGAGATCATCGACGAGGAGGCGAAGAAGTCCTGATGGCCTCCGAGGAGACCACCGGCTCCGAGCAGGCCGCCGCCGAGAAGGCGCTCGCCGAGCTCGAGGAGCGCCTGGCGCTCCTCGAGCAGGAGCGGGACGAGCTCATCGGCGACCTGAAGCGGGTCGCGGCCGACTTCGACAACTACCGCAAGCGGGCGCTGCGCGACCAGGAAGCCCTGGTCGCGCGGGCCCACGAGCGGCTCCCGGAGGAGGTCCCGCCCGGCGGGGGCGGCCCGGGGCGCGCG